>Ga0190275_10000286_pt1 | contig 49351 bp, 48 predicted proteins | sample Popmic550T_FD_133745 | JGI IMG/M metagenome (GOLD analysis project Ga0190275, IMG submission 133745) | Populus adjacent soil microbial communities from riparian zone of Yellowstone River, Montana, USA - 550 T | ecosystem: Environmental > Terrestrial > Soil > Riparian zone > Trees stand | place... | reverse complement strand
AGCGAAGCGGTCCTCGGCGTAGATGAAGATGTCGTTGCCATAGCCGCCGGTCAAAGTGTCCACCCCCTTGCCGCCGTAGACGACGAAGCTGGCATTGGTCTCCGCCGAGCCGTTGAACGTGAAATCCTCGCCGGGCAGAAGCGCCGCGCCGTTGATCCGAGCCTGAACCCCAGCCGCGAAGTTCGCATCATTCGTGGTCAGGACGTAATCGTAGAGGTTGGTGCCGGGATCGCCGAAGTTCGTATTGCCTCCGCCCAGGATCGAGATGTTCTCGATCAGGGTGATGTTCGGGCTGAGCGTCAGGCCACCGGCATAATTGCCCTGCACGACGAGCGTGTCGGTGCCGATGCCGCCGTTGACGACGTCGGCCCCATTCAGCGCCGCGCCGAAGAAGATATTGTCGTTGCCGGAGCCGGCATTCACAGTGTCGTCGCCGCCATCGTAGAGACGAAGCACGTCCGCCGTGCTTCCGCCGGTGATGACGTTGTTGCCGCTGTTGCCGCGGAGATCGCGCGGGATAATGAGGCCGGTCACGCCGAGATTCTCGACATTGGAAAGGCCGACCAGGCTGTAGACGGCGAGCGTGGTGTTGATCGTGTCGGTGCCTTCGCCGGCATTTTCGATCACCACGTCGGCGGCCTCCTCGACCGTGTAGATGTCGTTGCCGAGGCCGCCCGCCATCGTGTCGACGCCGCCGCCGCCGTTCAGCCGGTCGGCGCCGGCGCCGCCCTTGAGGTCATCCGCGGCCGAGCCGCCGAAGATCTGGAAATTCTCGACCCCGGTGAAGTCGATGGCCCGGTCGCCGGCCGCGACCCGCCCGTCATGGCCGCCGCCAGCCGAAGCGGTCAGCGGGCCGGACACGACGGCGGTCGCAGTGTTGCGATAGTCGACGACCAGGGTGTCGGTTCCCCCCGAGCCGGCGTTGACGACGTCGTCGCCGTTCATGACCGTGACGGTGTCGTTGCCGACGCCGGTGTTGATCTGCTCGTCGCGGTCGAGGTTCGCGGTGACGATCGTGTCGTTGCCGCTGCCCGTCGTCAGAGTGCCGAGATATTCGAACTCCCCGAAGGTGGGAAAGAGACCGAAGGAGCCCGTGACCAGGTTCCACTGGACCGCGAACGTCGTCGAGGAGATGTCGGCGGAGATGCCGTCGACGCCGTCGCCGCCATAAGCCGTGTCGCCCCCACTGGACCCGACGTCGACGAAATCGTCGCCGCCATTCAAATAGACGCTGTCCTGGCCCGCGCCGGTGCGGATGACGTCGTTACCCGATCCGGCCGCCATCGTGACACGTTCGATACCGGTGAAGGTGACGCTGCGGTCGCCCGCGGCATAAATGCCGTCATGGCCGGTGCCGTCCCCGGACGCGACGAAGCCGGTCGTGACGATCGCGGTGGTGGCGCCGGAATAGTCCAGCGAGAGGGTGTCGGACCCGGTGCCGGCCCTCACCACGTCGTGGCCATGATTGATCTGGATCGAATCGTCGCCCCCGCCGGTAGTGATGTCGTCGTTGAGGGCGAGCGCCGTGGTGGTGAGCGAATCGTTGCCCGAGCCGGTCACCACGGCGATGAAATATTCGAAGCTCTTGAAAGTATCGATGGGTGTGTTGGTGTTGTTGATGCCGAAAAGGCCGGCTTGCTGCGGGCCGCCCTGCAGCGACCAGAAGAGCTGGCCGAACGCGCTCAGGTCCGCGGCGATCCCGTCCGTGCCCGAGCCGCCGTCGGCACGGCCGAGGCCGGTGCCCATGTCGATCCGGTCGTCGCCGGCGCCGAGGCTGACGATGTCGTCGCCAGGACCGGTGCGAATATCGTCATTGCCCGAGCCGGTGGTGATCTGGAACGTCTCGATTCCGGTGAACGAGACACTTCGGTCGAGCGTGGAGATCGACCCGCTGCGACCGCCGTCGGGAACGGTCGGGCTGAGGGCGCTCGACGTCACCGCCGTCGAAACCTCGCCATAATTGACGATCAGCGTGTCGCTGCCGGTCCCGCCCGTCGCCGAATCGGTGCCCGCTCCGGACACAAGCAGCACGTCGGCGCCGTCGCCGCCGTCGAGCCCGTCATTGCCCGTTGCGCCGGAATCGAGAAGGTCGTTTCCGGAGCCTCCGGTCAGAGTGTCGTTGCCGTCGCCGCCCTCGAGCTCGTCATTGCCCTCGCCGCCGTCGAGACCATCGTGGCCGCCGCCGCCGATCAGGCCGTCATCCTCGAGCCCGCCCGAAATCTGGTCGTTGCCGTCGAGCCCGTCGATGAAATTGCGGTTCAGGTTCCCGGTGAGGGTGTCGGCGCCGGCCGTGCCCTGAACGACCGGGAAGAAGACCCGCGCCTTGACGTCGGCGAGGTCCCCCTGCGCTCCGGGGCCGCTCCAGCCCATCACAAGGCCGCCCGTGGCAAGCATCGTCACGGCCGGAAGATTCTGTGCGCCGGCGGTGATGACATTGGCGGTGAAGACGTCGCCGATCGGCGCTCCGGCGGCGCTGAACAGCCGCCCCTTGATATTGCCCTGGCCCAGCCCGTCCTCGAACTCGGCCCAGCCGATGACGAACTCGCCGGCGGCGTTGGACGAGACGGTCGGGGCGGATTGCGAATAGACTCCGCCCGGCGCGGCCGCGAACTCCGCGCCCACCTTGGCGCCCGAGGAATCGAAAATCTGCGCCTTGATCCTGAAGCCGGTGCCGCCGGAGCCGTTGTCGTCGCGCCAGACGACGACGAAACCGCCCGACGGTAGGCTTGCGACGGCCGGCCAGTCCTGGGTCTCGGGCGCGGTACTGACGGCGATCTCGCCGCCGACCTTGGCGCCGACGGCATTGAAGATCTGGGCACGCACTCCGTCGGCGTAATTGAAATTGTCCCACACGATCACGAAGCCGCCGCCCGAAAGAGCGGTGATATCGACGGTCTGGCTGTCGCCGACGAAGGTCGTCTGGACGGCGATTTCGCCGCCGACGGGCGCACCGGCCGCGTTGAAGACCTGAGCGCGCACTTCGTCGAAGCCGCCGGCGCCGTCCTGGTGCCAGGTGGTGACGAAGCCCCCCGAGGCGAGGCCCGTCACCTCGGGCGGAGTTCGAAGGCCCGTGCCGGTCGTGTTCAGGGGGAGGATGCCACCGACCTTCTGGCCGCTCGAATCGTAGATCTGGCCATAGAAATCGAGGTTGCCGGGCGTTCCGTGGTCGAGGACCCAGGTTACGATGAAGCCCCCCGTAGCGAGCGGGGCCGCGTTGGGCTGCACCTGGTAGTTGAGACCGGCGACATTGCCGTCGACCAGGAAATTGTCCCCGACGGGGCGCCCGCTGGAGTCGTAGATCCGCCCCAGGACATGGCCGGTGTTGGTGCCGTTGCGATCGTCGAAGATCGCGACAAAGCCGCCGCCCGCGAGGGCCACGAAACCGACATTGCCCTGCGGCCCCGACGGATAGGAGGAGAGCTGAATCTCTTCGGTGGCCGCAAAGCGGCGGTTGGCGACGATCGCGGTCATCTGGACGGTCCCTCACCCGGAATTGCATGGGCAAGCCCCCCCGGACCTGCATGCCCTTCGGATGCCATCCAATACGTTGCGCTGCAATAACTTTATCCGGGACTCGGATGGCCGTCAGCCGGGGAACAGTTCCTCTTCGGGATAGAACAGGGCCGCCCCCGCCGTCGCCTGCGCCGCCAGCCCCGTCGCCTCGGGCACGACATGCTCCAGATAGTAAAGGCAGGCGGCGCGTTTCGTGGCCATGAACTGGCGATTTTCGGCGATTCCGGGCGCTTCAAGCGCCTCCAGCTGCCGCTTCATCAGCCACCCGCACACCAGAGTGGAGAGCAAGGTCAGGAACGGATAGGAGCCCGCCAGCCGGTCCTCGATCCCCATGCCCGCCAGCCGCTCCGCGGCACCTTCGACACGATCCGTCAGCTCGCCCAGCGGCCCTTCCGCCTCCCCCCGAACGTCGGCGAGGAGCCGCCGGAGAGTCTTGCCGCCCTCCAGACCGAGCTTGCGCCCGACCAGGTCGGCGGCCTGGATTCCGTTCGTCCCCTCGTAGATCGGAGCGATCCTTATATCCCGGTAATGCTGCGCCACCCCGGTCTCCTCGATGAAGCCCATCCCGCCATGGACCTGCACGCCGAGGCTCGCCACCTCGCAGCCGATGTCGGTGCCATAGGCCTTGACCAGGGGCGTCAGCAGGTCCGCCCGGGCCTGCGCCGCCTCGTCGCCCAGGGTTCCGCGGTCGGTCTGTCCCGCCGCATAATAGCACAGCGCCCGAGCCGCCTGGGTCAGCGCCGTCATCCGGAGCAGCATTCGGCGGACGTCGGGATGGTCGGCGATCGCCGCCGGCCGCCCCGCCCTGACGCCCTGCACGCGCTGGCGCGCATAAGCGACCGCCGCCTGGGTCGCCCGCTCGCCGATCGACACGCCCTGCAGGCCGACGTTCAGCCGGGCGTTGTTCATCATCGTGAACATCGCCCGCATGCCCGCCATTTCCTCGCCGATCAGCCAGCCGCGGCAATTGCCATTGTCGCCGAACGCCATCACGCAGGTCGGCGAGGCGTGGATCCCGAGCTTGTGCTCGATCGAGACGCACCTGAGATCGTTCGCGCTCCCATCGGGCAGGACCTTGGGCACCAGGAAGAGCGAAATGCCTTTCGTCCCCGGCGGAGCGCCGGGCGTCCGGGCCAGCACGAGATGGACGATATTGTCGGCGAGATCGTGGTCGCCGAAGGTGATGAAGATCTTCTGGCCGCTCACTCGCCAGCTGCCGTCGCCGACGGGCTCCGCCCGGCTCTTGAGCGCTCCGACGTCCGAGCCCGCCTGCGGCTCGGTGAGGTTCATCGTCCCGGTCCATTCGCCGGTGACGAGCCTGGGCAGCCAGCGCGCCTTCATTTCGTCGGAGCCGTGGTGGCGAAGCGCCTCGACCGCTCCGGCGCTCAGCATCGTCACCAGCGAGAAGGCCATGTTGGCCGAGCCCAGATCCTCCATCACGACGGTGGCGAGGACCAAGGGCAGGCCCTGGCCGCCCTGGTCCGGAGGTCCCGCCAGAGTCCCCCAGCCGCCCTCGACATAGGATCGATAGGCCTCGCGAAAGCCCGGCGGCATGGTGACTCCGACGGCCGACCATTTCGCCCCGATCTGGTCCCCGGACCGGTTCAGGGGTGCGAACTCGCCCGCGGCGAACTCACCCACGCCCTCCAATATGGCGTCGACCAGGTCGGGCGTCGCTTCCGCGAACAGGTCATGGCCGGCGAGCTCGTCCAGGCCGACGACATGCTTGAGCACGAAACGCTGGTCGGCGACGGGAGGCGTATAGGTCATGGGGCTCCTCGCGGGCCGTTGCGCTGCTCGAACGGGCGCTATAGCGCGGGGCGGTGAAGGCGCAAAACACCCGTGTCGTGCCGGTTGGCGGCGACGCCCTCGCCGAAGCGGCGCGCCTGATCCGCGCCGGCGAGCCGGTGGCGGTGCCGACCGAGACCGTCTACGGACTCGCCGCCGACGCCACCAGCGAAGCCGCCGTCGCACGGATCTATGCCGTCAAGGGCCGGCCCTCATTCAACCCGCTCATCGTCCATGTCGGGAGCCTGGCCGAGGCCGAGCGGCTCGGGATGTTTTCGGAGGCGGCGCGGGCCCTCGCGGGCGCTTTCTGGCCGGGCGCGCTCACCCTCGTCGTTCCGGTGCGTAAGGGCAGCGGCCTGGCCGCCGCGGTCACGGCGGGCCTGCCGTCGGTGGCGCTGCGCTGCCCGGCCCATCCGGCAATGCAGGCGCTTCTCGCCGCCGCCGGCCGCCCGCTCGCCGCGCCTTCGGCCAATGCCAGCGGCGCGATCAGCCCGACCCGCGCCGAGCATGTCCTCGCCGGCCTGGACGGACGGATTGCGATGATCCTCGACGCCGGCCCGACCGAACGGGGGCTCGAATCGACCATCGTCGCGGTGGAGGAGGGCGAGGTCAGGCTGCTCAGGCCGGGCCCGATAAGCTTCGACGACATCGCCGCCGCGCTCTCCCCTCCCTGGAAGGGAGGGGTCGGGGGTGGGTTCCCCGAAGGCGGTCGAAACTCCGAATCAGAAAAAGTCCCGCTGCGCTCGCCTTCCCACCTCCAGCCCTTCCCTTCCAGGGAGGGGAGAATTGAAGCGCCGGGTCAAATGCGCAGCCACTATGCTCCGTCCAAGCCGCTCCGCCTGGATGCCGTTGCGGCGTCCCCCGAAGAATGGCTGATCGGCTTCGGCGCCGTGGAGGGCGACGACAACCTCTCCCCCTCCGGCAGTCTCGTCGAAGCCGCCGCCCGCCTGTTCGACGCCCTCCACCGCGCCGACGCACAGCTGCACTCGCGCATCGCCGTCGCCCCGATCCCGAACCACGGCATCGGTCTTGCCATCAACGACCGCCTCAGCCGAGCGGCCGCGCCCCGCAGCGGGGGCTCAGGCCGCCCGGAATAGAAAAAGGGCGGCCGAAGCCGCCCCTCCCCTGTCCGATTGTCCGGGCCTTAAAGCTGCGGATTCGGCTGAGCGCCCGCTTCCGTGGACTCGGCCGGAGCCAGAGCGTCGGTCGCGGGAGCGTCGACGAGACCGGTGCTGGCCTCGCCGGTAATCTGGGCGTCGGCCAGCGGCACCAGAGTCACCTTGAGCGGATTGGGCGTCAGGTTGTTCATGGAGCCGTTGGTCCCGTCGACCACCGCGCCGATAACGCCGCCGGCGAGGATGTTTCCTGCGCCCGCGGCCGCGCCGCCGCCCGAAAACTTGCTCTTCACCTGCGCTTGCATGGTCTCATAGCCCGGCTTGTTGAAGGTGGCGGTGAAGCCGTGCTTGCGCTTCAGCTTGAGCTTGCACGGAGTGATGCACTTCTGGCCGGTGGACAGCGCCACCTCGGCCTGCGCCGGTGCCGATTCGATCATATATTTTTGCGAGGTGCCGCGAGTGACGGTGGCGCAGGCAGGCAGCAGCATGGATACGGCCGCAAGGCCGCAAATGGAAATATAGCGTTTCACGAAAAGTCCCCCTCTGAGTCGGCAGCCCCCGCTGCCGGTCATGCTGCGTTGCACAGAAGTCTCTGGCCGACAATCATTTTTCGTATATTCTATTGGGACATCATCTTATCAATCTTCGCCACAGCCAGCCCTTTTAGGATATTTCCAGCAGCGCAGCGCCTGCTCGAACGCTGCCGGCTCCGGCGGTCCGCCGTCCTGGAAGGCGAATTGGAAGATGAAGACGCTCGGGCCCATCGGCGGGTCCTGATAGACGAGCGGTTCGGTCGCCCCTTCGCCATTCTGCACGACGAGACGGCGAAAACGGGCAACGTCCGTGGGTTTCAGGACGCCCGCGGCGCAGAGGCGGCGGGCGGCGGCGGCAAAGCGGTCCCGGGTGAGCGCCGCCAGCCTGGACAGTCGCGCGGGGGTCGAATTCCAGCCCGCCTGGGCGAAGCTGCCATCGGCGGAGGCCGTCAGCGAGGGGGTGCAGGAAGGCGATGCGGCCTCGGCCCGATCCAGCCCGGCGCAGGCGGCCAGCAACAGAAAGCCCGATAGGAAAGCGCCTCGAGCCCTTCGCATCGGGCGCGACCCTCCGTCAGGTAGCCGGGCGGGCGAGCGGCACGTCCTGGTAGACGAAGCCGTCGATGGACGAGCCGGCCGGGATGACCGCGCTCTTGCCCTTGACGAAGGCGGCTCCGGTCAGCCCGATCAGAGGGGCCGCGATCACGACTCCTGCGGCGCCCGACGCGCCTTTGTCCTTGGTCTTTCCGTCGAGCCGGATCCGGGCGCCGCCGACCTCGACGTACATCACCCGCACCTCGAGCTTGCCGGGCTTGCCCATCATGCCCTTTTCGACCACCCGGCTGACCTCGCCGACCCCGTGGGCGCCCTTGGGGATCACCAGCATCCCGCCGACCCGCACTTCTTCGCGGACCTCGAGATCGAAGCGTTGCCCCTGCAGGGCCCGTTTCGAGCTGAGCGGCTGGACCGTCTGCATCGGCACTCGGGTTCCGTGACGCAGCACGATTTCCGACGCTGGAATGGCTTGCGCCGCGACGGCGGCGGGCGCGGCGGCGAGCAGCATCGCCGCGAGAACGGCGCGGCAGCCGCTCATGGCGTGACCGCCGCCTCCGCCTTCGCCTCAGGCATGACGAACCGGCCCGTCGCCGGATCGAAGATCAGGTCGGTCGGGATATAGCCGTTGAAGATATGGCCGGCCTTGAGCTTGCCCGGCCCGCCTTTCATGAGCAGTCCAAACGGTCCCCAGATAGCCGATGCCAGCACCACTCCGCCGCCTTCCTTGCGGCCTTTCGACACGTCCTCGCCGGTGATCGGGACCCGATCCTCGCCGAGCTCGACGTAGAGCAATTTCGCGCCGACCGCGCCGGCCTTGCCGGCCCCGCCATTGGACTTGACCCGGGTGACCTCGCCATAGGCCTTGGCGCCGACCGGAATGACCGTGGCGCCGCCCACGATCACATTTTCGTCGACCCTGAGCACGAAGCGGTCGCCGGGCTTGGCGCTGTTCGTGTTGACCTCGTTCAGGACCATGAGCCGGACCATCGTATCCTTCGCGACGACGATGGCGCCCGGCTGGTCGGCCGGCGCGGCGGGCGCCGCCACCACCAACTCCGGCTGAGCGGCGGCGGCCGGCGGCGGCGCGTCCTGCGCGATCGCGGCGGTACCGGCCGTCGAAGCCAGGAGCGCGAGCCCGATTATCAATTTACCCGACATATCTGCCTCCCCCGAAGCGGAGCCGCGGCCCGTCACGCCGCGAAGGCGCAACGGGCGTTGCGGCATCAGTTGGACGTCGGCGACGTCGTGAAGCGGATCGCGGTGCCCTTGGCGTTGGTCTGGCCCCAGCTCATCGCGCTGATCTTCGAGTCGCCGTAATTGGCGTTGATGACCGCGTCGGCGCCTTTCTTGCGGGCGCGCTCCCAAAGCTCCTTGTAGATCTTCTTCTGCGACGCGCTCTTGCTGAACACGGTCGCCTTGCGGACCTTCGCCTTGACCTCGCCGATCACCGTATAGGGACGGTCGGTGATGTCGTGCGGGAAGACCGGCACGCCGACCGCCTCGTTGTTGACGATGTAGGTCTTCGGCGCCTTCTTGGCGAACGCGGGCTGCGCGACCGCCAGCGATGCGACGGCGGCGAGCGCCGTCAGCTTGAAAATGTTCATGTCATCCCCTCCCGGTACAGCGGCACCCCTCGGCCGCCCGTCCCGCGGATGGCACAGAAGCCCTTGCGAAACAACAATTATCCGAATCTCGTGTCCAAGAGAGCCGTGATTCCGATATCGCCCTGCCTAAGTGGCGGCCAGTCGCGCCTCGTCCGCGAGGAGATCATTGCTGCGCGCTTCCACTCGTCGCGGCGCTGAGGATTGAGGAAGGCGCCGTGGATGATCTTCACACCACCCTTCCGGCGCTTTCCTGATTCCTCTCGCGATAATGGGTAAGCAAGGTTTCGGGATGCCGGACTTTTCTGATCCCCAAATACCGCAGTTTTCTGAGACGATTCCAATCGCCCGGCTCAAGGTATTTCCAGGCTGTGACGTCCCATGGAATGCGGGCCAACCGCCGGTGATAGAAGATCGAGGATGTGGTGATCTTGCCGGCCCTGAAGCGATCGGCCTCGTTGGTGCGCCATGTGCCGTCCGGCATCTCATAGCGGAACGGATGATAGATCAGGTCCGCGCGCTCCCGGCGGATCGTCGCCAGTAATTTCTCTATCCTCGACGGATCGTGCTCGTCGTCGTCGTCGAGGTGCGTGACGAATGCGCCGCGCGCCAGGGACAAGGCCCTGTTCACCGCCGCGGTACCCGCCACCATCCAGCGGTGATGGGGATCGTCGGGATATCGCCCCTGCTCCGGCAGATTCTCGAACCGCAAGCGGGGATCGTCGATTGCTCCGACAAGCTTGGCCGTATCGTCTTTGCAGCCGTCGCCGATGACGATCAGCTCTATGTTCCGGTAGGTTTGCGTCAGAATCGAGGGAATGGACCTTTCGGTCAGCAGCCGGCCCCGGTTGAACGTCCCAATGCAGACCGTGACCAGCGGCTCGGGCTCATCGAACACCGCCTGATAAGCCGCGCCTTTCCGATCCTTGCGGAACTCGGATCGAGCGCCGATCCCGACGTCCTTGATCGACCGCCATTCTTCACGAATTCGGGTTCGGATGCCGAGCGGCTTTAGCATAAGCGCGTAGAATCTTTCGGACGGATAGGGCCGGGGAGACGGCGGTTCGCGCTATCGCAGCGGCGGCCGTTGGGAAAGCCTCGAACTCGAATTGTTTCGCCGGCCCGCTCTGACGATCAGGAGGCTCCCGCGCCTTCCTTCACCCGATGGGCAAAGCTCTTCCTGAGCTTCTTCAGCTTGGGCGGGATGATGGCGAGGCAATAGGGATTGCGCTGACCTTCGCCCGCCCAATAATCCTGGTGATAATCCTCGGCCGGATACCAGTCCGAAGCCGGCTCGATCGTGGTGACGATCGGCGCCGGCCAGTCGGCCCGGGCTCGCTCAATCCCCCGTCGCGCCGCGTCCTCCTGCTCGGGCGAGAGCGGGAAGATCGCGGAGCGATATTGGGTGCCGACGTCGTTGCCCTGGCGATTGAGCTGGGTCGGATCGTGGGTGGCGAAGAAAAGGTCGAGAAGCTCGTCGTAGGAGATGGCGTCCGGATCGTAGGTGAGCCTTATTGCCTCTGCATGGCCGGTATCTCCGCCGCACACCGCCCGGTAGCTCGGGTCCGGCACATGGCCGCCGATATAGCCGCTCTCGACCTTCGTGACCCCGATCACGTCGTTGAACACGGCCTCGGTGCACCAGAAGCACCCGCCCGCCAGGATCGCCTGCTCTTGCGCCATGTCAGTCTCCTTCGCTGCTGAGATAGGAGGGGGCCCGGCATCGGCAAGTCGGAAAAGCGTCTTTCCACCTCTCTTCGAGCGTGTAGGATCGCCCGATGTCCCGATCGGCCTTCGCGCTCGGCTTCGCGCTCCTCCTCCCGCTGATGGCCGGGGCAGGCGCGGCCGCGGGCCCGGGCGCCTTCGATTCCCTTAAGGCGTTCGCCCGAGCCGTCGGAATGAAGAAGGGCGGCTGGCAGACTCGGGTTAAGGTCACGTCGGCGGAGATCAAGTCAGCCTCCGATCCGGCCCACCTCGCCGAGGTCCGGGCTGAGATCGAGAAGCAGGTTGGCCAGGTCGAGGAGAAGGACGAATGTTCGGGCACCTCGCCGGAGGGAAATCCGCGCCTGCCCGGCATTGTCCTCGAGCCGGGATGTTTCTTCAGCCGGCTCAAGGCCGCCGACGGACGTTGGGCGCTGAGCTGCGCCTTCTCCAGGAACGGCGAGGCCGCGGCCATGGACTCCGAAGGCACTTATTCGCGCAAGGCGGTGACCGGACGGCACGAAGGCGACATCACCCGCAAGGGCGTCGTCATCCATGTGAAGGCCGAGACGGAAAGCCGCTACGTCGGCAAATGCCGCTCGCCCAGGCCTTACGAGCTGAGCTGGACGAGCGATTAGCCCCTCGGCCCGTCCGGCAGCGTCTGCTTCACCTCGAGCATCTCAGCCCACGGATCGCTCCGCTGCCGGGCCACCAGCGCCGGCACCGTCTCCACCGTATAATCGCACGGATCGAGCCCCGCTTTCACCTGCTCCCACCGGATCGGCATCGCCACCGGCGCGCCTTTGCGGGAGCGGGTGGAATAAGGGGCGATTGCCGTCGAGGTGGGATCGTTCCTCAGATAATCGATGAAGATCCGCCCCACGCGATCGGCCTTTCCCGCCGTGGTCAGATATTTGTCCGGCGAATCCGCGGCCATCTGCGCCGAGACGCCCTTGGCGAAGCTCTTCACCTCCTTCCACGGCGCCGTCGCCTCGACCGGAACGACGACGTGGAGGCCCTTGCCGCCGGTGGTCTTGACGAAGCTGGTGAGGCCGAGCGCCTTGAGCCGGTCGCGCACTTCCCGCGCCGCCGCGATCACCGCCTCGAAGCCCAGGCCTTCCGCCGGATCGAGATCGAAGACGATCCGGTCCGCACGGTCGGGCGAGTCGACCTTGACCCCCCAGGGATGCATTTCCAGCACCCCCATCTGGACCATCGCGACCAGCCCGGCGACGTCGGAGATATAGAGATAGGGCTCGTCGAAGCCGGGGATGGTCACCTCGTGAAGCGGCTCCGGGACGCCCGAGCCGGCGTGGCGCTGGTAGAAGCATTTCGTCCCCTCTCCGGTCGGACAACGGACCATCGTCACCGGGCGGAAGGCGAGGTGGGGAAGGATCCGGCCGGCGACGGCGACGTAATAATCGGCGAGCTGGCCCTTGGTGATGCCCTGCTCCGGGTAGAGCACCTTGTCGGGATTGCTGAGCCGCACCCCCTCGACGATCCGTTCCGGCTTCATGACGTCACCTTGAGCCCGGCGGCCAGCGCATCCGCCGCCGCTTCCGGCTGCAGCTGGTCCATCCGGCATTGCTTCGGCGCCTTGTCGGGCCGCCAGCGCAGGAACTTGGTGCCGTGGCGGAAGCGGCGCCCGGTGACATGGTCGTAGCGCACCTCGGCGATCAGCTCGGGCCGGAGCGGCTGCCATTCGCCGGTGCGCTCGGTCGACCAGCGGCTTGGGCCGCCGGGCGAGTCGCCGGTGAAGCCGGGTGCCTCGACCAGCGCCTCGAGCCGCTTGGTAAGAGCCGCCCGCTCCGCGGCCGGGATCGCGGAGGTGAAGCCGACATGGTGGAGCAGGCCGGCCTCGTCGTAGAGGCCGAGCAGAAGCGAGGCGACCTCCTTGCTGCTGGTGCCGTAGCGGAAACCGCCGACGACGCAGTCGGCGGTGCGCATCGCCTTGACCTTCAGCATCGCCCGCTCGCCCGGCTCGTAGCGGCCGTCGCGGCGCTTGGCGACGACTCCGTCGAGCGCCGCCCCGACCTGGTCGAGCCAGCCCCGCGCGACCGCAATGTCGGTGGTGCAGGGCGAAAGCCGCAGGTCATCATGCTGTTCGGCCGCGTAGATGATCTCGAGCGAGCGGCGCCTCAATTCCAGCGGCGCGTCGAGATAGCGGGTCTCCTTGGAGAAGAGCAGGTCGAACAGCATAAGCTGTGCCGGAGTCTCGAGCGCCAGCCGGTTGACCCGGCTCTCGGCCGGATGGAGCCGGAGCTGGAGGGCGTCGAAAGAGAGCGTGCCGTCGACCGGAATGACCAGCTCGCCGTCGAGAACGAACCGGTCCGCCTCCATTTCTAGCACCGTCTCGACCACCTCCGGAAAGTAACGGCCGAGCGGCTTTCCGGACTTGGACATCAGGGCCACTTCCGGCCCGTCGCGGAAAACGAGGCAGCGGAAGCCGTCCCATTTGGGCTCATATTGCCACCCCTCGCCTTCCGGCAACGAGTCGACCAGCTTCGCCTCCATCGGCGAAAGCCCGGGTTTCAATTCAAGGCGATCGAACTCGGCCATCTCGACGGGAGAGACGCTTCCACGGCCTGCCGGGTTCCCGGCACGCTTCGCCGACGCCATTACGCGTCGGTAACCAACCGGACCCGAAATGTTGCGGTGAGTCGCGGCACGGGCGGGATGAACCGGCTGCAGTTCACTGGAACTTAAGGACAAAAGCTATAACTAGGATATCAGAGCTGAGGGGAAAATCTTGATCTACTCGCGCAGGCAATTGCTTGGTGCCGGTCTTTCGGCCGGTTTTCTGGCTACCGCAGCCCAGGGCCAGACCCTGGCGCAGATCGTCGCCGGTCTTAAGGATCCCGCGCCGAAGCCGTTGCCGATCCAGCCGATCCAGTCCGCTACCGTTCCCGCGCGGCCGCGTATCGCCGTCGACGGAGTGATCGATCCGCGACTCCTCGCCCGCGCCCGAGCCGCCTTCGACCGCCACCGCTCGCAGCTTCGCCACACTGACGTCGTCGGAATCGCCGATTTCAGCCGCCCGTCGCACGACCACCGCTTCTTCCTGCTCGACACCGCCTCGGGCCGGGTCAGCAACCATCTCGTTGCCCACGGCCGCGGCTCGGATCCCGCCCATAGCGGCGAGCTTCAGCGCTTCTCGAACGCGATCGGCTCCGAAGCCTCGTCGCAGGGCGGCTACCGTACCGGCGAATATTATCACGGCAAATACGGCCGCTCGCTTCGCCTCTCCGGCCTCGACTGGAGCAACTCGAACGCCGAGACCCGGGCCATCGTCGTCCACAGCGCCTGGTATGCCGAGCCCGAGCAGCTCGCCGCCCACGGCAAGCTCGGCCGCTCCGAGGGCTGCTTCGCCCTCCCCTACAACAGCCTCCAGCAGGTCCTCGCCCGCCTTGGGCCCGGCCGCTTCCTCTACGCCGACAAGCTGGCTTAGGCGCCTCCCCCGTCCTTCCCGCGAAAGCGGGAATGACTTCGAGAAAGCACGTAATTCCACCATATCGCCAGCGTTTCGTCGCCGTGACAATTTCCCTCGCGTTGAAACTATGGGGGACGGGCAATGCGGAACCTTGGCGTCTTTGCGCTGGCCGGCGCTTTTCTCGCCGGCGAGGCGGCGGCCTGCGACAATCCGGAGGCGATGGCGCCGGCGCGGGCTAAAGCCAATCTGGCAAGCCTGTTCAGCGACCAGGACTATCCCGCCGCCGCCCTGGCCGCGCGCGAGCAGGGCGATGTCGGGTTCAATCTGGACGTGGGCGCGAATGGCCAGGTCACAGCCTGCACGGTTACCCGCTCGAGTGGCTCGACCGCACTCGACGACGCGACTTGCCGGCTGATAAGTTCGCGGGCCCGCTTCACCCCCGCCCTCGATGCCCAGGGAGCGACGGTCTCGGACGAAGTCCGCGGCAAGATAAGGTGGGTTCTGCCACCGGTCCCGCCCGCTCCGGCGCCCTAGCGCAGCGGCCAGACGGCGAGGATCAGCGGCACGCCCACGGCCACCACGATTGCCGACAGCGGCGCGCCGAGCCGCGCATAGTCGCCGAAGCGGTAGCCGCCCGGCCCCATCACCAGGGTGTTGCACTGGTGACCGATCGGGGTGAGAAAATCCGAGCCGGCGCCGACCGCCACCGCCATCAGGAAGGCCTCGGGGCGATAGCCGAGCCCGTCGGCGAAGCTCGCCGCGATCGGAGCCATCACCAGCACGGTCGCGGCGTTGTTGAGGAAGGGCGTGACCGCCATCGCCGCGATCATGATCAGGGCGATGGCGCCCCAGGCCGGCAGGGTCGCCGCGAGTCCCGAGAGGAAGTGGGCGATGAGATCGGTCGCTCCGGTGGTGCGAAGCGAATCGGAGACCGGGATGAGCGCTCCGATCATGATCAGGATCGGCCATTCGATCCGCTGATAGGCCTCGCGCGCCGGAAGCGCGCCCGACAGCATGATGAGGGCGGCGGCGCCGAAGAAGGCGACCGCGACCGGTACCCACCCCATTGCGGTCATGGCCATGGCCGCGGCGAGGATGGCGAGCGGAATAAGGCCTCGGCGGGCATTGCCGAGCCTCAGGCTTCGCTCGGCGAGCGGAAGGCAGCCGAGCTCCCTGAGCCGCTCGGGCAAGGTGTCGAGCGTGCCCTGGAGGACGACGACGTCGCCGGGGCACAGGACGACGTCGCGCAGCCGCCGGGTGATCCGTTCGCCGCGGCGCGACACCGCGATCAGATTGACTCCGTGGCGGTCGTGAAGCGCCATCCGTCCGGCCGCCGCTCCGGCAAGGATCGAATCGCGCCCGATCACCGCCTCGATCACCCCCATGTTGGAGGCGCTGGTGCCCGCCGCCGCGTCGCGATGATGGCCCTCGAGCTCGAGCCCGAGCGAGGCGATCGCACGCTCGAGCGCTTCGGGATCGCCCTTGAGGATGAGCACGTCGCCGGCCCGGATCACCGCGTCAGGCAGCGGCATGGTCTGCCGCCTGTCCCAGCGGTGGATGCCGGTCAGCTCGACGCCGCGCTCGAGCCGCTCGCGAAGCTCGGCCACGCTCTTGTCTTCGGCGGCCGAGCCGGGCGGGACTTCCGCCTCGGTCGCGTAATCCTCGATGTCGAGCGCTTCGCCCATGGTCGGCGCGGCCCGGCGGTCGGAGGGGAGCAATCGGTAGCCGAAGCGAAGGAAGAGAAGGCCGGCGGCGGCGATTCCGGCCCCGACCGGCGTGTAGTCGAACATCGAGAAGGGCTCGCCCGTCATCTCCTCGCGCACCCGGCTGACGATGATGTTGGGCGAGGTTCCGACCAGCGTCATCAGCCCACCGAGAAGCGAGCCGAAGGCCATCGGCATCAGGAAGCAGGAAGGCGAGCTGTCCGATCTCTTGGCCATCCGGAAGGCGGCCGGCATCAGCATGGCGAGCGCCCCGATATTCTTGACCAGAGCCGAGAGCAAAGTGACCGAGCCGACCAGGACGGTGAGCTGCGACCCCATCCGGCTCATTCCCCCGCTCAGCCGCCCGATCGCGGCCTCGACCACGCCCGAGCGCTCCACCGCCGCCGAGATGACCAGGGCCGAAGCGACGATGACCACGATGTCGTCGGCGAAGCCGGTGAAGGCGTCTTCCGGCTTGACCAGCCCGAGCAGCAGGGCGGCGAGCAAGGCGAGTACCGCGACGAGATCGTAGCGGATCCGCCCCGAGACGAAGAGCAGCATCATCCCGCCGAGCAGGCCGAAGGCGGTGAGCTGGGGATAAGTGGCGATCACAAGTGCGGTCGGAACGCGGGAGTGAGGCCCCAGTTGCCTCCCCATCGCCAGATGGGGAGGGGGACCACGTTCCGTCGTGCGGGCTTGACCCGGCATCCATGAACACTTTGATTTGGAACTCACGTGCGGCCGGGTTCATGGAGTCCGGCTTTCGCCGGAATGACGGGGGCTTCGCATGGTCCCCCTCCCCATCGCTGCGCGATGGGGAGGCAAGCCTATCCCTCGCTCACCCTTCCCCCCTCGACCCGGATCAGCCGGTCGCACGCCGCCAGGGTGGTGGCCCGGTGCGCGACCGTCACCAGGGTCAGATCCCCCCTCAGCCCCTGCAAAGCCGCAAGCACCGCCCGCTCCGTTCCTTCGTCGAGCGCGCTGGTCGCCTCGTCGAGGATGAGCAGCCGCGGCCGGCGATAGAGGGCCCGGGCGAGGCCGATGCGCTGACGCTGGCCCCCGGACAGCCGAACCCCGCGCTCGCCGACATAGGTCTCGAGCCCTTCGGGCAGCCCGGCGAGGAACGTCTCCAACTGCGCCGCCCGGACCGCCGTCGCAAGCAGCTCGGAATCCATCCCCTCCGGGCGGCGCGGGAAGGCGATGTTGGCGGCGATGGTGTCGTCGGCGAGGTAGATGGCCTGGGGGACGTGGGCGAGGCCGGCCTGCCAGGCGGGGCGGGTGGCCGGGTCGAGCGGCCGGCCGTCGACCAGGATCGCGCCTTCGTCCGGCTCGAGCAGGCCCATGAGCAGATCGAGCAGGGTCGACTTCCCGCCGCCGGTCGCTCCGGCGATTCCGACATGCTCGCCCGGGCGGATTCGGAAGCTGACGTCCTCGAGGCCGAAGCGGCCTTCGGGATAATGGAAGCCGACGCCCTCGAACGCCAGCTCGCGCTCGAAGGGAAGCGGCGGCGCTTCCGGCTGCGGCGCCGGGACGGGCGCCTCCATCATGTCGATCACGTCGCGGAAGGCGCGGTAATTTCCGCTTGCCAGGCTCCATCCGTAATAGGCCTGCTGGAGCAACGGCAGAAGGCGCTGGGCGCCCAGCGCCAGGGCGCCGAGCACCGGGATCGCCTTGACCACCCCGCCGGGCTCGAGGCTCATCGCCAGGGTGACCAGGGCGATCGCGACCAGCCCGGCCGCCTCGACCACGAAGCGCGGCGCTCCGGCGACGAACTGGGTCGCCGCCTGGGCCCGGCGGTAGCGGCTGTCGAGCTCGCGGAACTTGGCCTCGAACAGGGGCTCGGAGCGGTCGAGGATGATGTCCCTTATCCCGCCCAGGCCCTCCTGGACGGTGCGCGTACGCTCGACCATCGTCCCGGCCAGGGCTTCGGAATTGCGCCTCAGCCGGGGCCGGACGACAAGGCTGACCGCGACATAAGCGAGCACGACCGCGACGGCGGCGAGGCCGGCGGCGCGGGCATCGATCTTCAGAAGCAGAGTGAAGACGCAGATCGCGATGAAGGCGCCGATCACCCCCTGCATCGCCGGCTGGAGAAGGCCGAACACCACCCCCTGCACCTTCTCGACCGCGGCGAGGGTCTGGCTGCTGTTGCGCCGCACCTGCTCGGCATAAGGCTGGCGAAGCATCCGCCCGAAGACGGCGGCGGCCATGTCGTGGCCGGTCGCCATGACGAAGCGCTGGCTTCCCCAGGTCAGAGCGAGGCGAACGCCCGCCGCCGCCAGCGCCGCGGCGATGAGCAGCAGGGCGGCGCCCACGACCGGCGAGCCGCCGATCGCGTTCAGAATGGCCAGCAGCCGAGGCGGGACCAGGGCGCTGTTCGGATCGGCGACCAGAGCGAGGAAGGGCAGAGCCGCGCCGATCGTCACCATCTCGGCCGCCGCCCCGAGCAGCATCAGCAAAAGGGTCAGAGCGAACTGCCGCCGCCGGGCGGGCGAGAGCAGCCGGAAAAGGGCGGAGAATGCGTCCATTGCGGCCGCTTCCTAAGCGGGACGGATCAGGAATGCACGCCCGCCCCCACCGTCATTCCCGCGAAAGCGGGAATCCAATGCTGAACCGGGGACGGCAAAGCCGGTTGAGAGAGCTGGATCCCCGCTTTCGCGGGGATGACGAATTCTTACTTCCCCGACGACGCCAGCGCCGTCCCGCTTTTGCGGTCGGAGAGCGCCGTCAGCACCTTGCCGTCGCGGCTGTACATGTCGGCATAGCTCATCGGCGGGCCGTCGCTGGTCGCGGCGACGGTGAAATAGACGATATAGACCGGCACCGGCGCCGCGAGATTGGCCTGGGTCGCCTTGCCGGAAGTCAAGGTCTGGTCGATCTTGGGGCGGCTCCAGTCGGTCCCTTCGAGCAGGGTCTGGGCGAAGCCGACCGCGTCCTCGGTGCGGATGCAGCCGTGGCTGAAGGCGCGGGCCTGGCGGTTGAACAGATTCTTGGCGTTGGTGTCGTGCAGGTAGATGGCATGAGGATTGCCCATCACCAGCTTGACCCGGCCGAGCGCATTCGAGGGCCCCGGAGGCTGGCGCCAGCGGATGATCTTGCCCGAATCGTCCTTGACCGCGACATAGCCTTTCTTGCCGCGCACTTCGGGGGCGATGCTCGACGGCACTTCCCACCAGGGATTGAAGATGGCTCCGGTGATCACCGCGGAGAGCTGCGGAGTCGGGGTCTTGATCGCGCCCGCCACCGCGCGCCGGCGGTTCAGGGTCTGGCCGTTCTCGACGAGGGCGACCGTATAAGCGGGCACGTTGACGATCACATATTTGGAGCCGAGGTCGCGCGGCAGCCAGCGCCAGCGGTCCAGGTTGATCCGGATCCGGTCGCGGGTCTTCGAGTCCACCGAAGAATCGCCGAGCAGCCCCTTGAGCGCCGCATATTGCGGATGGGTCGGAAGCAGCGAGTCCAGGGTTTCGGCGACGTCGCCCTTGGCCGCGCGGTCGAGCAAGGCCTGCTGGTCGTAGACGTTCCAGCTGTCGTCCTTGACGTACCAGTCGATCCGGCTGTCACCGCGGACGTGACCGAACATGAGGTCGCCGGCGAGCTTCAGGAAGGTCGCCGTGGCGACGCTGTCGAGCGTGTCGCCCTTCGCCTCGATCGCGTCGCGAAGCGCGGCCGGATTGTAGTCGGCCGGGTCGAGCCCTTCCTCGTCGACCCGCTGGACGTAGGCGAGCAAGGCCTCGGCGTCCTTGCGCGACCAGTCGGCGCCGAGCGGCGAGACGGCCGGAGCCGCAACCGGAGCCGGCGAGGCCTGAGGCGCGGCCGGCGCGGGGGCGTTCTGGGCGGCTGCGGGCATTGCGGCCCCGAGCGCGAGGAGGGCGAGAAAGCTGCGGCTGAACATGATCTATCCCCGTGGATGGCGGCCGCGAAAACAACTCCGCGCGGCATTCGCACTATCCTGAGATAGCCTATTAAAGCTCGCTGAACGGGGCCGCAAGGGCCGGGCAAGCCGTGGAAAGAAAAGGCAAACAGAAATGAAAAAGGGAGGCGGCCCGGCACGGGGCCGGACCGTCTCGCCTTTTTCCGGACGCCTAGACCCGGTCGCCGGCGGTGTCGCGATTGACCCAGCCGAAATAAGCCGCGACGAGCGCCAGCAGGGCGTGCAGCCAGACGTCGTTGCCGTAGATCGGGATGTAGCCGAAGGTCGTCCGCGTCGGCTCGAGCAGGCCGAGGACGGTCAGAAGCCCGTAGACCACCGCCACCACCCGGAAATAGGTGCGGGCTCCGCCATAGGTCTTGTAGGCCAGGATGCCCCAGATGCCGAAGATGATATGGACGATGTTGTGGAGCGTGTTGACCGGGAACAGGCCGAGCTCATGTCCATAGCCGTGGGTCATGGTCAGGCCGGGATCGGGTACGCCCGGCTGCAATATTCCCGGAATGAAGCCCCCGGCACCGATGGCGAGAAAGACGATTCCGAAAATCAGCGCGAAAGTCCGCGTGTTCATGATCCAACTCCCCTGCGTTTTTTTGTGTTTTTACGCTTACTGTCCGACTTTTACCGTAATAACGGCCGCGTAACCAGTCGGCTTCCCCGGACGGGCATGGCCACTCCCGTCAGGACGGGAGTGGGGCCTAGATCGCCGCAGCCACCGCCGCCGCGAACCGCGCGCCCGCCCCGGACTCATATTCCAGATACAAATCCGGCTCGATCAGCTCCAGCTCGATGAGCTGCGGCGCCCCGTCCAGACCGCGAACCAGGTCGATCCGGGCGTAGAGCAAAGGCTCCTCGACCGCGGCGAGGATCCGCGCCGCCGCCTCACGCTCGTCATCCTCGGGACGATAAGCGGTGATGATCCCGTCGAATTCCGGCTGCACCCGGAAGTCGCCGGGCTGGGGTCGCTTGGCGATCGCATGGCTGAAGGCGCCGCCGAAGAAGATCATCGAGACCTCCCCCGATCGCTCGATCTCCGGCAAATAGGGCTGAACCATCGCCGCGTCCTCCGGTCCGCCGGCCAGCGGGGCGCCCGGCGACCAGCGGATCGTCTGCCAGGCGCTGGACGAGATTCGCGGCTTCGCGACCAGCCGGTCGGTGCCGAACGCCCGCGCCGCTTCCTCGAGCCGAGCCGCCGTCAGCCGGGTGAAATGGCGGGTCGGAACGACCGGTGCCCCGCGCCCGGCCAGCCGCTCGAGATAGATCTTGTCGGCATTCCACCTGAGGACGGATGCGGGGTTCTGGAACCGCACCCCCTCCCCTTGCCAGCGGTCGACGGCCTCCGCCCATTGGCGCGGAGCGAACGGATAGCCCCAGACCAGGAGCGGGAGGACGAGATCGAACCCGGCGAGGTCGGAAGCGTCGGCCCAGTCCCGCGCCTCGACCTTCAGCCCAGCCTCCCGAAGCGGTGCCGAAACGCGCTCGAGCACGTCGGGCCAGCGGGTCCGGAAGCCCTCGCTGGTCTTGTCGGGGGTAAGGATCGCGATCCGGCCCGTCATGGCATGTTGAAGTTGATGCCCTGCGCCAGCGGCAGCTCGCGGCCGTAGTTGATCGTGTTGGTCGCCCTGCGCATGTAGTTGCGCCAGGCGTCGGAGCCGCTCTCGCGGCCGCCGCCCGTCTCCTTCTCGCCGCCGAAAGCGCCGCCGATCTCGGCGCCCGACGGGCCGATGTTGACGTTGACGATTCCGCAGTCGGAGCCCGTTACGGAAAGGAAGGTCTCCGCCTCCCTGATATCGTTGGTGAAAATGGAGGAGGCGAGGCCCTGCGGCGCCGAATTATGCGCGGCGATCGCCTCGTCGAGCGCTCCGTAGCGCATGACGTAGAGGATCGGGGCAAAGGTCTCGGTCAGTGTGATCGGAGTCTGGCCGGGCATCTCGACCAGAGCGGGCCGGACGAAAAGACCCTCGACCCTCTCCCCGCCATGAACTTCGCCGCCCTGCGCGCGCGCCTGCTCCAGCGCCGCCCGCATCGCCTGGACCGCGGCCTCGTCGATCAGCGGCCCGACCAGGATGCCGTCCTCCAGCGGGTTGCCGACCGGCACCGTCGCCCAGATCTGCCGCAGCCGGGGCACCAGCGTTTCATATACCCCCTCCTGGACGAACAGGCGCCGCAGAGTCGTGCAGCGCTGGCCCGCCGTCCCCACCGCCGCGAAGGCGATCGCCCGCTCCGCCAGCGCCTGGTCTGCCGAAGGCGCCACCACCATCCCGTTATTGCCGCCCAGCTCGAGCAGGGCCCGGCCGAAACGCGCCGCCACCCTCGGCGCGACAATTCGGCCCATCCGGGTCGAACCGGTCGCGGAGAGCAGCGCCACGCGCGGATCGTCGACCAGGGCCTCGCCCGTCTCGCGAGCGCCCTGGACCACCTGGCTCAGCCCGGCCGGCGCCCCGCCGAACCGCTCGGCCGCCCGTTCGAACAGCGCCTGCACTGCGACCGCGGTCAGCGGAGTCTTCTCCGACGGCTTCCACACCACCGAATCGCCGCAGACGAAGGCGAGGCAGGCGTTCCACGCCCAAACCGCCACCGGGAAGTTGAAGGCCGAGATCACCCCGACGACACCGAGCGGGTGCCAAGTCTCCATCATCCGGTGCCCCGGCCGTTCGGTGGCGATGGTGAGCCCGTAAAGCTGGCGCGACAGGCCGACCGCGAAGTCGGAAATGTCGATCATTTCCTGGACTTCGCCCAGTCCCTCCTGAAGGATCTTCCCGGTCTCGAGGCTGACCAGCCGCCCAAGCTGTTCCTTCTCCTCCCGAAGCACCTCGCCGAACAGCCTGACGAGCTCGCCGCGCCGCGGCGGCGGGACGTTCCGCCAGGCGAGGAAGGCGTCGTGGGCGCGGCCGACGGCGGCGGCGACCGCGTCCGGCGAGGCGGTGGGGACGGAGCCGATGGCGCGGCCGTCTATCGGTGAATGGGATTCGAGATCGCCTTGCGGCGGCGGGATACCGAGGCGCTCGAACGAAGCGCTGGTCTCGTCCGTGGAGTTGAAGGTCATCACCCCGTCATTGGAAGGAGCCGGGCAGCGAAGCAATCCCCGTCATCCCGGCGAAAGCCGGGACCTCGGGACAAAGGGTAGCTGCGGGTCTCCCCAAGGTCCCGGCTTTCGCCGGGATGACGGATTATACGAAAAGCCCTCTCGCCTTCGCCATCCGCTCCACCCCCGCCGCCAAAGTCTCCGGCTTCTTTGCGAAGCACAGCCGAATCACGCTCGTCACCGGCGCCTCCGCATAGAAAGCCGACAGCGGAAGCGCCGCCACGCCCGCCTCCCGCACCGCCCGCTCGCAGAAGGTCGCATCGTCCGCGTCGATCCCGGACGCCGGCAGATCCACGCCCACGAAATAGGTCCCCTCCGCCGGCAGTGTGACGAAGCCCGCCTCCCGAAGCCCCGAGACCAGCCTGTCCCGAGCCGCCGCGAAACCCCGCCGCATGCCATCGAACCAGCCCGCCTCCTTGCCCAGCCCATAGGCCACCGCAGACTGCAAATTGGGCGCCGTCGCGAAGGTCAGGAACTGGTGCGCCTTCGAGATCGGCCCGGCCAGCGCCGGCGGAGCGACGACCCAGCCGACCTTCCAGCCGGTCAGCGAGAAGATTTTGCCGGCCGAGCCCACCTTCACCGTCCGCCCGACCATTCCGGGCAGGCTGGCCAGCGGGACGTGGCGCCGGCCGTCGAAGGCGACATGCTCCCAGACCTCGTCGGTCAAAGCGATCGCGTCGTGCCGCCCGCAGGCCCGGGCGAGCCGCCCCAGCTCCTCTTCGTCGAACACCCGCGACGACGGATTGTGCGGGTTGTTGAAGACGACCAGCTTCGTCTTCGGCGTGAAGGCCTCGGCCAGCGCATCCTCGCTGATCCGCCAGTCGGGCGGAGCCAGCCGAACGAAGCGCGGCACCCCGCCGGCGCGAAGCACCATCGGAAGATAGAGGTCGTAGAGCGGCTGGAAGAGCAGGACCTCGTCGCCCGGCTCGATCAAGGCGATCAGCGAGGCCGCCAGCGCCTCGGTCGCGCCGGATGTGACGACCACGAAGTCCGGGTCGGTCTTTAGGCCCTGATGCGCGCCGTAATGATCGGCGACGGCCCTGCGCAGCTCGGCCAGCCCCGGCATGGGCGCATATTGGTTGGAGCCGGTGATCAATTCCTCCGCGGCCTTGGCGACGACGTCGTCCGGCCATCCGAAATCGGGAAATCCCTGGCCCAGGTTCACCGCCCCATGCTCGATGGCCAGCGCCGACATCCGGGTGAAGACGTTGATCGGCATATTCGCGAAGAGCGGGTTCATGAGGAGTGGGTAGAGCGGGCGTCGGAGCCGTAGCAACCCCTCTCCCGCATTTCGCGGGAGAGGGGTTTACAATCGCCCGATCAGCGCTTCGGCCGCCGCCGGATTGCGCTCTTTCGCGCCCGAGGTGAAGAAGACGTAAGCCTCGCGCGCCCGCGGCTTCGGCGGTTTCGCGACATAGGGAAACCCCTCCGGGCTCTCGCCCCGGGCCCAGCCCTTTGCCACCTCGGCCCACCGATCCAGCTCGGCGGCCGGATATCCCGTCGCCACCTCCGCCCGGCTGCGCTGGAGCCGCGCATAGACGAGCTCGCCGGACAGATCCGCGATACACGGAAATTCCTCGGCATCGGCGAAGGCGATCGCCACCCCCGCCGCCCGCGCCATCTCGACAAACGCCGGGTCGCGGAAGCTTTCGTGCCTCGGCTCCACCACGTGGCGGAGGGGCACTCCCGCGGCCTTGCTCGGAAGCAGCGCAAGGAAGGCCCGAAAATCGTCGGGTTCGAACTTCTTCGTCGCCATGAACTGCCAAAGGATCGGCCCGAGCTTGTCGCCCAGCTCGGACAGTCCCTGCCCGCAGAAGCGCTCCACCACCTCCCCCGCCTCGCCCAGCTTTCTGCGGTTCGAGCCGAAGCGCGAGCCCTTGATCGCGAAGCGGAAGCCGTCGGGCACCGACTTCGCCCAGCGCTCGAACAGCGCGGCTTCTGCAGCTTGTAATAGGTCGCGTTGATCTCGACCGCGGTGAGGCGCGCCGCCATATGCTCGAGCTGCTTCGCCTTGGACAACTTGGGCGGATAGAAGCTTTCCCGCCACGGATCGTAATCCCAGCCGGCGACTCCGACTCGGATGAGGCCGGTCATGAGCTGACCGGCCTCGGAATCTTCGAACCTGGCTTCGGGCGCCGCACATATCCGCACATATCCGCACGCCGCACCCCAGGCCAGCCGTGCGCGTACCGCCGATTGTGCCGAAACTTGGCTGTAATGCTGGTGGCGGCGCGCCTCCGGCAGGCCCAATCTGGAGCCACTTGGAGCAGGAGCGGGGACTATGGCGACGGTCACGGCTTTCGGAACGGGGCAACCGGCCCGGCGCAGCGCCCGTGATGAAGCGACCAGGCTTCCTCTGTCGGCGTCGCGCGGAATGATCGGCGCCGTTCTTTTCCTTATTGTCGCTTTCTTTCTGCTTGCCGCGGGGGCGGTAACCGGCGCGCCGCAAGGAAGCGGCGCGCCGGTCGAGGCCGGGGCGTTCATCCTCGACCCGTCGATAGGCTCGGCGCAGGGTTGAGCCTCTGCTAGAAGAGGCGCGTGAAGCGCTTCGCCTTCTTCGCCTGCATCCTGCTCGCCGCCTGCGGCAGCGGCCCCGAAACCGTCGCCACCGGCCCGCGCCTCCACGCCGAGCCGGCCGCCAGCTTCCGGGACGACGAGGGGCCGGGCCGCGAGGCGGCGTTCAGCGCCGACGGCCAAATGCTGGCGACGACCAGCGCCACCGGACTGGTGGTGATTCGCCACATGCCCGGCCTGAAGATCGTTCGGCGGCTCCAACATCCGGGAGGCGCGACCACGATCGCGTTCGCGCCCGACGGGAAATGGCTCGCGACCGCGGGCTATGACGGCGAGATCCTGCTGTGGGAGACAGCCACCGGGCGGCAGGTCCGAAGGCTGGAGGGCGCGCGCGGGACGGTGTGGACCCTCGATTACGCGCCCGGCGGCGAGCGGCTCGCCGCGGCCGGGGAAGACGGAAAGGTGAGGGTCTGGAACCCGGCCGACGGACGGTTGCTGCTCACCCTGGCCGGGCACGAGCGCAATATCTGGGAGATCGGCTTCAGCCCCGACGGCCGCCGCCTCGCCAGCGGCAGCTTCGATGCCACGGTGCGGCTGTGGGACTCGGGCAGCGGCGGCGCGCTGGCGGTCCTCACCGACCATGAGGAAGCGGTGGTCGGACTCGCCTGGAGCCCGGATGGGCGCTTGCTCGCCACCGGCGGCGACGATTCGACAATAATCCTGCGCCGCGCGTCGGACGGCAAGGCGGTTCGCCGGATCGAGGTCGGCAATCATGCCTACAAGCTCGCCTTCAGCCCGGACAGCCGCTGGCTCGTCAATGCCGGCCGCGCCCGAAGCGGACTCGGCACCTTGTGGCACGGCCTGACCGGAACCGGCGCCGACGGCGAGGCGGTACGCCTCTGGCGGGTCGCCGACGGCGCTCTGGTCCAGTCCCTGAAGATGCCCGAGGACGTCATGTATGTCGGCTTCAGCCCGGAGGGACGCTGGCTGACCGCCTCGGGCGACGACGGCTCCGTCACCTTGTGGAGGCTGCGGGCTGGCACGGATTAACGACTTGATCTAGATTGCCTCCCGGGAGGCGAAGCGATGCAGGACATCTGGACGGAGACCCTGACGATCCTGGTCACCTGCCTGCTCATCGCCGTCGCCGCGGTCGCGCTCATCCTCTTCCGCCCCGCCGCTCGCCGGCGCCGCCGTCACAAAAGGCACTCGCGCCGGCCGAAGATCGACCTGTTCAAGGCCGAGGCTTCGGAACCCACGCCGAATGTCGATGCATAAAACGCGGGTTATTGCATAATTATGCATTTTGGCGCATGGCCCGGTCCCCATGATTCGCACAGCCATCCTTGGAGCCTCGGGCTTCGTCGGCGCCGAGCTTCTGAGGCTTTGCGCGCAGCATCCTGAGCTGCGCCCGGTGAAGCTGTTCGGAAGCAGCCAGGCCGGACAGTGCCTGGACTCGGTCCACCCTCATCTGGCGCTGGCCTATCCGGACGCGGTCGTGAATAGTTATGCAGCCACGGAGCTCGACGACGGGATCGAGCTGGTCTTCGCGGCCCTCCCCCACGGCCATTCCCAGGCGGTTGCGCCCGACGTGATCGAGCGCTCCATTCCCTTCGTCGATCTCGGCGCCGATTTCCGCCTCGACTCGCCGCAAGCCTATGAGCTTTGGTACCGGGAGACTCACCGGGCGCCGGACCTTCTCGGCCGCTTCGTCTACGGAATCCCCGAGCTCAATCGCGCTTCCATCGCCAGCTCGTCGACGGTAGCCGCGGCCGGATGCTATGCGACGGCGGCCATCCTCGCGCTCAGGCCGCTCATGGGGCTGGTCGAACCGGGCAGCATCGTCGTCGACGCCGCCTCCGGAGTCAGCGGCGCCGGCAAGGCGTTGAAGGAAGAGACGCATTTCAACAGCGTCGACGAGAGCTTCGCCGCCTACGGCCTCCTCAACCATCGCCACACCGCCGAAATGGAGATGGCGCTCGGAGGCAGGCTTCTCTTCACCCCCCACCTCGCGCCGATGAACCGCGGCATCCTCGCCACCTGCCATGCCGTCGCCCGGGGACCCTGCGACCCGCTCGCCGCCTTGCGCGAGGCCTATGCCGAAGAGCCCTTCATCCACGTCTCGGAGCGCCCGCCGCAGACGAAATGGACCTTGGGCTCCAACGCCGTCCACCTCACCGCGCGCTACGACGAGCGTACCGGCCGGGTGATGGCGATCGCGGCGCTCGACAATCTCGTCAAGGGGGCCGCCGGCCAGATGATCCAGTGCGCCAATCTGATGCTCGGCCTCGATGAGGCGGCGGGCTTGCCGGTCGCGGGAGTCTGTCCATGAGCGTGCCGACCAAAATTCCTCCCCAGGATTTCCTGGGGAGGGGGACCGCGCGAAGCGCGGTGGAGGGGTTCTCCGGCGCTGGAAGGCCCCTCCACCAGGCTTCGCCTGGTCCCCCTCCCCTGCAAAGGCAGGGGAGGATTTTCCAATGAGCATTACCGCCGCCAAAGGCTTCGTCGCCGCGGGCTGCCATGCCGGGATCAAGCGGCGGCGCTTCGACATGGCCCTGGTCGCGACCGAGGACCGCAAGCCGGTCGCGGCGGCGGCGGTGTTCACCCGGAACAAGTTCGTCGCGCCGCCGGTCGTCCTCTCGCGCCGCCGCCTTGCCGAGAATGGCGGCCGGGCCGCCGCGATCATCGTCAACAGCGGCAACGCCAATGCCGGCACCGGCGCCGCCGGGCTCGCCGATGCCGAGGCGATGGCGGCGGCCGCGGCCGCGGCGCTGGGCGTGACGGAGGCGAATGTGCTGGTCTGCTCGACCGGGATCATCGGAACGCCTTTGCCGATGGACGTCATCCTGAGCGCCACGCCCAGGATCGCGAAGAAGCTGTCGGTCGGCGGAGCGCACGACGCGGCGCGCGGGATTCTGACCACCGACCATCAGGCCAAGGAAGTGCGGGTCGAGGGCTCGACCTTCACTCTGGGCGGAATGGCCAAGGGCTGCGGGATGATCGCACCCGACATGGCGACGATGCTGGCCTTCCTCACCACCGACGCCGACGTTTCGGCCGAGGAGATGACGGACATCCTGCGCGACGCCTCGGACCGGACCTTCAACACCTTGAACGTCGACGGCGCCACCTCGACCAACGACAGCGCGATGCTGCTCGCCTCGGCCCGGCGCGGCCGGCCCGACATGGAAGAGTTCGCCGACGCGGTGCACAGGGCCTGCGAGACGCTCACCCTGCAAATGGCGCGCGACGCCGAGGGGATGACGAAGATGGTGGCGCTCTCGGTGACCGGCGCCGGGTCCGACGCGGAGGCGCGCATCGCGGCCAAGAGGATCGCCGAGAACAATCTCGTCAAGTGCAGCTGGTATGGCGGCGATCCTTATTGGGGACGTCTGCTGGCGGCGGCCGGCTCGGCCGGGATCGCCTTCGAAGCCGACAAGGCCGTCGTCGCTTATGGCGGCACCATCGTATCGCGGGGCGGGACCAACGCCGACCATGATTCCGAAGCGGTCGCACGCCACATGAAAGGCGAGCGGATCGAGATCGAGGTCGCGCTCGGCCTCGGCACGGGCCGGGCCCAGGTGATCGGGATCGACCTCGGCCCCGGCTACATCAAAGAGAATTCGAGGACGTCATGACACACCCCGTCATTCCGGCGAAAGCCGGGACCCCAGGACGGAAAGGCTCGGCGGGTCTCCCCGAGGCCCCGGCTTTCGCCGGGGTGACGGTAGGGACGGGTCTCCCCAAGGCCCCGGCTTTCGCCGGGGTAACGGTAGGGGCGGGTCTCCCCGAGGCCCCGGCTTTCGCCGGGGTGACGCGGTTATGAGATCCCCCACCGAGACCGCCTCCATCCTCGTCCAGGCTTTGCCCTACATCCAGCGCTTCCACGGCCGCTCGGTGGTGGTGAAGCTGGGCGGAGCGGCGATCGACGAGGCGCTCGACCGGGCGCTGGCCCAGGACGTCCTGCTCCTGAGGAGCGTCGGAGTGCGCTGCGTCCTGGTCCATGGCGGCGGGCCGCAGGTCGATGCGATGATGCGCCGGGTCGGCAAGGAGCCCGAGTTCCGGGACGGGCTCCGGGTGACCGATGCGGAAACTCTCGAGATCGTCCGGATGGTCCTGGTCGGAAAGATCAACCGCGACCTGGTCGGAACGATCAACCGCGAGGCGCTCGACGATCCGGTGGCGGTCGGCGTGTCGGGCGAGGATGCGGGGCTGCTCACCGTCACTCCGCGGGACCCTTCCATGGGCTATGTCGGCGACGTCAGCCACGTCCGGGCGTCGGTGCTCAAGCGGCTTCTCGACGAGGGGCTGAGCCCGGTCGTCTCGACGATCGGCGCCGACGAGACCGGCCAGCCCTACAACGTCAACGCCGACGAGGCGGCACGGGCGATCGCCGTGGCGATGGCGGCCGAGAAGATCGTCTATCTGACCGCCGCTCCGGGCCTGCTCGAGGACGTGAACGACGAGACGAGCCTGGTGCCGCGGCTGACCTCAGCCGAGCTGCGCGACCGGATCGAGCATGACAGCGTCAGCGCCGGCATGATCCCCAAGCTGCGCGCCTGCGCCGACGCGGTGGACGCCGGTGTCGGAACGGCCCACATCATCGACGGCCGGGTGCCGCACGCCTTGCTGATCGAGCTTCTGACCGACGAAGGGATCGGGACCATGGTCAAGCGGGAGAAGAGCTGGTGACCCACCTCCTGACCATCGCCGACCTCGGGCGCGAGGGGCTCGAGGAGATCCTTGCCTTGTCCGAGCTTCCGGACCTCGGACTGCCGCTGGCCGGCAAGGGGGTCGCGCTCGTCTTCCAGAAGCCTTCGACCCGAACCCGAAACTCGATGGAGATCGCCACCATCCAGCTGGGCGGCCATCCGGTCTGCATCCAGAAGGAGGAGGTCGGCGTCGGCATCCGCGAGAGCGCCGAGGACGTCGCCCGGACCCTGGCCTGTTTCCACGCCGTGATCGCGGCCCGGGTCATGGACCATAAGGACCTCGAGGCGATGGCCGCGGCGACCGACAAGCCCTTGCTCAATCTGCTTTCCGACCGCGCCCATCCGCTCCAGGCGCTGGCCGACCTGCTGACGGTCAGGCAGCTGCTCGGCCGGCTGGAGGGAGTGCGGATCGCCTATGTCGGCGATGGCGACAACAATGTCTGCCGATCGCTCGCCGAAGCTTGCTCGCTGCTCGGCGTGGAGCTCCGGGTGGCGAGCCCGGAAGGCTATGGGCTCGACCGGCCGCCCGAGCATGTGACCCAGCTTGCCGACCCCGCCGAGGCGGCCGAGGGCGCCGATATCGTCTATACCGACGTCTGGGTTTCGATGGGCCAGGATTCGGAAGCGGAAGCGCGGGCGAAGGCCTTCGCGCCCTACCGGGTGGACGAGATGTTGATGGCGCGCTGCCCGGGCGCGCATTTCCTCCACTGCCTGCCGGCGCGCCGCGGCGAGGAGGTCAGCGCCGGAGTGATCGACGGCCCGCAAAGCGCCGTCTGGCTCCAGGTCGAGAACCGGATGCACACGGCGCGCGGCGCGCTGGCCTGGCTGACGGGGGTTCGGCCGTGATCCCCGTCATCCCGGCGAATGCCGGGACCTCAGGACGGAAATTCACCGCGGGTCTCGACGAGGCCCCGGCTTTCGCCGGGGTGACGGGAAGATGAGCGAGGCCCGCACCCGCCGCCAGAAGGCGATCGCCGACCTCATCCGGGCCGAGCCGCTCGGCAGCCAGGAGGAGGTGACGGCGCGGCTCGGGGCGATCGGCTTCTCGGTCACCCAGGCGACGGTGTCGCGCGACCTCGACCAGATGGGGGCGGTCAAGGTGAAGCGCGGCGGGGCGCTCAGCTACGCGCTTCCCGACCAGCTCGGCGCCAACGACTGGGCGGCGGCGCGGCTTCAGCGCATCCTCGGCGACTGGGTGCTGTCGATCGAGGCCGCCGGAAACCTGCTGGTCATCAAGACCCCGCCGGGCTCGGCGCACCTGGTCGGACTCGCGCTCGACCAGGCCAGGCTCGATGAGATCGCCGGCACGATCTGCGGCGACGACACTTTGTTCGTGGCGGTGAAGGACGGGGTGGAGACGGGCATTCTCGCGGGCCGCTTCCGCAAGCTTGCGCAGGATCCGTCGTGAACCTCCCCTCCCTGCATAGGGAGGGGCCGGGGGTGGGTCCGCCGAAGGCGGCCGAAGCTCCGCCGCCGGAAAAGTCTCGCTCCGCTCGCCTACCCACCCCTGACCCCTCCCTTGCAGGGCGGGGGATCGTGATCGCAGGAAATCCAGAATGAACCTCCCCGCCCCCAAGAAGGTCGTGCTCGCCTATTCGGGCGGGCTCGACACGTCGATCATCCTCAAGTGGCTTCAGACGGAATATCGCGCCGAGGTGGTCACCTTCACCGCCGACCTCGGCCAGGGCGAGGAGGTCGAGCCGGCCCGCGCCAAGGCGGAGCTGCTCGGAATCAGGCCGGAGAACATCTTCATCGAGGATCTGCGTGAGGAATTCGTCCGCGACTACGTCTTCCCGATGTTCCGGGCGAACACGGTCTACGAGGGCCAGTATCTGCTCGGCACCTCGATCGCCCGGCCGCTTATCGCCAAGCGCCAGATCGAGATCGCGCGCGCGGTCGGCGCCGACGCGGTCTGCCACGGCGCCACCGGCAAGGGCAACGACCAGGTCCGCTTCGAGCTCGGCTATTACGCGCTGGAGCCGGACATCAGGGTCATCGCCCCGTGGCGCGAATGGGAATATGCGAGCCGCGAGCAGCTGATCGACTTCGCCGAGAAGCACCAGATCCCGATCTCGAAAGACAAACGGGGAGAATCCCCTTTCTCGATCGACGCCAACCTTCTTCACTCCTCGTCCGAAGGAAAGGTGCTCGAGGACCCCGCGGTCGAGGCGCCCGAATATGTCCACCAGCGCACCATCTCGCCCGAGGACGCCCCGGACAAGGCGACGGTGATCGAGATCGGTTTCGAGGCCGGCGACCCGGTCTCGATCGACGGTGAGAGACTGTCGCCGGCCGCCCTCCTGACCGGGTTGAACCAGCTCGGCCACGACAACGGCATCGGTCGGCTCGACCTGGTCGAGAATCGCTATGTCGGGATGAAGTCGCGCGGGGTCTACGAGACTCCGGGCGGCACGATCCTGCTCGCCGCCCATCGCGGAATCGAATCGATCACGCTCGACGGCGGCGCCGCCCATCTCAAGGACGAGATCATGCCGCGCTACGCCAGCCTCATCTACAACGGCTTCTGGTTCAGCCCCGAGCGCGAGATGCTCCAGGCGCTGATCGACAGGAGCCAGGAGCATGTCACCGGCAAGGTGCGGATGAAGCTCTACAAGGGCAATGCGACCGTGATCGGCCGGGAGAGCCTGCTCGCCCTCTACGACCAGGACCTCGTCACGTTCGAGGAGGGCTCATCGAGCTACAGCCAGCGCGACGCGGCGGGCTTCATCCGGCTGAACGCGCTCAGGCTGCGGATCGCGGCCAAGCGGGCGCGCAAGGCGGCGCCCTAACCCCGTCACCCCGGCGAAAGCCGGGGCCTCGGGGAGACCCGCAGTGACCTAGCGACCTGAGGTCCCGGCATTCGCCGGGATGACAGGGGACACCCTTCCATATTGACTTCGCTCAGTGCCGGTGGGACTCTGCGCCCGTGGGGGCGTGGTCCACCCGGCCTTCCGAAGGGAACCGGCAAATCACAGGCCAAGCGAGCGTGTGGGGATGCGTTGCATCCGAGCGCCAGCCTCCCGCTCGGCGAGAGAAGGAGCGTCCTATGATCACCGCATTGAACATGACCGTGCCTCTGAAGCAGGATCCGGAATCGCTGGCGAAGCTCCAGAAGCTGAAGGAGCTTTTCGCCGACCATATCCAGCCCGAGATCGACCGCGCCCTGCGCAAGTCCAAGATCGTCCACTTCGCGCGGGTGCTGGTGATCCATGACAGGTTCCTGCAGGTCATCACCGAGTTCGACGGGGATCCGGAGGAATATACGGAGTTCTTCCGGCGCGAGCTGCCTCATGTCTTCAAGCCGATCTTCGAGCTGGCCGACGGAGCGCCGCCCTGGGACGAACTGAACGACCAGGACAGCTTCTTCCAGGCCTCCAAGCATCTGAACGTCAAGGCGCTGGGCCGGTCCGAGGACGGCCGCGAGGAGCAGGGCTGGATGTTCAGCTATTTCCCGAGGTCGGTCCGCGAGATCGAGGAATCACTGGCGGGCACGGGCGGCGCTGAAAAACCGTCGGGCGGGGAGCAGCCGGCCGGGAGCGGCGGTGCGAATGCCGCGGCGCTCCATGCCGCCGCGGCCGCCCTCACCGCGGCGGCCGCCGCGCTGACCGCGCTCGCGGGGGCAACCCCGCAAGGCCAGGCGTGACACCTGGTCGGTTTCGATTGGATTGGATTGGATCGTCACCCCGGACTTGATCCGGGGTCCATGACCACGGTTGCTCGAACTGGAGACGCGCCTCTGTCCATGGAGGCCGGACCAAGTCCGGCATGACGATCGGGAGAGAAAGCGATGACGGTCGATACCGGCGATCTGCAGGGAATGGTGCTCGGCAACATCGCCGGCTACCGGCTGGTCCGGCATTTGATCTTCTCGGCACCGGACGCCGCTTCGCTGCGCCGCTTCGTCAACGAGATCCGGCCGCTCCTCCTGTTCGGGACCAACAAGCCGACGGCGGCGCACGGCTGGGTCGCCAATATCAGCTTCGCCGCGCCAGCGATGGCCCAGCTTCTCCCGCCCGAAATCTACGCCAAGCTGGAGAGCGCCTTCCGTTTGGCGCCCGACGCGGAGCGGATCGGCGACATCGGCTCGAGCGCTCCATCGAAATGGTGGGAGGGCCAGTTCCGGGGCGAGGAGGTGAGCTGCTTCGTCCATATCCACGCGGTCGGCGACAAGCAGATGGAGTCGGGGACGGCGGAGATATTGGAGGAAGCGGCGGCGGGCGGAGTCGTCGAGAAGATCCCGCGCGCCTCGGGCGGGCGGCTCGACGGGGCGTTTCTCGGCTTCGGGCCCGCCGGCAAGGGGGCGCGGCTCCATTTCGGCTATGTCGACGGCTTGTCCAACGGCAAGGTCGCCTGGGAGGACGCGCCGAGCCCGGAACGGCCGGTCGACTTCCGCTCGGTCGTCATCGGCCATTATGACGACCGCTTCCCCTGCGCGCCCGCCCGCGACCCGGCGGCGCAAATGCTTCGCGATTCCTCCTATCTGGTCTTCCGCTGGATCTACCAGGATGTCGCCACCTTCGAGCGCTTCCTCACCCAGAAGGCCCCGCCGCTCTTCCCGAAGCTGCCGCGCGCCGAGGCGCGCGAGCTGCTCGCCGCCAAGATCATGGGCCGCTGGCGCGACGGCACCCCGCTCTGCCTCTCGCCCGACGCCCCCGCGCCGGACCGCTGCGAGGAAGGCTTCGCTTTTGCCGAGGACCTGCAGGGGCTCGCCTGCCCGGTCTCGTCGCACGTCCGGGTGATGAACCCGCGCGACCAGCAATTGTCGGGAATGGCCGTGACCACCGGAGTGCCTCAGATCGTCCGGCGCGGAATGCCCTATGGGCCGGAGCTCAGGGGCGAGAAGGACGACGGGGTCGACCGGGGCATATTGGGCCTGTTCGTCTGCGCCTCGATACGCGAGCAGTTCATGCGTCTCGCCGCCTGGGGTCAGCGCAACAATTTCAGCGACGCCTTCCCCGCCCATGGCCGCGATCAGGACGCCCTGATCGGCAACCGGGCCATTCCGGGCGCGACCCGGGAGTTCCGGATCCCGAAAGGGCCGGCGGGGGGCGGCATTGTAACCGGGCTGCCCGACTTCATCCGGACCAAGGCCACCCAATATCTGCTGATGCCGAGCGGGCAGACGCTGTCGAGGCTGGTTCCGCTCTAATCCGTCAGAACTGCAGCGCCTTCTTCGCTCTCTCGATCTGCTCCCTCACCCGCTCCGGCGCCGTACCACCATAACTGGTCCGGCTTCGCACCGAGGCGTCGACGGTGAGCACGTCGTAGACCCGCCCGTCGATCCTGGGGTCGATCCCGCGAAGCGTCTCCAGCCCCAGCTCCGAAAGCCCCACGCCGCCCTTCTCCGCGGCCTGCACCGCTCGCCCGACGATATGGTGCGCCTCTCGGAACGGAACGCCCGCCTCGCGGACCAGCCAGTCGGCGAGGTCGGTGGCGGTGGCGAAGCCGGCTTCCGCCGCGGCGCGCATCCGCGTCTCGTCGAACCGGGTCGATTCGACCATTGCGGCGAGCGCCTGGAGCGACAGGAGGAGGAGGTCATGGGCCTCGAAGACCGGCGGCTTGTCGTCCTGCATGTCCTTGGAATAAGCGAGCGGAAGGCCCTTCATCGTCATGACGAGGGCGACCATGGCTCCGGCGATCCGGCCCGAATGGCCGCGGACCAGCTCGGCGGCGTCGGGGTTGCGCTTCTGCGGCATGATCGAGGAGCCGGTGCTGAACGCGTCGGGCAGGATCGCGAAGCCGAAGGGCTGGCTCGCCCAGATGATCAGCTCCTCGGCGAGGCGGGACAAATGGAGCGCGCACTGGGTGGCCGCCATCAGATAATCGAGGGCGAAGTCGCGGTCGGAGACGGCGTCGAGCGAGTTGGCCGAGGGGCGGTCGAAGCCGAGAGCGGCGGCGGTGGCGTCGCGGTCGATCGGGAAGCCGGTACCGGCGAGCGCGGCGGCGCCGAGCGGGCATTCGTTCAGCCGCTCGCGGCCGGCGGCGAAGCGCGAGCGGTCGCGCCCCAGCATCTCGTAATAGGCCATGAAATGGTGGCCGAGCGTGACCGGCTGGGCCGATTGCAGATGGGTGAAGCCGGGCATCACCGTCTCGACATGTTCCTCGGCGCGGGCGACGAGCACGCGCTGGAAGGCGACGAGCGCGGCATCGGTCTCGTCGACGGCGCCCCGAACCCAGAGGCGGAAGTCGGTGGCGACCTGGTCGTTGCGGGAGCGGGCGGTGTGAAGGCGCCCGGCGGCGGCGCCGATCAGCTCCGCCAGCCGGGCCTCGACATGCATGTGGATGTCCTCGAGGACGGGATCCTCCCTGATCCCGATCCGGGCATATTCGTCCTCGATCCGCTCCAGGCCCTCGGCGATGGCCGAGGCGTCGGCCTCGGGAATGATGCCCTGGGTCTCCAGCATCGCGACATGGGCGAGCGAGGCGGCGATGTCCTCGCGCCACAGCCGCTTGTCGAAGCCGATCGAGGCGTTGATCTCCCGCATCAGGGCCGCCGGCCCGCCGGCGAAGCGGCCGCCCCACATCAGGTTGCTTGGCTTATCGTCGGCGACGGCGGCTCTCCTTGGGACGGCGATAGGGCAAAGTCGGGGCGGGGCTCAACCCTGCCTCCCCATCTGGCGATGGGGAGGCAGAGGCGCTAAGCCCGCCGCCATGCGCCAGGCCACCGGCACCCTCGACTTCCACACCTCCCGCCAGGGGCTGCTCGAGATCACCCGCGAGGTCGCCGCCTGGACATCCGCCCAGGGCCTCACCCAGGGCCTCCTCACCCTCTTCTGCCGCCACACCTCCGCCTCGCTGGTCATCCAGGAAAATGCCGCCCCCGAAGTCCGCACCGACATCGAAGCCTGGGTAGCCCGTCTCGCGCCCGAGGATCCGTCCGCCTACGCGCATCGCGACGAGGGCCCGGACGACATGCCGGCCCACCTGCGCACCCTCCTGACCCAGGTCCAGCTCGCCATTCCGCTGATCGGCGGCCGGCTCGCGCTCGGCACCTGGCAGGGAATCTATTTGTTCGAGCACCGCCGGCGGCCGCACCGGCGAAGCCTGGCAATGCACTTGGTGGGCGAGTGAGGATATGAGCCTCGAATCCGTCCGCGCCTGGCTCGCCGGGCACGCGCCCGATCTGCCTCTGATCGAGGTCGCCGAGACCACCGCCACCGTCGAGACCGCGGCTCGGGCGCTTGGGGTTGAACCGGGACGGATCGCCAAGACGCTCGCCGTCCGGGTCCGCGACACCGTCTTCCTGCTCGTCGCGCGCGGCGATGCCCGGCTCGACAATGGCAAGACCAAGGCCAGTTTCTCGGCCCGGCCGCGAATGCTCGGTCCGGAGGAGACCCTGGCGCTGACCGGCCATCCGGTCGGCGGGGTCTGCCCGTTCGGGCTGGCGACCCCGCTGCCCGTATATTGCGACGTCTCGCTCAGGGAGTTCGATCTGGTCTACCCGGCAGCGGGCTCCCTCAACAGCTCGGTCGAGGTGACTCCGGAGCGGCTTTTCGAGCTGGTCGGCGAGCGCTGGGTCGATCTTTGCCGGCTGCCGGAGGGTGACCGTGATCCCGGCGAAAGCCGGGACCCATGAACACCGTCTCGGCCGATCGATCACGGCCTTGTTCGTGGATCCCCGATCAAGCCCGGGATGACGACCTTCCGAACAGGCCGCATTGATCGAAGAGGCTTCGCGCTCCTATGGTCTGCGCATGAAACGCCTTGCACTGCTCCTCGCCCCGCTCCTGCTCCTGCCCGCTTGCGCCTCGAACGAGACCGGGCCGGCCGCGGCGGTGCCGGCGGCGGCGGGCTGGCGGGCGATCGCGACCGACTTCGATCTCGAGCGCGCGCGCAAGTGGCGGACCGCCTGGGTCCGGGCGGTCGCGAAAGCACGAGCGGGGGGACACTCGGCCGACATCGCCGGGGAAGGCGTGCTGCTCGAGCCCGACGCGGCGCTGAGGGGCGTCGCTCCGCCGGCCGGCGATTATCGCTGCCGGGTGCTGAAGGTGGGCGGCCAGGGAGAGGGATTGCTCGATTATGTCGCTTATCCCTCCTTCGACTGCCGGATCTCGGCGGGGGCGGGCGCGATGGACTTCGTCAAGCTGACCGGATCGCAGCGGCCGGTCGGGCGCCTGTTCACCGACAGCGACCGGCGGCTCGTCTTCCTCGGAACGCTCCAGCTCGGCGACGAGCAGGGGATCCTTCGCTACGGCCACGACCGCCAGCGCGACATGATCGGGCTGCTCGAGCGGATCGGCGAGCGCCGCTGGCGGCTGGCCTTCCCTTATCCCGCCTTCGAATCCACGCTCGACGTGCTCGAGCTCGTGCCCAAGGAATAAGCCGATGAAACGCTCCCAGCTGCTGCCTTTGCTCGCCCCCTTCTTCATCGGCGCCGCGCCGGCGGCCGCCGATCCGCTCGCCGACCAGGTCAAGCAGGACCTGCCGTCGCTGATGACCCTCTATCGCGAGCTCCACGCCAATCCGGAGCTGTCGATGCAGGAGGTGAAGACTTCGGCGAAGCTCGCCGCCGAGGCCAGGAAGCTCGGCTTCGAGGTGACGACCGGAATCGGCAAGACCGGGGTCGTCGCGGTGATGAAGAACGGCCCCGGCCCGGTGCTCCTGATGCGGGCCGACATGGACGCGCTTCCGGTCGTCGAGCAGACCGGCCTGGCCTTCGCCAGCAAGGTCAAGGCGATGAGCGTCTCCGGGACCGAGAGCGGGGTCATGCACGCCTGCGGCCACGACACCCACATGACCGGCTGGCTCGGCACGGCGCGGCGCCTGGCGGCGATGAAAGGGCAATGGTCCGGAACCCTGGTGATGATCCTCCAACCCGCCGAGGAGACGGGCGAGGGCGCCAAGGCGATGCTCGACGACGGGCTGTTCACCCGCTTCCCGAAGCCCACCCATGCCCTGGCCTGGCACGACAGCGCGTCGCTCCCCGCCGGAGTGCTCGGGATCACCGTCGGCCCCGCCTTCGCCAATGTCGACAGCGTCGACATCGCGGTGAAGGGCGTCGGCGGGCATGGCGCGGTGCCGCAGAACACGCGCGATCCGATCGTGCTCGCCAGCCGGATCGTCGGCACCCTCCAGACCCTGGTCAGCCGCGAGCTCGATCCGCAGGACGCGGCGGTGGTGACGGTGGGCAGCTTCCAGGGCGGCACCAAGCACAACATCATCTCGGACCAGGCGACCCTGCTCCTGACCGTGCGCAGCTACAACCAGAAGACCCGCCGCGCCCTGCTCGACGGAATCCAGCGCATCGCCCGCGGCGAGGCGATCGCGGCGGGCGTGCCCGAGGACAGGATGCCGGTGGTGACGATCCGGGAGGGGGAGTTCACGCCGGCCGCGATCAACACGGAAAAGCTCAGCGCCTCGACCGCTTCCCTCTTCCGGACCCGCTTCGGCGCTGAGCGGGTGCGGGTGGTGCCGCCGCCGATGGTCGGCGAGGATTTCGGCCGCTATCACCTTGCCGACAAGAGCATCGAGAGCCTGATCTTCTGGGTCGGCGGAGTCCCCCAGGCAAAATGGGACGCCGCCGGCGGCGACACCTCGAAGCTGCCCTCGCTTCACAGCCCTTTCTGGGCGCCGGAGGCGGAGACGGTGATCGCGACCGGGATCGAGGCGATGGTGACCGCGGCGATGGGCGTGCTCGGGAAAGGCTGAGCGCCGCGATCCAAAGGGACGGACCCCACCCGGCCTACCGTTAGAAAGCCACCCGTCTCGCCGCCACCAGCTGGCCCGCTTTATAGCCCTTGAGCGACAGAGTTCCGTGCGCGAGGGCGGTGGGCAGGTCGACGGTGCGGCTGCCGTCGGTCACGTCGTCCGAGCGCTGCGGCCGCTCGTTCAGCTCGAAGTCGAGTCGGTCGATGTTGCGCGTGGTGAGGTTTATGCGCAGCTTGCCGGCGACCTTGGCCGCGGTCGCGTCGAGGCGGAAGCGCGGGCGGCCGGCGAGGATCGACGCCGCCTTCTCGATCAGGTCGAGATTGTTCTCGAGCAGGTCGCGGCGGGTCATCTTGTGCTCCTCATCCGGAACCACGCCCAGATCCTCGAGCTCGGTGCCGGCCTGGTTTCCGACCCTCAGCGTCCGGCGGATCGCGACCCGCATGTTGGCGTTCTTCGGCAACGCCTTCAGTGGCGCCCCGGTCAGCTGAAGCAACAGCCCATGTTCCCAGACGTTGGCGCCGCCCGCCCCGGTATTGTTGTCGACTCCGAGCACCTTGCCGATTCCGTGATCCTGGAAGCCGGCGGCGAAGATGTCGGTCGTGCTGTAGCAGCGGGCGTTGGTGATCAGCACCACCGGACCCTGATAGCGCTGGCCGATATCGTTGCAGCGGGCCGGATCGGTGATCGGGAAGCTGCACGAGAAGGAGGCGCCGGTTTCGACCGCCCGGCCGATCGAGGGCGCCCATTTCGAAAGGTCGACCTGCGAGCCTGCTCCATTCGCTTTAGCGAGCTGGTCGGTAAGCGCGGTGTTGATGAACTGCAGCCGCTCCGGCTCGATCGCTTTCGGAGTCAGCGTCTGGAGCAGTCGCTCGCCCGCCCAGATCAGTCCGCCGCCATTGTCGCGGACATCGATGATCAGGCCGTCCGCCGGCATCAGCTCGGCGAGGCGCACGAACTCATTCACGAATGCCGTGTCGCTCTGCACCGAGAAGGTACGGATCCGGATATAGCCGAACGTGCCTCGGGAGGTGGTCACCGGATTGGCGGTGAACACGTCGGGCATGGTCGATGCGGTACCCTGAACGAAGTCGGTCGCGTCCCCGCCGGCGGCGGCGATGGCGGCCTTGGCCTCGGTCACCTGCGGAGCGAACAGCGCCTGTCGGGCGGCCTGGACCGCGACCGTCTCGAGGTCGTAGCCGAGCGCCGCCGCTTCCGGGGTCACCGCGTTCGGGTCGACGCCCGAGACTCCGCCGGGGAGGCCCTGCGTCTGCCACTGAAAGCGGACTTCGCGCGCGACATTGTCGAGCCCGACATAGCTTACCGTCACCCATTCCTCGTCGGGCGGAAGCACGATCCGGAGCGGCCGCTGGGTGAGGCCGGCGAGGCCCCGGCTGTGCCGGGCGGCGAGGTTGCTGCCGGCGTGGCGATCGGCGGCGGCGGCCACGGCGCGGTCGATGGGCACCCCGTTCCAGTGATTGATCCTGACCCCTTTCTCGAACTTCGCATCCGGCATCGCGCCCGCGGTGGCGGTGACGATGTAACGCCGATCCGTGCCCTCGAAATAATCCTCGACCCGGAAGGGCAGGCTCGCGACCACCTCGCGATAGGGCGAGGGCAGAAGGTAGTTGGTGTGAAGATCTCGGACGCTGGTGAAGATCGAGGTCATCTCCGCATGGAATCGCGATTCGCCGCCAAGCTGGCCGAGCCGGTGGCGAAGCAGCCGAAGCCGCTGCAGAGGCTCGACCGCGTGCATCGCCTTCTTGAGCGGCAAATGGACGTAGAAGCCTTCGAGCAGAAGGATCGCCTGATTGACCAGGGTCAGCCGCTCGTCCGGGGTGAGCGAGCCCGCGGTCGCGAGGAAGGTCTCGAGCGGGCCGGCCCCTTCCACCGACGCGTCGGCGGCGGGGCCTCCCGCGGGCGCGGCGACCGCGACCGGCTCCGCGCTGCTCTTCTTCGCCTTGGCCCGCTTTGCCATCGTCCGTCTCCCCATCCAACCGGTGTCGGCCGTGAACGCCGAATCGCACCGACCCTGGGCTTCTAGGACTAAGCGGCGCGGCAGCGTGTGATCCGGATCACGCGCTGCGAAGGCCTATACGACGCCGAAGGCGAGCATCGCGTCGGCGACCTTCTTGAAGCCGGCGATGTTGGCGCCCTTCACATAGTCGACATGGGTTTCGGAGACCCGGCCATATTCGATGCAGCGATCGTGGATCCCGTTCATGATGTCCTTGAGGAGGCGCTGCAATTCCTCCTCCTTCCAGCTGATCCGGGCGCTGTTCTGGCTCATCTCGAGACCCGAGACGGCGACTCCGCCGGCATTGGCGGCCTTGCCGGGCGCGTAGAGCAATTGCGCCGCCTTGAAGACGTGGACGCCCTCGAGGTCGGTCGGCATGTTGGCGCCCTCGGAGACGGCGATGCAGCCATTCTTGACCAGGGTGCGCGCGTCGCCGCCGAGCAGCTCGTTCTGTGTGGCGCAGGGCAAGGCGACGTCGCATTCGACGCCCCACGGCCGACCGCCGGCATGGAAGGTCGCGCCCTTATATTCCTCGGCATATTCGCAGATTCGACCGCGGCGCTTGGTCTTGTGCGCCTTTACCCAGTCGATCTTCTCCTGGGTGATGCCGTCGGGATCGTGGATGAAGCCCTCGGAGTCGGAAAGCGTGAGCACCTTGCCGCCGAGCTGGACGACCTTCTCGGCCGCATGGGTGGCGACATTGCCCGAACCCGAGATGACGGCCCGCTTGCCGACCAGATCCTGCCCCCTCGTGGCGAGCATGTTGGCGAGGAAATAGACCGCGCCGTAGCCGGTCGCCTCGGCGCGGATCAGCGAGCCGCCATATTCCAGCCCCTTGCCGGTCAGCACCCCCTCCCAGCTGTTGGTGATGCGCTTATACTGTCCGAACATGTAGCCGATCTCGCGAGCGCCGACGCCGATATCGCCCGCGGGAACGTCGACGTTGGCGCCGATGTGGCGGAACAGCTCGGTCATGAAGCTCTGGCAGAAGCGCATGATCTCGTTGACGCTCTTGCCCTTGGGATTGAAGTTCGCGCCGCCCTTGCCGCCGCCCATCGGCAGGCCGGTCAGAGCGTTCTTGAACGTCTGTTCGAAGGCGAGGAACTTGAGGATCGATTCGTTGACCGAGGGGTGGAAGCGAATGCCGCCCTTATAGGGGCCGATCGCATTGTTGTTCTGGATCCGGTAGCCGCGCTGAACCCTTATGTTGCCCTTGTCGTCCTCCCAGCAGACCCGGAAGGAGACGACCCGGTCGGGCTCGGCCATCCGGCGCAATATCTGCGCCTCGTGATATTCAGGCTTGCCCTGGGTGAACTCGAATATGTCCCGGGCGACTTCCTCGACCGCCTGAACGAATTCCGGCTGGTGCGGATTGCGGCGCCGCACGCCGTCCATGAAGCCTTCGAGGTCGACATGCTCGCCGCCGCGCGGCGCTCCGCCCCCATTGCTCATTTGATTGGAACCGGGTCGGCGGGCGCGGCGACGGCTAACGGGCAGGCGGCTAAGATGAAGCGCATCGCATTCCCCCCTTGCAACTCGGACCCAAGAGCTAGCACTCTGGCCGGGCGAAGCAACCCGGCGGCCGGGTGCCGGGTTGGAGATGTCGTCGTGATGATCGCCAGGCTCGTCGCCCTTCTGCTCCTTGCCGCGCCGGCATGCGCCGCCGCCGGAATTGAGGCGGTCTACGTCCGCGGCCTGGGGCCGTCGATCGAGCTGACTCTCGCCGACAATGGCGACCTCGACGCCGATATCGGCGGTCGCAGGAAGCTTGTCAGGCGCGGCGGCCAGGTCTGGATCGTCCAGGAACGCCTGACCGGCCCGATCGTCGACCGGCTCGCGGATCTCGAAGCGGCGGCCGGGAACAAGGCGCGCGAGGCCGCGGATGGACCCCTGGTTTCCGTCGGTCCGACAGAGGTGAGAGGCCGGAGCGGAGAGGGCTTTCTCTTCACCAACTGGGGCGCCGACCAGAAGCGGGCCTTCCTGGTGCTCAGCCCCGACCCCGGATTGCGCCCGCTCTCGGCCGCGCTGCGGCTGGTCTGGAGGACGGAGTCGCTGCTGTTCGCTCTCGCCAATCCCAAGGCGGACCATGATTCATTGCCGGAAGGCCGGACGATGGCCCGGCTGCTCGAAGGCCGCGCTCCGCTCCGGTTCGGCGATCTCGAGCTGAAGGCGCTGCGCCGGGGCGAAGTTCGGCTGGCGCCCTTCGCCCTCGCCGGGACGGCGGAAACCCGGGAGCAGCTACGCCGGCGGATCGAGCGCGAGCGCGGCGACGAGCCGGCGCGGAGCTCGGACGTCTCGCGCGCCGTCTTCGCGGAAGGGCGGCTCTGGCTGGTCGCGGACGACGGCGCGCTCACCAGCGTCGCACAGGGCGAGCGCCGCCGGCGCCTGGAGGACGCAGGCGCGCCGGTGATCGATATTTGCGCGGGCACGGGCGGGCTGAGGGCCCTCACCGGCGCCCGCGAATGGGACGGGCGATGGACGATCCGCCGCTGGAAAGCGGGGCGCTGGACCGTCGAGCGGTCCGGGACGACGAAGGGCGAATCGGTCGTCGCCTTTTCCTGCGGCGGACCCGCGGCGATCCTTCTGACCGACAAGCGGCTGATCGAAGCCGGTCCGGCGGGCGAGACGAGCCGCGCCTTGTCGGGAGAGGCGAGGCACGCCAGGGTCAAGGCCGTCACCCTCGAAACGCCGGGCCATCTGTTCGTCGGGCTGAACTCGGGCGAGTGGGGCGGCGGCCTGCTCCAAATCGACCGGAAATCCGGCAAGGTCCGGAGAATCGAGCGCAACGCCACGGGAGAGCTGTGCGACGGCCCTCTCAACACCGCTTGCGATCCCGTCCATGGGATCGCCGTCATTCCCTGGAAGCCCGATTGCGTCGCCGCCGCGGTGGGCCTCGTCCACATGCTCGGGCATGGCCGGATCGTCGAGATTTGCCGAGAGGAAGTCGAACAGATGTTCGCTCAGGCGAGCGACCGCCACGCCGACGCTCCGGAAGCGGCGGTGGGAGGACATGGATCCGTCCCCTTTTTCGGGCTTGCCGCGGCCGGCGCGACGTTGCTCGCGGCGGGCCATGACGGCCTCTACCGATTGGGGCCAAGCGGTTTGGTGGAACGTCGGTCCTGGCCGCGGTTCGAGGAGATCGACGGCCTTCTGGTCAGCTTCGCTTTGCCGGACGTCGTGCTGGTGATCACGACGATCAACGGCCGCGCATCGCTCGGCGGGGCCGCGCCGCTGCTCGTGACCCGCTGAGGCTCAGCCGGCGCCGTCCAATAGGCTCTCGATGCCGCGCTCGACCTCCTGGATCGGAGCCATTCCGTCGACCCGCCGGACCAGGCCGCGAGCGTCGTAATAAGGGAGGATGGGCGCCGTCTTGGCGCGATATTCGGCGAGGCGGGTCCGGACCGTCTTCTCATTGTCGTCCGGGCGGCGCTTGAACTGGTCGGAGCCGCAGACGTCGCACAACGAATCGATCTTGGGAAGCTTGTAACGGTCGTGATAACCCTCTCCGCATTTGGCGCAGGAGAAGCGGCCGGTGATGCGGTCGACCAGGGCGTCGGCATCGACCAGCAATTCGATGACATGATCGAGCTTCATTCCGCGCTCGGCAAGCAGGGCGTCGAGCGAGATGGCCTGCGCCTCGGTGCGCGGATAGCCGTCGAAGATGAAGCCGGAGCCGGAATAGCGCTCGGGCTGATCCAGGCGGTTGGCGATCAGCTCGTTGACCATTTCGTCGGGGACGAGCTCGCCCGCCTCCATGATCGCCTTGGCGCGCAGTCCGGTGGCGCTGCCGGTCTTGATCGCTTCGCGGAGCATGTCGCCGGTGGAGAGCTGGACAAGCCCCCGCTCCGAGATCAGCCGGCTCGCCTGGGTCCCCTTGCCCGCCCCCGGGGGACCCAGCAGGATGATGTTCACCTGCGCGAGCCCCCCTTGAGCTTCGCTTTCTTGATGAGATCGCCATATTGATGGGCGATGAGGTGGCTCTGGATCTGGGTCACCGTGTCCATCGTCACGTTGACGACGATGAGCAGGGACGTCCCGCCGAGATAGAAGCCGATGCCCATGCGCGCGATCACGAATTCGGGGACGAGGCAGATCAGGGTCAGATAGGCGGCGCCGATGACGGTGATCCGGGTGAGGACGTAGTCGAGATATTCCTCGGTCCGCTTGCCCGGGCGGATGCCTGGGATGAAGCCGCCGTAGCGCTTCAGATTCTCCGCCGTCTCCTCGGGGTTGAACACCACCGCCGTGTAGAAGAAGCAGAAGAAGATGATTCCGGCCGCGTAGAGCGCCATGTAGAGCGGAGCGCCGTGCTGAAGCGCGGTGGTGACGCTGATCAATATGTCGCCCCAGGTGCTCTCGCCCGAGGTCCGGTTGCCGGCGAACTGGGCGATGGTCAGCGGCATCAGAAGCAGCGACGAGGCGAAGATCGGCGGGATCACGCCCGACGTGTTGATCTTCAGCGGGAGGTGCGACTTTTCCGCCTGCATCTGGCCCCGAGCGGTCTGGCGCTTGGGATATTGGATCAGGACCCGGCGCTGGGCCCGCTCCATGAAGCAGATGAAGAGGATGAGGATCGCCACCATCGCGACGATCGCCAGGATCATCAACGGCGACATGGTGCCGGTGCGGCCGCTCTCGAACACCTGGACCAGTGTCGTCGGCAGCTGGGCGACGATGCCGGCCATGATGATCAGCGAGACTCCGTTGCCGATGCCGCGAGCCGTGATCTGCTCGCCGAGCCACATCAGGAACATGGTGCCCCCGATCAGGGTCACCACCGTGGTGATCCGGAACATCATGCCGGGATCGAGCACGGCCGAGCCGGTGCCGCCCTGCCCCCAGCCCTCCAGGCCGACGGCGATAAAATAACCCTGGATGGCGCACAGGAAGACGGTTCCGTAGCGCGTATATTGGTTGATCTTCTTGCGGCCGCTTTCGCCTTCCTTCTTCAGCGCGGCGAGCGCCGGGGACATCGAAGTGGCGAGCTGAACGACGATCGAGGCGGTGATGTAGGGCATGACGCCGAGCGCGATCAGGCTCATCCGCTCGAGGCTTCCGCCCGAGAACATGTTGAAGAAGTCGAGCACGCCGCCGCGAGTGGTGTCGAAGAGGTTGGCCAGCGCCCGGGGATCGATCCCGGGCAGCGGAACGAAGCTCAGAAGCCGGAAGACGACGAGCGCGCCGAGGGTGAACCAGAGGCGCTTCTTGAGGTCCGTTGCCTTGGCGAAATTCGCCAGGCTGAGGTTGGAAGCCATGGATTCGGCTGCGGATGCCATGTTGGTTCGATCCTCGAAAAGAAAGCGGAAGCCGGATTGTGTCCCCGCCCCCGCTCATCCTGAGTAGCCGGTGAGCCTGTCGGACCGGCGTATCGAAGGACGGTCCTTCGATACGGGCCTTCGCCAAGCTCAGTCCCTACTCAGGATGAGCGGGAAGTGCCGTATATAGGCACCATGCTGCGGTTGTCAGCCGTTGGTCCGCTTCTTGACGCTGTTCTTCTTCGCGGCGGCCTTGTCGGCGGCCGGAACCACCTCGATCAGCTCGACCGAGCCGCCGGCGTCCTCGACCGCCTTGCGGGCACCGGCGGAGATGCCGGCGACTCGGAAAGCGAGCTTCGCGGTGAGGCTGCCCTTGCCGAGCAGCCTTATCCCGTCCTTGCCGCCGCGCGACAGGCCGGCGGCGCGAAGCGCCTCCTGGTCGATCGTGCCGTCGGCGGAGAGCCTTCCGGCATCGATCGCCTTCTGGACCATTCCGACGTTCACCTCGGCATAATCCTTGGCGAAGATGTTGTTGAAGCCGCGCTTGGGCAGCCGCATGTGGAGCGGCATCTGGCCGCCCTCGAAGCCGAAGACCGACACGCCCGAGCGCGACTTGGCGCCCTTCTGGCCGCGGCCGGCGGTCTTGCCGAGGCCGGAGCCGATGCCGCGGCCGACCCGGACGCGCGACTTGCGGGCGCCCTTATTGTCTCTGAGATCGTTGAGTTTCATGTTCGTGCACTCGCTTTCGCTTTGGTCGCGCTTGTCGTTCACCCGTCATCCCGGCGAAAGCCGGGACCCCAGGCCGGAAAAGGCTCGGCGGGTCTCGCCGAGGTCCCGGCTTTCGCCGGGATGACGGTCAATCCGCCACCTTCACCATATGCTGCACCTTGCGGATCATTCCGCGCACCTCGGGGGTGTCGGTCAGCTCCACGGTGCGATGCATCTTGTTCAGGCCCAGCCCGATCAGGGTCTTGCGCTGGTCGGGCGTGCGGCGGATCGGCGATCCGGTCTGGGTCAGCTTGATCGTGGCCATCATATTACTCCGTCACCAGCTCGGCTTCGGCCGAAGCCTCGGCGCCGGTCAGGCCCTCGCGGCGCGCCATCAGGTCGGCGATCTTGCGACCGCGACGCTGGGCCACCGCTTTGGGGCTGGTCTGCTCCTTCAAGGCCTCGAAGGTCGCCCGGACCATGTTGTAGGGGTTGGACGTGCCGATCGACTTGGTCACCACGTCGGCGACGCCCAGGCTCTCGAACACGGCGCGCATCGGGCCGCCGGCGATGATGCCGGTGCCGGCCGGGGCCGAGCGGACATAGACGCGGCCGGCGCCGAAATGGCCGAGGCCGTCATGGTGGAGAGTCCGGCCCTCGCGGAGCGGCACCCGGACCATGGCCTTCTTGGCCGCCGCGGTCGCCTTGGAGATCGCCTCCGGCACCTCGCGAGCCTTGCCGTGGCCGAAGCCGCAGCGGCCCTTGCCGTCGCCGACCACCACGAGCGCCGCGAAGCCGAAGCGCTTGCCGCCCTTCACCGTCTTGGAGACGCGGTTGATGTGAACGAGCTTCTCGATCAGCTCCTCGCCGCCGTCGTCGTCGCGGTTGCCGCCGCGTCCGCCGCGCTCGTCGCGCCGGCCACGGCCGCCGCCGCGATCGCCGCCGCCACGTCCGCCACCGCCGCCGCCGCCGCGACCGCCGCGGCCGCCGCGCGGGCCACGGCCCTCGGAGCGCGTCTCAACGGGAGCGGCAGCAGCCTCGACCGGAGCGGCCTCGGGAGCCGGAGCGGCCTCCGCGGGGACGTCGGTGCCTTCGATGTTGTTCTCGTCAGCCATTTAGAACTCCAATCCGCCTTCGCGGGCGGCGTCGGCCAGCGCCTTGACACGGCCGTGAAACAGGAAACCGCCGCGGTCGAAGACCACGCGGGTGACGCCCGCCGCCTTGGCGCGCTCGGCGACTCGCTTGCCGACCTCCTGAGCGCCAGAGACGGTCGCGCCGGTGGTGCCGCGCGCGTCCTTCTCGAGCGTCGAGGCCGAGGCCACGGTGCGGCCTTCGGAATCGTCGATGATCTGGGCGTAGATGTGCCGCCCGGAGCGATGGATAGACAGGCGCGCACGGGTGCCGGCGCGCTTGCGGAGCGAGGTGCGGACGCGCTGACGGCGCCGTTCGAAGAGGGTGAGTTTCGCCATGGCTACTTCTTCTTGCCTTCTTTGCGGAAGATATATTCGCCGCGATACTTGATGCCCTTGCCCTTGTAGGGCTCCGGCT
>Ga0190275_10000285_pt1 | contig 49393 bp, 56 predicted proteins | sample Popmic550T_FD_133745 | JGI IMG/M metagenome (GOLD analysis project Ga0190275, IMG submission 133745) | Populus adjacent soil microbial communities from riparian zone of Yellowstone River, Montana, USA - 550 T | ecosystem: Environmental > Terrestrial > Soil > Riparian zone > Trees stand | place... | reverse complement strand
GCGGCGGCTTCAAGGAGTGTCTTCGATGACCGACCGCGCCTTTCCGCTGCTTCGCCTGACCGCTTTGGGAGCGGCGCTCGCGCTCGCCGCCTGCAACCGCGGCGGGGGCGAGAACAATCTCGCCGACCTGGCCAATGACGCCGACCCGGCGGTGACCAGCGCTCTCAACGACCAGATCCTCGTCGACGAAAATCTCGCGACCCAATCCAACAAGAATGCCGCCCGGCCTTCGCCGACTCCGGCCGGAGCGCCCTATCCGGCGCCCGAAGCTTCCCCGGGCAAGGCGGCCAACCCACCCGCGGCGCTCGCCGGCGCGAAGGGCTGCTCCGACGCCCGGCGCTTCGACTACAACATGGCCTGGGCGAACAGGCTGTCGCCCAACTTCCCGGTCTATCCGGGCGGCAAGGTGACCGAGGCGGCCGCGAACAATTCGGGGGGCTGCAGCACCCGGGTCGTCACCTTCGCGACGGCGGACCATTGGCAGCGCGTGCTCGATTGGTACCATACCAAGGCGGTAGGCGCCGGCTATAATTCCGAGCACCAGCTGCGCGAGGGCGACCATATCCTCGCCGGAAGCAACGAGCGCGACAAGGGCGCCTTCTACCTGATCGTCACTCCCAAGCCGAAAGGCTCCGAAGTCGCTTTGATCGCCAATAACGGGCGGTGACGTCATCCCGGCGAAAGCCGGGACCCCAAAGCGAAAGGTTTCGGCGGTCTCCACGAGGTCCCGGCTTTCGCCGGGATGACGAACGGGTGGCGCCTTCCGCCCCACCCCGCTACATCGCCGCCATGCCCAGTCTTTTCCTCGTCATGATCGGCGGCGCCGCCGGCGCGGGGCTGCGCTGGGAGTTCGGACGGCTGGCGGTGGCCCGGCTCGGGCCCGGCTTCCCATGGGGGACGCTGGGCGTGAACCTGATCGGCGGCCTGCTGATGGGAATCCTGGCCGGCCTGATGATGGGCCACGGCTCGGATGATCGGCCGCTCTGGCTGCTTTTGGCGGTCGGCCTGCTCGGCGGCTTCACCACTTTCTCCGCCTTCAGCTTCGATCTCTTCGCGATGCTCGAGCGCGGCCGCCTCGGCACGGCGGCCCTTTATGTCGCCGCGTCGGTTCTCGGCTCCCTGCTTCTCCTGGCCTTCGGCTGGTGGGCGGCGCGGGCGGCGGCATGAGCGAGGTGCGTCAATATACCGTCGCGCCCGACGACGACGGAATCCGGCTCGACCGCTGGTTCAAGCGCCATCTGCCGGAGGCGAGCTTCAATACGGTGTCGCGCTGGGCCCGGACCGGGCAGCTGCGGGTCGACGGCAAGCGGGCCGCGCCGGGCGACCGGATCGAGGCCGGCCAGTCGATCCGGGTCCCTCCGGCCGAGCCGGCCGCCGCGGCGGCCCCGGCGCGCGCGAAGCCGGAACGGCCGCGGTTGAGCGAAGACGAGGTCGCCTTCGTCAACGAGATCGTCATCCACCGCGACTCCCAAGCGATCGTCGTCAACAAGCCACCGGGCCTCGCCACCCAGGGCGGAACCAAGACTCCCACCCATCTCGACGGCCTGCTCGACGGTCTCGCCGACGACAAGGGCAACCGGCCCAAGCTCGTCCACCGGCTCGACAAGGACACTTCGGGAGTCCTCCTCGTCGCCCGAACCGCCCGTGCCGCGGGGTTCTTCTCCAAGGCTTTCTCCGGCCGGACCGCGCGCAAGGTCTATTGGGCGATCGTCACCGGGGTGCCCGACATTGCCGACGGCTTCATCGACCTGCCGCTCGCCAAGCAGCCGGGGACGGGGGGCGAGAAGATGCACGTCGAAGAGGGCGAAGGCGGGCTTCCGGCAAGGACCCGCTACCGGATGATCGAGCGGGCGGGCAACCGCGCCGCCTGGCTCGAGCTTCAGCCGCTGACCGGCCGGACCCACCAGCTTCGGGTCCATATGGCGGCGATCGGCCATCCGATCCTGGGCGACGGCAAATATGGCGGTCCCGACGCTTTTCTGACCGGAGCGATCAGCCGCAAGCTCCACCTCCATGCCCGCCGCCTTCGGATCGACCATCCCGACGGCGAGACGCTCGACGTCACCGCCGAGCTGCCCTCGCATTTCGCCGAGACGCTCGCCAATCTCGGCTTCGACCCGGACTTGAGCGACCTGCCGCTCGACGACGTAAAATTCTCCGAAACCGCCGAAGGCAAGCGCCGAGCCGCCTCCGCCGCCGCCAAGTCCCGCCGCAAGGAGCGCAAGGGGGAGCGGCGGGGGAGGGGGCAGAAGTGAAGCGGCCGGCCCGAGTCCGTCATGCCGGGCTCGACCCGGCATCCATGAACGCCGGGGGGCGGGATCCTCGTGCGGCCGTGTCATGGATCCCGGCTTTCGCCGGAATGACGGGCCTAGAAAGCGCGACTGATGCACCCCAACCGTAAATTTCACATCGGTGACCGCGAAGCGATGGCCGCGCTGGTGCGCGAGCTCGGCTTCGGCGTGCTCTTCGTGTCCACGGCGGACGGGCTGCGCGCGGTGCATGTGCCGGTGCTGCTCGAAGGCGATCGGCTGTGTTTCCATGTGTCGCGGGGCAATGCGGTTCACGGGACGTTGCTCGGCGGGGCGGACGCCCTGTTCGTCGCGTCCGGGGCGCACGCCTATATCAGCCCGGAATGGTATGGACTGGAGGACCGGGTGCCCACCTGGAATTACGTCGCCGTCGAGCTGGAAGGGCCGGTCCGGGCCCTTGATGCCGAGGCGCTGGCCCGGCTCGTCGACCATCTCTCGGCCGACCAGGAAGCGCGGCTGGCGCCGAAGCCGCCCTGGACCCGCGCCAAGATGAGCGAGGGCCGCTTCGAGGGCCTGCTCAAGTCGATCAGCGGCTTCGAGATGGAGATCGCCGCCTGGCGCGGCACCGCCAAGGTGGACCAGGACAAGCCGCAGGAGGTACGCGACCGGATCGCCGACGCCCTCGCCGAGCGCGGCGAACGGGATATGGCGGCGACGATGAGGATGAAGGCACTCTCATGACCCCGCAAGACGACGAGACCCTGTGGCGCAACCGCTTCATCGCGATCAATCTGGTCCGGATCGGCGGCACGATCGTGGTCCTGATCGGACTCGCCATCTGGCACAGCGATTTCCTCGTCGAGGGCGGCACGCTCGCGGTCGGTCTGCCGATTACCCTCGCAGGCCTCGTCGCCAGCTTCTGGGGGCCGAAATGGCTCGCCGCGCGGTGGAAGACCCCGCCGGGGCCATGAAGCGATTCTACAAGCTGGCGACCGTCTCCCCCGAGGCGGGAGGAGTCGCGATCCTGCTCGACGGACGTCCGGTGCGCACGCCCGCCCGCGCCCTTCTGCACGTGCCGACCGAGGAGCTGGCGGAAGCGATCGCCGGGGAGTGGAACGGCCAAGGCGAGACGATCGAGCCGCACCTCATGCCGCTCACCGGCCTCGCCAACGCCGCCATCGACCGGGTCGCCCCCGATCCCGCCGCTTTCGCCCGGACGCTCGCCCAATATGGCGAGAGCGACCTGCTCTGCTACCGGGCGGAGGGGCCGAAGTCGCTGGTCGAGCGCCAGAATCGGGTCTGGGACCCCCTGCTCGGCTGGGCCCGGACGCGCTTCGGGATCGAGATCGAGACCACGTCCGGTGTCATGCACCGCCCGCAGCCTCCCCAAAGCGTCGAGCAGCTCGGCTGGGCGGTGGCGGCGCGAAGCGCCTTCCAGCTCGCCGGGCTGGCGCCTTTGGTGACCATCGCCGGCTCGCTGATCATCGCCCTGGCCCTCGCCGAAGGCGCGATCGGCCTCGAAGCGGCCTGGGACGCGGCCATGCTCGACGAGGCCTGGCAGGCCGAGCAATGGGGGGCCGATCCGCTCGCCGCCGCTTCCCTCGAGAACCGGCGCCGGGAGTTCGAGGGCGCCTATCTTTTCCTTACGCTTCTGTAGCGGGAGGAGCCTCGGCCGCCGCGGTCCGATAGTGCGGCATGAACCAGCGGGCGATGACCAGCCCGGCGAGGATGAACGACACGCTCTCCGCGAAGAACGAGTAGATCCAGTAGCGCCAGTCGGCGTGCATGAAGATGGGGTTGGTGAGGCAGGTCCAGACGGCGTAGCCCAGGGTGAAGAGCACCACCAGCCGAGCAATGTCCCCGAAGCTGCGCCCGCCGCCGACCGCGGCCAGGCCGAAGGCGATGAGCAGGCCGGCGACGACGGCCAGGATGAAGCCGGGAAGCAGCGAGCTCATGTCGTCGGGCGAGTAGCCGGCCGTGTTGAAGGAGACCTGCGCGACCGGGCCCCTTGTATAGAGGTTGGCGCCCTCGCGCGTTCGCGGATCCGGGATCAGATAGGTGCCGGCGCCGTGCGGAGCGAGATTCTGGGCCAGCGAAGTCTGGACGGCCGCCGCCTGCGGATCGCTCGACGTGGAGAAGGGAATCGCGCCGAGCGGGCTTGCCCAGAAAATGAAGCCCATGATGAAGATGATGATTCCGCCGACCAGGCCGCCGATCAGGGTCCGTATCATGCCCGCCTCCCCTAGTTGCGCGGCGGACCCTACGCCGAAACGGGGGCGACGCCAATCAGCCGATCAGCTCGCGGACGAAATCGTGGAGGAAGACCCGGCGGTTCGCCTTCAAGCGCTCGGCCTTGAGGATGTTGTGAACGAGCCCGCGGCATTTCTCGGCATCGTTGTTGATCAGCACATAATCATATTCGGCCCAGTGGCTGATCTCCGCGGCGGCCCGCTCCATCCGGCGACGGATGACGTCGTCGCTGTCCGTGCCGCGCGCGCGCAGGCGGCGCTCGAGCTCCTTCATCGACGGCGGCAGGATGAAGACCCGGACGATGTCGGGATCGACCTGCTTCAATTGCTGGGTGCCCTGCCAGTCGATGTCGAGCAGAACGTCGCGGCCGCCCTCGATAGTCTTCAGGACCTCGCTCTTGAGGGTGCCGTAGCGGTGGCCGAAAACATGCGCCCATTCGAGGAAATGGCCCCCGGCGATCAGCGAATCGAAGCCCTTGTCGTCGACGAAATGATAATCGTCCCCGTCCACCTCGCCGGGCCGCTTGGGCCGGGTCGTCGCCGAGACCGACATGGCGACGCCGTCGTCATTTTGGATAAGCATGCGGGCGATGGTCGACTTGCCGGCGCCGCTGGGGCTGGACAGAACGAAGAGGAGGCCCCGCCGCTGGAAGGCGCTTGCGATTTCCATGCGCGCTACTGGCTTGCCGAGCCGCCATGCGTCAAGCAGGTAGGGACATGGCCCGCCTCATCGCCTTGCTTCGAGCCGTCAACGTCGGCGGCCGCAAATTGCCGATGGCGCAGCTTCGCGCCTTGTGCGGCGAGCTCGGCTGGGCGGAAGTCGAGACCTACATCCAGAGCGGCAACCTCGTCTTCACCGCCGCCGGAAAGGCCGACGCGATCGAGGCGCGGCTCGAAACGGCGATAAAGGACCGGTTCGGCCTCGACGTGCCGGTGATCGTCCGGACCGCGGCGCAATGGTCGGCCTGTGCCGCCGCCAACCCCTTTCCCAAGGCGGCGGCGGACGAGCCGAACCGACTTCAGCTGCTCGTCTCGAAACGTCCGCCCGAAAAGGACTCGGCCGACAAGCTGATGGAGCGCGCGCAGTCGGGCGAGACCGTGAAGGCGGCCGGAGGAGCGCTCTGGTTCCACTTTCCGGAAGGCGTCGGGACCTCGAAGCTCACGCCCGCAATCATAGACAAAGCCGCCGGCTCCCCGTCCACCAGCCGCAACTGGCGCACGGTCCTCAAGCTACAGGAGATGGCGGAGAAATGAGAATATACGTCACCCCGGCGAAAGCCGGGGCCTCGGGGAGACCCACCGTGACCTTCCGACCGGAGGTCCCGGCTTCCGCCGGGATGACGGGATGAGCGCACCCCCCGTCCCCCGCGGTTACTGGTTCGCCGCGCTCGGCCTGGTCGCGCTGATGGCGCTGATCCTCCTGTGGATGGGCCGGCCGCCCATCTGCACCTGCGGCGAGGTCAAATTGTGGGTCGGCACCGTCAACGGTCCCGACAACAGCCAGCATCTGGCCGACTGGTACACGCCCAGCCACATCATCCACGGCTTCCTCTTCTACGCGCTCGGCTGGCTGTGCCTGCGCCGCAACCCGCCCGGCGACCGGCTGATCGGCGCGGTGCTGATCGAGGCCGGCTGGGAGCTGCTCGAGAACAGCCGCTGGATCATCGAACGCTATCGCGAGGCGACGATGGCATTGGGCTATAATGGCGACGCCGTCATCAACTCCGCCGCCGACGTCGGCTGGATGGTGGTCGGCTTCGCTCTGGCGCGGCGGCTGCCGGTGTGGGCGACTTTGGTGCTGGCGGTCGCGTTCGAGCTTCTGACGCTGGCCATCATCCGCGACAATCTGACGCTCAACGTGCTGATGCTGGTCGCGCCGAGCGACTCGATCAGGGCGTGGCAGGCGGGGGCGTGACCTCAGCCGCCGGCGAGACCCTCGGTCACCTTGCCGGTGCCGTCGCAGACGGGGCAGGGGATTCCGTCATGCTCGCCGGTGCCGTTGCAATGGCGGCAGATATTCTCGCCGGTTCCGGGGGTTCCGGGCGCGGCCTCGTCGCCCGGGGCGCTGTCGTCGTTGCTCATGTCCATTCAACCCGCGCGCGAGCGCGGCGGTTCCGCCAGGAACCCGCCCGGGAACGGCGGGTTTGCTCGTCATGAAGCCCTTTTCCACGGTTGCCGCCGCCGCTCTCGCCCTCGCCGCCGCGCCTGCGCAGGGCGCGGAGCTGTTCGGCGGACTCTACGTCCACGACGTCGACACCGGCCTCACCAAGAGCGGCATCGAGGAAGGGGTGGATCTCGAGCTCGGCTGGCGCGGCGAGAAGATCGGCTTCCTGCGCATCATAGGGGGGCCGAGGCCCCAGGCCTTCGTCTCGCTCAACAGCGCCGGCAACACCCATTTCGCCGCCGCCGGAATCGCCTGGAAGATCGGCGGACGAATCTACCTGCGCCCGGGCATCGGCCTGGCCATCCACACCGGCCCGGGCCGAATGGTGGCCGGCGACGATCGCATCGACTTCGGCTCACGCCTCCTGTTCGCGCCCGAGCTCGGCGTCGGCGCCCGGCTGACCGACCGGGTCTCGCTCGAGGCGAGCTGGGTCCATCTCAGCCACGCCCAGCTGTTCGGCCCGCAAAATCCCGGCCTCGATACGATCGGGGTACGACTGAACTACCGCTTTCGCTGAGGCGGGCGGGACTGCTAGCCTTGTGCCTCCACGGGAGAAGGCAATGCGATATTCCCTCCTTTGCGCGGCCCTGTCGCTGGCCCTGTCGGCTCCAGGCGCCGCTGGGCCGGCCGCTCCGCCGCACAAGGCGTTCATGGCGCTCCGGGTCAGCGATGCGGAAGCCGCGGCCGGCTGGTATGCGCGGACCTTCGAGCTCACCCTCGCCAACCGCTTCTCCACCGCCGCCTACGAGCAGCGGATCCTCCAGGGCGAGGGGTTGATCGTCGAGCTGGTGCAGCTGAAATCGGGCATGAAACCCGCCGACCCCGCCGGGCTCGGCTTCATGAAAGGCGGCTATGTCGTCGGCGATTTCGACGCCGCGATCCGGCGCTGGCGGGCCGCCGGGGTGACGTTCCTCGGCCGGATCATCTACGACGACAAGCTGAAGCTTCACGCCGCCGCCTTGAGGGACCCCGACGGCAACATGATCCAGATATACGGGCGCAGCGCCGACGCCCCGCCCGCCAGGCCCTAGCGGCCGGGCGCCACGTCCGGCTTCGCCGCTTCAGGCTGGAGTGGCGGCGCGAGCGATCCCAGAAAATCCAGCACCCGGCGGTAATGCTCCCGCAGCTCGGCCCTCCGCGCTCCCGAGCGGGCTTCGACCGACAGCGCGATGTGGGTGCCGAAGAGTATCTCGGTCAGCGCGTCCACGTCTGCGGCGGCCGCAAGATCGCCTTCGTCGGCGGCCCGCTCGAGCCGGGCGCGCAGCAGGCGGCGAAGGCCGGCGAAAACCGCCTCGACTCGCGAGCGCACTTCAGGAACGTCCGCGGCCGCCTGGATGGCGGTTCCGACCAGGAAGCACCCGCTTCTTCCTTCCGGGCCGCAGAAGACGTCGAGATCGGCTTCGTAAAAGGCTTCGAGCGCCGATCGGAGCGGGGCTCGGGCGAAAGCGCCCTGGACGTCGGGCGCGCCACGTTCGATGTAAGCGTCGAGCGCCGCCACGTAGAGGCCCGCCTTGCCCCCGAAAGCCGCATAAAGGCTGGGCTTATGGAGGCCGGTGGCTTCGCTGAGCGCATCGAGCGAGACTCCGGCCGCCCCGTCCTTCCAGAAGAGCCGTTGCGCCTTCTCGACGACGTCGTCCCGCTCATAAGCGGGCGGCCTCCCGGGCTTGCGCGGACCTTTCTGTACCATTCCGTACAAAACCCCTTGACGCCGTAGTTCTGTTCTAAATAGTATAAAACGGACCCATGGCAAGGTGACGGCAAATGCGGCCAGAAGTTGCGATCGACCGACGGCTGCCCGAGCGCCGAAATTCGTTCGGTCCGATCGCGTCCGCATTGCTGGCGAGCCTGTGCCTGACACCGCCTGCGACTTCGGCCGAGCCCAAGTCCGCATCGGGCCCGTCGCAGCGTGACGGCGCCCGCGACTTCGACTTCGAGATCGGCCGCTGGAAAACGGAGCTTCGGCGGCTCAGTCGTCCGCTGACGGGTTCGTCGGAATGGGTTCGATATTCCGGAACGACGATTGTCACCAGGGTCTGGGGCGGCAAGGCCAATCTGGTGGAGCTCGAGGTGGACGGCCCGGCCGGTCGCCTGCAGGCCTTGTCGCTACGGCTCTATAACCCGGAAACGCGCGAGTGGACCTTGAACTTCGCCAACAGCGCCGGCGGGACGCTCGGCGTGCCCTCGGTCGGCGGCTTCCGCAACGGCCGCGGAGAATTCTATAATCAGGAGGCTTTCGGGGGACGCACCGTGCTGGTGCGTTTCGTGATCTCGGACGTCAAAGCCGATTCCGTTCGCTTCGAGCAATCCTTTTCCGCCGATGGCGGCCGCACCTGGGAACCGAACTGGATCGCCGTCGACACGCGCCTGCCCGAGCCGGCCGTCTGACGGCTGGCGTCAGCGCCCCAGCATCGCCTCCGGCTTCACCACCCGGTCGAACGTCTCCTCGTCGACCAGGCCGAGCTCCAGCCCCGCCTCCTTGAGCGTCTGCCCGTTCTTGTGGGCGTGCTTGGCGATGGCGGCGGCATTGTCGTAGCCGATCTCGGGCGCAAGCGCCGTCACCAGCATCAGCGAGCGGTTCATCAGCTCGGCGATCCGGCCCTCGTCCGGCTCGAGGCCGTCGAGCGTGCGCTCGGTGAAGCTCTCGATGCCGACGGCGAGCAAGTCGATCGAGCGAAGCACGTTGGCGGCGATGACCGGCTTGAACACATTGAGCTCGAGATGGCCCTGAAGGCCGCCGACGGTGACGGCGACATGGTTGCCCATCACCTGGGCGGCGACCATGGTCAGCATCTCGGCCTGGGTCGGATTGACCTTGCCGGGCATGATCGAGCTTCCCGGCTCGTTCTCCGGAAGCTTCAGCTCGCCGAGCCCGCAGCGCGGTCCGGAGCCCATCAGCCTTATGTCGTTGGCGATCTTGGTCAGCGAGACCGCGATGACGTTGAGCACGCCCGAAAGCTCGACCAGGCTGTCATGGGCGCCCAGCGCCTCGAACTTGTTGGGCGCGCTGGTGAAGCGAAGCTTGGTCAGCTTCGCCACCTCGGCCGCGAAAGCCTCGGCGAAGCCCTGGGGCGCGTTGAGGCCGGTGCCGACCGCGGTCCCGCCCTGGGCGAGCTGGAGCACCCGCGGCTGCACTCCGCGAAACCGCTCGATCCCAGCCTCGATCTGGGCGGCATAGCCCGAAAATTCCTGGCCCAGCGTCAGCGGGGTCGCGTCCTGGAGATGGGTCCGGCCGATCTTGACGATCCCGTCCCAAGAAGCCGCCTGCGCCGAGAGCCGGCGGTGCATGGCCTGGAGCGCCGGGATCAGCCGGGTCTCGACCGCGCGCGCCGCGGCGATGTGCATCGCGGTCGGGAAGCTGTCGTTGGACGACTGGCCCTTGTTGACATGGTCGTTGGGGTGGACCGGGCTCTTGCCGCCGCGATTGCCGGTCAGGATCTCGTTGGCGCGGCCGGCGATCACCTCGTTGGCGTTCATGTTGGACTGGGTACCTGAGCCGGTCTGCCAGATGACCAGGGGAAACTGGTCGTCGTGCATCCCGCTCGCGACCTCGCCCGCCGCCTGCTGGACCGCCTCGGCAATCTCCGCGTCGAGCCCGCCGATCCGCGCGTTCACCCGCGCCGCCGCCTGCTTCACGAAGCCCAGGGCATGGACGATCTCGACCGGCATGGTCTCGCGCGGCCCGAACGGGAAATTCTGGATCGAGCGCTGGGTCTGAGCGCCCCAATAAGCGTCGCCGGGAACGTCGATCGGCCCGAAGCTGTCGGTCTCGGTGCGGGCGGTGGCGGTGGAGATCATTCTGCTTCCTCGTCATGCCGGACTTGATCCGGCATCCATGAACATCGGGTTTTGCGATTGGCCTTTCGGCGTTCATGGACCCCGGATCAAGTCCGGGGTGACGGACTTTCGCTCCTTTCGCGGAGCTATTTCTTGCGGCTGAAATCCACCGAGACGACGTTGGAGCCGTCCTCGACCGGCTCGGCGGCCGGTGGGTCGTTCTCGGCCGCTTCGTGCGACTGCATCCCGCCTTCGTCGGCGGTGGCCTGGAACTGGAGGGCGAAATTGACCGCCGGGTCGACGAAGCCGGTGATCGCCGAGAAGGGAATGACCAGCCGCGCCGGCGCCTGGTTGAAGCTCAGGCCGACCTCGAAGCCGTCCTCGCCGACCTTGAGGTCCCAGAAACGGTTCTGGATGACGATCGTCATCTCGTCGGGGAAGCGCTCGGACAGGTGGCGCGGGATGTCGACCCCGGTCGCGCCGGTTTTGAAGGTGATGTAGAAATGATGCTCGCCCGGAAGCCGGCCGGTCGTCTCCACCTCGCCCAGCACCCGGCCGACCACGGCGCGCAACGCTTCCTGCACGATCTCGTCGTAGGGAATCAGGCTGTCGGGAGTCTCGCCTTGCATGCCTCATGTGGTAGCGAGGCGGGGGCGCGGGTCAAGCGAGAGCTTGCCTTCGGCCCGCCGCCGATGTTGAGGCGGTGCAGGAGAAAGCCATGCCGATCGACGCCAGCCGCCCCTATGACGACAGCAATATCTTCGCCCGGATCCTTCGCGGCGAGATCCCGTCCAGGCCGGTTTACGAGGACGAGCACGCCCTCGCCTTCCACGACATCGCCCCGGCCGCGCCGGTCCACATCCTCGTCATCCCCAAGGGCGCCTATGTCTCGTGGGATGATTTCTCGGAACGCGGCTCGGCCGAGGAGATTGCCGGCTTCGTCCGCGCCGTCGGCAAGGTGGCGAGAGACCAGGGGCTGGTCGCGCCGGGCTACCGTCTGCTCGCCAATGCCGGCCTGAATTCCGGCCAGGAAGTGCCGCACCTCCACGTCCACATCTTCGGCGGCCGGCCGCTCGGGCCGATGCTGGCGCGCTAGGCTGCCCCTTCCGTCAGGAGTCCCCGGGCTCCTTTGTGCCGAATGTCGGCGCGCCCCGGTGCCAACGCTTGGCGTTTAGACCTTTGCGGTGGCGGAATTACTGGCTAGGTTCCGCGCCGAAAAGAAGACTGAAAAAGGGGTAGATGGATGGCGACCGGCGCACCGAAACGGAGTTTCCTTGGACGCATCTTGCTTCGCAAGACCGTCGCCCAGGTCCAGCGCGAGACCCAGACCAGCGAATTGAAGCGGTCGCTCGGGCCCTGGAACCTCGTTTTCCTCGGCATCGGCTGCATCATCGGCGCGGGCATCTTCGTTCGTACCGGCAACGCCGCGGCGCTTCACGCCGGCCCGGCGGTGCTCCTGTCGTTCATTATCGCCGGCATCGTCTGCGCCTTCGCGGGCCTGTGCTACGCGGAATTGTCGTCGACCCTGCCGGTATCGGGTTCCGCTTATACCTACAGCTATACGACGATCGGCGAGTTCGCCGCCTGGATCATGGGCGCTCTGCTGCTTCTCGAATATGGCCTCGCGGCCTCGGTCGTGTCGGTGGGCTGGTCCGGCTACATGGTCAGCTTGCTCGGCGACATAGGCATAATCGTGCCGCCCGAGCTGACCGGCCCGGCCGGCTATCCCAAGACCCTCGCGGACGGTTCGGTGATCACCACCGTCTTCAATCTCCCCGCCTTCCTCATCTGCGCGGTGCTGGCCGGGCTGCTCTGCCTGGGAGTCTCGGAATCGGCCAAGGTCAACAACGTCATCGTCGCCATCAAGGTGACGGTGCTTGTCGCCTTCATCCTGGTCGGCGGCTTCATCATCCTTTCCAACTGGAGCACCTTCGCCCCGAACTGGGATCCGTTCATCCCCGAGAATACGGGCAAGGACGGCGAGTTCGGGTGGAGCGGAGTCATCCGGGCGGCCTCGATCGTCTTCTTCGCCTATATCGGCTTCGAGGCGGTCTCCACCGCGGCCCAGGAGGCCAAGGATCCGGCCAAGGACATGCCGTTCGGGATCATCGGCTCGCTCGTGGCCTGCACGATCATCTACATCCTGGTGTCGATCGTCCTGACCCTGATCGTCCCCTACAACCAGCTCAACGTTCCGGATCCGGTCGCGGTCGCGGTCGACGCCTTCGGGCCGCAATGGGCCTGGTTCGCCTCGACCATCAAGGTCGGCGCGATCATCGGCCTGACCTCGGTCATCCTGGTTCTGATGTACGGCCAGACCCGAATCTTCTACACCATGGCGCGCGACGGCCTGCTGCCCAAGGTCTTCTCGCGGGTCCATCCGAAGTTCCGCACGCCGTGGATCAACACCCTCGTCGTCGGCCTCGCGGTGGCGATTGCGGGCGGCTTCTTCGACATCAACTTCCTCGGCGACGCCACCTCGGTCGGAACGCTCGCGGCCTTCGCGATCGTCTGCCTGACCGTGATCTGGCTGCGCCGGACCCACCCGGAAATCCCGCGCGGCTACCGGGTGCCGCTCTACCCGGTGGTCCCGGCCCTGGGCATATTGACCTGCGTCTGGCTGATCAGCACCGTGCCCGCGCACGTCCTGATCTTCTTCGCCTGGTACGTGCTCGGAGCGATCGTCCTCTACTTCGTCTACGGAATGCACAATTCGGAGCTCGCCAAGGGCCACGACGTCATGGCCGACGACGAGATGCCGATGTTCCCGGAGGACAATCCCGACCCGGACGGCGGCACGGTTCGCCCCTGAAGGGGCTCCGCCTGGAGGATCTGAAGGGAGGCTTCGGCCTCCCTTCTTCTTAGCCGAGCCGCTCTTCCACGAGCGCCTTCAGATCCGCTTCCGGCCGCGCTCCGTAATGGGAGATGACCTCGGCCGCCGCGATCGCGCCCATGCGCAGGCTCTCGAGATTGGAGCGGCCCTGGGCCCGGCCGGCGAGGAAGCCGGCGGCGAACAGGTCGCCGGCGCCGGTCGTGTCGACGATCCGCTCGACCGGCTCGGCCGGCACCTCGACCTGCTCGCCGCCCTCGACCGCGACCGCCCCTCTCTCGCCGCGGGTGACGACGAGCACGGGCACCCGGGCCGCCGTCGCCGCCACCGCCGCGTCGAAGCCGGATTCCCCGGTCAGCGAGACGATCTCGGCCTCGTTGGCGAAGAGGATGTCGAGCCGGCCGCTGTCGATCAGGGCGTTGAAGCTGTCGCGGTGGCGCTCGATGCAGAAGCTGTCGGACAAAGTGAAGGCGATCGCTCCGCCGGCCTCGCGGGTGATCGCGATCGCCCGCTCCATCGCCGCCCGCGGCACTTCCGGATCCCACAGATAGCCTTCGAGGTAGAGGATCTTCGCGCTCCTGAGCTGCGCCTCGTCGAGCGCCTCGCTGCTCAGATTCTGGGCGGCGCCGAGGAAGGTGTTCATCGTCCGCTGGGCGTCGGGGGTGACGAGGACCAGCGAGCGCGCGGTCGGCGCCTCCGACTGCGGCCGGGCGGGGGTGGTGAACTCGACTCCGATCGAGCTGACGTCATGACGGTAGACCTCGCCGAGCTGGTCGTCCGCGACCTGGCCGATGAAGCCGGCCCGTCCGCCCAGCATCGCCACCCCGGCGGCCGTGTTGCCGGCGGAGCCGCCGCTGATCTCGCGGCCCGGTCCCATCCGCCCGTAGAGCCGGGTCGCCTCCTCGGCGTCGATCAGGCGCATCGAGCCCTTGTCCAGGCCCTCCCTAGCCAGAAAAGCGTCGTCGGCGGCGGCGATCACGTCGACGATGGCGTTGCCGATGCACAGGACGTCAAGGCTCTTGTCGGTCACGTTTTTCTCATCTGCTGCGGGAGGAGCCGCGGCCCTAGCCGGGCCCCGCGCCGCCCGTCAATTGCGCCGAGGCGAGCCAGGGGCGGGCCGGGCGGGCCGATTGCCGCGTGGCCCTTCCGGCGGCGGTGCGCCACTCTGCCGCGGCGAAAGGCAGGAGGGGCGCCATGGCGAGGCAAGGAAGATTATGGCTCGGCGCTTTGCTGGTCCTCGGCGGCTGCGCCGCGAAGACCGACCGCCCAGCGCCCGCGGTCGAGCGGCCGCCGCCGCAGCGGGTCGTCCCCTATAATTCGACCGGCCTCGAAAACGTCCTCGGCCGAACCGCGCGAATGCTCGAGGCGCAGTTCGGCAAGCCCGCCCTCGACGTTCGCGAAGGGCCGGCCCGCAAGCTCCAGTTCGGGGGCGCCGCCTGCGTCCTCGACGCCTATCTCTACCCGCCCAAGGGCGGCGGCGAGCCGATCGTCACCCATATCGACGCCCGGCTGCGCGACGGGCGGGACCTGGACCGTGCCAGCTGCGTCGCGGCGCTGACCCGGCGGTAGCTGAAATTCCTCCCCGCGATTTCGCGGGGAGGGGGACCGCGCGAAGCGCGGTGGAGGGGTTTCTACGGACTCGGAAGAGCCCCTCCACCAGGCTTCGCCTGGTCCCCCTCCCCGGCAAACGCCGGGGAGGAATTTAGCCTCGCCAACCCCCAGGCCGCCGCCTCGGCCACCACCGGATCCTCGTCCCCCGTCAGCCGCTCCAGCACCGGCACCAGCTCCGCCAGCCCGCTATTGCCGGCCGCTATCGCCGCATTCCTCACCATCCGTCCCCGCCCGATCCGCTTTATCGGCGAGCCCGCGAACACCTTTCGGAAGGCGGTATCGTCCAGTGCCAGAAGGTCGGCCAGCCGCGGTGCGACCAGCTCGGCTCTCGGCAGGAAAGCCTGGTTAGCCCGCGCCGCATCCGCGAAGCGGTTCCACGGGCAAACCGCCAGGCAGTCGTCGCAGCCGTAGATGCGATTGCCGATCGCGGCCCGGAGCTCCTCCGGGATCGGCCCCTTATGCTCGATCGTGAGGTAGGAGATACAGCGCCGGGCATCGAGCCGGTAGGGCGCCGGGAACGCGCCGGTCGGGCAGATGTCGAGGCAGGCGCTGCAGCTTCCGCAATGGACGGCGTGCGGCGCCGGCGTCTCGTCCAGCTCCAGCGTCGTGTAGATGGCGCCGAGGAACAGCCAGCTGCCGTCGCTTCGGCTGACGAGGTTGGTGTGCTTGCCCTGCCAGCCGAGCCCGGCCGCCTCGGCGAGCGGCTTCTCCATCACCGGCGCGGTGTCGACGAACACCTTGAGCTCGCACCCGGCTTCGGCGACCAGCCAGCGGGCCAGCGCCTTCAGCGCCTTCTTGACCAGATCGTGATAGTCGGCCCCCTGCGCGTAGACCGAGATCCGTCCGACCTCGGGCCGTTCCGCAAGCGCCAGCGGATCCGCTGCGGGCGCGTAGCTCATTCCGAGCGAGATGACCGAGCGCACCTCCGGCCACAGGCCGGCCGGAGAGGCCCGGCGCCCGGCCGTCTCCTCCATCCAGATCATGTCGCCATGGGCGCCGTCGGCGAGCCACTGGCGCAGGCGCTCGCCGCTCGCCGGCGCGGCATCGGCGCGCGCGAAGCCGACCGCGCAGAAGCCGAGCTCCCGCGCCCTGTCCTCCAGCCGCATCCGAAGATCGGCCAGCTTCGGCTTGCCTTGGCTCATCCTCGCTCGCTACCACAGGCGCGCAAAGGGGGCACGCGTGGCAAGTGGCTTAGCGATTGAGGCGAAACGACTGTTCAAGGCCTTCGACGGCAAGGCCGCCGTCGACGGCATCGATCTCGCCGTTCCGGAAGGCAGCATCTACGGGATCCTGGGGCCCAACGGCGCCGGCAAGACGACCACCTTGCGGATGCTGCTCGGGATCATCGATCCCGACAGCGGCGAGCGCTCGCTGCTCGGCCGGGCCCGCCCGCTCGAAGTGGCCAGCCAGGTCGGCTATCTGCCCGAGGAACGCGGCCTCTATCCCGCGATGACGGCGCGCGAGGCGGTCGCCTTCATGGGCGCGTTGCGCGGACTTCCGCTCGCCCTCGGGAGGGCGCGGGCCGAGGAGATGCTGAAGGCCAACGGCCTCGCCGATTATGTCGACAAGCCGATCCGGAGCCTTTCCAAGGGCATGGCGCAGACGGTGCAATTGTTCGGAACCATCGTCCATCGTCCGAAGCTGATCGTCCTCGACGAGCCCTTTTCCGGCCTCGACGCGATCAACCAGGGCCGGCTCGAGCATCTCATCCGCGAGGAAGCGGCGGGCGGAGCGACGATCATCTTCTCGACCCATGTCATCGCCCATGCCGAGCGCCTCTGCGAGCGGATCGCGATCATCGCCGGCGGCAAGGTGCGGTTCGAAGGCAGCGTCGCGGAAGCGCGCGACCGGCTTCGGCCGCAGGTACGGCTGCGCACCCGAATCGCGGACGGCCCCTGGCGGGGCGCGCTTCCACAGGGGGCGCATCATGACGACGGCCTTTGGTCGTTCGAGCTTCCCCAGGTCGGAATCGAGCCCCTGCTCAAGGCGCTGATCGACGGCGGCGCCGGGATCGAGGATCTGTCGATCGAGCGGCCGGGGCTCCACGACGCCTTCGTCGCCATTGCCGGCGAGCAGGCGGCGCGCGAGCTCGCCGACAGCGCCGCGGAAGGAGAGGCGCGATGATGGGCTTCTTCCACTCCGCTTACGTCATCGCCCGGCGCGACTTCGTCGCCACCGTCTGGTCGCGCACCTTCCTCTTCTTCCTGCTCGGGCCCTTGCTCGTCATCGGTCTCTCCTTCCTGTTCGGAAGCATGAGCGGGCGAATGGCGCGCCAGGACGTTCACGCGACCGTCGCGGTGGTCGCGACCGAAGCGGATTTCACCGCTTTGGCGGCGGCCCGCGAGCGGCTCAATCCCGGCTTCGCGACCCGACCCCTTCCGACGCTCCTTCGCGAGGCGCCCGCCGGCGAGCCGTCCCGACAGGTCGAGACTCTGCTGAGCAATCCCGGCAAGCGCATCCTCGCCGTGCTCACCGGCTCCCTCGATCGGCCGGTCCTCACCGGCGCGATCACCAACGAGGGCTCGATCCAGAAACAGATGTCGCTCATCGTCGATCAGGCGCGCCAGCAGCGCGCGCTCGCCGCCGCCGGCGGGGCCGGCCCGCCCGTCGCCATCCAGGTGGTCGAGACCGACCGGTCGGAAGGCGCGCTCGCGGCGACCCGGGCGATCACCGCCCGCGGCGGCCAGCTGCTCCTGTTCATGCTGACCGTGCTTCTGGCCGGAATGCTGCTTTCGAACCTGCTCGAGGAGAAGTCGAACAAGATCATCGAGGTGCTGGCCGCAGCCCTTCCGATCGACGCCATCTTCCTGGGCAAGCTGTTGTCGATGCTCGCCATCTCGCTGGTCGGAATCGCGGTCTGGGTCAGCGGCGCCCTTGCCGCGCTTGCGCTGTGGCCCGGCCAGGCGCCCGGCCTGCCCGAGCCCGCCGTCGGCTGGCCGCTCTTCATCCTCCTCGTCCTTCTTTACTACAGCGCCAACTACCTCCTCCTCGGAGCGCTCTTCCTCGGCATCGGAAGCCAGGCCAATTCGGTCCGCGAGGTCCAGACCCTCTCCATGCCGGTGACGGTCGGGCAGATGCTGATCTTCCTGCTCGCCTCCTTCGCGGTCGGCGCCTTCAACAGCCCGCTCGGCCTCGGCGCCGCCATCTTCCCCTTCAGCTCGCCCCTCACCATGGTCGCCCGAGCGGCCCAGACCGCCGAGCTCTGGCCCCATGCGCTGGCGCTCGCCTGGCAGGCTTTGTGGGTGTGGCTGACGGTGGCGCTCGGCGCTCGGCTGTTCCGAAGGAACGTGCTCAAGTCCGGCGGTGGCCAGGGCGGGATGCTGAGGCGGCGGAAATCTGCCTAATTCCTCCCCCAGATTTTCTGGGGGAGGGGGACCGCGCGGAGCGCGGTGGAGGGGTTCTTCAGAGTCTGAAGTGACCCCTCCACCATGCTTCGCATGGTCCCCCTCCCCGACAAATGCCGGGGAGGATTTAAGTCACTCCGGCGCCGGGCCGACCTGCTCGAACAGCTCCAGCTTGATTCCGTCGCAGTCGAGGATCCAGGCGAACTTGCCATATTCCTCGTCCTGCCGGCCGAGTATCTCGATGCCCTTGCCCTCCAGCTCGGCGATCATCGAATCGAGATCGTCGACCCTGAGGTTGATCATGAAGGCCGCCTGGCTCGGCGCGAAATAGTCGGTCGTCGCCTTGAACGGCGACAGCACCGTATAGCCCCCCGGATCGCCCGCGAACGGGAAGGTCGCGCCCCACTTGCCGCCGACTCCGAGGATCTCCTTGTACCAGCGCGCCGTCGCCTCCGAATCCTCGGCCTTGTAGAAGACCCCGCCCAGCCCGGTCACCTTAGCCATAGATCGCCTCCGCCGCGTCCTTGAGAGCCTTCATCGCAAGCTTGTGGGGGAAGGGGCCGTGGCTGATCCGGGCCACCCCCGCCGCCGCCGCCGCCGGCGCTTCGGGAGCGCCGGGAAAGGCCATGAAATTGACCGGCAGCGGCGAGGCCGAGCAAATCTGCGCCAGCTGGTCGAGATCGACCAGGCCCGGAACGAAAAAGCCGCTGGCGCCGGCCTCCGCATAAGCTCGGGCCCGGTCGAGAGCGGCTTCGATCGCGGCCGGCTCGTGAGTCGCCGCCCGGGTCTTGAGGAAGATGTCGGTACGGGCATTGATGAAGAAGTCCGGCCCGACCGCGGCGCGGGCGGCGCGGATCCGCGCGGTCTGGGCCTCGATCGGGTGAAGGCCCTCGCCGCCGATCGCTTGGTCCTCGAAATTGCAGCCGATCGCGCCCGTCTCGGCGAGCCTCTTCATGTTCGCCGCCACGGCCTCGGGCTCGACCGCATAAGCCCCCTCGAAATCGATCGTGACCGGCACCGCGACCGACTGGGCAATTCGCTCCGCATTGGCCAGCGCCAGCTCGAGCGGCAGAGCCTCGGCGTCGTCGAAGCCGTGCGCCGCCGCGACCGAGGCGCTGCCGGTCGCGATCGCCTTGGCGCCCGCCTCGGCGACCGCCCGGGCGCTGCCCGGATCCCAGACATTGTAGAGGATGAGCGGCTCGCCAGGCCGGTGAAGCCCGGCAAAGCGTTCGAATTTTCCCGCTTCGTCCGCCATGCCACCCTCCGTCATTCCCGCGAAAGCGGGAATCCCGCTTTTTTCCGGCCGGCGTCAAGGGAGAAGAAGCGGGATCCCGCTTTCGCGGGGATGACGTGGGACTTATTGAGGCGCGCGCCTTGAGCTGACGATCCGACCGGCGCTGTCCGTGACCACTTCGAGCAGCTGTCCCGCCCGGTCGCGCACGGTGCGCACCGTCTGGCCGGTGCTGTTCACCGTCTGGGAGACCGCGGTCAAGCCGGACGTCGCGAGGTTCAGAATCTGCCCATTCCGAAGCGCCGTACCGGCGATCCCGCCGACCGTCCCCACCGTGTTGTTGGCGACTCCGCCGACGGTGTTGACCGTATTGTCGACCGTCGAGAGCAATTGGGTGACGAGCTGCGGGTTGTTGTCGAGCGTCTGCAAGGTGCGCTCGATGATGGCTCGGACGTTGTCGAGGCGGACGACCAGGGTCGCGGTCGCCTGGATGCCTTTGATCCCGATCTTGACCTGGTCGATGCTGGCGTCGGCCCCCGCCGTCAGCTTGAGCAAATTGGCGAGCCGGGCGTCGAGCGCGATATGGACCTGGAGGTTGTTCACCTCGAGATTGATCTCGTCGACCGACAGATTGGGGATGTCGAGCAGAACGTCGGGCTGGTCCTGTCCCTGCGACACCGCCTGAGCGAGCGCCGTCGACTGGGCGCCCGCGCGCTGCGGCGTGCCCCGGCGATCCTGGCGGTCCTGGGCGGCGGCGGGCGAGGCGGCGACGGTGAGCGCGGCGGCGGCCGCGAGCAACGGATAAAGACGCATTTGAACACTCCCTGTTGGTGGGAGCGAAACGTTACTGCGGCGTGCCGGTTTCAGCCCGGGCGTCTATTTCGACGCCTTCTTCCACCGAAGCTTCGGCGTGGACGTCGACGGTGACGTCGCGAAGCTCGGTCCGTCCCTCCGCCTTCGGCTCGACCCTGACGTCGACCCGGTTGCCCGGACCCTCGCCGCGGACCTCGAGCCTGGCCTCGCCCTTCCGCTCGATCGCCACGGATTTCGCGCGCAGGTTGAGGTTGAGCTCGATGTCGGGCGCCTGGGTGGCGGCGGCCTGGAGGAGGAGCAGCGTGAGCATGGGGCGGTCCTTCGATACGCCGTTTCGCCAGGCTCAACGGCTACTCAGGATGAGCGGTTTCATTTCGGTCCTTCTCTGCCCCCTCCCGCTCATCCTGAGTAGGGACTGAGCCTGGCGAAGGCCCGTATCGAAGGACGGGACCTAGTGAACGAACCTCGCCACCACGTCGCGGTACGACCGGCTCACCTTCACCTGGCTGCCGCTCTCCAGCACCAGGAAGCATTCCCCGTTGGTGTGCGGCTTGACCTGCCGGACCTGGTCGAGATTGACGATGCAGCTCCTGTGCACGCGCTGGAAGCGGCGCGGGTCGAGGCGCTTCTCAAGATCCTTCATCGTCTCGCGAAGGATGAGCGTGTTGTCGCCGGTATAGATGCACATGTAATCGCCGGCGGCGTCGATCTTCTCGATCGAATCGACGTCGACCCGGAAGATCTGGCCGCGATCCTTGATGTTGATGAGCTTCTCGTAGCGGTTGGCGGCATGGCCGTCGTCCATCGAATTGCCGACCTGGTCGACCGCGTCCGGCGCCACCTCGGCGAGCACTTCCTTCAGCTTCTCGGCTTCCTCGACTCCGCGTTTCTCGTTGAGCCGCTGGCGGACCCGGTCGAGCGTGTCGGCCAGGCGATCCTCTTCGACCGGCTTCATCAGATAATCGACGGCCTGCGCCTCGAAGGCGCGGATGGCGTGGTCGGAATAAGCGGTGACGAAGACGAACAGTGGCGGTTCCACCTCCATCAGCCCCTGGATCACCGAAAAACCGTCGAAGCCGGGCATCTGGATGTCGAGGAAGACGAGGTCGGGCTTGTTGGTCTTGATCGCGCGGATCGCCTCGCGGCCGTTCGAGCAGGTCTCGACGATCTCGACGTCGTCATGCTTCTCCAGACGCAATTGCAGGCCCTGGATGGCCAAAGGCTCGTCGTCCACGAGAATCGTGCGGATCGTCATTTCGGTTCCTCAGGTGGTTCAAGCTGGTACGGGATTTCGATGGTAACGCGGAAGCCCCCCTTAATGTTCGATTCAGTCTCGAAACGATGGTCGGCGCCATAGGCTTGCGCCAGACGGTCCCGAATATTGGCCAGTCCGACCCCGGTCGACTGCTGCGCCTTCACCCAATGATCCTCGGCGCCCGGGCCGGTGTCGCGCACCGTCAGCATCACCCGGTCGATGTTGAGCCGCGCCGAGACCTCGATATCGGCCCCTTCCTCCTGCGGGGTCACCGCATATTTGATCGCATTCTCGACGAGGGGCTGGAGGAGCAATGAGGGCAGCCGCGCCCGCGACACCGACGGGTCGATGTCGAAACGGGGGCGGAGGCGGTCCTCGAAGCGCATCTTCTCGATCTCGAGATAGAGCTTCAGCGTCTCCACCTCCTGCGCCACCGTGACATGGCCGGTCGGCTCGTTGACGAGGGTGTAGCGAAGGAAGGACGACAGGCGCGACAGCATCGCATTGGCCCGGTCGGTCTGCTTCAGGAGCACCAGGGTCGAGATCGAGTTCAGCGTGTTGAACAGGAAATGCGGATTGAGCTGGTAGCGGAGCATGGCGAGCTGCGCCGAGCTCGCCTGGTGCTCCAGCCTCAGCAGCCGGTCGCTCTGCTCCTCGAGCAGCAGATAGTAATTGATGCTGTAATAAAGCGCCGACCAGGCGACGAGCAGGGTCAGGGTCAGGACGATCGAGCCGAAGAATTGCAGCCCCTCGGGCGTGATTCCGGGTCTGACGAACGTGGCGTGGCTCCAGGTCTCGATCGCCGAAAAGGCGGCCGAGGCGACCACGATGAGGACGATCGACGTCACCCAGGTGATGATCGGCCGCATCTTGATCAGCCGCCGGTAGGCGGATGCCATCAGAAGGGTGATCGAATAGCCGGTCGCGGTCAGCAAGGTGATGTGGATGACTAGGCTGAAGCCGAAATTGTTGGCGATCCCCGACAGGGTGCGGAGGAAGAAATAGCCGGCCCAGCCCGCCGACTGGAGGATCCAGAAGGCGCGGTTCTTATCCTCGAAGAAAGGCTGCTGCTGGAGCCTGAAAGGCTTCCAGCCGCTTCCCGCGGCCTCTCGGGGACCGGCCCTATTCGCCTGGACTGCGCTAGTTGACACCGCCGCCAGCTTTAGCGGGCAAAACCAGGATCGACCAGTCGCCCTCGTCGGCGACCCATTTCGCCATCGCGGAGCGCACTTCCTCCGGAGTCAGCGACTTATAGTCGGCAAGGTAGGTGCGGCTATGCTCGATGAGGTAGGGTTCGCGCGACCAATCCTCCATCGTGCCCGTCCAATAAGCGTTCGTCTTCAGCCGCCGCTCGATTCCGGTCACCACCGGGTTGATCGCCCGCTGCCATTCGTCGGCCGATGCCGGCTTGTCGGCGAGGTCGGCGACGATCTCCCGCGCCAGCCGGAAGAAGAGGTCGGCCCGCTCGGGCCGGATCTCGGACCCGGCGAAGAAGAAGCCCCATTCCGGGAACTGGAAGCTCGTCTGGACCGTGGCCGAGGGCGAGTAGCTCGCCCCTTCCGAATCGCGAAGCCGCTCCATAAGCCGGGCCTGAGCGAGGTTGGCGGCGATGCTCAGGGCCCGCCGCTCGCGCCGCCCTTCCGTCCCCCCGAAGGTGGTCCAGCCGAGAGCGGCATAGGCCTGGTTCGAATCGCCCTGGTGGGTGAATCGGATCGGCTCCTTCGAAGCGCGCGGCGGCCGCACCTTGAGCGAGGCCGCGGGCGGCCGGACCTCGGCGCGCCGGGGCAGGGCCGCCACCGTCCTCAGCATCGCCGCGACCGCGGTTTCGAGGTCGACGTCGCCGACCACCACCGCCTCGATTGGCCCCTGCGCCAGCAAGGGGGTCATGAACGCCTCGAAATCCTCGGGCCGGAGCCGCTCGATCTCGGCCCTGTCGAAAGGCTGCCAGCGCGGATCGCCGCCGCGCGCGACGGCTCCGAGCTCCCGGCCCATGCGCGAGGCGGCGGAGGAGAAAGCGAGCTCGTAGCTCTCGAGCGCCGCGATCTTCGAGCGCTGGAACAGGCTGGAGTCGAAATGCGGAGCGACGATCTTGGTCGCGAGCAGGCGCAACTGGTCCTGAAGCTCCTCGGCCCGGGTCGAGCCGCGCAGGATCAGCGCCTCGTCGTCCATGTCGAAGCTGATCGACATCCGGCGGCCGGTCAGGAGCCGCTCGAGCCCGTCCAGGTCGAACGGCCCGACTCCAGTCGAGCCGAGCAGGGACGCCATCCAGGCCGGCGACTTGCGGTCGGCGGGAAGCGCCGCAATGCCTCGGCCGAAGCGAAGCGAGACGTTGACGCTGCCTTTCTCATAGCCGGTCTGCTTGAAGACCAGGCTTGAGCCGTTGGCGAAGCGGACGATGGTCGCATCGAGATCGGCGATGCGCTCGCGCGACACCTCCCGGCCGGGCGGGCCGAGCGGCGGCAGATCGTCCAGGCTGACCCGCCGATCGGCCTGGCGCTCCGCCGGGGCGGCGGCCTCGGCGGCGGCGAGCGCCTCCGGCAATCCCGCCACCGGCGCCGGCGAAAGCATGGCCAGCCGCGGCCCGGATCCGGCGAACATGTCCTTCATTGCCGAGTGCACCGAATCCGGAGTCATGGCCGGGGCCAATTCCTCGAACAGCGCGAGGTTCACCTGGGCCGTGGAGATGACGCTGTTGCCGTCGAGCGCGGCGATGAGCCGTCCGGCCCGCGCCTGCGAGCGCTGGGTCGGATCGCCCTGGACGGCGGCCCGGCCGGCGGTCCGGATATTCTCCAGCTCGCGGTCGATCTCCGTCCGGCTGGGCGGCGCCTTGAGAGCGTCGGCGAGAATCGCATAGGCCTGGCTCAGGGCCTCCTGCCAGCGCCCTTCCTTCGCCATCACCGACATCTGGGTATAATCGGCGACGTTGACGCTGTTGTCGGACTGCACCTGCGCGTTGAGGAAGGCCGATTCGCCCCGCGCCTTGGCTTCGAGCCGGCGGTTGAGGATCCGGCGGGCGAGGGTTCGGGCGAGGTCCCTCTGCTCGCGCGCCTTGCTCGGCGGCACCGGCCGGTAGGGCCGGATCCAGCTCAGCGTGGCGTAATGGGGCGAGCCCGGATAGGCGATCGCCGCGGTCCGCGCCGGAACGTCCGCGACCGTCCCGTAATCGGGCTCGCTCGGCGCCGGTCCGGAGGGCCTCCAGCCGCCGAAGCGCGCCGCGATCAATTCCTCCATCAGCTTGGGGTCGGCATCGCCGACCATCACCAAGGTCGCCCGGTCGGGCCGGTACCAGCGCTCGTAAAAGGCCTTGAGGCCGGCCGCGTCGGCGCCCTTCAGGGTCGCCTCGGTGCCGATCGTGTCGCGCCTCGCATATTTGAGGCCGCCGAAGAAGAGCGGCATCATCATTTCCCTGAGCTTCACGCTGAGCTCGGTCCGGCGGCCATATTCGGAAAGGACCACGCCGCGCTCGGTGTCGACGAGCTTCGGGTCGAAGAGGGCGGTGTCGGCCATGTCGGCGAGCAGGCGCAGGCTGGTGTCGAGCGAGGCCCGGTCCGCGTGCGGCAGATCGAGCATGTAGACGGTCTGGGTCGGCTCGGTCGACGCGTTGGTGTCGCTTCCGAAGCTTGCGCCCAGGCGCTGCCAGGTCTCGCGCACTTCGCCGTCGGCGAAATTCTTCGTTCCGCGGAACGCCATATGCTCGACGAAATGGGCCCAGCCGCGCTCCTTGTCCGCCTCGTGAAGCGAGCCGGCGTCGATCCTCAGGCGGACCGACACCTGGCCCTCGGGGACGGCGTTGCGCCGGACCGCATAGCGCAGGCCGTTGGGCAGGGTGCCGAACGTCCAGGCCGGATCGGGCGGGATGTCGGTGTTTTTGTAGAACCAGGTCGAGTCGCCCGCGGCCTGGACGGGCGCGGCGACGAGGAGGAAGAGGGCGAGCAAGCAGCGGCGGAGCATGAAAATCCTTTTGCCTCCCCATGCGGAACGCATGGGGAGGGGGACCACCGAAGGTGGTGGAGGGGTGACCTGCCGCGGACTTAGTGGTTCTCGTTCGAACCTCAAGCCGTCATGCCGGTCACCCCTCCACCAGGCTGCGCCTGGTCCCCCTCCCCATCTTGCGATGGGGAGGCAAGTAGGCTCCCCCCAACTTGACTCTCGCTGAACGAGGTGGGAACATAAACGGAACACATGAGTCGTGAGTCGCAATGCCCCCGAACCCCGCCCGAGCCGAACGCCTGGCCGCCTTGCGCGCGGAAGTAAGGGCGCTCGAATCCGCCGGAGCGGGGGAGGGGCGTTTATGTCTCCCCTTCGAAATCGACGCCATCGATTCCCGCCTTGCCGGCGGCGGACTTCCGGTCGCTTCGCTGAATGAAGCGGCGGGCGAGCGGCCCGGCCCCGCCGACCAGGCCGCCGCGACCCTCTTCCTTGCCTCGATCGCCGCCCGCCGCCCCGGCATGATCCTGTGGGCGCTCGGGAGCCGCGACCTGTTCGCGCCCGGCCTGGCCGGCGCCGGCTTGCCGCCGGACCGGGTGCTCTACGCCGAATGCGGCGGCGACGAGGACGTTCTGGCGGTGATGGAGGAAGGGCTTCGCCACGGCGGCCTCGCCGCGGTGGTCGGCGAGGTGGGCCGTGCCGCCATGCCGGCCACCCGCCGCCTCCAGCTCGCCGCCGAGGAGGGCGGGACGCTCGCCCTGATGCTTCGGCGCTGGCGCGGGAATGGCGAGGATCCGCTCGCTCCGCCTTCCGCCGCCGTTACCCGCTGGCGCCTCGCCTGCGCCCCGTCCTCGCCTCTGCCGGTGGCCGGGATCGGCCGCCCCCGCTGGCGCCTCACCCTCGCCCGCCAGCGCGGCGGAGCGCCGTTCGATATCCTCATGGAGAGCCCCGATGCCGAGGGTCGCCTCGCTCTACCTTCCCAATCTGAGCACCGACCGGGTGAGGGCGAGCGAGAGCAAAGGGCGGCGTGAGGCTGTAAATTCCTCCCCTGCATTTGCAGGGGAGGGGGACCACCCGAAGGGTGGTGGAGGGGCTCTCGCGGAGTCCGAAAGAACCCCTCCACCGCGCTCCGCGCGGTCCCCCTCCCCCACAAATGCGGGGGAGGAATTAAAGCGCGAACCCTGCTCCTGCCCCAACGAGAGCCATTGGCGCCCGGGAGCGCGCTGGGCCCGGAAAGGGGTCGCGGAGAAAAATTCCTCCCCTGCATTTGCAGGGGAGGGGGACCACCCGAAGGGTGGTGGAGGGGCTCTCGCGGAGTCCGAAAGAACCCCTCCACCGTCCTTCGGACGGTCCCCCTCCCCCGCAAATGCGGGGGAGGAATTAAAAGCACCCCTCCTCCTCTCCCGCCGGGTCGGCAATCGACTCCTCATCTCCGCGGCCTCGCCCGAGGCGCGCGCCCTCGGCCTTCACCCCGGAATGGCGGTGAGCCAGGCCCGGGCGCTCGTCCCCGGTCTCGACATTCGCGACGACGATCCGGCGGCCGACTCGGACGTCCTCCAGCGCCTCGCCCTCTTCGCCGCCCGCCGCTGGACTCCGCGCGCTTCCGTCTCCGCCCCCGACGGCCTGTTCCTCGACCTCAGCGGAGTCGCCCACCTGTTCGGCGGCGAGGAGAAGATGTGCCAGCGCATAATCGCTTTCTGCGGGCGCGCCGGCTTCGCCGCCCGGATCGCCGTCGCCGGAACGCCCGGCGCCGCTCACGCCCTCGCCCGCTTCGGCCCGGGCACCCTCTGCCCTGTCAACGGCGAGCCCGAGGCGCTCGCCCCCCTCCCGCTCGCCGCTTTGCGGGTCGAGGCGCCCGTCCTCGTCGCCGCCCGCCGTTTGGGCCTCGAGACGATCGGTGACCTTCTGCCGCTTCCGCGCGGCCCGCTCCAGCGCCGCTTCGGAAAGACCCTGCTCGCCCGGCTCGACCAGGCGCTGGGCCGCTCCGGCGAGCCGATCGAGCCGGTGGTCCCGGAGGAGGCGCCTTGCGCCTTGCTCCGCTTCGCCGAGCCGATCGCCACCGCCGAGGCGATCGCGCAAGCCCTCGGCCTGCTGATGGAGCGCCTGGTCGCGACGCTCGGGGAAGACGGCCTCGCGGTCCGCAACCTCGCCTTGCTCTGCGACCGGGTCGACGGGAAAGTGGAGCGGATCGCCATCGGCACGGCGCGGGCGACCCGCGATGCTGCCCATTTGCTTCGGCTCCTGGCGATGAAGATCGAGCGGATCGAGCCCGGCTTCGGCCTCGATTCGATGCGCCTCGTCGCCGGCCGGGTCGAGCCCCTCGCCCCCGAGCAACTCTCCGGCGACAGGCCCGAATCCGACCTCGCCATGCTCGTCGACCGGCTCGCCGGCCGGCTCGGCCCCCGCCGCCTCTACCGCGCGACCGCGGTCGAGAGCGACGTCCCCGAGCGGAGCGTCGCCCGCACCGGCCCGCTCGATCCCGCTCTGCCCTGGCCGAAATGGCCGCGCCCGGTCCGCCTTTTGTCGCCGCCCGAGCGGGTCGAGAATGTCGTCGCCCTGCTCCCCGATCTTCCGCCCCGCCGATTCACCTGGCGCGGCCGAGCCTACCGGGTCGCCCGCGCCGACGGCCCCGAGCGGATCCATGGCGAATGGTGGAAGCGCTCGGCCGAGGCGGAAGGCGTTCGCGACTATTTCCAGGTCGAGGACGAGGAGGGGGCGAGGTTCTGGCTCTACCGGAGAGGCGACGGGGTGGACGGGCGCACCGGGGATCTGACTTGGTACCTGCACGGGGTCTTCGGATGAGAAAAAAAGCGATGCCGTGTGCAAGTCGTGCAAGTTGTGAACTTCGGCGGACGAGGGAGAAGTGCGGGATTACGACTCGTCACCCCGGACCTGATCCGGGGTCCACCTTCTTCAGGCCGCCGAAAGAAGAAAGGTGGATGCCGGATCAAGTCCGGCATGACGGGTCGGTCGAACCCGGCGCCGGGGCGCTCTAGATGTACGTCGAGCTTCAGGCCCTGACCCATTTCTCCTTCCTTCGCGGGGTCTCGAGCGCTGAGGAGATGTTCGCGGCCGCCGCTTTGCTCGGCTATCCGGCGCTGGGCATCGTCGATCGCAACACGGTGGGCGGCCTCGTCAAGGCGCTGAGGGCGGCCGACGAGACCGGGGTGCGCCTGATCCCGGGCTGCCGGCTCGACCTGATGGACGGCACCGGCCTTCTGGTCTGGCCTCAGGACCGCTCCGGCTGGTCGCGCCTCACCCGTCTGCTCACCGCCGGCAAGAGCCGGATCGACCGCGACAAGGGCGAGAAGGGGCAATGCTTCCTCCACTGGGAGGACGTCGCCGCGTGGAATGGCGGCCTGGTCGCGGCGCTGGTGCCGGATGAGGCCGATGCCGCGACCGGGACCGCGCTCGCCCAGATGCGCGACATCTTCGGCGACCGCGCCCATCTCGCCCTCACCCATCGCCGCCGCCCCGGCGATTCGGCCCGGCTCCACGCCCTCGACTCGATGGCGAGAAGCCACGGCGTGCGCGCCCTCGCCACCGGCGACATACTCTACGATTCGCCCGACAAGCGAATGCTCCAGGACGTCGTCACCGCGATCCGCCACAAATGCACGATCGACGATCTCGGCTTCCGCCGCGAGCGCTATGCCGACCGCCACCTGAAGTCGCCGGAGGAGATGGAGCGGCGCTTCCGGGACCTTCCCGATGCGGTCCGGGCCTCGGCCGATATCGCCGAGCGATGCACCTTCTCGCTTCGCGAATTGAGCTATCAATATCCCGACGAGATCGTGATGTCGGGCCGGACCCCGCAGGAGGCGCTGGAGCGGCTGACCCGGGCCGCCCTGGCCGCCAAATTCCCGGAAGGCCCGCCGCAAAGCCATGTCGACCTGCTCGAAAAGGAGCTGGGGCTCGTCGAGAAGCTCGCTTACGCGCCCTATTTCCTCACGGTGAATTCGGTCGTCCAGTTCGCCCGGAGCCAGGAGATCCTCTGCCAGGGTCGGGGCTCGGCGGCCAATTCGATGATCTGCTTCGTGCTCGGCATCACCTCGATCGATCCGGTCAAGCACACCCTCCTCTTCGAGCGCTTCATCTCCGAGAGCCGCAACGAGCCGCCCGACATCGACGTCGATTTCGAGCATGAGCGGCGCGAGGAAGTGATCCAGTGGATCTACGACCATTACGGCCACGGCCACGCCGCCTTGACCGCGGTGGTCAGCCGCTACCGGACCCGGGGCGCGGTGCGCGAGGTCGGCAAGGCGCTCGGCCTTCCCGAGGACCTCACCGCCATGCTGTCGAGCCAGGTCTGGGGCTGGTCGGAAGCGGGGGTGCCCGAGCGCCATGTCGAGGAGCTCGGGCTCGACCTCGGCGACCCCCGACTGGCCCTGACGCTCGAGCTCACCCGCCAGCTGGTCGGCACGCCTCGCCATCTGAGCCAGCATCCGGGCGGCTTCGTCCTCACCCGCGACCGGCTGGACGATCTCGTGCCCATCGAGCCGGCGGCGATGGTCGACCGCCGGGTGATCGAATGGGAGAAGGACGATCTCGAAGAGCTGAAGATCATGAAGCTCGACGTGCTCGGCCTCGGGATGCTCGGCTGCATGCGCCGCGCCTTCGATCTTCTCCGCGCGCACAAGGGGATCGACATGAACCTGTGGTCGGACGTCCTCCAGGAGGACGATCCGACCGTCTTCGCGATGATCCGGAAGGCGGACACGATCGGCACCTTCCAGATCGAAAGCCGGGCCCAGATGTCGATGCTTCCGCGGATGAAGCCGAAGGAGTTTTACGACCTCGTCATCCAGGTCGCGATCGTCCGTCCGGGGCCGATCCAGGGCGACATGGTCCATCCCTATCTGCGCCGCCGCGAGGGCAAGGAGAAGGTCGAATTCCCTTCGCCCGAGCTCAAGGCGGTGCTCGGCAAGACCCTGGGCGTGCCGCTGTTCCAGGAGCAGGCGATGAACGTCGCCATCGTCGGCGCCGGCTTCTCGCCGTCCGACGCCGATCGTCTGCGCCGCCAGATGGCGACGTTCAAGACGACCGGAGGGGTCAGCCGCTTCCAGGACCAGATGATCGAGGGCATGGTCGAGCGCGGCTACGCGCGCGACTTCGCCGAGCGCACCTTCAAGCAGATCGAGGGCTTCGGAAGCTACGGCTTCCCCGAGAGCCACGCGGCCAGCTTCGCCAAGATCGCCTACGCGTCGAGCTGGATGAAATGCCACCATCCCGACGTCTTCTGCGCCGCCATTCTGAACGCCCAGCCGATGGGCTTCTACCAGCCCGCCCAATTGGTCCGCGACGCCCAGAACCACGGGGTGGAGGTGCGGCCGGTGTGCATCAACGAGAGCCGGTGGGATACGAGGATGGAGGAGGGGGGAAGATCGTCATCCCGGCGAAAGCCGGGATCCCAGGCCGGAAGGGCGCCTTATCCTCCCCGAGGTCCCGGCTTTCGCCGGGATGACGAATTGCTCCCCCTCCGCCTCGGCCTTCGCATGGTCCGAGGCCTTTCCAACCTCCACGCCGCCCGGATCCTCGCCGCCCGCGCCGACGCCCCCTTCGCTTCGATCGAGGATGTCTGGCGCCGCTCCGGGGTGCCGGTCGCCGCGCTCGAGAAGCTCGCCGACGCCGACGCCTTCGCCTCGCTCGGCCTCGACCGCCGCCAGGCCCTGTGGCGGGTGCGCGGGCTGGGCGAGGCGCCCTTGCCTTTGTTCGCCGCCGCCGACGCCTTGGGCGAGGAGCCCGAAGTCGCCTTGGTTCCGCTCACCGGCGGCCGCGAGGTGGTCGAGGATTATCGCACCGTCCAGCTTTCGCTTCGAGCCCATCCGCTCGCCTTCCTTCGCGGTGAGCTCGGGCCGAAGGTGGCGACCTGCGCCGGCCTTGCCCGGCTGAAGGACGGGACCCGGGTCGAGGTGGCCGGCCTCGTCCTCATCCGCCAGCGGCCCGGCAAGGGCAATGTCACCTTCATCACGCTCGAGGACGAGACCGGAATCGCCAATATCATCCTCTGGCAGCGCAAGTTCGAGGCGCAGCGCCGGATCGTGATGGGCGCGGCGATGATCGCGGTGAAAGGGGTGATGCAGAAGGAAGGCGAGGTGATCCACGTCGTCGCCGACCGGCTCGACGACCTGACGCCTCTGTTGCACCAGGTCGGAGCGATGGACTTCCCGCACCGCTACGCCCCCGCCGACGGCGGCAAGGGCGTCCCCCCGGACCCGCGCAAGGCGAAGGCGCAGGCGCAGGCGGTCATCAAGGTGAAGTCGAGGGATTTCCATTGAGCGCGCGCAACCGGGAACGACCTCGTCATGCCGGACTTGATCCGGCATCCACCTTCTTTTTTCTCGGCGCCGACAGCAAGGAAGGTGGACCCCGGATCAAGTCCGGGGTGACGATTCAACCAATCAGAATTTCTGCTGGCGCTCGTAGAGGCTCTTGTAATGCTGGATCCGGGTCACCCGAAGCCCCGGCATTCCGGAGCGGTCGACCGCGCGCTGCCACGACGCGAATTCCTCGAGGCTGAGCGTGTAGCGCGCGCAGGCCTCGTCGACGCTGAGCAGCCCGCCGTTGACCGCCGCGACCACTTCGGCCTTGCGGCGAACGACCCAGCGGGTGGTCGAGGGCGGCGGCAGCGAATCGAGCGTCAGCGGCTCCCCCAACGGGCCGATGACCTGCGCCGGGCGCGGAGCCCGGGTCTCGATCGTGTCATATTCAAGGACGTTCACGGACATTTTATCTCCTGCCTCCCTTCGCCCCGCCTTAGGCGGCGGGCGTTGAAGGAAGACTGAAACCCCAAGGTAAACGCGGCGGTCATTTCAGTTGACGGCTCCTTGCCGGGCGAAAGCGGGATTGAAGCAGCCGCGCTGGGCCGCCACCGCTTCCCGCCAGGCGGGCCCGGCGAGGAGGATCTCGGCGATCGGATCGGCGAAAGCCGGAGCCGGAGCCGAAGCCGCCGCCCGAGCCGACGCCGCCGGGCCCGAGTCCCGCTGCGAGCGCAAGGTCGCGACCAGCATTCCGAAATCGAGGCCGGCCGGCGCTCGGCTCGCAAACCTCTGCTCGGCGCGACGGAAGAAGCTCAAATCCATGGCCGCCCTTCTAGCGGGCAGGGTCTAAGACGCGGTTAAAGGCCCATTAGGCTAGGCTTTACCGAGGTTAATTGCGCCGCCCCCTGTGGAGGGAAGCGGCATATGAAACCCCTCTCCCGCTTTCCGCGGGAGAGGAGGGGCCCAAGCCGAAGGCTTGGGAGGTGAGGGTCTTTTCTGAGTCAGCGGTACAGACCCTCACCTCCCACCGCTACGCGGCGGGCCCCTCCTCTCCCGTAGAGGACGGGAGAGGGGCTAAACCCCCAGGCTGGGCATTGCGCGCCCGCCGCCCTATGTAGCGCCCATCATGATCGCCGATTTCCAGCTCGACCGGCCTGCCTGCGAGGCCCGGATCGTCGTCGCCATGTCCGGCGGAGTCGACAGCTCGGTCGTGGCCGCGCTGGCGGCGCGCACGGGCGCGGAGGTGATTGGGATCACCCTCCAGCTCTACGACCATGGCGAGGCGGTCGGGCGCTCGAAGACCTGCTGCGCCGGCCGCGACATCTATGACGCTCGAACCGTCGCCGAGCGGCTCGGGATCGCCCATTACGTCTTCGACTATGAGACCCGGTTCCGCGATTCGGTGATCGAGCGCTTCGCCGACGAATATGCCCGCGGCCGCACTCCGATCCCCTGCGTCTCGTGCAACCAAAGCGTCAAGTTCACCGACCTGCTCGCTTTGGCCCGCGACCTCGGCGCCGACTGCCTCGCCACCGGCCATTACGTCCGGCGGGTCGTCGGGCCGGAAGGGGCCGAGCTTCACCGGGCCGCCGATCCGGCGCGCGACCAGAGCTACTTCCTGTTCGCGACGACGCGCGACCAGCTCGATTATCTGCGCTTCCCGCTCGGCGGCCTGCCCAAGCCGTCGGTGCGCGGGATCGCGCGCGAGCTCGGCCTGATCGTCGCCGACAAGCCCGACAGCCAGGACATCTGCTTCGTCCCCAATGGCGATTATGCCTCGGTGGTTAAAAAGGTCCGGCCCGAAGCGGCGCGGCCGGGCGAGATCGTCGACCTGGAGGGGCGCGTGCTGGGCGGGCATCGCGGCCTCATCCACTTCACCGTCGGCCAGCGCCGCGGTCTCGAGATCGGCGGCCAGGCCGAGCCGCTCTACGTCGTGCGGCTGGAGCCGGAGGCGCGGCGGGTCGTCGTCGGACCCAAAGCGGCGCTGGCGGTCCGTGCCGCGCGCCTGTCGGGGCTCAACTGGCTGGGCGAGGGCCAGCGCGAGGGGCTCGCCGCCAAGGTGCGCTCGATGGCGCGGCCGGCGGCGGCGTCGTTCGACGGCGAATCGCTTCACTTCGAGTCGCCGGAATATGGAGTCGCGCCCGGTCAGGCCGCGGCGATCTATGACGGGTCGCGCGTGCTCGGCGGCGGCTGGATCGAAGAGACGGTCGCTCTGCGCGCGGAGAGCCTCGCCACCGCGTAGAGGACGGTCCCCGCCGCGACGAGGATCAGCAGCGTCCGCCAGCTTTCCCAGCTCGATTGCGACGCGGCCCAGACGCAGACGGCAACGGCGGGGACGATCATGATCCACACCGTCGCCCGAGCCTGCGCCGGGGCGACGGGTTTCGCCAGGGAGGCGATGCTGATCGAGTAAACGAACATGCGCGCCAGCGTCGACACCACGGCCAGCCAGACGAAGCCTCTGCTGGTGGTGGGCCAGGTTGCGATCAGGGCCAGCAAGGCGATCAGGCCGCCCATGAAGGCGATCGAATTGGCCGGGGTGGCGAAGCGCGGGCTGACCCGGCCGAACCAGCCGGGCAGCAGGCCGTCGCGGCCCATCGCGTAGCTGGTGCGCGAGGTGCCCGTAAGGCCGCCGCTGATATTGCCGAGCAGCGAGAAGACCGCTGCGGCGACCAGCAGCAGCCCCCCGGCCGGCCCCATCAGCGCCGCGCCCAGGGCGACCATCGGAGCATCGCCGCCGGCGCCGGGCTCCATTACCGCGACATAGGAAAGCTGGACGAGGAAGTAGAGCAGGGCCGTGCCGCCGATCGTGGCGAGGAGCGCTCGCGGGATGTTGCGCCGGGGGTTGGCCGTCTCGCCCGCCGGGGTGACGCTGTTCTCGAAGCCGATGAAGGCATAGAGGATGAGCAAAGCCGCGGCCTCAAGGTCGGAGAAAGGCGGCACCGCCGTCGGGGTGTCGATGGCTCCGCCCGCTACGACGAGCCCGAGGATCGCGACGAACAGCAAAGGCGCCGCCTTGAGCAGGGTCAGGGCGTCGATCAGCTGCACGGCGCGTTTCACGCCGACGATGTTGACCCAGACGAGCAGACCGCTGACGGCGAGGATGATCGCGGCGCGCGGCAGCGTGCCGCCGAGCGCCGGCCACAGCACGGCGAGGTAGGTGACCAGCACCGTCAGATTGGCCGCCAGCGCGGTGGCTCGGGCGACATAATAGATCCAGCCCGCCTGGAAGGCCGCCGCCGGGCCGAAAGCGGCGGCGTAGACGACCGGTCCGCCCGAGACGGGATGCCGCGCCGCCACCCGGGCGAACGGCACGGCGACGACCAGGACGAGCAGTCCGAACAGGGGGAAGAGGAACGGGCTGAAGGCGCCGAACCGGTCGTAGAGCGTCCCCGGCAGGGCGAAGATCCCGGCGCCGACCATTCCGTTGAACGACAGGAACGCGGAGCCGAGGAAGCCGATGTCGCGGCGGAGAGGTTCGTCCTTCGTCGCGCTCACTCGCACCCTCCCGTTTGTTCGTGCCCGGTTCTGGCCGCACGGCCCTTCCCCCGCAAGGGCCTCCTTATTCCTCCCCCGGTTTTCCGGGGGAGGGGGACCAGGCGAAGCCTGGTGGACGGGTTTCTTCGGACTCAGAAGGCCCCTCCACCGCGCTGCGCCGAAGGCGCAGTTTATCCTGAGCGACGCCGCAGGCGGCGTCGAAGGGCGAGGTCCCCCTCCCCGAGAAATCTCGGGGAGCAAATTGGAGAGGCGCGGTGTCCGCGCTAGAGCCGCATGCGCTAAATCCGCATCACCCGTCATGCCGGGCTTGACCCGGTATCCACCTTCTTCTTGCAGCGATGGCCAGTAGAAGATGGATCCCGGATCAAGTCCGGATGACGATTCAGGTTTAGCGCACGATGCGCTAGGGGATGAGGATGGAGGACCTGCACGATCTGTCCCTGAGCGAGGCTTCGCGGCGCATCCAGGCCGGCGCCCTCTCTCCGGTCGAGCTGGCCAAAGCGCTGCTCGCCCGAATCGACGCCCTCGACCCGACCTTCCGCGCCTTCGCCCGGATCACCCACGAACGGGCGCTCGACGATGCGCGGCGGGCCGAGGAGGAGCTGGCTCGGGGCCGATGGCGCGGTCCGCTGCACGGCGTGCCGATCGCTCTGAAGGACCTGGTCGACACCGCCGGGATCGCCACCGAGGCGGGGATGAAGGCGCTCGCCGGGCGGGTTCCGGACGAGGATTCGACGGTGGCGGCGCGGCTGCGCGAGGCGGGTGCGGTGCTGCTCGGCAAGCTGGCGATGACCGAAGGCGCGGGCTCCCACCATCATCCGGAGCTGGCGCCGCCGCTCAACCCCTGGAGCCCGGACCATTGGACCGGAGTGTCGTCGAGCGGCTCCGGGGTGGCGGTGGCGGCCCGGCTTTGCCTCGGCGCCATCGGCAGCGACACCGGCGGCTCGATCCGCTTTCCCTCCGCCGCCTGCTCGGTCACCGGCCTCAAGCCGAGCTGGGGGCGGGTCAGCCGCCACGGCATCTTCCCCCTCGCGCCCTCGCTGGACCATGTCGGACCGATGGCGGGCAGCGCCGCCGATTGCGCCCTCCTGCTCGGCGCCATCGCCGGGGCCGACGCGCGCGACCCCACCGCCTTGCGCGAGCCTGCGGACGATTATACGGGCGCGCTGGACCGCGGCGTCAAGGGCGTGACGATCGGAGTCAACCGCGACTGGTGCCTGGCCGGGGTCCATCCCGAGATCGCGGCGGCTTTCGAGACGGCGCTGCAGGCGCTCGCGGATGCCGGCGCCCGGATCCGCGAGATGGCGATGCCGGACAGCCGAGCGCTCGCAAGCGGCTGGATTCCCGCCTGCGCCGTCGAGGCGGCGCTCGCGCACGAGACCCTGTTCCGCGAGCGGATGGACGATTACGGCCCGTCGCTCGGCGCGCTCGTCCGGATCGGAGGAAGCCTGCCGGCGGTTGAATATGCCCGGATCGGGGCCGAGCGCCGCACCGTCGGGGCGAGGCTGGCGGCGCTGTTCGCGGATGTCGCTCTGATCGCGACTCCGGCCATGTCGATGCCGGTGCCGACGCTCGCCGAGGCCGAAAGCGGAGCGATGGACCCGGCCGAGGTCCTCCGCTTCACCGCTTTGTGGAATTTCGCGGGCAATCCGACCCTGTCGCTGCCCTGCGGCTTCGACTCCGCCGGATTGCCGATCGGCTTCCAGCTCGTCGGACCGGCGCTGGGCGAGGCGGCCCTGCTCGCCGCCGGCGCGGCCTTTCAAAGGGGCACGGATTGGCACCGGCTCCGGCCGCCTCTCCGAACGGTTGATCCGATCCGCTAACATTAATCAGCGCGGTTCCGGTGGCCGCTGCCCTTCTTCCTGTGTTAGCAACGGCTCGGGGCGCGGGGGGGAAATTGCGAAGGCTCGTTACCATCGATCTGCCGCGGCTTTTGTCGCGCCGGCTGCCGAGGCCGGTGACGGAGCTTGCCGTCGGCGTCGGCGTGACCGCCCTCTTCGTCGGCGTGAGGCTGGCGATTTCGCCTTTACTCGGCGAGATCGCGCCTTTTGCTTTGGGGATCGTCGCCGTCGTCATCGCGGCCCTCGTGGGCGGCTGGCGAAGCGGCCTCGTCTCCATGCTGCTCGGGACGGCCCTCATCTGGTATCTGGTCCTTCCGCCGGTCCGAAGCTTCGAGCTGCAAAGCGCGTCGACGGCCATGATCCTGGCCGCCGGCACCTTTACCGAAGGAGTCATTCTGCTCGCGCTGGGCCTCTATCAGCGCGAGGTGCGCGCGGGGCAGATCGAGCGGGCGCGGCGGATCAACTTTCTCGGCCATGCCCTCAAGGAAATGGACCACCGCACCAAGAACAATTTCCAGATCGTCACCAGCCTGCTGACCCTGCAGGCGAACCGCTCGGCCAGCGAGGAGGTCAAGGCGGCGCTGAACGAGGCGGCCGAGCGGCTGAAGGCGGTCGCCGCCGTCTACGACGCGCTTGCGCCGGGCAGCCAGGGGCTCGTCATGGTCCGGCTTCAGGATCAGCTCCAGGAGATATGCGACCAGATCAGGCGCGGGATCATGCCCGACGGGATCGCGCTCTCGACCGAGCTGGAGCCGATCGTGGTGCCGCATGAAAGCGCGGTGGCGATCGGGATCATCGTCAACGAGCTCGTCACCAACGCCTGCAAGCACGCTTTCGGCGACGGCGGCGGCTCGATCCGGGTGAAAGCCTGGCGGGAGGACGGGGCCGCGTATATCGAAGTGGCGGACGATGGCGGCGGCTTCGTCGCGGGGGCGGCGAGGCCCGGGCTCGGCAGCCGCCTGGTGACGGCCTTCCTCCAGCGCCTGAAGGCGCGAAGCGACGTCCAGTCCTCGCCCGAGGGCACGATCCACCGAGTCCGGGTGCCGCTGGCCTAGTGCCGGTCCGAAGCGCCGGAATCCTGCTCTACCGGCGCGATCCGGACGGCGTCCGGCTGCTCCTCGTCCATCCGGGCGGTCCTTTCTGGCGCGGCAGGGACGAGGGGGCCTGGATGATCCCCAAGGGGCTGATCGAGCCGGGCGAGGATCCGCTCGCCGCGGCGCTGCGCGAATATGAAGAGGAATTGGGCGCCAGGCCGAAAGGCGAGCCGCGGCCGCTCTGCGAGGTTCGGCAGTCGGGCGGGAAATGGGTGGAAGCCTTCGCGCTGGAAGGCGATTTCGACCCGGCCAGTCTGAAGAGCAACACCTTCACGATCGAATATCCCCCGAAGAGCGGAAGCTTCCGGGCCTTCCCCGAAGTGGACGAAGCGCGCTGGTTCACGCCCGGCGAGGCGAGGGCGAAGATATTGAAGAGCCAGGCTCCGATCATCGACGCATTGGAGGCGGATCTGGACGTTTCGTCATCCCGGCGAAAGCCGGGACCTCAGGGAGCTTAGGCTCGGTGGGTCTCCCCGAGGCCCCGGCTTTCGCCGGGGTGACGGGACCTAGAAGCTCAGGACCCCCTCGATCACCGTCACGCACCTTCCGCCGAGGATGGCGCGATCCCCGGCCCGGCGGCACTCGACACGCCCGCCGCGGCGGCTCGCCTGATAGGCGGTGAAGCTTTCCCGGCCGAGCCGCTCCGCCCAGAAAGGCGTCAGCGCGGCATGGGCGGAGCCGGTGACCGGATCCTCGTCGACGCCCCAGGCCGGAACGAAGACCCGGCTGACGACGTCATGCTCGCCGCTTCCGGGGGCGGTGGCGATCGCCATATAGTCGATCTCGGCGAGGCGCTTCATGTCGGGCCGGAGCGCCCGGACCGTGGCTTCATCGGCAAAGAGCAGGATGGCGACGCCCTCCGATCCTTCGTAGCTCAGGTGGAGCTCGGGCGCCGCCGAGTCGCTGGCGCCGTCGCGGGCGATGACGTCGACGATGTTGGCGCCGTCGCGGGCGACGACGTCGCGCAACTGCTCTTCCGTGGCGGGGCTGACCCGGGTCTGCGGCAGATCGAGCCGGTAGCCGGCGCCGTCGCGGCCGACGATTAGGATTCCGGCCTGGCGGGTGCGGAACCTGACCTGGTCCCGGTTGCCGATCAGCACATGCCCGCTGGCAAGCGTGGCATGGCCGCACAGGGCCACCTCGACGGCGGGCGTGAACCAACGCAGCTCAAAATCCGCCTCGCCGTCCGTTGCCGGCACCGTGAAGGCGGTTTCGGAGAGGTTGTTCTCCTCGGCGATCGCCTGCAAAATCTCGTCGGGCAGCCATTCCTCCAGCGCAATTACGGCGGCCGGATTGCCGGTAAAGGGTCGGTCGGCGAAGGCGTCGACCTGGACAAGGCGCAGTTCAGGCATCAGGTTTTTCCTCCGGAGCAGCGGTGAGGTCGGTTTCGGCCAGCTTGTTGCCGGGGCGGTCGACCTGGCCTTCGGGGTCGATGTGGATGAGGATCTCGACGCCCGGGAATTCCTCCTCCAGCTTGTGCTCGACCTCGTCCATCACCCGGTGCGCCTCGGCGACGCTCATCTCGGGATCGACCCAGACGTGGAACTGGACGAAATCATGGGCGCCGCTGGTCCGGGTCCTGAGGTCGTGAAGCCCCTTCAGCGCCGGATGATGGGCCGCAACCTCGACGAACCGCCGCCGCTTCGCCTCCGGCCATTCCCGGTCCATCAGCTGATCGACGGCGCGGCTCGAGGCGCGCCAGGCGCCCCACAGCAGCCATAGAGCGATGAGTATCCCGAAGAGGGGATCGGCACCGGTGAAGCCCAGATACTGGTCGAGCACCAAGGCGGCGATGACCGCGAGGTTGAGCAGCAGATCGCTCTGGTAATGAACATGGTCGGTCTCGATCGCGACCGAATGGGTGCGGGCGATGATCCGGCGCTGGTAGGCGAGCAGGCCCAAGGTGGCGAGGATGGCGAGGATCGAGACTGCGATTCCATATTCGGCGTGGGCGGTCGTCTCGCCGCCGAGCAGTCGGTCGACGGCGCGCCAGCCGATTCCGAGCGCGGAGAAAGCGATGATCCCGACCTGGGCGAGAGCCGCCAGGGCCTCCGCCTTGCCGTGGCCAAAGCGGTGATCGAAATCGGCCGGAGCGGCGGCGATCCGCACTCCGTAGAGCGTGATCAGCGAGGCGAGCAGGTCGAGCCCGGTATCGGCGAGCGAGCCGAGCATGGCGACCGAGCCTGTCGTCCAGGCCGCATAGCCCTTGAGCAAAAGAAGGAAGAGGGCCGTCGTGACGCTGGCGAGCGCCGCCCTGGTGGTCAGCGAGGCATGAGACTCGTGCGCGGGGTGGGTGGGGCTCACGGGTAGAGCAGACCCTCGCTCCAGCCGTCGCCGGCGCGGGTGAAGAGCCGGCGCTCGTGCAGCCGGTGGGCCCGATCGCTCCAGAATTCGATCCGCTCCGGCGCCACCCGCCAGCCCGCCCAGCGCGGCCGCCGAGGCACGTCGCCACCCTCGAAGCGGCGGCGGACTTCCTCGTATCGCGCTTCGAACGTGGCTCGGGCATCGAGCGGGCGCGACTGGTCGGACGCCCAGGCGCCGAGCTGCGAATCGCGGGCGCGGGTGGCGAAATAGGAATCGGCCTCGGCCTCGCTGACCGGCTCGACCGGTCCTTCGATCCGAACCTGGCGGCGAAGCGACTTCCAGTGGAAGAGCAAGGCGGCCCGGCAATTGGCGGTGAGCTCCTCGCCCTTGCGGCTGTCCATGTTGGTATAGAAGACGAAGCCGCGCTCGTCGTGGCCCTTCATCAGCACCATCCGGACCGAGGGGCGACCCTGGGCGTCGGCGGTGGCGAGGGCCATTGCGACGGGGTCGTTGGGCTCCGAGAGCCTGGCTTCGGCGAGCCATTGCTCGAACAAGGCGTGCGGGTCGTCGGCCATGGTGGCCTCTTGCCGCGTGAGCGGCGGGGGCACAACCTCCCGTCATCCCGGCGAAGGCCGGGACCTCAGGTCGAATAGTCTCGGCGGGTCTCTCCGAGGTCCCGGCTTTCGCCGGGATGACGGTTGCGCGCGACAGGTGCGTTACCCATCTGATACAGCGCATCCGTAACGCAAGAGTGGACATTTGCGGCGGTCTGGAGAACGAAGCAGCAAGATGGCGGATCTCTATTCACAGCTGGGCGTGAAGCGCGACTCGGGCGAGGCCGAGATCAAGAAGGCCTATCGCAAGCTCGCCAAGGAGCTTCATCCCGACAAGAACAAGGACAATCCCAAGGCCTCGGAGCATTTCTCCAAGGTCACCCAGGCCTATGACATCCTCTCCGACAAGGACAAGCGCGCCCGCTACGACCGCGGCGAGCTCGACGAGGAGGGCAAGCCGCGGGCGCCCTTCGGCTACGGCGGCGGGGGGGGTGCGAGGCCCGGCGCGGGGCCGGCCGGGGCGGGCTTCGGCCGCGCTCCGGGCCCCGATTTCGGCGGCGGTGAGGAGATCGACCTTTCGGACCTGTTCGACGGCCTGTTCGGCGGCAATGCCGGCCAGCGCCGGGGAGCGCCGGGCGGCTTCGGCGGCTTCGGCGGCTTCGGCACCCGCCGTCCGGCGCCGCAGCCCCAGAAGGGAGCGGACACGGCCTACCGCCTGCCCATAAGCTTCGAGGACGCCGCCGCTCTCAAGGAGCAGCGAGTGACTCTCGCCGGCGGCAAGACGGTGTCGATCAAGCTTCCCCCCGGAGTCGAGGAAGGCACCAAGATCCGACTCGCCGGCCAGGGCCAGGCCGGTGCCGGCGGCAGTGGCGACGCGATCGTCGCGATCTCGATCAAGCCGCATCGCTTCTTCACCCGCGATGGCGACAATATCCGCCTCGATCTTCCGATCTCGCTCGACGAGGCGGTGCTCGGCGCCAAGGTCAAGGTGCCCACCGTCGACGGCCCGGTGATGCTGAGCGTTCCGGCCGGGACCAGTTCCGGCAAGGTGCTTCGATTGAAGGGCAAGGGCTTCACCGCCAAGGGCGGCCAGCGGGGCGACCAGCTGGTCACCTTGATGATCGACCTGCCGGCGGACGATGCCGAGCTCGCCCGCTTCGTCGAGAGCTGGAGCGGCAAGGGCACAGGAAACCCGAGGGGCGGGCTGGGCGTCTAGCCGATTCATGGATCGTCATTGCGAGCGAAGCGAAGCAATCCGGCGGCTCGGGCGTCCGAAGCTGGATTGCCTCGTCGCTTCGCTCCTCGCAATGACGGTCGTGCCCAGATGATCGGATTTTAGCCCCTTGCAGGACATCTCCCCCGAATCACCCGAAGCCAGACGCAAGCGGCTGGCTCGAACGCGCGCCAGGCTGGGCAACATGCGCAGCAAGATGAAGCCGGGCCAATATCCCTTCGAAGTGGTCAAGAGGGTCGCAGTCGGGGTCTATAATGACGGTTTCATCCATGCCGGAAACCTCGCCTACCTCGCCTTGATGTCGCTCTTCCCCTTCGTCATCGTCGCGGCCGCGGTGGCCCGAATCTTCGGCCAGACGGAGGAGGGGCTGGCGGCGGTGAACGGCATCCTCCAGACCATGCCGCCCGACGTCGCCGAGGTGCTCAAGAAGCCGATCAGCGACGTGATCAGCGCCCGGTCCGGAAGCCTGCTCTGGCTCGGCGCCCTGGTCGGCCTGTGGACCACCGGCAGCTTCATCGAGACGATCCGCGACATCATCCGCCGTGCTTATGGAGTCACTTTCAGCCGTCCCTTCTGGGAATATCGGCTGGGGTCGGTCGGGATGATCATCGCCGCGGTGATCGTCGCCATGGTCGCCTTCAGCCTCTCGGTCCTGCTCTCGGGCGTTCAGGAGTTCATCATCGGCCTGATCCCGCGCGGCGAGGATCTGGTCGGGCTGGTCACCCTGTTCCGGGTGGTGCCGGCCCTGATGCTGTTCGGAGCGCTCTATCTGATCTTCTATTCGCTGACCCCGAAGCGCTACCGCACCAGGGGCTGTCCGAAATGGCCGGGCCCCCTGTTCGTCACCATCTGGTGGCTTGCGACGACGGCCCTGCTCCCGGCCGTCCTCTCCAGCCTCGGCGGCTACGACCTCACCTACGGCAGTCTGGCGGGGGTCATCATCGGCCTCACCTTCTTCTTCATCGTCGGCCTCGGAGTCGTGATCGGGGCCGAGCTTAACGCGGCGCTGGCGGAGGTGCCCGAAGAAGCTCTAAAGGAAGGCGAAGAGGCCCATCACAGGAAAAGCATCGGATGACCGGATTGATGGACGGAAAGCGCGGCCTGATCATGGGCCTCGCCAACGACAAGTCGCTGGCCTGGGGGATTTCGAAGAGATTGGCGGAACAGGGCGCCGAGCTCGCTTTCTCCTATCAGGGCGAGGCGCTTCAGAAGCGGGTCGGGCCGCTCGCCGCCGAGGTCGGCTCCGACTTCATGATCGAATGCGACGTCGCCGACATGGCCGATCTCGACCGCCTGTTCGAGCAGTTGAAGGCGCGCTGGGAGACGATCGACTTCGTCGTTCACGCCATCGGCTTCTCCGACAAGAACGAGCTCAGGGGCAAATATGTCGACACCAGCCTCGACAATTTCCTGATGTCGATGAACATCTCCGCTTACAGCTTCACCGCCGTCGCCCGCCGCGCCCGCGAGATGATGCCGAACGGCGGGGCGCTTCTTACCCTTTCCTATTACGGCGCCGAGAAGGTCATCCCCCATTACAACGTCATGGGTCTCGCCAAGGCCGCGCTCGAGACCAGCGTCAAATATCTGGCCATGGACCTCGGGCCCGAGAATATCCGGGTCAACGCCATCTCCGCCGGCCCGATCAAGACCCTCGCCGCAAGCGGCATCGGCGACTTCCGCTACATCCTCAAATGGAACGAATATAACAGCCCGCTGAGGCGGAACGTCACCATCGAGGATGTCGGCGGCGCCGGCCTCTACCTCCTCTCCGACCTCGCTTCGGGCGTCACCGGAGAAATCCACCATGTCGACGCCGGCTACAACGTGGTGGGAATGAAGGCGGAGGACGCCCCGGACATCGCGACGACGTGACCCTGACGGTCAGGCCGGAGACCGGCGAGGATGCCGAAGCGATCCGGGCGGTCCACCTGGCGGCTTTTCCGACATCCGCCGAGGCCGATCTCGTGACCCGCCTCCAGGAAGATTATGATTCCGAAATCTCGCTGGTCGCCGAGCAGTCCGGCGAGATTGTCGGCCACGTCATGCTCAGCCGGATGAACGTGTCCGCCGGCAGCCAGGCCTTTCGAGCGCTGGGGCTCGGGCCGGTCGGCGTGCTGCCCGGCGCGCAGGGCAGCGGAATCGGCTCGGAGCTGATTCGCTTCGCCCTCGGCATCGCCGGAACGCTGGGCGAGGAGGTCATTTTCGTCCTCGGCGAGCCCGAATATTATGCCCGCTTCGGATTTTCGGCGGAAGCGGCGGCGCCCTTCGCTTCGCCTTATTCGGGACCCTATTTCATGGCCCTGTGGCTTCGCCCCAACGCCGCCCCGCCCGCCGCCGGCAAAGCCGAATACGCCCCCGCCTTCGCAAGGCTCGGCGACCCGCAATGAGCCACAACAGCTTCGGCCGGGTGTTCCGCTTCACCACCTGGGGCGAAAGCCACGGCCCCGCCATAGGAGCCGTCGTCGACGGCTGCCCGCCCGGGCTCGCCCTCACCGAGGCCGACATCCAGCCATGGCTCGACCGCCGCCGGCCGGGCCTCTCGGCGCAGACGTCGCCCCGGCGGGAGCCGGACCGGGTCCGAATCCTCTCCGGCACCTATCGGGGCCGGACCACCGGCACTCCGATCAGCCTGGTCATCGACAATATCGACGCCCGCCCCGGGGACTATGACGACATGCCGCCGCGCGCCGGCCATGCCGACGCCGCCTATGAGGCCAAATACGGCCTTCGCGATCCGGGCGGCGGCGGCCGGGCATCGGCCCGGGAGACGGCGGCGCGGGTGGCGGCCGGCGCGGTCGCCAGGCTCGTCATCCCGGAAGTGAATATCGCGGCGCGGGTCGCGGCGATCGGCGATTCGGAGGACGAGTCGCGATGGGAGACGATGCTCGACGAGGCGCGGGCGGCGGGGAGCTCGCTCGGAGCGCTGATCGAATGCACCGCGGCCGGGGTGCCCGCCGGCTGGGGCGCCCCCATTTACGCCAAGCTCGACGCCGAGCTCGCCGGGGCGCTGATGTCGATCAACGCCGTCAAGGCGGTCGAGATCGGCGCCGGCTTCGAGGCGGAGCGCCTGCGCGGCGAGGATAATGCCGATCCTTCGCTGGCGGGCGGGATCACCGGCGGAATCTCGACCGGCGGCCCGATCACGGTCCGAGCCGCGTTCAAGCCGACCTCGTCCGTGGCGGCGCTGGGCGTGACCGGCCGCCATGATCCATGCGTGGGCATCCGAGGCGCGCCCGTCGTCGAGGCGATGGTCGCGCTGGTCCTGGCGGATCACAAATTGCTCCATCGGGCGCAGTGCGGATGAGCGGCCGCCGGGTGCGGATCTACGGCCGGGTCCAGGGCGTCTTCTTCCGCAACTGGACGATGGACAAGGCGCGGGCGCTGGGCGTTCGCGGCTGGGTGCGCAACCGTCTCGACGGAAGCGTCGAGCTGGTCGCTTATGGTGAGGATGAAGCGGTCGAAGCCCTGACCGCCGCCTGCCGCACCGGACCGCCGGCGGCTCGGGTCGAGCGGATCGAGGTGGAGATCGCCGAAGGGGAGGGACCCCCGTCCGGTTTTCGGGTGACCGCGACGGAATAATAACCCGTCATTCCGGCGAAAGCCGGAACCCATGAACCGAAGCACTTTCGCAGAGGAACATGTTCATGGATCCCGGATAAAGTCCGGGATGACGATGCGCCCGGCCGTCGCGCTAGATCAGGTCGGCGAGATAGTCGCTGAGGCGATCCATGCCGTGCGGCGTGAGCGCGATCGAGTTGCGCCTTGTGCGGCTGCGCGCGACCAGATCCTTGTTGATCAGCCGATCGATCAGCGCCGGTCCGTCCTCGGGGTCGACCTTCGCGGCCCGATAGGCCTCGTCGAGAGGAACCTCCCGGCCGTCGTCGCCGGCGATGAACAGCGAGAGGAGCAGGTCCCACGCCGGCTCGCCGAACAGCCCCACCGGGAAATATTCGTCGCGCCGCCGGCGCTCCAGGTAGAGCCGCTCAGCCACGGTGCGCAACGATTGGCCGGCTTCGACCGAATAGGGATCGGACAGAACCGCGAGACGCGCCGACGCCTGGCGGACTATCGCCAGTGCTGCTTCTAATCTCGCTGAATGGATTTCGCGCACCACGTATTCTTCCCCGCGGGCACATTATCGAATTCCGCGGCGCTGCATAGAGCCTTATTTCATTTCCCATCAATTCCTCCTCGCCGGCTGGAGCAGGCCCAGGGCCCGGAAGCTCGACCAGCCCGATCGGGCAACGATCACATGGTCGTGGATGCAGATATCGAGCGCCCGCCCCGCCTCCGCGATGCGGCGCGTGGCCTCGACGTCGCCGCGGCTGGGGGTGGGGTCGCCCGAGGGGTGATTGTGGGCGAGGATCAGGGCGGTGGCGCCGACCTCCAGCGCCCGGCGCATGATCTCGCGGGGGTAGACGGGGGTCTCGCTCACGGAGCCGTGGGTGTGCGTTTCGTCATGGAGCAGACGGTTGCTGCTGTTCAGAAACAGGACCCGCAGCCTTTCGGTCGGCAGCAGCGCCATGTCGAGCGAGAGATAGTCGATAAGCTTCTGGGAATCGTCCAGCGTGGGGCGAGCGAAGGCCTCGGTGCGAAGCGAATGAAGCATCGCGTCCCGGACGATCCCGAGGTGCCGAACCGCCGCCGCCCCGTCACCCAGCGCCCGCGCCTGAGCCGCCGGAGCCGCCGCCAGCGTCCCCGCCAGCGACCCGAATTCCGAGACTAAACGATCGGCCCAGTCGGCGGCCGCGTTTCCGAGCGGCCGGAGGAGCTCGACCAGGATTTGTCGACACCGAACTTGGCCAGGCGCCTCTGATGCTGCCAGGTACCCATTACGACCAGAAGCAACATCGGATAGACCCAGAACGCCAGAACGAAGGCGTAGGCCAATGGGATCACCGTCGGATCCGCTAGCTTCGCTGCGTGACCCGCTGTCCCAATAGCTTGAAGCGCGGCTACCCACAGTGGCCAATGCCTTTCTGCTCGTAGTGCGAGGCCCAGAAAGACGGCAAAGGCGGCGACGTCCACGAGGAAGACCCCAACTTCGACTGACCCGAAGCGGGCTCCTGGACTGGAGGCCGCGACCAAGGAGAGGACCGAGCCGAGCCCAATGACGGAAGCGCCAATCCGCTCAGGTGCTCCGCCCTTGAGCAAAGCATATACCCAGCAGATGAGCAGGATGGTGAGGTAAGCATAAGCGGGGAGCATGGGGTTAGGGGACCACGGTCGCTCGGAACGGTCAAGCCTAGCGAGTGTCTGTAAATTCGAGACGACAAGTCAGGTTTGATCTTGAAAATCACGATGTCCCTCCGGCTTCCAACCGCCCTTGGTTTTAAGCAACCACCTGAAGATGACGAGCATCCGTCTTCGCTGCTGGTGGCACTGCATTTGGCTTGCCCAAATCACCGATAGCCACCGTTCGAAGGCCGATCTGATCCTTCGCTTCGCTCAGTCTGTTATGTGTCTCAACAACGTCGCAACGTGCGCGGGCAAGCGATGCAAAGGCGGAAGCCGCAGTCTCAAAAGCCTCGTGCGCGACTAGCGCAGAGAGTTTTGCATCAGTCCGTGCCGAAATGAGAGTGCCGTGAAATTCAGCGGCACGGGTTAGCGCCTCGTCGATCGCTTTCTCGAGCGAGAAAAGGCTGTCGGCGACCTTCATGGCGGCCTCCCGGCGTGCTTTGAGCATGATATCTCCCTGTTCGCGGAACGTGGTTCCGCGGCTATGTACTCAGTCCTATGGGTGCCGACCTGACCTCGACGGCTCTAATTCCGGGGCCCAGGGCGTCGAAGGCCAGTGCCGCCCAAGGCACCTTTTTCACGCCGCCTCGTCAACCACGCAAGGTCACCAGGCCTCGTTGTGCCGGTCGAGAGCGGTAGCTTGGGAGCCCCTCCCGGCGTTGCGACGGAAGAGCTTGCTCCTCCGCATCACCGCCGGACACCCGCATTCGCTGTCCGCTCTCGATCGGTCGGTCCGAAATGGGCGGCATAGGGGCAGGCTGGCAATGTCCAATGGTTGGTATACCAACGGCTGGATGGCTGGCCGAGGATGTTCAATCGTCGGTTATGCGGGCGCTCAGCCGCCAACGGCCCGGATTCACCAAGGATCAAACGCTTCGTCCTAGAGACTGCGTTGACGATCTAGTGGTTGGCGCGCACGACCGGATCGTGTCTGCAGCTTGAAACCGACCCGCTCAGCCCTGCGTCAGCCTGCCCAGCGCTTCGATCGCCGAGACCAGGGCTCCGAAGGCCAAGGCCACCCCGATGGCGATCACCGCGATCCAGCCGAGCCTCGTCACCCAATTGAGGTCGCCCGGCTTCGATGAGCCGATCGGGAACTGGAAAGTCGGACTCCCGGTCGGCGTGGCGACCCGGAAGAAGGCCTGCTCTTCCCGCATCGATCCGCCCGCCGATTCGTGGGGCTGCCAGCCGCTCACGATCGGCGGCACGAAATTGTACGGATCGGTCGGCGATTGAGAGTTTAGCGGCGGGTAGGCCACCACGGGCGAATCGTCGCGCCCCTCATATTCGGCGAAGATCCGAGCCGCCGTCCGGCGGTCGCCGACTCCGAGAGTCTTCATCGCCGCCTTGATGTGCTGGTCGACCGAGCCGGGCTCGATGCCGAGGATCGGCGCGATCTCCTTGGACGTCAGATGCGCGTAGACATGCCTGAGGCAGGCACGCTGTTGCTCGGTCAGCCTGGCGATGCGTTTTAGGTCCATGGGCGGATGGGATTATCGCTTAGGACGGGCTTCTGCACAATGGGGCAGGAAGAGCCCGCAATTCGGGTACACTCAACGAAGCTCCGGCCTGTTGGTTTCACCGCTAAAGCTTTGGATTCGATAGCGGACGCATCGCGTCCTTCGTGAGCGAGCGGGACGCTAGGCGGCGAATCCGGTCACGAACTCGGCGGTGGCGGCCCGGAATCGGGTGAGTCGGTCATCGACATTGGCGAAGCCGCTCTCGACCGCGTCGATCGCGCTGGCGACGTTTTCGGTATCCTCGCGAATCGCCGCGATGGTGGCCGACATGCTGTCCGCGGCAAGGGCGGTCTCGTCGACGGCGGCGGTGATCATGGTGACGGTCCGGGCCTGGACCTCCATCGCCTCGCGGATCCGCTCGGCCGAGGTCTGGACGTCCTCGACCGTCTTCTGGATCGAG
>Ga0190275_10000284_pt1 | contig 49736 bp, 42 predicted proteins | sample Popmic550T_FD_133745 | JGI IMG/M metagenome (GOLD analysis project Ga0190275, IMG submission 133745) | Populus adjacent soil microbial communities from riparian zone of Yellowstone River, Montana, USA - 550 T | ecosystem: Environmental > Terrestrial > Soil > Riparian zone > Trees stand | place... | reverse complement strand
CTCGGCCCGGAAGAGCAGGCCGCGCGCGTCGAGGTCGGCGATCAGCTCACCGGTCACCTCGGGATCCTTGACGAAGCGGCCCTCGAAGCCGGCGACACGGTCGTCGAAGGTGCCGTCGAGCCGGACAGGGTTGGGGAGGCTGCCGTGGTCGGTGGGGTCGAACAGGCCGTTCGCGGCCGCGGCGGCGTAGTCGTCCTCGCCGAAGGCGGGCGCGATGTGGACGAGGCCGGTGCCGTCGTCGGTTGTCACGAAGTCGCCGGCGATCACCGGGAAGCCGCCGGCGTCGCGATCGGTCAGCTCGAAGACCGGGCCCGCGTAGCGCCGGCCGACTAGCTCGCGGCCCGGGAAGCCGGCGCCGAGGATCTCGGCGTTCTCGCCGAGCACCTTCGCCGCGAGCGGCTCGGCGAGGATCAGGGTCTCCTCACCCACGCGCGCGCGCACGTATGCGACGTCGGGCGCCACGGCGACCGCGACGTTGCCCGGCAGCGTCCACGGCGTCGTCGTCCAGACCAGCAGCGCCTCGCCGGCGCCGCCGCCCGTGTCGTCGAGCAGCGGGAAGCGCACGTAGATCGACGGGTCGACGACGTCCTCATAGCCGAGCGCGACCTCGTGGCTCGAGAGCGCCGTGCCGCAGCGCGGGCAGTAGGGGACGACCTTGTGCCCCTCGTAGAGCAGGTCCTTGTCCCAGACTTGCTTCAGCGCCCACCAGACCGACTCGACGTAGTCGTCGTCGAGCGTGAAGTAGGCGTCGTCGGTGTCGATCCAGAAGCCGATCCGCTCGGTCAGGCGGTTCCACTCGTCGATGTAGCGCAGCACCGACTCGCGGCACTTCGCGTTGAACTCCGCGACGCCGTAGCGCTCGATGTCGTCCTTGCTCTCGAAGCCGAGCTCCTTCTCGATCTCCAGCTCGACCGGCAGGCCGTGGCAGTCCCAGCCCGCGCGGCGGGAGACGTGGCGGCCGCGCATCGTCTGGTAGCGCGGGAAGACGTCCTTGAACACGCGCGAGAGGACGTGGTGGGAGCCGGGCCGCCCGTTGGCCGTGGGGGGCCCCTCGTAGAAGACGAACGGCTCCGCGCCCTCGCGGCGGCGGACCGACTCGCGGAAGACGTTGCGCTCGCGCCAGCGCTCGAGCAGCTCCTGCTCCAGCTCGGGAAACGATTGGCGCGAGTCGACGGATGGGTAGCGCGGCATCGAGCCGGGCATTGTATGGTTGCCGACAGGGAGGCCATAAATGCGAAAGTTTGCAATTGTGTGGATATCGATGCTGGCGATGGGAGCGGCCCTCGCCGCGCCATCGGTAGCGCAGTCGCCGGCGCAGACCACGTTCACGATCGACTCGCAGGTGATCCCCAACAAGGCGGGCACGGCGAAGAAGCCCCAGGGGGTCAAGATCAGGACCACGGCGCAGTTCCACTCGCCGCCCGGGGTCGACCCGCCGGTCGTCACCCACGGCTTCGCGCTCTTCCCCCGCCACGGCAACTGGAACGGCGGCAAGTACCCGAAGTGCACGCTGCAGATCCTCAAGCGCAAGGGCGTCGACGGCTGCCCGAAGAAGTCCAAGATCGGCCACGCCGACGCGACCGCCTACGCCGACAACGTCATCACCCGCCCCGACATCGAGATCTTCAACGGCGGCCAGAAGCTCGCGTTCGCCTACGTCACGCTCTACAACCCCGCGTTCGTCCAAGAGCCGATCCCGGTCCACATCCAGGAGCTCAAGACGGGCCCGTGGAAGTACAAGGTCTCTCTGAAGGTGCCCGAGAACCTCCAGGTCGTGGCCGGCGTGCCGATCGCGGCACGCTCGCTCAAGGGCTGGGTCGGCCGCGGGAACATCATCGAGACGACGTCGTGTCCTAAGAATCGCCGCTGGCCCTTCGAGCTGACGGCCTTCTTCACGACCGGCGAGCCGTACACGCACCGGGACTCGGTGCCCTGCAGGCCTAGCGGCTCGTAGGGCGCCGCCCCTCAGGCCGCGAGCTTGCGGCAGATGTCGGCGAGGTTGCGCTTCTCGTCGTCGTCGAGGCGCGCGAAGGCGGACGTGACGCGGTCGGTGTGGCCTGGGAACAGGCGCTCGACGACCGAGCGGCCCTTGGGAGTGAGGGCTAGCTCCACGGCGCGGCGGTCGCGCTCGAGGCGGCGGCGGTGCAGCAGGCCGCGGGCCTCGAGCGTGGCGGTGACCTCGCTCGCGTTCGCCTTCGACCAGCCGAGGCGGCGGCGGAGCGTGCGTAGCTCGAGTGATCCGCCGGCGGTAGTGAGCACGACCAGCGCCGAGAAGCCGGCCGCGGAGATGCCCTCACGCTCGAGGTCGGCGGCTAGGACGCGCCGGACGGAGGTCTCCGCGCGCATCAGCGCCTGCAGCGCGCGGTGCGCGAGCGGATCGACCACCTCGAGGCTCATGTATGGACGATGCTAGGAGGCGCCACGGACGCTTGACTTCTTTTTCGCGCCCTATCTTCAAAGAAAGGAGGGGTCCCGCTGAGCGGGACCCCTCCTGATGCTGCGGGCTGGTACCCACGAGGGGTACCGGCGTTGTGTCTAGTTGTGGCGGATTTCGACGTTCTGCTCGGTCTGGCCTTCGCCAGTCGTTCCGAGCGTTTCCTGGGAGAACGTACCCGTGAGTTCGCAGTGCGGGAACGCTGTACCGTGTCCGGACACGTCATTCGCCAGGAACTGGTACCTATGAGTGGCCGTCTGCGTAAACGGAACGGTCACTTCGCAGTGCGAGGCAACGGGATTCACGAGGTCCTCGGTGCAGAACAGAGCGACCATCGCTTCGCGCGGCCCCTGCCCAGCAACTTCGGTTTCCTGCCCGTAGATCGTGTACGCACGGCCTTCGCTGGTGGGCGGGGTGACCTGTCCGCACGCGCGGCGCGTGCACGTGCCCTCGGTGCCCTGAGTGAATTCCTGGTGGGCGATGTAGCCTTCAGCCGCCGCGTCGATACGAATGTCGAATTCGACGTTGCAGGTGCTGACCACGACTTCAGTACCGCCTGCGCTGAGGTGCGCTGACAGGACCACATTGAGGGCCGAGTAGTGCTGGCGGCAGCCGCCGGCGGTGACCAGCGGTCCCGGGTTCGGCGGCGGGGTCGGTGTGACTGCCGGACAGGCGATGTCGGCGCCTGCGTGGACTTCCTGAGCGGCGAGCAGTCGCGGGGTCTGGTTGTGGAGCTCGGGTTCGGTCTGTGCGAACGCGGAAGGCGCTGCCAGAGCCGTGGCTGCGATCGCCAGCATGGCGAGCAGCGTCAGCTTGCGTGCAATACGCATGATGTTGTTTCTCCTTGATCGACCGGCAGCGATTTAGCTGTCGGCATGTGCCGCGCCGGACTCCCAATGCCTGGTTCCGGCGCACCCTTGTATAGCTCGCACGGATGTGCGAGAGCGCGTGTTGCCGCCCTTCTGGGTCGGCTACCGTTTCTGGACGGTCAGAGTCGTTCGAACTGTCCCTCCCTCCATTGGGGACATGCGCCGAAGCAGAGAAGCCTCGGGCTGGCGGGGACCATACGGCACCCCTCAAGGCCTGTCAAGCCGGCGTTCCAACGGTTGTGCCTTGACAGCCAAGTAAGCTAGTGTTCTCATCTGCGGACGGCTCGCGAGCATGCGCGAGCGCCTGGGCAAGAGAACGGGAGAGTCGTGAGGAGTTCCTCGTGATGACGCGCCGGACTTCGCTCGCCGACGGCGGGCTACGTCGACGCGTCCCCCGACCGGGGATGATCGCCATGCTGGCTCTGGGCGCCGCGCTCACGGCGTGCGGGAACGACAGCGCCTCAGACGCCAAGTCGGCGCCCGATGGGGGTCCGGCCTCTGCTGCTGAGCCGGTTAGAGATCCCGCGGCCCAGTTTCGGTTGCCCCCCGGACGTAAGCATGTATCCGCGACTCGACGTGCCGCGGCGAGGGCGGCCGACGCCGGTCGTCGGGACTGCGGTGATTGGTCGGTGGGCAGTGCCCTCACACGCTCGATAGCAGCGGCGAGGCGCCAAACGTCACATCGGGGCGGGCGTGAGCGCCGAATGCTCATAGCGGCCGCAGAGCGCCTACCACGACCGGCGCGCCACGAGCCGGTCGCGGCCTCGCTTGCCGCCGCTCTCTACTCGCTGAGCCTTCCCCGGGCAGATCGCCTCCCGGGCCGGGCGGGCTGTCTAGCGGCGTTGCTCGAGACCAAGAACGCAAGATGACTTCAAAAAGACAGCGTCAGCTACACCCCCGACCGTTGGGATGGATTTGATCATGAGCCCGTCAGCGCCGACGCAATCACTCATCCGTATGCGGTGTGGCGAGAGGTTCCGCGCAGCCCTGCTGATGCTCGCGTTGTCGTTCGCGTTGACGCTCGTGGCAGGCGGACCAGCAGCAGACGCCGCCCCAAAGGGTCCGATCGCTGTTTTTGGCTCGGATGGCCTCAGTCCCGCAGGCATAGCTGTCAACCAGACCTCGGGCGACGTGTATGTGGTAGATCTCAACGGCGAGCGCGTCCAGCGCTATGACGCCGATGGAACGTTCATCTCCGATATCGGCGGGCCTGGGGTAGCGGAGGGGCAGTTCACCTTCGGCGGCACACCAGCTGGAGTCGCGGTGGGTCTCGATGGGTCGTTGTATGTGGCGGACACGCTCAACAATCGCCTACAGCAGTTCACTGCAGATGGCACGTTCGTTCGAACGTGGGGCTTCGGCGTTCAGACTGGCGCGCAGACGTTTGAGATCTGCACGGCGGGATGCCAGCCTGGGGTAATCCCGCTCTCAGAGTCACCGCCCGATTCTGGGGACGGCCAGTTCTGGAGTCCGCGCGGCGTGGCCGTCGATCCGACCGATGGCGACGTGCTGGTTGCCGACTATCAGAACAGCCGCGTCCAGCGCTTCAGCAGCACCGGTACGTACGAGTCTCAATTCAACGGGGATGGTCAGTTCAGCAATCCGGTCCGGGTCGCGGTCGATTCCACTGGCGCGATCTACGTAGCGTCGGATCCCGACTTCGGGATGGTCATCGCTAAGTTCGACTCGTCGGGTGCCTTTATCGCGAGCATAACTCAGGCCCCCAATAGCCCGACCGAGGTGGCGGTCGATCCGGCAACCAACCATGTGTTCATTGCGCAGCCGGCCGAGGGCGGGTCTGAGCTAGTCGAGCTAGACATCGATGGCGCGCTGGTCGACGTCCACCCGACGCCGGCAGCACACCCCGTGCTTGGCTTGGCCGTGAATTCCTCGACCGGACGAATCTACGTGTCGGACAACGGCAGCGGCCGGGTGATCATCCTCGATGACCCAGTCCATACCGCGACGATCCAAGACGCGACCGAGATCACCCCCCGCAGTGCGACGCTGAACGGAACGCTCAACCCTGGCGGCCAGCAGGTCTACTACCACTTCGAGGTCTCCGCCGACGACGGCGAGACTTGGACGTCGTTCCCAGAGAGCGACGACGGCCCTCATGATGGTTCCTCAGACATTCCCGTATCCCAGCCCGCCACGGGCCTCGAGCCAAACCGAGAGTACCTCGTGCGTCTGATCGTTCGCAACGAGTTCGGGTTCACTGTCACATCTACCGTCACAACGTTCCATACAGCCCTTGAGCTACCGGACGCCACCACCCTCGACGCGATCCAGCTCCGGCCCACAGGCGCTACGCTCGCTGGTGAGGTAAACCCCAATAACGCGGAGACGACCTACCGCTTCGAGTGGGGTAACACGGCCAGCTACGGCAGCTCTATACCCGTACCTGCTGCAAGCGCAGGGGCTGACGGCGCGCCCGCCCTCGTCAGTCAGCAACTCGATGGGCTACTGCCAAACACGACTTATCACTATCGCATTGTTGCTACGAACGAGGCCGGTGCATCCTTCGGTTTGGACCGTGCGTTCACCACGCGTCCAGGAACGGACTCCCTTGACGGGAGCGATGCGGAGCAGCGCGGCTATGAGCTCGTATCACCGGCCCATAAGGTCGGCGGCGTAGGCGTGGGCCACTGGTACGGCGGTCCAGATGCCGTCGGCTATGTCGGGATTGCGGCTTATGACGGCGAGCGATTCGCTGTGCTCGGCCAGAACGGGTCTACGATTGCCGACGGCGCGTTCGCGTATGTCAACGACTGGGCGCTTGCCGAGCGAACGCCAGAGGGTTGGGTACATCGCCCGGGAGTCTCAAGGTCGGCCCACGGGCCGCAACCCACAACTGACATAACGCTATCGAGCGCTACTCCAGACCTGTCGCTTACTGGATGGGGATCGGCTCAGTATCTAAAGTTGTTCCCGGAGATGGCTGATTGGAATGAGGAGAATGGGACAGCATGGCTGCTGCGTCGTTGGTCAGATCCGGAGTACGAGATCTTCGGCCCGACGGTCGAGGACTATCTGACGCAGGAGACACCTAGCCGCCCTACCCACCTTCCGTCGGTTGGTCAGGGAGCGAAGGCCTTCGCTGTCGACGGGTCGGCCGCTGTTGTCTCTATGCCACATACTCGAGGTCTGGGAGGGGCCAACGATCCGACTCGTCCCGAGTTTTCCGACCGCGATGACGACGCGAGCAGCGTATTTCTGGACGAGGTCGTGGGCCCGTTCTCGGATGCGTTTCCTGGGGATGACGGTGTTAGGGAGGTGGTTAACGTATGCAGAGGGGTCGGTACCGAGCGTACGTTACTGCCCTCAGGGCCATGCGATCCTGATCCGACCGGACCCGATCGATTGCGGTTGACACACGCCGGTGGTGCGTCTCTGTCGGTTGGGGGCGTGAATCCGCCGGCGAGCGTGATCTCGGCTGATGGCTCACGTGTGTTCTTTATGAGCCCCGACCCTACCTTGTATCAGGCGCTCTCGGGTGTAGATTCAGCGCAGCTGTTCATTCGCCAGCGCGATGTGGATGGCAATGTGTTGACGCGTTGGATCTCCCGTAGCGAGGTGGCGGGTCAGGACGAGTCGCTTGTGGGCCGCACGCTCTTTGAGGGGGCGTCGCGCGATGGCGACAAGGTGTTCTTCTCCACGACCGCCCCCCTGACCGACGATGATCCAAATGCTGGGTGTGGGGCTCCCTGTACGGGTGGAGAGGCTAGCGCCCAGTCATGGGATCTATATATGTACGATCTTCCTGACGGGCCTGACGGCAAGGGTGCGACACCGGATGTCGACCCGGCTGGTGGCACGCTGACGCGGATTTCGCGTGGTCCAGGCGGCAACAGCGACTGCAATGTCCAGCCCGGTACTCTGCGGTGGCTGTCCGGCGACGCATCGCGCGCATACTTCACCTGCGCGGCACCACTCTCTGGCACCGTTGCATCTGCTGGGGGCACGATCAGCAATCCCGACGGAACGACCGCTACCAGCGAGGCCTCGAACCTCTACCTGTACGACGCCGCGACGCCAAGTTGGACCTTCGTCGCGCGGCTGCCTCGTCAGGGCCCTTTGAATCCGTGTGCGACCATCGCAACGGGGCGCGGATCGACGATCTCGGCGAATCCGGGTGGTCAAGGCAGCGACTTCTTCATCACCGACGCTAATAGTTGTGTTCGAGGCACCCCGGATGGGTCGTTGGTCACGTTTATTACCGATGGGCGGTTGACGGCTGACGATCCTGACGGGGTAAGTCACGATGTCTACGGCTATGACACTAGGCGTAACGAGTTGACGCGGATCTCTGCCGCTCAAGGGGGGCCCGGCGGTAGTTATCCGTGCGAGCCGCGGAAGGAGGAGACGAGTCCTCGCTGTCATGGCGATAACGGGATTGGTCGTGGGGCGATGGCGTTGGAGATGCTCGGTGTGGCTGCTCGTCCGGGTCCGGACGGGGATCGGATGGCGTTCTTTGAGAGTCGCAGTCGGTTGGTTGCTGGCGATACCGATGATTCCTATGACGTGTATCAGTGGCGTGAGGGGGAGTTGTCGTTGATATCACCTGGGGTCAGCGATCCCGACGGTGCGTTCTATGTTGGTAATGATCGTTCGGGGCTGAACGTGTACATCGCGACTCGTGATCAGTTGACGTGGCAGGACAAAGATCGCGTTCTCGATGTCTATACCGCGCGTATTGGTGGCGGGATTCCGCAGCCGACCGCTCCGCCTGCGTGCCCGGTGTTGGCTGATGGCTGTCGGGGGGGTGGTGCGGGTCAGGTTGGGTCGCAGGTGGACTCGACTCGACCGGGCGGCCGTAACGTCGCGCCTGGCCGCAGGAAGACGCTCTCGCTCGGCCGCCTCACTTCTGCCCAGCTCAAGCGAGCGGCGCGTACAGGGCGGCTCACGCTCCGGGTCCGTGCGAGTGGTGCGGGCAAGCTGTCGGTCGTCGCGCGAGCGAGGGTGAAGGGTTCGACGCGAGTCGTCGGTCGGGCATCGAAGCGGGTCGCCAAGCCCGGACTCGTGACGGTCACCCTGAGGCTGACCGCGCAGGCGCGCGGTGTGCTCAGGAGTGGACGGCCGCTTCGGGTGGCGGTGAGGGTGAGCCAGGCTGGGGCGACGCCTCGATCTATCACCGTGCGCCTGAGGAGGAACGACAAATGACTCGCATGAGGTCCGACTTCAAGGGTGTGGCCATGCTGGCGTTGCTCTTCATGGCGCTCATGGCGGCGGTCACGGTGGAGAGCAGCCAGGCGGCGTTCGGGGACGGTTTCGGTATTGCTGATGTGAATTGCGACAACGGAGAGCCTGAGGCTCCTGCCTTCTACCACGGGGGCTTACCGCCCGACGCGCAGGCTTGCGCGCAGGGAGCGCCGGGAACCAGCGCATTCTGGGCCGGCGCGTGTGACCTGTCTACGGCGCCCATCGGCGATATCCCGGGTGGAGTCGGGACTCGGCCGGACTACGTCTGGACTCCCGAGACACCGCCGGAGAGTCCGACGAACGTGGAGACCGATGCGGCTCCACAGGTGCCGGACCACTGCATCGACTGGGGCCGCCTGGCTCCGGCGCCGAGCGACATGTTGTCGCTCTGGACGACACAGCCGCCCTCTTGGCGACTGGCTCCGGTGACCCAGGCGGGCGCGCATCCCGATGGGTCGACGACGATGTGGTTTCGCCGGGTGCCCGGCAGGTCGGACATTCCCGATGGGTCGGTTGACAACATCTACGCGGAGCTTCCCGCAGGCTTTACCGGCGATCCGACGGCGGTGCCGAAGTGCTCGGCCGAGCAGTTCGCGCACAGGCCGGTCGCGTGTCCTCCTGAGACGCAGGTGGGGGTCATCACGTTGCTGACATGGTCGCTGATCGCGGGCACCCACAACTACAGCTCTTCCAATGAGGAGCGCTTGGCGGTCTTCAATCTCGAGCCGCGTCACGGCAATGTCGCCGAGTTCGGGTTCGGTAACGCTACTGCTGGGGATGCGACGAGCGTCCGGATCGTCGCGAAGGCGCGGACCAACGGTGACTTCGGAGTCACGGCGTTCGCTGGGCAGATCCCTTCGTCGCTGCCGTTGCTGGCGCAGTCGATCACCCTCTGGGGCACGCCATGGGCTGAGTCACACGATCTCTGGCGACCTCCGACAGGATGGAGCGGGAGCGGCCTGGGCCCGAACGGAGCAGATGACCCGGTCCTGGCGCAGGGCGAGATTCCGCCAGTCGGCCTCCCGGACCATCTCCGTGTGGGCTATAACCGCTCCTGGGGCGAGATCAAGCCGTTCCTGTCAAATCAGACCGAGTGCTCCGGTCAAGAGCTGTCGACAAGGCTCTTGACGGACTCCTTCGAGCATCCTGGCGCTTTCGTCGACGGCTTCCCCGATCCGACCGACGCTGACTGGAAGCAGTACGCGGCTCCGACTCCGCCGATAACGGGTTGTGAGAAGGTGCCGTTTAACCCGTCCGCGACGTTCGAGCCGTCCTCGTCCGCCGCGGATTCGGCATCGGGACTGGCCGCCAACATCACGATCCCGCCCAACGACGAGCTGCCGTTCGCCCCGCCGCCTCCGGGAGCTTCCGAGGCAGCGGTCGACGAGTACGTCGCGGCTGCCGAGGACCACTGGCGATACTCGGAGTCCTCCCAGGACGGGCTTGCGACATCCCATTTGGACAAGTCGGTCGTGACGTTGCCCGAGGGGATGTCTCTCAACCCCTCTGGTGCGACCGGACTCCAAGGCTGTTCGGATGCCGAGATGGGTTTGCGTCAGATCGGCAACCCGAACCTGTTCAACAACTCCGAGCCGACGTGTCCCGACGCTTCGAAGATCGGAACGGTCGAGGCGACGACGCCGTTGTTGGAGGGGTCGCCGAACCTCACGGGCGACGTGTTCCTCGGCGCGCCGAAGTCGACCGACCCGCAATCCGGAGAGATGCTGCGGATGTTCCTCGTGCTCAGGAACGTCGAGCGAGGGCTGCTGGCGAAGATCTACGGATCGGCGGTCGCCGACCCGGCGACCGGCCGTTTGACGGCGACCTTCGACAAGAACCCGCGGGTGCCGGTCGAGAACATCAAGCTGAACATCCAAGGCGGCGAGCGGGGCCTTCTCGCGATGCCCCAGACGTGTGGCGCACGGTCGATCGACTCGATCTTCTCGCCCTGGAGCGCCGCGCACGGCGCCGGCGGGCCGGTGCGATCCTTGAGCGATCCGTTCACCGTCGGCGGGGACTGCTCGTTCGGGTTTGCCCCGACGATCAACGCCGGGATGTCGACCAAGCAAGCTCGAGCGAACGGGACCTTCACGTTCGAGTTCACCCGCCCGCAGGGCCAGCAATGGGTCGAGGGGTTGTCGGTGGATCTACCCAAGGGCCTGCTGGCCCGCGTGCGGGGTGTGCCGCTGTGTACGAACGCGCAGATTGCGGCGTACGAGCAGCTGCAGCGAAGCGACCCGCGGCCCGATCGCGCGCCCTGCTCGCCGGGTTCGAGGATCGGGATCGTCGACGCCCTCGCGGGCTCGGGGGACCCGTTCGTGCTCGAGGAGAAGGGCGAGGTGTTCCTGACCCAGGGCTACAAGGGCGCTCCGTATGGCCTGATGGTCAAGATCCGCGGGGTCGCGGGCCCGTTCCGGGGTGCCCAGGAGCTTCCGCCGATCGTCGTGCGCCAGGCCCTGCACGTCGACCGCGCCACCGCCCAAGTCACGGCGGTCTCGGATCCGTTCCCGTTGATCCATCGAGGCGTGCCGCTGCGGGTGCGTAAGGTCAAGGTGATCGTCAACCGGGCGAACTTCACGCTCAACCCGTCGAGCTGCGAGCCCAAGCAGGTAGTCGGGAACTTCACCTCCGCCCAAGGCACCCAGGCACGAGCCACAGCGCTCTTCCAGGCATCCGGTTGCCCGTCATTGCGGTTCCGCCCCAAGCTCGCGCTGCGACTCACCGGCCGCAAGCAGACCCGGACCGGCAAGCATCCCGGCGTTCGGGCTGCGGTGACCCAGAAGCGTGGCGAGGCGGGCATCCGCAAGGCCGAGGTCCGGTTGCCGAAGTCGCTGGCGCTGGACACCGATAACGCCCAGGCGCTGTGTGAGTTCGAGGACGGCACCAAGCCCGACCTCGAGCGCCACTGCCCGAAGGGATCGATCGTCGGCCGCGCACGAGCGGTCTCGCCGCTGCTCAACCGTCCGGTGGCCGGCAACGTCTACTTCGTCAAGAACGTCAGGCGCGGACCGACCGGCAACGTGATCCGCACGCTGCCGATGATCATCGCCGCCCTCAGAGGCGAGATCGCGGTCAACCTCAAGGGCACAACCAACGTAAAGCGAGGCAAGCTCGTCAGCACGTTCGCCGGCGTCCCCGACGCACCGATCCAGAAGTTCAACCTCAACATCAAAGGCGGCGCCAACGGCATCGTGACCGTCACCAGAACCGCCCGCGCAAAGATCAACATCTGCCGCGGACGCCAAATCGCCGAGGCAGACATGGACAGCCACAACGGACGCCGCCACGACCGCGACATCAAGATCAAAACCCCCTGCAAGCAAACCAAGAAAAAGGGCCGCAAACGCAAGTAGTGGGAAGCGTCGTTGACGCAGACCTCCAATGTGTCGTGGAAGGCAAGCCCGGGGAGGGTGGATGCGCAAGGGGAGCATGCTCGTCGCGGCGGTCGCGACATTCGCGGTGGTCGGTGCGGTCGGGCCCTCGGCAGCGGTAGGTCAGACGACCCAACCCGCGACGGTCACGGCGGTCACCGACGGCGACACCCTCACGGCGCGCACCGCGGACGGCCGTCACGTGCCGGTGGGGATCCTCGGCATCGACGCGCCGCAGCCGGGCGAGTGTGGGGGCCGCGATGCCCGCGCCGCGCTCGAGGCGCTCGTTGCGGGCCAGGCGGTTGAGCTGGAGACCGATCCCGCGGTCCCGAGCCTCGCCTTGGACGGCAAGTCGCGCGTCTACGTCGACCGCGCCGACGGGCTCGACGTCGGCCTCCAGATGCTCCGGCTGGGCTGGGCGACCGTCGTTGTCATTCCGTCGTTCGCGCCGAGTCCACAGTTCGCGCGCCTGCCTTCCTATCGCGAGGCGGAGGAGGAGGCCCTGGAGGGGGTCTGGACCGACTGCAGCGGCGACTTCCACCTGAGCCCAGAGGAGCGGCTGATCGCGCTCGGGCACTCGGCGCAGGCGTTCGCGCGCCGCTACTACCGGCGCGTGTCAAACGACCAGTTCCGGGCCGCATGGCGGATGCTCGCAACACCGGCCAAACGACGGCTCGGCTATGGCTTCCGCCGCTGGCGCTCCAGCCACCGCGGCTCGCTCAGCGTGTCGGCGCGGACGCCCGGGGTCGTCTCCCGCGGCAACCGGGCGGTGGTCAGAGTGCGCCTGCGCTCACGCGACCGCGACGTCTGCAGCGGGCGCGTGGTCGTGCAGCGGTTCCGAGGGACCGTCACCGTCGTGAGCCGCGACGGCTCGCTGGCGATCTTGAGGTTCCGGATTCGCAAGACGAGCGGCGCGACGCCGCGGCGTTCCAAGTCGCAGTGCCCGCGGCCGACTCCAGCGCCAGCGCCGGTGAGCCCGCCGCCATCATCGGTCGACTGCCAGGGCTACGACCCGTGCCTGCTGCCAGGCCCGGACGTGGACTGCGCGGGCGGCAGCGGCAACGGGCCGCGCTACGTCGACGGGCCGGTCAGCGTCAGCGGCAGCGACCCCTACGACCTTGACGGCAACGGCGATGGGGTCGGTTGCGAGGACTAGCCGCGCGCCGTGAAGGCATCCGCGCGCGTGGCGCCTCGGGCTAGGCCCCCGAGCCGCGCGCCATCTTGCGCAGGTCTAGCGCCTTGTCGAGCGTGTCCTCGTCCACGCCCTGCTCGATCGCGACCTCGCGGATCGTCCGTCGGGAAGCCACCGCCTCCTTGACGATCGCCGTCGCGCGGTCGTAGCCGATGTGCGGGTTGAGCGCGGTCGCGATAGCCGGGGTCGACTCGGCGTTGCGTGTCAGGGCCTCCTCGTTGGCCTCCAACCCGTCGATCACCTTGTCGGCCAGCAGCGTCGAGGCGCTCGCGAGGATCTCGATCGACTCGAGCAGGTTGCGTGCGATCATCGGCACGCGCACGTTGAGCTCGAAGTTGCCCTGTGAGCCGGCGACGGTGATCGCGACGTCGTTGCCGATCACCTGCGCCGCGACCTGCAGCACGACCTCCGGGATCACCGGGTTGACCTTGCCCGGCATGATCGACGAGCCCTTCTGCAGCTCGGGCAGCGCGAGCTCCCCAAAGCCGGTGCGCGGGCCCGAGCCCATGATCACGAGGTCGTTGGCGATCTTCGTCAGCGACACGGCGATGACCTTCAGCGCCCCGGACAGCTCCACGAGCGCGTCGCGGTTCGCCTGCGCCTCGAACGGGTCGGCCGGGCCCTCGACGTCGAGCCCCGTCGCCTCGCGCAGCTTCGCGCGCACGCGCGCGGCGAACTCAGGGTGGGTGTTGAGCCCCGTTCCCGTGGCGGTGCCGCCGAGCGGGATCTGGGCCGCGCGCGGGAGCGCATCGCTCACGCGCGCGTGCCCGAGCGAGACCTGCTTCGCGTAGCCGCCGAACTCCTGCCCGAGCGTCACCGGCACCGCGTCCATCATGTGCGTGCGGCCTGCCTTGACGACGTCGCGCCAGGCGTCGGCCTTGACCTCGAGCGCCCCGGCGAGCTTCTCGAGCGCGGGCAGCAGCCGCGCGGTCGTCTCCGACACCGCGGCGAGGTGGACGGCCGACGGGAACACGTCGTTGGACGACTGGCCCATGTTGACGTGGTCGTTGGGGTGCGCAGCGTCGCCCGCGAGCTTGGCGATCACCTCGTTCGCGTTCATGTTCGACGACGTCCCGGAGCCGGTCTGGAACACGTCGATCGGGAACTGGTCGTCGTGCTCTCCGCGCGCGACCTCGTCCCCGGCGGCGGCGATCCGCTCGGCGATCTCGCCGTCGAGCAGGCCGAGCTCGCCGTTGGCGCGCGCGGCCGCGGCCTTGACCTGGCCGAGCATCCGCACGACGGCCGTGGGCACCCGCTCGCCCGAGACGGGGAAGTTGTCGATCGCCTTGCTCGTCTCCGAACCCCACAGCTCCTGCTGAACCGCCATCGTGCTCCTTCGGTCTGACGCCGTTGCGGTGACCCAGGCTATTGGAAGCGCCGCAGGCCTCCGCGAGATGTCGCGGACGACGCCGCCTGCGCGGCCTCGCGGAGCGAAGTGGTGCAATGGTGGACCGGCGCGGGCGAGATCGCCCAAGTCGTGGTCCCATCGAAGTGTCCGCCGACGGGAGGGAGCCCGGCCTCGGCGGTCGACCTCGACTTGGCCCCGAGGAGGGGTTCCGCTCTTGCCTGGACTGACACACACCGACCACGAACAGCCGACCGCCCCGCTCGAGCCGACCGCCAAGAAGCGGTTCTGCAGACGCTGCGGCGAGCCGGCGATCGATCCGCCCGCCGGCGAGCCGCGCCCGTTCGAGCAGCGCGTCTGCGGCGTCTGCGGGATGGGCGTGCTGCTGCGCTGCAGCCCTGCCGCGCTGCCGGGCGCACGCACCGCCTTCCTCGTCGTCACGCACTCGCTCGAGGTGGTGGCCGTCAGCGAGGCCGGCGAAGCGATCTTCGGTACCGAGGAGAAGCTGCTGCGCACCCGGCTGCCCGACCTGCTGTCGAGCCCGATCGGAGATCGCAAGCTCGCCCGCACCGTGGGCCAGGCCGCCCTGCGCGTCCACGACCCCGTGACGATTCCCGCCCGCTTGACCGGCGAGAAGGCCGACGCCGTCGGCACGATGGCGTGCCGGATCTCGACCTGCGGACCGCCGCGGGCAGCGCTGGTGGCGGTCGAGCCGACGCACTTCGGCCGCCGCTAGGACATCCGTCCAACGTTGCAACTCCCGCTGCAGGGGTTGCGCAAAGCCGCTTGCTGAGGCACAAAGCTATGGATGGGCTGCGCGGTCGGGGGCGCAACTCCGTTCAAGGTCGCCGCCCCGACGGCCGACTAGGGACCGGAGCGAGAGATCGGTCCATACCGGGCCGCGTGGCACAGAAAGGAACCGACGGATGAGCGGGATCAGGACCAATGCGGCAGCCGAGCTGCTCGGCGTCAGCCCCAACACCCTGCGCAGCTGGGAGCGCCGCTTCGACTACCCGCAGCCGCGGCGCACCGCCGGCGGCCACCGCCAGTACGACCTGACAGAGCTCGAGGCGCTGCGCCGTGCGCTGATGGAGACGCACAACATCAGCTCGGCGATCGAGGTCGCCCGCCAGCGCGGCGAGGGCCCCAGCTCCCCCGCCCGCCTGCTCGACGCCTTCGACCACTTCGACGAGGCCGCCGCCGACCGCGTGATGGAGGAGAGCCTTGCCGTGCGCTCGGTCGAGCGATCGGTCGAGGAGGTACTGCTGCCCGGCATCGAACTAGCCGAAGGCCGCGACGGCCGCGAGGCGGAGCTCGAGCTCGCCTCCCGCTGGGCGACCGGGTGGATCCGCGCCGCCCGCCGCGTCGTCCCGCAGGCGACCCGCCCGCAGGGAGTGATCCTCTTCGACGCCTCCGACCGCCTCGACCTCGAGTCGCTGCAGGTCCAGGCGCTCGAGCTGGCGATCCGCCGCGCGGGTTTCCCGACGCTGCTGTTGTCCTTTGACCTGCCGCCCGAGCGGGTGGCGCGCGCGATGCGCGCCGTGACGCCGACCGCGTTCGTCTTCTGCGGCGGCGAGGCGACGCTCGAGGTGCTCGGCAGGCTGGTGTACACCGTGCGCCAGGTCGGCTCCGCGGCGCCGGTCTTCGAGTACCGCGAGGCGATGCCCGTCAGCGGCGACCACTCGATCCCCTCGCTCGGCTCGATGCCGATCGAGGCCGCTGACAAGCTCAAGCAGTACGTCGACACGGGCAAGATCGAGCATGTGAAGGTCGTGCAGGACGCCGAGGAGGCGGACGACGGCGCGACCGGATCGAAGCCCGCCGTCAGGCTCGCCGCGCAGCGTTAGCTGGAGCTCCCGGCCAGGCTTCTTTAGCTCCGCTTACTGATTTTTTTAGCCCGCTTTGGGTAACGGTGGCCACAGTGGGGGATGTAGCCGCGCCGGAGCCCTTCCCCCCACAGGCTCCGGCGCACCCTTTCTCTGAGTCTCCCCGCACCAGGCCGCTCGGGGTCTCGGGTTAGTCCATGTTGATGGCGACGTACTTGGTCTCGAGGTACTCCTCGATTCCCTCGTACCCGCCCTCGCGGCCGAAGCCCGACTGCTTGACGCCGCCGAACGGCGCCGCGGGGTTGGAGACGATTCCCTGGTTGAGGCCGACCATGCCGGTCTCGAGCGCCTCGCAGACGCGCATGGCGCGCTTGAAGTCGCGCGTGTAGAGGTAGGCGACGAGACCGAACTCGGTGTCGTTGGCGGCGGCGATCGCGTCGTCCTCCGAGTCGAAGGCGATCACCGGTGCGACGGGGCCGAAGATCTCCTCCTCGAGGACGCGCGCGTCGGGGGTGACGCCCCCGAGCACGGTCGGCTCGTAGAAGTAGCCGGGCCCGTCGACGGGCGCGCCGCCGACGAGCGCCCGCGCGCCCTTGCCGGTCGCGTCCGCCACCAGGTCGGCGACCTTCTCGCGCGTGTCCTCGTCCACCAGCGGGCCGATGTCGGTGTCGGCCTCGGTACCGCGGCCGACCTTCAGGCCGCGCATCTTCTCCGCGAGCCTCTCGGCGAACTCCCCGGCGATCGGGGCGGCCACGTGGAAGCGGTTCGCCGCCGTGCACGCCTCGCCGATGTTGCGCAGCTTGGCGATCACCGCGCCCTCGACCGCCGCGTCGAGGTCGGCATCCTCGAAGACGATGAACGGCGCGTTGCCGCCCAGCTCCATCGACAGCTTGAGCACGTTCGGCGCCGACTGCTCGATCAGCTTGCGGCCAACCTCGGTGGAGCCGGTGAAGGACAGCTTGCGCAGGCGCGGGTCCTCGATGACCGGTCCGGTGACGGCGCTCGCCGACGCCGCCGTGACGACGTTGAGCACGCCCGCCGGCAGCCCCGCGCGCTCGAGGATCTGCGCCAACGCGAGCATCGACAGCGGCGTCAGCTTCGCCGGCTTGACGACCATCGTGCAGCCGGCCGCGACCGCCGGGCCGATCTTGCGCGTGCCCATCGCGGCCGGGAAGTTCCACGGCGTGATCAGCAGGCACGGGCCCACGGGCTGCTTCATCGTCAGCAGCCGCCCGGCGCCGTTGGGCGCCGTCGAGTAGCGGCCGTCGATCCGCACCGCCTGCTCGGCGTTCCAGCGCAGGAACTCCGCCGCGTAGGAGATCTCGGCCTTCGACTCCTTGACCGACTTGCCCATCTCGAGCGTCATCAGCAGCGCCAGCTCGTCGGCGCGCTCGGTCATCTCCTCGAACGCCCGCCGCAGGATCTCGCCGCGCTCGCGGGGCGGATGGGCGGCCCAGTCCGCCTGCGCCGCACACGCCGCGTCGAGCGCGGCCTTCGCGTCCTCGGGCGTCGCGTCGGCGACCTCGCAGAGCGTCTCGCCCGTCGCCGGGTCCTCGACCGCGAGCGTCTTGGCGCCGCTCGCCTCGCGCCACTCCCCGCCGATGAACAGCCCCTTCGGGACCGAGTCGACTACAGCCTGCTCTCTGGTCGCGATCGCCATCGCTCTCCTGACTTGCCCGGGTGGGAATCAGCCTACTCAGGCATGGCGACTCGTCGGCCCCGATAGTCTCGACCGCGTGTCCAAGCGACGCGCATCCGACGTCTTCGTCGAGTGCCTCGAGGCCGAGGGCGTCAAGCACGTGTTCGGCATCCCCGGCGAGGAGACGCTCGACCTCAACGAGTCGCTGTCGCAGTCCTCGGTCGACTTCATCCCGGTTCGCCACGAGCAGGGTGGCGCCTACATGGCCGACGTCTACGGCCGCCTGACCGGCCACGCTGGCGTCTGTCTCGGCACGCTCGGGCCGGGCGCGCTGAACCTCGTCACCGCGGTCGCCGATGCCTACCTCGACCGTGCGCCGCTGGTTGCGCTCACCGGCCAGGGCGACCTAGAGCGGATGCACAAGGAGTCGCACCAGTACATCGACCTGCTGCGCGTGATGCGGCCGATCACGAAGTGGAACGCGCGCCTGTCGGACCCGAAGATCATCCCCGAGGTGGTGCGCAAGGCGTTCAAGCTCGCCGAGGGCGAGAAGCCGGGGGCGACCCACATCGAGCTGCCGGAGGACGTGATGGCGGCGGAGGTCGACGCCGCGCCGCTGCCGCGCCGCAAGGTGACGCCGCCCGAGCCGCAGGCGCGCGAGCTGCTGCGAGCCGCCGACCTGGTGCGCGGCGCGCTGAATCCGGTCGCGCTGGCCGGCAACGGCGTCGTCCGCGGCGGCGCGACGCCGGCGCTGCGCGAGTTCGTGCGCGCTACGGGCATCCCCGTCGCCGAGACGTTCATGGGCAAGGGCCTGCTGCCCTATGACAACGCCAAGGCGCTCGGCTCGGTCGGGCTGCAGTCGGGCGACTACTCGATGGCCGGCTTCGACGAGGCCGACGTCGTGCTCGCGATCGGCTACGACCTCGTCGAGCACTCGCCAGAGCACTGGAACCCGCGCCGCGACAAGCGGATCGTCTGCATCGACTCGCTGCCCGCCGAGATCGACGAGTACTTCATGCCCGAGGTCGAGCTCGTCGGCGACCTCTACCACACGCTCACGCGGCTGGCGGAGGAGTGCCGCCACGTGCCGCACCAGGGCGGCTCGGCGCGCCTGCGCGACGTCGTGCTCGGCCGCTTCGAGGCGGCCAAGGACGACGACGCGTTCCCCGTCCAGCCGCCGCGCGCGCTGTGGGAGATCCGCCAGGCGCTCGGGCGCGAGGACATCCTGATCTCCGACGTCGGGCTGCACAAGCTCTGGATCGGGCGGATGTTCCCCGCCTACGAGCCGAACACGGTGCTGATCGCGAACGGGTTGGCCGGCATGGGCTTCGCCGTGCCGGCGGCGATCGCCGCCAAGCTGGTGCACCCGCAGCGCAAGGTCGTCACCGTCAACGGCGACGGCGGCTTCCTGATGAACGCCCAGGAGCTCGAGACCGCGATGCGGCTGAAGACCGCGATCGTGAACGTCGTCTGGGAGAACAGCCAGTACGGCTCGATCGTCTGGAAGCAGGACAAGAAGTTCGGCCGCCACTTCGGCGTCGACTTCACTAATCCGGACTTCGTCAAGCTCGCCGAGAGCTTCGGCATGCCCGCCTGGCGCTGCGACTCCGCCGCCGGCTTCGGCGACCGCCTCCGCCACGCCCTCACCCTCGACGTCCCGTCGCTGATCGTGCTGCCGATCGACTACTCGCTCGACGTCGCGATCTCCGAGGAGCTGGGCGTCGAGACCGTCTCGACCTAGGCCTCGCCGAGCGGCCGAGTCAGCTCCGCCGGAGGCGGCTCGCCACCGCGGCCAGTGTCGACTGCACGTAGGCCGGCTCGTAGCGGACCTGCGCGTGGGTGAAGCGCAACGCGGTGAGCCCGGCGGCGACGTGCGCCTGATCGCGCAGCCGGTCTCGGCTCTGCTGTGAGGGCGTGCGGTGGTAGCGCAGCCCGTCGGTCTCGACGACGAGCCCGATATCTGGCCAGTAGAAGTCGACCGGAAGCCGTTCACCCGCCGGCCGGTCTCTGGAAGTGGGAGCCCAGCGCGCCGGGCGATCGGGAGGAAGCGTCGCTCCAGCTGGGAGTCGGTGAGGAGGAAGGTCCGGCGGTCGAGGACGGTGCGCAGTGCGGCGACGCCCGGGGTGCCCGCGTAGTCCTCGAGCGTCGCCCTCAGCTGGGTGGGGTCCATGAGGTCGTACTTGTCGGCCGCGTTGATGGCCGCCTCGAGATCGTCGCGCGGCAGCGTGCAGGCGAGGTCGAGGAGCGTGCGCGGGATGGCGGTGAGGGGGATGTCGTGCCTGGTGGTCACCTCCGAGGCCACCAGCGCGCGACGGTGGACACGGACGCCGGGACGGCGGCGACGGGCAGCGGGCGGGATCGAGACATCGACTGAGGCACCCTCCTTGGCGCGAACGCCCCAGAGGGCCGCTGCGCTCTCGTGGCTCAGGACTGCGTCTGGACCGCAGCTGAGGACCGCCACGGTCCAGATCCCGTGGCGGGACAACTCAGCGCGCCCCACGGCGTAGACGCCACGAGCCACCGGATGCAGCCGCCCGGACGCGATCCGATGCCCGATCGAGTCGGCGTTGATGCCTCTAGCCAGCAGCTGCGCTCGCGAGACCACCCCATGCTGACGGCTCACGAGCTGCCACAGCTGCTCGGAGGAAGACGTTCGGAGCTTTGTATGACCCATGGGTCATACAAAGCTCCGAACGGCTGATATTCGGCCCCGGAATCGCGCCGTGAGGGCAGATCGGCCGCGTAGCAGGCACGAGCCCGCGCGTCAGATCAGCCGGGCGCTCCGGGAATCGAGCGGCGCGCCGAGGGATCAGCCGGGCGGCGCCAGGGCGGGCCGGGGGCGGCACCAAGGTCAGTCCGGTGCGCCGAGGACGGGCTCGGGGCCGCGAGGGACGACGCTGGCGCGGACGATCGTTCCGGCGACCGAGACAATGGTGGCGGCCTTGGCGGCGAGCTCGAGCGGGCCGCCCTCGCGCGCGAGGGATTTGCCGATCGCCTCGAGCAGCCGTGCTTCGAGTGGTGAGCTCAGTGGATCGAGACGGCGCGCTCGACGTTTGGCGGGACGCTTCGTCGCGGAGGCGCGACGCCCGGGCGTCGCGCCTGCTTCCCGGCCGCCGCCGCTTACCCCGCCGCCGGTCAGGCAGCTCTGGATCGCCTCGGCGAACAGCTGGCCGCGCAGCCCGTAGCCGCCCGGCGTCGCGTGCACGCCGTCGGGACGCAGCACGCCGCGGGTCGACTGCGCCGCGGCATGCCAGTCGACGAGCGCCGCGCCCGGGGCCTCGGCGGCGAAGCGGCGGATCGAGGCGTTCTGGGCATCGATCGAGACGCCCGCCTGCGGCGGGTGGTTGAGCGTCGCGACCACCAGGCAGCGGCCGGCCGCGAGCTCGCGCGCGGCGGCGAGGCTGCCGGTGGTCAGCGCTACCGCGGTTGGGCCGTCGTTCGTGCCGAGGTCGAACACGACGGTCTCGTGCTCGGGCCGCAGCCGCTCGCGCAGGACCGCGACGCCCTCGGCGCTCGTGCGGCCGTTGCGGCTGTCGGCGTCGATCGCGACCGCCGGCAGCGCCGCGCGCAGCGCGGGCTCGGTACCGAGCCCGAGGCTGTCGCCGACGACGAGCACGGAGGCGGATGCGGTGGAGGCGGTCATCGTGCTTGCGAGTGCGGCGAGCAGCACGACACCCAGGCGCGATCGCGGCACAGGCGCACTCTGCCACAACGCCCACGTCCACCCCTTGACACCACCGCCAACGTGCCGGTATGGTCCTGCCAGCAATGACCTGAAGACTTTGGAGGGTTCAGGTCCGTTGTTCCCCGAAGGAGGGAAGGGGAAGTGAAGAAGACCTACGCAGCAATGGCAGTTGTCCGTGGTCGCGGCGCCGAGCCGCGGTGTGAAAGGCCACCGATCGCAACTGCTTCCCGCGGAGGACGCGCCCCGTCTCGCGACGGCCGGGGCAGCTCTCCTGATAGCGCGTAGGTCGGTCGTGCCGACGCGCCGGGGCCCTGACTCTCGCCCGGGGCCCCGGCGCAACGACCCGGAACGGGTGGAGTGGCTCTCGGCGCCGCTCCTTCACTGAAGAGACCTCACTGAAGCACACGGGGCCCCGGCAACAGCCGGGGCCCCGTGGCATTCCCTACCTACCAGCCCCCTACGTCACGACCGTGGGTCGCGGCGTAATTCCCTGGAGCCGAAGGGACTTACCGGTCGCGAAGCAGGGTGCCGTCGTACCGCTCCCTCCAAGCGGTCCCCGCTGCTCGATCGAGCCTCTCAGCTGGCGATGGGCCATGTCGCGCTTCTCCTCCCTCCGTGTACCGGGGGAACCAGAGAGCGTCACGGCGACAACGAGGGCCGACGCCGTGACAGGAACACGACCTTATCCCCCATGTAACAGAACTGTCAAGTGGGTCTGCCGCGGCGGCGACCCCAGCAGCCGCGGTCCGGACGGTGCGCCCTCAGTCGGGCGGGCCGAGGGCCGGCTCGCCGCCGGCCCCTTGGATCTCGCCGCCCATCGCCCAGTCCGACTGGCTCGAATCCTTGAAGCGGATCCAGACGTGCTCGGGCTGAGTCTTGCCGACGTCGACGAGCAGCTCGGTCAGCCGCTCGGCGATCTCGCGCTTCTGCTCCGCCGAGCGGCCCTCGTACCACTCGATCGTGACGATCGGCATCGCGCCGGCCGCCTAGGCCGCGAGGGCGGGCTCGAGCTCCTGCACCAGCCGGCTCTTCGGCAGCGCGCCGACGATCTGGTGCGCGACCTGGCCGTTCTTGAACAGCAGCAGCGTGGGGATCGACATCACGTTGAAGCTCGCCGCGGTCTGCGGGTTCTCGTCGACGTTGAGCTTTACGATCCGCAGGTCCTCGCGCTCACCCGCGAGCTCCTCGAGGTGCGGCGCCACCACGCGGCACGGGCCGCACCACGGCGCCCAGAAGTCGACCAGCACGGGCTTGTCGGACTCGACCACCTCGGCCTGGAAGTTGTTGTCGGTCACAGCGTCAAGGGCACCGGCCATCTCGGCTCCTTCGGGTCACGAACGGGGTAGGGATCAATACTTCAAAAAGTATAGCGAGGCTCGATCCTGCGAATCGGCCTCTTCGGGAGCCTACCCGCGACTTCCGTCGACCACGCGGGTTAGACCACAGTAAGACCATGTCTCGCCGACCTGGCTGGCGAGACGAACAGACCCTAGGGGGCTCGCGATGGCGATCGGCAAGATGACCCGGAAGGCATTTAGGACGGCGTGCGTGGCGCTGGCCGCGGCGGCGCTGGCGCCCGCGCTGGCGGCAGCGGACGTCGAGCCGAACAACTCCGTCTTCGACCCCGAGGGCCCGATCCTCGCGGGCCAGGACTACGGCGGGACGCTCAGCTCCAGCAACCAGGACGACTGGTACGTCCTCTACACGGACACCGTGCAGCAGCTGCACCTCAGCTCCGCCCCGGCCACCGCCCACCCCTGCCTCTCGGTCGGCCTCACCGACGCGGACGGGGAGCCGATCGCCCCCGACTACACGAGCCGAGCCGGGACGACGCGCTTCTTCGTCCACGTCAGCTACACGCGCCCGCTTCCCAGCGGGTGTCCGCCTGAGCTCAGCTACAGCTTCCGCATCGACTCCACCGGCGCGCTGGTCACCGGGCCGGGCAAGCTCCCGGTCAAGGGCACCCGCGAGCCGAACGAGACGCTCGAGGAGGCAGGCGGCCCGCTGGTGCCGGGCACCTGGTACTTCTCCAGGCTCGAGACGGTTAACGATCACGACTGGCTCCACTTCTACGTCCGCCCGGGCGCCGGCCTGGTCGACGTCGAGACGGTCACCTTCGGCGGCGAGTCGTGTGCCGCCCACCAGGTGATCCTCACCGACGCGCGCGGGGACGAGCTGACCACCAGCGTTCGCCGCCCGGGCGTGATCGAGCACCTGACCGCCGGCGTCGGGCGCTCCGGCGCGAAGCTGTTCGTGCACAGCTTCGGGCCCACGCTCGCCAAGTGCGTCGGCGCCTCGGCCGTCGTCAAGGTCGGGCCCGACGACGCGATCATGACCAGGGCCCAGGTCAAGGCGACGTGCTCGAAGGGTCGCAACGACGCCCGGCGCTGGGCGCGGCGGGTCGCCGCCGACAAGCGCGCGATCGCGCGCGCCGAGGGCTCCCCGTCACGCGCCCAGAAGCGCCGGCTCGCGAGCGACCGCCGCAAGCTCAAGCGCGCCCGCCGAGCGGTCGGGATCTACTGCTAGGCGCGCGGCCGGGACGGCTCGGGTAGGGGCACCGTTCGAAGGGTTGTGGGACCCCTGGGTCTCACAACCCTTCAACGTCCCGAGATCGACCGGTCAGCGCACGCGCAAGCGCAGCAGCGGGACCTTCCAGAACGCCTCGACGGCGATCCGGGCGGACATCTTCGAGGCGCCGACGCGCCTGTCGCGGAACAGAATTGGCACTTCCTTGACGCGGAAGCCGGCGCGTAGCGCGCGGTAGGTGACCTCGATCTGGAAGCCGTAGCCGTCGGTGCCGACGCCCGAGAGGTCGAGCGTCTCCAGCACGGTGCGGCGAAAGCACTTGAAGCCGCCGGTCAGGTCGCGCACGGGCACGCCGAGCAGCAGTCGCGCGTAGAGCGAGCCGCCGCGGCTGATCAGCCGCCGGCCGAGGCCCCAGTCGGTCACGCCGCCGCCTTCGACGTAGCGCGAGCCGAGCACGAGGTCGGCGTCGGTCGCCGCGGCGACGAGCCGCGGGATGTCGGCCGGGTCGTGCGAGAAGTCGGAGTCCATCTCCATGACCAGCTCGGCGCCGCCGGCGAGCGCGCGGCCGAACCCGGCGAGGTAGGCCGGCCCGATCCCGTCCTTGCTGGTGCGGTGGAGCACCTCGACTTCTGCGTGCTCGGTCGCAAGACGATCGGCGATCGCGCCCGTCCCGTCGGGCGAGCCGTCGTCGACCACGAGGATCCGGTGCGCGAGCCCGGTCGCGGCCAGCTGCGGCAGCGCCGCCGCGACGATGCGCTCGATGTTCTCCGCCTCGTTGTAGGTCGGGAGGATCAGCCAGACGCCCGCCATCGGCGCCGTACCCTACGCGACGCCCCAGCAGCCCCGGCGGAGCGGCGCGACCGCTCCGCGCCGAGGGCGACGCGATAGCTTGCCGCCGATGTCCGCCGACCTCTTCTCCGTGCGTGGCAAGACGGCCGTCGTGACCGGTGGCTCACGCGGCGTCGGCCTGATGATCGCCCGCGGCCTCGTGGAGGCCGGCGTCGACGTCGTGATCTCCTCGCGCAAAGCTGACGCCTGCGAGCGCGCCGCCGCCGAGCTGTCGGAGGTCGGGCGCTGCACGGCGATCCCGGCTGACCTCGCGACCCAGGCGGGCGCGGTCGCGCTGGCCGACGCCGTGCGCGAGCGGGGGGCCCGCCTCGACCTGCTGGTCAACAACGCCGGCGCGACCTGGGGCGAGCCGCTCGAGTCCTACCCCGACTCGGCATGGGACCGCGTGCTCGACACCAACGTCCGCGGCGTCTTCCAGCTGACCGTCGCGGCGCTCGACATGCTGCGCGCCGCCGCGAGCGCCGAGGATCCAGCGCGCGTTATCAACGTGGGGTCGATCGACGGGTTGAAGGCGCCGATGATGGAGTCCTACGCCTACAGCGCCAGCAAGGCCGCGGTGCACCAGCTGACGCGCCACCTCGCCAAGCGGCTCGCGAGCGAGCAGATCACCGTCAACGCGATCGCGCCAGGTCCGTTCGAGAGCAAAATGACCGCGTTCATGCTGGAGAACCCCGACGCACGGGCGATCGTCGAGCAGCAGCTTCCGCTGGGGCGCATTGGCCGCCCCGACGACATCGTCGGCACGACGCTGTTCCTCTCCTCGCGCGCGGGCTCGTACCTGACCGGGACCGTGATCCCGGTCGACGGCGGCATCGTGGGCTGCGGCTAGGACTGAGGTCGTCGGGCGCGGGAGGCGCTCCTATGAGGTGTCCTTGAGGCACGGGTTCGCGCTGGGGTTGTTGGGAGATACGAGTGGCTGAGCCGCGGGGCCGGGCTTTGGCTGGGTAGGGCGGCGAGATGGGTGGTTGGTGGCCTGAGAGGCTGCGGCGCTCGGTGGCTGGCGGTGATCGCGTGAGGGGTGCTGGTGCCTGGGCGGTGCCGGCGCCGTCGAAGGCGGGTTTCGGAGCTGGGTCCGGGACGTTTGGTCTTTTGTATGACCTCTGGGTCCCACAAAAGACCAGACGTCCCAACTTCCCTCGCGATACCCATGGCAGATGTACGTTTGGCCGGCCCCAGGTCCGCCAAACTTGCAACAACCACTCCGGACCACCGCAGAGCCACCCGCCCAACGGGTACCGTCCCGAAGGCGATGAAGAACGCCGAGATCGCCCAGGCATTCGACGAGCTGGCGACGCTGTACGAGCTCGACGGCGTCGTCGTCTACCGCGTGCTCGCCTACCGCAACGCGGCCAAGGCGATCCGCGACTCCGGCGTCTCGGTCGCCGAGCTCGCCCGCCAGGGCCGCGCCGAGGAGCTGCCGGGGATCGGCAAGACGATCGCCGAGAAGATCGACGCGCTAATGCTCGACGGGGAGATCCCCGCGGCGGTCAAGCTCAAGGACCGGATCCCGCTCGGCCTGATCAAGATCACGCGGATCCCCGGCCTGGGCGCCAAGCGCGCGCGCCAGCTGCATCAGGAGCTCGGGATCGAGACGATCGACCAGCTGCGCGAGGCCGCCGAGCAGGAGCGCATCCGCGACGTGCCCGGCTTCGGCCCAAAGGCCGAGGAGAACATCCTGGCCGCGCTCGCCGCTGGCGCCGACGGGTCGGTCCGCGAGCGGGTGCTGCTCTCGGTGGCGCTCGAGGTCGGCCAGGAGCTGGTCGATGGCCTGCGCGAGCACCCCTCGGCGCTGCGCGTCGAGCTCGTCGGCAGCGCGCGGCGCTGGGCCGACAGCTGCAAGGACCTCGACATCGTCGCGGCGACCGACGACCCCGAGGCGCTCGTCGACGCCTTCGCCGCACTGCCCGCGATCGACGAGATGTCGACCGGCAGGACGGCCGGTGCGCGCGCGCTCACCCATCAGGGCCTGCCGGTCGACCTGCGGATCGTCCCGGCGGACAGCTTCGGAAACCTGCTCCAGCACTTCACCGGCTCCGGTCGCCACAACGAGGCGCTGCGCACGGCCGCCGTCAAGCAGGGGCTGCACGTCAGTGAGTACGGGATCCTCGACGACGCGACCGGCGAGACGGACCGCTACGCGACCGAGCAGGAGGTCTACGAGCGGCTCGGCATGGCGTACATCGAGCCCGAGCTGCGCGAGGACCGCGGCGAGCTCGAGGCCGCGCGCAAGGGCGAGCTGCCCGAGCTCGTAACGCTCGACGACATCCGCGGCGACCTGCACTGCCACACCGTCGCCTCGGACGGCCACGCGACCGTGCTCGAGATGGCGCGCGCAGCCCAGGACCGGGGCTACGAGTACCTCGCGATCACCGACCACTCCGCCAGCCACGGCTTCGGCAACCACGTCACCCCCGACGAGCTGCGGCGCCAGATCGAGCGCGTCGCCGCGGCCAACGCCGAGCTCGACGACTTCACGGTGCTCGCCGGCAGCGAGGTGAACATCCTCCCCGACGGCTCGCTCGACTACGACGACGACCTGCTGTCGCAGCTCGACTGGATCGTCGCGAGCGTCCACACCTCGTTCCGGATGCCGGAGGACGAGCTGACGGCCCGGATCGTGACCGCGATCGAGCACCCGCTCGTCGACGCGCTCGGCCATCCGACCGGGCGCCTGATCGGCCGTCGCGAGCCCTACGCGATCGACGTCGACCGGGTAATCGAGGCCGCCGCGCGCACCGGCACCTTCCTCGAGATCAACTCTAACCCCAACCGCCGCGACCTCTCCGACGTCCACGCGCGCGCGGCCGCCCAGGCGGGCGTGAAGCTCGTCGTCAACTCCGACGCCCATCGCCTGCGCACGCTCGCGGTCATGCGCTACGGCGTAGCGACGGCCCGCCGCGCCTGGCTGACCGACGACGACGTCGCCAACACGCGCCCCTGGGCCGAGCTGGCGAAGCTGCGCCGGGGCCTGAAGGCAGCCGGCTAGGACGAGGGCCGGCGTCCCGCTAGCCCTCGTCCCTGACGACGTCCGAGACCAGGAAGCGGTCCTCGCCGCCGAACCTGACCCGGACGACGGTGAAGGTGTAGTGCGTGGGCGCCGGGTGGTAGGCGGTCATGCTGTAGAAGCCGAAGTCCTGGTCGCCGCCGTTGAACGCCGGCCGCTGGCTCGGGTCGCGCTTCAGCACCTTCCCCAGCTGCGCCGTCTCGGCGAGCTGCTCCTTGCAGCTCGGGCGGTCGGCGCCAGCCGGCCGGTAGGTGAGGCGGATCATCTCGTCGCAGTCGCGCTCGCGGACGGCCGCTTCGTAGGAGCGGATCGTCCGTCTGAGGTTGGGATAGCCGTCGCCTCGGGTGTTGCCGGACGGCTGCTCGGGGGAGAAGCCCAGCTGCTGGACGGTCCAGCGGAGGTCGTAGTCCTGCAGGAGCACCATCGAGGCGGTCACCGCCCGGTCGCCGTAGTCGTAGTTCACGACCGCCGAGCGGTCGCTGTTGTAGAGCTCGGAGTCGATCATCGCGAAGTCGTCCATCTGCTCGCGCAGGGCCGCGGGCGCCGGACAGGGGATCTCCGCGGACGAGCGCCGGTCGATCTGCTCCACGCGCTGGCAGTCCTGCGCGTCGTCGGCCTGGCCGAGCAGCTCGGCGACGTACTCGGCGAACGCGGGAGCCGTGCGCGGCTCCGGCCCGTCTGTCGCCGCCGGCGCGTCCTCGCCGCCGCCGCAGCCGGCCGCCACGATGCAGACGGCGCTCGCCACCGCCAGCAGCAGCGCCAGTCTCGCCCGGATGTCTCGCATGGTCGCCATCAGCCGGCCGGGGCGAACGTCGGGGCCTGGACGAGATACGGGCGCAGGCTGCCCTTCGGCGTCTCGATCACCGAGAAGGTGAGATAGGTCGGTGTCGGCTTCTCCAGCTCCAGCCTGTAGAAGCCGTACGTCCCGCTGCCGCCGAGGTACTGCGGGCGGCTCTCGGGATTGCGGTTCAACAGCCCGGTCAGCCGCCTGGCGCCCGCCAGCTCGCGCTTGCACGCGGCCTTCACGTCGTCGGCCAGAATCGCCGCGTAGCGGGTGTAGCCCTTGCAGTCCTGCTTGCGCACTGCCTCCAGATAGCCGTCCATCGCCTCTGCGTAACCCTCCCGGTTGTCGTCGTCGCTGCTTTCCGCGCTCTCGAAGATGATCAGGCCGAACTGGCCCAGGCCCCACTCCCGATCGGGGCCGAGGAACAGCACCATCGACGCCCCCTGCGGGGCCTGGTCCGTCCTGTAGTCGACGACGGCGCCCGTGCCGAAGCTCGCCGCGTCGCGCACCTTCAGGAAGCCCAGCTCGCTGCGGACGTTGTCCGGTGCTGGGCACGGGAACCTGTAGAGCGAGCGCGCGTTGATCGCATTCAGGCGCTTGCAGTCCTTCGGGCTGAATGTCTCCGCGACCAGGTCGGCCAGCTCGCGCGCGAACTCCGTCGGCGTTTGCTTCGCGTCGGGCAACCGCTCGGCGACCGCCGTCGGGCCGCCGCCGCTGTCGGCGTCCGCGTCGCCATCGCCACAGCCGGCGGTCGTCAGACCGAGCACGACTGTCATGGCGAGAAGCGGCATCAGCCGCCTATCGATGGGCCACACTGCTCAAGCTCCCTCCTGCTTGCTCCCTCCTGTGGCGCAGACTACAGCGGCTCGGTCGAGCGTGCGGCGTTCGGCACCGGCTCGACCTTGCGCAGCCCGGGGGTCCGCAGCAGCTTCGGCGCGCCAAAGGGGGAGGAGCGGTCGAAGAAGAACTGCACGCCGTCGCGCTCCTCGATCGCGGTGACCGCGGAGGCCTGCTTGCGCCATGTCAGCGCGACCGCGATCGCGTAGCCAGCTGCGATCGCGGGCACCTGCGGGATCAGGAAGGCGACTCCGCCGGAGACGAGCGTGATCGCGGCGAGCGGCCAGAGGCGGTTGAAGACGATCGCCCCCGGCTCGACCTCCGGCAGCGAGCTGGTGTTGCGCGCGCTCGCGAGCAGCCGGCCGATCTGCTGCGTCGGCGCGTTGCGACGGCCGAGCCAGAGGCCGGCGATCGCCGCCAGCACCCACCAGCCGACCGCGACGGCGACAGGCAGCGTGCTGTCCTCGCCGCTGGCGCCGGCGATCGCCACGATCGCGAGCGCCGTGCCGGCGCCGCCGAACAGCAGCACCGCGACGCGCAGGAAGTCCGCGAAGCGCATCTACTCGGCGAGCGCCGCGAGCACGGCGACCATCCCGCCGACTCCCTCGACGACGACGTCGGCGCGCTCGACGATCGCCGCCGGGCCCTCGGCGGAGCGCACGCCGACCCGCACCGCGGTGTCGAGCGTCCCCGCGGCGGTGAGCCGGTCGAGCGCGTCGAAGGCGTCGAGGTCGGTCACGTCGTCGCCGCCGAACAGCGCGGCGCGCACGCCGCTGGACTCGACCAGCGTCTGCACCGCCTGGCCCTTGTCGATCGGGACCGGCGGGCGGATCTCGAGCACCTTGCGGCCCCAGTGGGTGTCGAAGCCCTCGGCCTGGGCCTCCTGGGCGACCCCGGTCAGCCACGTCTCCGCCGCGTCCTCGTCGGGCACGTCGCGCCAGTGGAAGGCCTTGATCGGCCCCTTGTCCTCGACGCGGATCCGCAGCAGCCGCAGCTCGTGGATGTTCTCGCGCGCCCCGACGAAGCGCCGCACGCGGCCTTCCCAGCTGGCGAAGGCCGGCACCAGCGACGGCCGCTTCTCGCCCGCGCGCAGCAGCTCGGCGCCGTGCGAGCCGGCGTAGGCGATGCTGCCGACCCCGACCAGCCGCCGCGCCTCGGCGACCGGCCTGCCGGACACGCACGCGACGCAGCCGTAGCGGCGGCCGAGGCGGCTCAGCAGCAGCGAGATCTCCTCGCGCACGTGAGCCTGCTCGGGCCGCGGGACGATTGGCGCGAGCGTGCCGTCGATGTCGCAGAAGACCGCGGCGCGCTCGGGATCGTCTGTGAGCGGCCGGAGGCTCTCGCGCAGCGTCTCTGCCGTGGGCGCGGACACTGGCCGTAGTATGCCTCGCGATGTCGACCCGGCTCGTGAGGCTCGCCGTGATCGCGACCGCGGCCGGGGCCTTCAGCGGCCTCTTCGGCGTCGGCGGCGGGACGGTGATCGTGCCGCTGCTGATCCTCTGGTTCGGCTACGGCGAGCGCGAGGCGACCGGCACCTCGCTACTGGCGATCATCGTGATCGCGGCGCTCGCCGCCGCGGCGCAGGGCAGCTACGGCAACGTCCACGTGCGCGAGGGCGTCCTGATCGGGCTGCCCGCGATCGCCGGGGTCCTCGCGGGCACGGCGCTCCAGCAGCGGATTCCCGAACGCGCGGTCGCGGGCCTGTTCGCGATCCTGCTGGTCGCCTCCGCGGCGGTGCTGGTCTTCTGATGGAGCTGACGGACGTGATCGGGATGCTCGTGATCGGCTTCGGCGCGGGGATGATGGGCGGCCTGGTCGGCGTCGGCGGCGGCATCCTGTTCGTCCCCGGGCTCGTGATCTTCCTCGGCCTGAGCCAGCTCGAGGCGCTCTCGACCTCGCTGCTTGCGATCGTCTTCGTCGCGTCGGTGGGCGCCTGGCGCCAGGGCCGCTACGGCAACCTGCGCGTCCGCGACGGGCTCGTGATCGGCCTGCTGTCCCCGCTCGGCGTGCTCGCGGGCACCGTGCTCGCGAACGCGGTGTCCGAGCGCGCGCTCGAGCTGTCGTTCGCCGCGGTGCAGGTCTTCTTCGCCTGGAGCCTCGCGCGGCGTGCGCTGCGCTCGGGCGCGCAACGGCACGATGCCACCTCCGCTGCTCCGAACGGATAGCTTTTCGTCAAGTGACCCTCCTTGAGATCGAGGCACACCAGCACGACGGACTGGTCCACGTCGTCCTGACGGGCGAGCTCGACCTGTCGACCGTCCCCAAGGTCGAGCAGGAGCTCCAGCGCGTCGAGGGCGAGGGGCCGGCGATCGTGGCGCTCGACCTCTCGCGGCTGAGCTTCCTCGACTCGAGCGGCCTGCGCCTGATCGTCGGCGCCGACCAGCGCGCGCGCCGCGAGCGCCGCCGTTTCGTCCTCGTCCGCGGCACCGAGACCGTCCAGCGCGTGTTCGCGATCACGCACCTCGACGAGCAGCTCGAGCTCGTCGACGACGTCTCCGAGCTGCAGACCGCCTAGCTGGCTAGTCGCTGCGCTCCGCGGTCCTGGCGCTTGCGCCCGAGCCGTCTGCCGCGACCCTGCGCGCGCGCTTCCAGCTCTTGAAGTGGGCGAACACGTCGCGCAGCGGCGGCAGCTCATCGTCGTGGTCGGCGCGCTGCTGGTAGTCGACCATCAGCAGCCGCTCCGGCCGTGTGCCGAGCTCGTCGGCGACCTTGCGGATCGCCTCGAGCACCTCGTGCTGGGTGACCGCGTCGGGGGTGTCGTCACGGCGGGCCTGGCGGCTGAGGACACCGGCCGCCGCGCCCTTGGTGCCCGGCTCGCCGCCCGGCTCGGGACGGGCGCGCCCGGCACCGATCAGCAGGCGGCAGGGGGGGCAGCGGACAGGCGCCAGCGGCCACGACGGGCCGGTCTGCTGCTCGACCGGCAGACCGCAGTGGGGACAGTAAGAGTTACCTGCGATCGAGGCACGGCGCATGACGTTGCTGTTGACCAGGAACAGGTGCCCGTAAACCGGAAACCGGGCCTGTTGAGAGCCGGGCGCGAGCCGCTTCACGCACCGGTTCTCGCCTGTCTCTCGAACCGCCTCCGAAAACGCGGCCGGGGCGCCTCTCGGCGCCCCGGCGGGGACTGCGTCCACGTCGATCGGCGACCGGGGGCAGGCCGCCTACCTACGCAGCTTTGCGAGGCGAGAAGCGGTCACGCCGCCCGGCGGACTGGTTCACGCGCTCACAACCGATTTACCGGGGCCGGCGCCGACCAAACCAGGTCGAGCCCAAAACTCGTCGTCAGGCGCCGGGCTCGTCGGAGACCGCGGGCGGGCCGTCGAGGACGAAGATCTCGAAGCAGTGGTCGGGGTCGAAGACGATCTGGCTCTGGTAGGTCTGGACCTTGCGGCCCGTCGCCCGCTCGACGATGTGGTGGAAGTCGACCGACATCTCGGTCTGGAAGGCGAGCCTGAACTCGCGCACCATGTCCCCGCGCCCGGCCTTTACGAGCGTCGACTCGGCGGTCGTGAGGGTGTCCTCGAGCACCGTCAGCGAGTAGTGGTCGAAGAGGAAGGTCTTGGCCTTGACCGGCCCGCGACCGTAGGCCTCGCGGAACAGCTTCACGATCCCGTTCGAGATCTCGGCAGCCACCTCGCCGCGGGTTCGCAGCGCCTGCTCGCTCGGCGTCACACGGGCCTCCCGAACGCGTAGGCGAGGCGCTCGCGCCAGGTCGCGGCGCCGCGCACGTCGCGCCAGACGGCCTGCCACTCGTGGAAGGCGACCTTCGGCGGACTGAACGTGCGCAGGTTCTTCGTCAGCCCGTAGCGGACCGGCTCGTCCTCGCCCTGGAAGGTGCCGAACATGCGGTCCCAGATAATCAGGATCCCGGCGTAGTTGCGGTCGAGGTAGATGTCGTTCGAGCCGTGGTGCACGCGGTGGTGGGAAGGCGTGTTGAAGACGTACTCGATCGGCCGCGGCAGCCGCCCGATCCGCTCCGTGTGGATCCAGAACTGGTACATCAGGCTGACGGCCTGCATCGTGAAGATCATCCACGGCTGGTAGCCGAGCAGCGCGAGCGGCGCCCAGAACGGGAAGTAGGTCATCGGCGTCCAGGTCTGGCGCAGGGCGGTCGAGAGGTTGAAGTACTGCGAGCTGTGGTGGACGACGTGGCTCGCCCAGAAGACGCGCACCTCGTGGCTGATGCGGTGAAACCAGTAGTAGGCGAAGTCGTCGAGGAAGAAGAGCAACACCCAGGCCCAGACCGCGCTCTCGGGGATCCGCAGCGGCGTCAGCTCGTAGAGGCCGACGTAGATCACCAGCACGATCGCCTTCCAGCCCGTGTTGATGATCACGTTGCCGACGCCCATGCTCAGGCTCGTGCGGGTGTCCTTGAGCTCGTAGCCGCGCAGGTCCTCGCGCTGGGCGACCTTGAAGGAGACCGCCTCGACCACGAGCAGCAGGAAGAAGGCGGGGATCGCGTAGATGATCAGATCGACCACGAGCGCCAAAGGCTACAGCCGTCTGGGGGCCGCTTGCCAGTGCCGAGCGCGCCTCCGATACCGTGGGTGGGGTAGTGAGCGATGTGACCTGGACGCACCGACCAACGCTGCGCCGTCCCGTGATGGTGGCGGCGTTCGGGGGCTGGAACGACGCGGGCGACGCTGCCTCCGCCGCCGTCGAGTTCATCCGCGCCCGCTTCGAGCCGACCGAGGTCGCCCGGCTCGACCTCGAGGACTACCTCGACTTCACCGAGACGCGCCCCACGGCGCGGCTGGTCGACAGCCATACGCGTGAGATCGACTGGCCGGCGACGACGGTCTCGGCCGCCCAGGTGCGCGGCGCCGACTACGACCTCGTGCTCGTCCAGGGCCCGGAGCCGGCGCTGCGCTGGCGCCGCTACTGCGACACGATCCTCGGGATCGCGCGCGAGCTCGACGTCCAGCGCGTGATCACCCTCGGCTCGCTGCTCGCCGACGTACCGCACTCGCGGCCGGTGCACGTGACCGGGATCGGCTCGGACTCGGCGTTGCTCGACCGGCTCGGTTTCGCGCCGACGAGCTATGAGGGACCGACGGGGATCACCGGGGTCCTCAACTACCACTGCGGCCAGGCCGGCCTGCCGAGCGTCAGCCTGTGGGCCTCGGTGCCGCACTACGTGGCGGCCGCGCCAAACCCGAAGGTGGCGCTGGCGCTGGTACGCGCGTTCGAGGGTGCGGCGGGCGTGGCGGTCGACGCCTCGGAGCTCGAGACCGCAGCCGAGGACTACGAGCGCCAGGTGAGCGCCGCGGTCGCGAGCGACCCAGAGGTCAAGGCGTTCGTCGAGCGGCTGGAGTCCGCGATGGACGAGGTCGTCGACGACACCGACGAGTCGAACCTGCCCTCGGCCGACATGATCGCCTCGGACTTCCAGCGGTTCCTGCGCCAGCGGCGGGGGTAGCTCGGCGGCGCTCCTGTGGGGCGTCCTCGAGGTCTGGGTTCGCGCTGAGGTGGCTGGGAGAGATACAAGTGGCTGAGCTGCGGTGCCGGGCTTTGGCTGGGTAGGGCGGCGGGAGGGGTGGTTGGTGGCCGGAGAGCCTGCTGCACTCGGTGGCTTGGGGCGTCCGGGTGAGCGGCGCTGGTGCTCGGGCGGTGCCGGGCCCTCGAAACGGGTCCAGGATGCCCGAGTTCGGGACGTTTGAACCTTTGTATGACCTATAGGTCATACAAAGCTCCGAACGTCCGGATTTCGTGCGCCAGACCGACCATATGCGCGTGTTTGGCCCGCCCTGGGCGGGCCAACCGTGGCAACAACCACTCCCGGACGACCGAGAGCCACTCCCACCGAGCGGAGCAGCCTCTCCGACCACCCTCCACTCCGCAATCCGCCCTACCCAGCTAAAGACCGGTCCCACAGCTCAGCCACTCGTATCTCTCCCAGCCACCCCAGCGCGAACCCAGGCCTCAAGGACGCCCCACAGGAGCGCCACCCAACCGCTACCGCTCAGCCGCCGGACACAGAATCCGAAAATCGCAAAAAGAGCAGATCTCGTGCGACGGCGTCGGCTGGAAGTCCTGGCGCGAGATCCCCTCGCCGATCTCCTCGATCGTCGCCCGCACGCGGTCGAGCTCCTCATCCGAGTGCGCGACCGGCACCTTCTCCGCGGTCATCACGTAGTAGTAGCTGTGCGCTGAGGTCTCCACTCCCCACGCCTGCCGCGCACCCATCTGGTAGATCGACAGCTGGACGTCACGCTGCAGCTCGTCAGCCGTCTTCGAGCGCCCCGTCTTGTAGTCGATCAGCTCGTACGTCCCGTCCGGGCGCCGATCGACGCGATCGACCCGCCCCCGAATCACGTGCGGGCCGAGCGTGAAGGAGAAGCTGCGCTCGAACCAGACCGGCTCGCCCTGCTCGTCGCGGACGCTCTCCCAGTAGCGCTCGAGTGCCTCGATCCCGCGCTCGCGGAACTGGAGCTCGTCGTCGGAGTCGCCGAAGCCGCCGCGTCGCCAGGCGGCCTCGAAGAGCTCGTACAGCTGCTCGCGGCCGGCGCCCGGCGACTTGTGGAAGCGCTCGAGCACGGTGTGCAGCGCGATCCCGAAGCGCTGGTTGATCGTCGACTCCTGCGGGATGCGAAATACGCGCGCGAACTTGTACTTGAGCGGGCAGAGGCGGTAGGTCTCGATGTCGGAGGCGGACAGCATCAGGCCCTTCTCCGGCGCCCCGGCGCCGCGGCGGCGGGGGATGAAGGGGTCGAGCGACGGGCCGCCGTCGTCGTCACCCGCGACCGGGCGGCGGTCGGGGTCGCGGCCGGCGTCGCGCAGCCAGCCGTCGAGCGCTGAGGACTCGAGCACGGCGCGCTGCTCGGCGCTCGCGCCCTGGGCGAGCAGCTGGTTGACCTCGGAGATCGCCTCCTCAAGCGGCTGGCCGGCCTTCGAGCGCTCGATCAGCGCGGCGACCTTCAGCAGCTCGAGGTAGCGCGCGACCGCCTGCGAGACGTCGAGCGTCGTGTCGAGGCGCATCTCCCCGAGCCGGCCGCCGACGCGCGCGACGGTGTCGAGCAGCTCGTCGCGCATGATCCTGAAGGTCGAGTGCAGCCCCTCGGCGGGGCTGAACAGCTCCTCCTCGACTCGCTCCTCGTCCGCCCCGAGCGCCGCGCGTGCCTCCTCGTAGAACGGGGACGGTGCCGCGGGCGAGCCGTTGGCGCCGTCGGCCCACGACAGCACCACGCTCTCGCGAGCGCGCGTGATCGCGACGTGCAGCCGCCGCCGCATGACGTCCTCGTGGCTCGCCGCGGGCACGTGCTCCTTGAGCAGGTCGTCGGGCTCGTCGTCGCCGGCGGCCGGCGGGCGGCCCGGCATCCGCGTCGCCGCCAGGCCGAGGACGAAGACGTGGTCGAGCTCGAGCCCCTTCGCGTCCTCCATCGCCATCACCCGGACCGCGGGAGCGCCCTCGTGACCGGTCGCCTCCTGCTCGGGCAGCCCCGAGTCCGCGACCGCCTTCAGGTAGCGCGTGAAGTCGCGCGGGGTGGCGTGCGGCTCGCGGCGCATGAACGCGGTCGCGAGCTCGGGCAGCCGCGCGATGTTGCGCAGCCGCTCGACGGTGTCGGCCTGCGTGGCGAAGACCTGCTGGCGCCGCACGCCGACGCGCTCGACGAGCCGCAGCACGAACGCGTCGGGGCGCCGGCTCTCGAACGCCGAGCAGGCGGCGCGGTAGAGGCGCAGGAACGCCTGCGCACGATCGCGCCCCTCGGGCGACAGCTGGGGCCCCTCGAGCGCCGCCGCGACCGCCGACGGCATGTCGACCTTGCGCCGTCGCGCGAGCTGGGTCAGGCGCGCGATGTCGACCGAGTGGAGCTCGATCGGCGCGCGCGAGAGGGCGCGTACGGCGGCGCCGGAGTCGGTCGGGTCGGCGAGCACGCGCAGCCACGCGAGCACGTCGCGGACCTCCGCGCGCTGGAAGTAAGCGCCCGGCCCCAGCACCCGGAACGGGACGGCACGCTCCTCGAGCTCGGCGCCGACGACCGTGCCGTCGCTGCTGGCCGAGTGCACCAGCACGGCGATCCGGTCCGGTCCGACTCCCGCGGCGATCAGCCGCTCGGCCTCCGCGGCAACCGCCTGCGCCTGCGCGCGCTCGGACGCGCAGCGCCAGAAGCGCACGCTGCCGGCCGCGTCCGGAGCGGCGGCGGTGCCGTTCGACCGGGCAGCGCCGCCTGCCTCAGCCTCGCCGCCTGCGCTCGCGCCGGTCTCAGGACGCCCGCGAAGCGCGCCGCCGAGCCGGCCGCCGATCGGCGCCGTCACCGCGGACGCCGCCCGCGCCACGGGCTCGGGGCAGCGCAGGCTCGGCTCGAGCCGCACGACCGCGGCGTCGGGGAACTCGCGCGTGAAGTCGCTGAGGTTCTTCGCCCCGGCACCGCGGAAGCGGTGCAGGGTCTGGTCGTCGTCGCCGGCGACGGTCAGCTGGCCGTGCTCCTCGCACAACAGCCGCAGCAGCATGCCTTCCGCGAAGCTCAGCTCCTGGTACTCGTCGACGAGCACGTGCGAGAAGCGGCGGCCCACCCGCTCGCGTACGTGCGGGCGCTCGTGGAGCAGCCGAAAGGCGGTCAGCACGAGGTCGCCGGCGTCGAGCGCCCCGCGCTCGGCCAGCAGGCGGTCGTGATCGGCGAAGAGCTGGGCGAACTCGGCCTCGCGCGCGGCGACGGCGCGCTCGGCGTCGCTGGCGTCCTCGGCCGCGGCGAGCAGGCGCTCGGCCCGCGCCTTGCACTCCTGTGGCGAGACGGCCTGCTGCTTGAGCCGGTCGATCCGCTCGACGAAGCTCGCCAGCAGCGGGGCGGGGTTGCCGCGGATCTCGTGCCGGCGGAGGGTCAGCTCGCCGAGGCGGTCGAGCAGCAGCGCCACGCGGTCGGCGGCGGTGACCGGTACGAACATCGGGTCGAGCCCCGCCTCGAGCGCCTCGTCGGCGAGCAGGCTGCGGCAGAGGCCGTCGAAGCTGTGGACGTGGAGCTCGTCGTACGGCGGCTCGACGAGCTCGCCGAGCCGCTCGCGGAAGTCCTCGACCGCCCGCTCGGAGAGCACGAGCGCGAGCACGCTCTCCGCCGCGACCTCGCCCCGGGCGAGCCAGGCGAAGCGGTGCGCCAGCGCCTGCGTCTTGCCGGTTCCGGCGCCGCCGAGGATCAGCTCCTGGCCCTCAGGGTGCGTGACGGCGGCCTGTTGGAGCTCGGTCAGGCCGTCGAGGCGAGGCGGCATGGCTCCACGATACGGCCCCGGGGCGCTTGGCCCCGGCCGTCCGCGGCTCGTCCTGACGGGACCGAAGCCGCGCGGCTAGCGGTGGCGGGCGCTGAAGGTGGTGGTGTAGGTGGCGGCCGGCAGGTCGGTCTGCTGCGGCCCACCGACGAGGACGCCGATGCCGATCTCGCGATAGCGCGGGTTGAGCATGTTGCGGCGGTGGGGCGGGCTGCCCATCCAGGCGGCGACGATCTCGCGCGGGGCGCCACGCGAGCCCGAGCCCCAGGCGAGGTTCTCGCCGACCATCCAGGAGAAGCCGCGCCGGATGTAGCGCGTCCGGCGCAGGCGGTCGACGATGTCGTGCCCGCTGCGGGAGACGTGCGCGAAGTACTTGCGGTGGACCATGTCGTGGCTGTGCCAGACCGCGGCCTTCGACAGGCGCGGGTTGAGGCGCAGGCGGCGCAGGCCGCGGGCGGCGCGGCGCTGGTTGATCACGCAGATGACGGCGCGCGCGAGCCGGCGCGTCGGCGCCTGGCGCGGGAGCGCGGAGACGGCGGCGGTGGTCGTCGGCTTGCAGCGCGGGCCGGGCTTGGCGGCCGCCGAGGCGGCCGCCGAGGCGGTCGCGGGGGCGAGCAGCAGGGCGCAAGCGAGGAGGCCGGCGGCGAGCAGCGCCGGAATGCGAGCTTTCGTGGAGGCCATGGCTCATGAGGTCGTCCAGGGCTCGTGCACGGTGCAGCGCTCGGCCACCCGACCTGGACGAATGTTCGAGTTTCGGTGCGCGCCACAATGTGGCCGTGGCCGATCGTCTGCGCGACTACCGCGATATGCGGGACTTCGCCGCCTCGCCTGAGCCCGAGGGGGAGGGGACCGCGGCCGCGGCCGACCTGCCGCGCTTCGTCGTCCAGGAGCACCATGCGACGCGCCTGCACTGGGACCTGCGGCTCGAGCGCGAGGGGACGCTCGCGTCGTGGGCCGTCCCGCGCGGGATCCCGGACCACCCGAAAGAGGACCGGCTGGCGGTGCGGACCGAGGACCATCCGCTCGAGTACCTCGAGTTCGAGGGCGAGATCCCGGCCGGTAGCTACGGCGCGGGGTCGATGACCGTCTGGGACAGCGGGACCTACGAGGTCGAGAAGTTCCGCGACGACGAGGTGATCGCCGTCTTCCACGGCGAGCGCGTCCAGGGCCGCTACGTGCTCTTCCACACGCGCGGCAAGGACTGGATGATCCACCGGATGGATCCGCCGGCGCCGGGCGTCGAGCCGATGCCGGAGCCGATCGAGCCGATGCGCGCGAAGCTCGGCGGGCTGCCGCGCGACGACGCCGCGTTCGCCTACGAGGTCAAGTGGGACGGGATCCGCGCGATCGCCCGCGTCGACCGCGGCCACCTCGACCTCACCGGTCGCAACGGCACCGACTTCACGCCGCGCTACCCGGAGCTGAAGCCGCTCGCCGGCGCGCTCGGCTCGACGCGGGTCATCCTCGACGGGGAGGTCGTCGCCTTCGACGACCAGGGGCGGCCGAGCTTCGAGCGGCTGCAGTCGCGGATGCACCTGAGCACCGAGGCGGCGGCCAAGCGGCGCTCGCGCGACATCCCGGTCGTCTACGTCGCCTTCGACCTGCTCTGGCTCGACGGCCACTCGCTGCTCGGGCTGCCCTACCGCGACCGCCGCCGCCTGCTGGCGGAGCTGGGCGTCGAGGGCTCGCACTGGCGCACGCCCGCGCACCACGAGGGCGACGGCGAGGCGCTGCTCACCGCGACCCGCGAGCAGGGCCTCGAGGGGATCGTCGCGAAGCGACTCGACTCGGTCTACGAGCCGGGGCGTCGCACGGCCGCCTGGATCAAGGTCAAGAACGTGACCCGCCAGGAGGTGGTGATCGGCGGCTGGTCGCCCGGGGAGGGCGAGCGCAGCGCGTCGCTTGGCGCCCTCTGCGTCGGCGTCTACGACGAGCAGGGCGAGCTGCGCTACGCCGGCAAGGTCGGCACCGGGTTCAACGCCGAGTCGCTCCGCCACGTGGCCGGCGAACTGGAGCCGCTGCGGCGCAAGACGAGCCCGTTCGAGGGTCGCCAGCCGCCGCGCAAGACCGTCTTCATCGAGCCGCGGCTGGTGGCGGAGGTCGAGTTCCGCGAGTGGACCCGGACCGGCACCCTGCGCGCCGGCGTCTTCCTCGGCCTGCGACCGGATGTCGATCCGGCGACCGTCGTCCGCGAGGGCTAGGCGCTCGCAATATTCCAACCGGCCCTGGAGTGAAACCGCTGCTAGGGGGTAACTTCCAGCCGATGCCAAGAGCTATCTGGAGTGGGGCCATCAGCTTCGGCCTCGTCAACATCCCCGTCAAGCTGTATTCGGCCGTCTCGCGCAAGACGGTTCGCTTCAACCAGCTCGACGGCAAGGACGGCACGCGGATCCAGCAGAAGCGCGTCAACCCCGCCACCGGCGACGAGGTCCCCTACGAGCGGATCGTCAAGGGCTACGAGCTCGCCCCCGACCGCTACGTGGTCATCACGCCCGAGGAGCTCGACGCGATCGAGCCGAAGAAGACCCAGATGATCGAGATCGAGGACTTCGTCGAGCTCGAGCAGATCGACCCGATCTTCTACGACCACCCGTACTACCTCGCGCCGGGCAAGGGCGCGACCAAGGCCTACGCGCTGCTGATCGAGGCGATGGAGCAGTCCGGCCGCGTCGGCATCGCACGCGTCGTGATCCGCTCGAAGGAGCAACTCGTGGCGCTGCGCGCCCGCGGCGGCGTCCTCCACATGGAGACGATGCTGTTCGGCGACGAGGTGATCCCGCCGAACGAGCTCGAGGAGCTGCCCGAGCCGGGGAAGGTGTCGGGCGCGCGCAAGCGCGAGGTCGAGATGGCGAGGGAGCTGATCGACTCGCTCGCAGCCGACTTCGATCCCTCGAAGTACCACGACGAGTACCGCGAGCGGGTGCTCGAGCTGATCGAGGACAAGGCCGAGGGCAGGGAGATCGCCGTCCAGCCGGTCGAGGAGGCGCCCGCCGAGGTGCCCGACCTGATGGCCGCGCTCGAGGCGAGCATCGCGTCGGCGAAGCGCCAGGGCGGCGGGGCGAAGAAGCCGGCGCTGGTCGACGGAGACGGGGCGGAGGCGACGGACGGGAAGCCGAAAGCCAAGGCGAAGTCGGCCGGCAAGTCGAAGTCCGCCGCAACCAACTCCAAGTCCACGGCAGGCAACTCGAAGTCCAAGGCCGCCGCGAGCAACTCGAAGTCGAAGGCGACGCCCGCCAAGAAGCGCGCGCCCGCCAAGAAGAAGACCGCGGCCAAGAAGTAGGTGGCGCCCGAGGTCGACGTCGAGGGGCGGCGGCTGAAGCTGTCCAACCTCGACAAGGTCCTCTTCCCCGAGACGGGCTTCACCAAGGGCCACGTCATCGACTACTACACGCGCGTGGCTCCGGCGGTGCTGCCGCACCTGCGCGGCCGCGCGCTGACGCTCAAGCGCTATCCGAACGGCGTCGAAGGCCACTTCTTCTACGAGAAGCAGAAACCCTCGCTCGCGCCCGAGTGGGTGCGCACCGAGAAGATCGAGGCCGGCGACCGGATGATCGACTTCGTCCTCTGCGACGACCTCGCCACGCTCGTCTGGCTCGCCAACCTCGCCGACCTGGAGCTGCACCCCTCGCTCGCGCTCGCGAAGGACCCCGACCGCCCGACCGTGATCGCCTTCGATCTCGACCCCGGCCCGCCCGCCGGCCTGCCCGAGTGCCGTCGGGTCGCGCTGCTGTTGCGCGACACGCTCGCCCACATCGGCCTCGAGTGCTTCCCCAAGAGCTCGGGCTCGAAGGGGATGCAGGTCTACGTTCCGCTCAACACCCCCGTCACCTACGACGACACGAAGCCCTTCGCGCACGCGCTCGCGCAGCTGCTCGAGCGCGAGCACGGCGACCTGATCGTGTCGCGGATGAAGAAGAGCCTGCGCACCGGCAAGGTCTTCATCGACTGGAGCCAGAACGACCGCCACAAGACGACGGTCGCCGTCTACTCGCTGCGAGCCCGCGAGCCCGCGACCGTGTCGACGCCGCTGACCTGGGACGAGGTCGAGGACGACGACTGCAAGCTGATGTTCGAGACGCACGAGCTGCTCGACCGGGTCGCCGAGCACGGCGACCTGTTCGAACCGGTGCTGAAGCTCGAGCAGCGCCTGCCGAAGCTCTGACGGCAAGCGGGCGAGGTCGCCTGGCTATGGTGACCTGATGGTCGACTGGGGAACCGCCCGCCGCGTTGCCGGATTCGCCGCACGCTCGGACCACGTGCCCGACGTGGGAGCCGACCTCGCCGCGCTCGCCGCCGAGTTCGAGCCGCGCGTGAGCGCGTACACGGGCCTGGTGCCCGCCGCGCCGATCCCCCGCCCCGAGCTGGTCAGCCGTCAGGGCTGGGCCGAGGCGAACCTCGTCGCGATGGAGGACATCATGGAGCCCGTCGAGCAGCGGCTCGGCGAGCGGTTCCAGTCCGCCGGGCGGTTCGCCGGCCCGCTGCGGGCCGCCGCGGGAACCGCGCTCGCGGCCGAGCTCGGCCTCGTCACCGGCTACATGTCGCAGCGCGTGCTCGGCCAGTACGAGCTGTCGCTGCTCTCCGGCACCGCACGCCCGCGGCTGCTCTTCGTAGCCTCCAACCTGCTCGGCGGCGCCAACGCCCTCGCCGTCGACCGCGATGCCTTCATCCGTTGGGTAACCGTGCACGAGCTCACGCACGCGCTCCAGTTCGGCGGCGTGCCGTGGCTGCGCGACCACCTCGGCGGTCTGCTGCGCGAGTACCTCGCGACCGTCGACGTGAGCTTCGACCCGAAGGGCGCCGGGTCAGCCGAGAACGGGCCCAAGGACGGCGGAAGCAGCGGTCCGGGCGGCGACGCGGGCACCGGCGGTGCCCCCGGCGGACGGACCGGGGGCCTGCTCGGCCGCCTGCGCGACCTCGACCTGCCCGACCCCGCCGACCTCGCCGAGCGCTTCCGCGAGGGCGGGCTCGCCGCGCTCGTGCAGACAGAGGACCAGCGCCGGCTGATGGACCGGATGCAGGCCGCGATGGCGGTCGTCGAGGGTCACGCGGAGCACGTCATGGACGCGCTCGCGCCCGAGCTCGTCCCCCAGCACGAGGGCCTGCGCGAGGCGATGGACCGCCGCCGCGCCAGCCGCTCGGCGCCCGAGCGCGTGCTGATGCGACTGCTCGGGATGGAGATGAAGATGCGCCAGTACCGGCTCGGCAAGGTGTTCTGCGACGCCGTCGTCGCCGAGGGCGGCATCGCCGGCCTCAACCGGGTCTGGCGCGCGCCCGACGCCCTGCCGACGCTCGCCCAGCTCGAGCGCCCGCACGAGTGGATGGCGGCCCAGCAGGCGCCCGGCCTGGGGCCGGCAGCGTAGGACGCTCAGCTCAGGCGATCGACCAGCCTGCGTGAGGTCAACCGTGCGCAACGCCCCACGATCTCTGTAACGACTCGCGCCGCCTGGTTTACAAACGTGTGTTCGGTGGTACAGTTCTACCGAACTTAGAAGTAATAAGCCTTCGATAGCCCGGCTCCCGCTGGGAAGGAGATCCTCACCCACATGGCATCGCAGACCCCCACGCAGCGCAAGGCCACGGCCAAGAAGGCCGCCGCCACCCGCAAGCGCAACGCCGCCACCAAGAGCGCGAAGAGCGCCAAGAGCTCGGCGAAGGCCAGCGCGACCTCGGCCCGGGCGGCCACCAAGCAGGCGACCAGCTCGGCCAAGCGCGCCACCACGCAGGCGAGCAACGCGACCAGCGAGGCCCGCGGGGCGACCAGCCTCACGCTCGTCGTCGTCGCCCTCCAGGCCGAGCGCGCGCTCCTGATCCCGGTCGGCGCCGCCCTGATCGCCCGCGACGCGGTCGTCGACGTGACCAAGCCGTACACCAACCGCACGAGCGCCGAGCGCGAGCTGAAGAAGTTCGAGCGTCGCGGCAACACCGCGCGCAACAGCGTCCGCCGCGAGGTCAAGCGCACCCGCACGCGCGTCGAGCGCGAGCTGCGCCAGCGTCGCAACGAGGTCCGCAAGAACGTCACCGACGTTCGCGGCGACCTCCAGCGGCAGGTCTCCGACGTCCAGTCGAACGCGACCGGCGTCGCCCGCAAGGTCCAGGAGCAGGTCGCCGCGCTCGTCTAGTCGTACCCCTCCTCCCTCCCCAGCACGAGCGGCGCCCCTCCGGGGCGCCGCTCGTCGTTCGGGGGCGCTCGGCCGGCGAAACCCGTCTGCGAGAATGGTCGCGATGCCTACCGAGGAGCAGATCAAGGAGGCGCTGAGCCAGGTCATCGACCCGGAGCTGCGCAAGAACATCGTCGAGCTGGGGATGGTCCGCTCGATCGAGCGCCACGACGACGGTCGCGTCGACGTCGTGGTGTCGCTGACCACCGCCGGCTGACCGATCCGCTCCCACTTCGAGAAGGCAGTCAGCGAGAACGTGATGGCGCTCGGCGGCGTGAGCTCCGTGACCGTCGGCTTCGACGTGCTGAGCCCGGACGAGAAGCAGACCCTCCAGACGCGCCTCGGCCGCGGCGTGCTGCCCCAGGGCGCGCTCGCGCAGGTCAAGAACGTGATCTGCGTCGGCTCGGGCAAGGGCGGCGTCGGCAAGTCGACGGTGACCGCCAACCTAGCCGCCGCGCTGCAGGAGGAGGGGATGGCCGCCGCCGCGATGGACGCCGACGTCTGGGGCTACTCGATCCCGCGCATGCTCGGCGTGCACGGCCGGCCGATGATCGACGGGCAGCGCAAGATCCTGCCGCTCGACGCCGCCGGCGGCGTCAAGGTGATCTCGATCGAGTTCTTCCTCGACCGCGAGGACCAGGCGATCGTCTGGCGCGGCCCGATGCTCCACAAGGCGATCCGCCAGTTCCTCGAGGACGTCGCCTGGGGCGAGCTCGACTACCTGCTGATCGACCTCCCTCCCGGCACCGGCGACGTCACGATGACGCTCGCCCAGCTACTGCCCCAGGCCCGCTTCCTGATCGTCACGACGCCCCAGCCCGCCGCCCAGACCGTCGCCAAGCGCGCGGCCGAGGCCGCCGAGCGCTACGACCTCGAGGTCGTCGGCATCGTCGAGAACATGTCCGGCTTCACCACCCCCTCCGGCGAGCGCTTCTCGATCTTCGGCGAGGGCGGCGGCCGCGAGCTCGCCGACCAGCTCGACGTACCGCTCCTGGGTCAGGTCCCGCTCCAGGAGGAGCTACGGATCGGCTCCGACGAGGGCCGCCCGCTCGTCATCGACGACCCCGACGCCCCAGCCGCCCAGGCCCTGCGCCACATCGCCCGCGGCCTGATCGCCGCGACCCCCCAGCAGACCCCGGTCCTCCAAGCCGCCTCGGGCCCAGCCCTCGAGGCCGTCCCAGAGGTCACCGGCACCGCCCTCCCGATGGCGCCCTAGAGCGCTAGCTGGCCTTCTTGAAGTAGGCGGCATTCATCTCGGTGAACTTCGCCCACTCCTCGGGCAGCTGATCCTCCGCGAAGCAGGCGTCGACGGGGCAGGCCTCGACGCAGGCGTCGCAGTCGATGCACTCCTCGGGGTCGATGTAGAGCATGTCGACCTTGTCGTAGTCGGGCTCGTCCGGCGTGGGGTGGATGCAGTCGACCGGGCAGACCTCGACGCACGAGTTGTCCTTTGTGCCGATGCACGGCTCTGCGATGACGTAGGCCATGTGTGCTCAGTCCCTTCGTGCGGTCGTGTCGAGATCCTGCCCCGGCCGGAACGGCCGAGCGACGGCGGATTCTACACCCGAGCCGACCGGGCGGAGCCTCCGAACGCCCGGCGGCGAGCCGGTAACCGCGTGTTCGATCGCGGGGACGCGAGCCTCTGTAGGGTCGTCCGCCGATGGACCTCCGCCAGGCAGCCGAGCTTCAGAACCGCGGCATGATCGCGTTCGACCTCGCGCTCGGCACGGCCGCGCTCGCGACGCCCGACGCCACGCTGAAGCTGCTCGGCCACGCCGAGCCCTCCGACGACGCCCGCGAGCTCTTCCGCCGCTGCGGCCCGATCTGGCTCACCTTCGCCGCCGCCCACGCCGTCGCCGCCGCCCGCGGCCGCCCCGAGGACTGGTGGGCGCTCGCCTGGCTGCGCGGCACAGAGCTCTTCACCGACGCCCTCTGGTCCCGCTCACCCGCCTTCCGCACCCCCCGCGCCCGCGCCACCATGGTCGGCGCCGGCCTAGGCAACCTCGCCATGACGCTCGCCTTCGCCCAGCTCGCCACCCGGCCCCGGCGCCGCCGGGCACTTCGGCGCCGCTAGCTCAGGCCGCTAGCGCCGCCTCGAGCTCGCGCGTGTCAGCCACGGCGGAACGCTCGGGAAAGGTCACCAAGAGCTCGCCGTCGCGCTCGAGCAGCCACTTCGCGTTGACGATCGTGACGCCGATCAGCTCGTCGTTCTCGTCGAACCGGATGATGTGCCCCTCCGGACTCGGTGGCGAATCGGCAGCTGGACGCGGCTTCCCGATCGACATGTAGAGCACGTCGCCTCGGGCGTCGTAGACGACATCGTCGAATGTGTAGGGACCGAGATGGATCATGTTGGACGCTCCTTCCGATAGCCGTGGGCCGTAATGACCCGTATCGGACTCTCGCCGAAGTCTACGACCACCCGGAGCCACCGGGTAGGGCCCACCGCCGCGCTGAAATGCCGTCTACGGTGAGGATTCGGATCCGGGAGGACGACATCCGGCGCTACCGCCGTAACCATGATCGATCGAGAATGTGCGCCCATGTAGCGTCGGACATGACGACGACTTCTCCGGTGCCGGAGAGCCCGAGGGCGATGATCGTCTCGCGAGGCTGGCTCACTCAAGGGGGAGGCCCAGAGCGACGCCTTCTCGCCCCACCGGGGGATCGTCCGTAGGCTTTCGCGCGTGATCCTGCTGACGGGAGCGACGGGGACGGTCGGGTCGGCGCTATTGCGGCGGCTGACGGTGGCTGGGATGCCGGTCCGGTGCCTGGTCCGCAATCCGAAGCGGCTAGGACCGGAGCGGGTTCGGGTGCAGATAGCGCTGGGGGACCTGGCGGATCCGGCGTCGTTCCGGAACGCGCTGCGGGGAGTCGACACGGTCGTGCACCTCGCGGCCTCGATCCGCGACCAGCCGCGCGGGTCGATCGAGGAGCTGAACGCGATGGCGACGCTGCGCCTGGCGCGGGCGGCAGAGCGGGCGGGGGCGCGGCGGTTCGTGTTCGCGGCGGCGAGGGGGGCGAGCCTGCAGTCGCCGACCCGGTTCATGCGCGCAAAGGCGCTGGCGCGCCAGGCCGTCGAGGCGACGGATCTGGAGACGACCGTCTTCTCACCTTCGATCGTCTACACCCCCGGGGATCCGTGGCTGACGCTGCTCGAGCGGTTCTCGCACTTGCCGGCGGTGCCGGTGTCGGGCTCCGCCCGCAGCCTTTACCAGCCGGTCTGGGCCGAGGACATGGCCGACTGCATCGTCGCCTCCCTCGACCGTGACCCTGGGCCGTCCGAGAACGGGCGCCGGGGATTCGAGCTGGCCGGCCCCGAGACGCTCTCCTACGAGCAGATCGTGCGGCTGGCGCTGCGAGCGCTGGGTCGCCAGCGGCCGCTGGTGCACGTGCCGCTGCCGGTCGTCCGCGCGGGCCTGCGCGGGCTCGAGCGGCTCGTCGGCCCGCCGGTCTTCGCGACCTGGGAGGAGGTCGAGCTGATGGAGGAGTCGATGACGACCTCGCGCGGGACCGGGGATGCCGAGTCGCTCGGTGTCAACCCGCTGCGAATGAGCGCCGTGCTCGGCGCGACGGCCGCGGCTTAGGCCCCACAACGCACACGGGGGCCCGGTGGACGAATCCACCGGGCCCCCGCTGTGGCAATCGGCGCAGCAGAATGCGCCGGAAGACAGCATATACGCTGTCCTTACATCATGCCGCCCATGTCGGGCATACCGCCGCCCGGCATGCCGCCGCCGTCCTTGTCCGGGATCTCGGCGACGATCGCCTCGGTGGTCAGGATGTTCTTCGCGATCGAGGCTGCGTTCTGCAGCGCCGAGCGCGTGACCATCGCGGGATCGATGACGCCGGCCGCGACGAGGTCGACGATCTCGCCGGTGTCGGCGTTGAGGCCGTCGTTCTTCTTCGCCTTGCGGACGTCGTTGACGACGACCGAGCCCTCGAGGCCTGCGTTGTGCGCCAGCTGACGGACCGGCTCCTCGAGCGCACGTAGCACGATCCGCGCTCCGGTCTGCTCGTCCGGGTCGTCGATCGCGTCGACCTTGACGGCCGAGGAGGCACGCAGCAGCGCGACGCCTCCGCCCGGCACGATGCCCTCCTCGAGGGCCGCGCGGGTGGCCTGCAGCGCGTCCTCGACGCGGTGCTTCTTCTCCTTCATCTCGGTCTCGGTGGCGGCGCCGACCTTGACCACCGCGACGCCGCCGGCGAGCTTCGCCAGCCGCTCCTGCAGCTTCTCGCGGTCGAAGTCGGAGTCGGTGTTCTCGATCTCCGCCTTGATCTGGTTGATGCGGCCCTTGATGCCCTCGGCATCGCCGGCGCCGTCGACGATCGTCGACGTGTCCTTGGTGACCACGACGCGACGGGCGCGGCCGAGCTGCGAGAGCTGCGTGTTCTCGAGCTTGAGGCCCATCTCCTCGGTGATGACCTCGCCACCGGTGAGGATCGCGATGTCCTCGAGCATCCGCTTGCGGCGGTCGCCGAAGCCGGGGGCCTTGACCGCGACGCCGGTGAAGGTGCCGCGGAGCTTGTTCACGACGAGCGTCGCGAGCGTCTCGCCCTCGACGTCCTCGGCGATGATCAGGATCGGCTTGCCCGACTGGATGACCTGCTCGAGCACGGGCAGCACGTCGCGCACGGAGCCGATCTTCGAGTTCGCGATCAGCACGTACGGATCCTCGAGGACGGCCTCCATCCGCTCCTGGTCGGTGACCATGTAGGGCGAGATGTAGCCCTTGTCGAACTGCATGCCCTCGGTGAACTCGAGGTCCATGCCGAACGTCTGGCCCTCCTCGACGTTGACGACGCCGTCCTTGCCG
>Ga0190275_10000283_pt1 | contig 49769 bp, 32 predicted proteins | sample Popmic550T_FD_133745 | JGI IMG/M metagenome (GOLD analysis project Ga0190275, IMG submission 133745) | Populus adjacent soil microbial communities from riparian zone of Yellowstone River, Montana, USA - 550 T | ecosystem: Environmental > Terrestrial > Soil > Riparian zone > Trees stand | place... | reverse complement strand
GAACACGGTGACGGTCACGATCACGGTCAACGCGGTCAACGACGCCCCGGTGGCCGCGGCCGACGCATACAGCGTCGACGAAGCCGGGACGCTGACGGAGACGGCAGCCACGGGCGTCCTGGCTAACGATACGGATGCCGAAGGCGCGATCACCGCGATTCTCGTGACCGGTCCGACGAACGAGTCGGCGTTCACGCTGAACGCGGACGGCAGCTTCACCTACACGCACGACGGCTCGGAGACGACCAGCGACTCGTTCACTTACAAGGCGAACGACGGCACGGCCGACTCGAACACCGTCACCGTCACGATCACCATCAACCTGGTCAACGACGCCCCGGTAGTCACGGTTCCGGGCGCGCAGAGCGGAATGGAAGACACTGCGATCGTCTTCAGCGGCACGGTCTCGGTCGCCGACGTCGACGCCGGCACGAATGCGGTCGAGATCGACCTTGCTTCCACCAACGGCACGCTCACCTTGAGCGGCACCACCGGTTTGACCTTCACCACCGGCGACGGCACCGGCGACGCAGCGATGACCTTCACAGGCACGCTCACCAACATCAATGCGGCCCTGAATGGCCTGAGCTACATGCCGAGCAGTGAGTACGCCGGGGGGGCGGTAATCACCGTCGCGGCCGACGACCAGGGCTTCACCGGCACCGGCGGAGCGCTGCAGGACAGCGAGACCATTGCGGTCACCATCACGGCCGCCAACGACCCCCCGGTCAATTCGATGCCGGGTACGCAGACGTTCGACGAAGACACCGTTCTGACGCTGTCGACGGGGAACGCCAACAAGATCTCGATCAGCGACAACGACGCCGGCGCGAACAGCGTCCAGCTCCAGCTCACCGCCACCAACGGCGCGCTCACGCTGTCCGGAATCACCGGCCTGTCGTTCACTGTCGGCGACGGCACGAGCGACGCGACGATGACGTTCACCGGCACGATCGCGAACATCAACACCGCGCTCGACGGGATGACGTACACGCCGACCCTCAACTACAACGGCTCGGCCACGATCACGGTCAACACCAACGATCAGGGCTTCACGGGCGGCGGCGCGCAGAGCGACAACGACGTGCTGAATCTCACGATCAACGCCGTCAACGACGCGCCGGTCAACACGGTTCCGGGCCTGCAGACCTTCAACGAGGACGTGAACCGCACGTTCTCGACCGGCAACAGCAATCTCATCTCCATCGCGGACGCCGACGCGACGACCGCGCAGGTGACGCTCTCGGTCACGAACGGCACGCTGTCGACTAACGGCATCGCGGGTCTTTCGTTCACGGCCGGCGACGGCGTCGACGACACCACCATGACGTTCACCGGCACGGTGGTGAACATCAACGCTCGCCTCGACGGCCTGCTCTTCAAGCCGACCGCGAACTACTACGGCAGCGCGACGCTGACGATCCTCACCAGTGACCAGGGCAACACCGGCACGGGCGGCACGCTCACGGACACCGACAACGTGTCGATGACCATCAGCCCGGTCAACGATCCGCCGACGGTCACCGCCAAGACGCATACGACACATTCGGCGATCGGCCTCTCCATCAGCGCCGCCAGCCACACCGGCGAGCTGATGGAAGGTGCCACCGACGTCGACGATCACGATCCCGTTAGCGAGCTGACGGTGGAGCTCGTCGGTACTCCGACGCCGGCCAATGCGACGGTCACGGTGACCAACGCGACCGACGGTTCCTTCTACTTCGAGCCGACGGGAGGTCTCAGCGGCGTCGGATCGGCCTCGTTCCAGTTCCGCGTCTGCGACAACGGCGACGTCGGCCTCAGCCTGGCGGCGGAGTGCAGCGCGGCGCAGACCGTAACGTTCAACATCAACGGGCCTGACCTCTGGTTCGTCGACGACACGGACGCGGCCGGCTGCACCGTGAACTGCAACGGCAGCCGCACCAAACCGTACCCGTCGCTGGCCTCGCTTCCGGCCGGCTTCGCCGCGCGCGGCACCGGCGACCGGATCTTCCTCTTCTCCGGCACGTACGCGGCCGGTGCGGGTCACACCTTCAACGCCTCCGAGCATCTGGTGGGTCAGGGCGCGTCCGGCTCGTTTGACACACACCTCGGTGTCTCGGCCGTCGCGAACGGCACCCTCGACACGCGTCCGGTGCTGGATCCGATCCCGGCCAGCGACGCCGACCTCCCGGTCCTCCAGGGAACGGTGACGATGAACGTGGCCAGCCCGACGATGCGCGGTATCGCCATCCAGACCGCGGGCGTGACCGGCTTCGCCGCCAACGCGTCCGGCACCTTGCTCACCGTCGCCGATTCGATCGTCAGCTCGAACACGACTGCGGTGAACGTCAGCGGCTCAACGGCGTCGGTTGCGGGCGTCAACTTCCTCCGCACCAATTCGAGCGGCGGTGCGAACGGCATCGTCCTTTCGAATGTCGCCGGCTCGTGGGACTTCAGCACCAGCGCGACGCCGGGCTCGCTGACCGGCAACACCGTGGCAGCGTTCTCGATGACCAACAGCGCGAACACGACCCCGACCATCGACTACGACGGCGCGATCGCGCCGGCGAACAACGCCCGCGCGGTCGACATCGGTACGGGCGCGGCCACCACCGGTCTCCGCGGCGGCACGCTCTCGTTCGGCGGCGCGTTCACGACCACTTCGAGTGCAGCGAACGGCAACGCCGGCGGCATCCGCATCCGCAACAGCTCGGCCGGGACGGTGACGTTCGAAGGCTCATCGCACTCGATCAGCGCGAACGCGAACATCGGCGTCGAGCTACTGACCAATACCGGTGCGACCGTCGAGTTCACCGGCGGCAACCTCGACATCGTCACCACCACCGGCAAGGTCTTCACCGCCACCGGCGGCGGCACGGTGAGAGTCGCAGGCAGCAGCAACACGCTGACGACCGAGAGCGACGGCGCTCCGGCCGGCGGCATGCTGCTCGAGGTGGTGAGCACCACCATCGGCACGGGCGGCCTGAACTTCGTCAGCGCGACCGGTCACGGTGCCAGCAGCACTGCAAAGGGCATCCATCTGAGCAACGCGGGCTCGAACGGCGTCACCATTCTCGGCACCGGCAGCGGGTTCACGGGCGGCACGATCACGAACTACGTGCAGAAGGGTGCACACGTCGAGAACACGAACAACATCAGCTTCAACTACATGAACTTCAACGGCAACGGCACGGCGAACCTCGCCGCGGCCGGAACGTGCGGTGACCTGATCAACGGAACCAACACGAACTGCGCGGCGGGTATCGACCTGCAGGACGTGAACACGGCCACGCTGACGAGGGTCGCCGTCTCCGGCGGCGTGCAGAACGGCATCAACGGCAGAAACGTGACCGCCCTGACCCTCGACAACGTCGACGTTACCGGCGCCGGCAACGAGGCCAACGAGAATGGGGTCAACATTCACAACCTCTTCGGCACGGTCACCTGGACGCAACTCGACGCCACGAACAACGCCGGTAGTCAGCTGGAGATCCAGAACGCGAGTGGCACGAACAACGTCACGCTCAACGGCGGAACGTTCAGCAATAGCGCGTGGCCGGGCTCGCTCACGAGCTCACACGGCATTCTGTTCGCCGGGTACAACAGCGCCAACATGACCATCTCGGTGCAGAACTGCACGATCGCGCGCAACTTCGGACCGGCCTTCAACGCCATCTCGGGCCTTGGCGCCACGGTCAACTCCACGCTCAACGGCGGCTCGCTGATCGACAACGGGCAGCACTTCGTCGTGGCACTGGCGGAAAGCGGCTCGATGACCTACGCCCTGACGAACGTCGGCACCGCGTGGGTGGACGGCTCGGTCGGCGGCCATTCAGGCGTGACGCCGGTTTCGATCTTCCTCGGCGCCAATTCGACCGGCTCGATCACCGGCACCATCAGCGGGAACACCTTCGGCCTTGCGGGGACCGCCAACTCCGCGGCCTGCAATGGCGGCTGCAACGCCATCTCCGTCAACAACGGCAACTCCGACGGCTCGATGACCGCCACCATCACCGGCAATACCATTCAGCGCTCGGGCGGCGGCGGCATCAGCGTCACGGCGGGCTCGGGCGGAGGCACCGACAGCTCGATCATGAAGGTGAAGATCACAAGCAACATCTTGCAGATGCCGGACAACACGAGTGGATTGAGCCAGGCCATCGCCACCTCGAAAGGTGCGAGCGCGGGCGACACGACGCAAACCTGCACGAACATTCTCAGCAACACGATCAACTTCACAGGCGGTGCTGGAACGTGGACCACCGCGGCCACGATCCGTCTCCGCAATGTCGGCACCACCGGCGCGATGACGCTGCCCGGGTACACTGGTGCGGCCACCGACTACGCCGCGGTGGCGACCTATCTCAACGGTCGCAACACCATCGGCGGCGGCGGCACCGGGTCGGTGCAGAATGCCAATACTTTCAGCAACACCACACCAGCGGGCTCCGACTGCTTCTAGTTCTCAGAGAGGGACCGGCCATGCCGGTCCCTCTCCCCTCATCGAGGATTTGGTATCTTTCACCCTCCCTCCGCGGCGCGAAAAGGAGTAGACTTCGTGTCAGGTCCGCGTCTCCAAAAAGTCCCCGGGTTCCTCTAAACCATTAGGTCTACATCTACTTAAGGAGGTAGAAATGGGTACACCTTTCATGGGTGAAATCAAAATCGTCGGATTCAATTACCCCCCCAAGGGCTGGTCGACGTGCAACGGTCAGTTCCTCCCCATCAATCAGAATCAGGCTCTCTTTTCGCTGCTGGGCACCATGTATGGCGGCAACGGCCAGACGACGTTTGCGCTTCCGGATTTCAGAGGACGCGTCCCGATCCACGTCGGCGGAGGCTTCATTCAGGGGCAGGCCGGCGGCCAGGAGTTTCATACGGTGACCATGAGCGAGATGCCGGCGCACAATCACTTCGTGCAGGCGACCGCCGCGACTCAGCAGACCAACAATCCAACCAACAATCTGCTCGCATCGATCAACGCTCCGCAGTACAACCCGGTCACGCAGCTCACGACGCTCCATCCCAGCACGATCACCAACACCGGCGGCAGCCAGCCCCATGAAAACCGGCAACCGTTCACGGTCCTGCTGTTCATCATCGCCTTGCAGGGCGTCTTCCCGTCTCGGAATTAGGAGGAAACGAACATGTCAGATCCTTATATCGGCGAAATCCGCATGTTTGCCGGCAACTTCCCGCCGAATGGCTGGTCGATGGCGAACGGCGCGCTCATGCCCATCTCGCAGAACGACGCGCTGTTCGTGCTCTACGGCACGACGTACGGCGGGGACGGGCAGGAGACCTTCGGCATTCCGAACCTGAATGGGCGCGTGCCCGTGCACGCCGGCCAGGGGCCGGGAATCAGTCAGACCTACGTCCAGGGAGAAATGGCGGGTGTCGAATCGGTCACCCTGACCGTGCAGCAGATCCCCGTCCACAACCATTCTTTCCTCGGATCGGAGGCCATCGCGCAGAATCCGCAGCCGACGGACTCGATCGTCGCGCAATCAGCGACCGTGCAGCTCTACATCACCGACGCGGCCGCCACGCCGATGGACAATCAGGCAATTCAGCCCGTCGGTGGCAGTCAGCCGCACGAAAACATGCAGCCGTACCTTGCCATCGGCTTCATCGTGTCGCTGTTCGGCATTTTCCCGCCGCCGCAATAAGAGAGGAGCGAAAACAATGTCATCACCATTCGTCGCGGAAATCCGCATGTTCGGTTTCAACTTCGCTCCGACCGGCTGGGCCCAGTGCAATGGCCAGCTCCTGCCGCTCTCGCAGAACACCGCCCTTTTCTCGCTGCTCGGCACGATGTACGGCGGCGACGGCAAGTCGACGTTCGCGCTCCCCGACCTTCAGGGCTCCGCGGCCTTGAACTGGGGCCAGAGCAGCACCGGCACGCAGTACTTCGAGGGGCAGCAGGCGGGGTCGGAGTTCATCACGCTGTTGCAGAGCGAGATGCCGTTCCACAACCACACCCTCCGGGCTCAGGCGATCGATCCCTCGGACGTGAATCAGCCGGGACCGACGGTCGTCATGGGCCTATCCAACAACGGCAACGCTTATGCACCGCGCAGCGCCGGGAACATCGTCAACATGAATTTCCAGGCCGCTTCGGTTGCCGGCGCGTCGCTTCCACACAACAACATGATGCCGTACCTCACCGTGAATTTCTGCATCGCCATGCAGGGTGTTTTTCCGGCCCGTCCGTAGTATGCAAGCATCGAACACGGGGTCCATCAGAGAGAGGAGAGTCTGCGGCTGAATGCCGCAGACTCTCGTGATTCGCAGAGAGAAGAAAGTCCATGAAAAAACATCTGAGTCCCACGCTTTCCGAAAGCGGCGCGGCCTTGTTGGCCCGTCGGCAGTTCCTCGTCCTCGGCTCTGCTGCCGTGGCCGCGGCCGCTGCAACGAGCCTCTCCGCTGACATCGTGCGCAGTGCCCTCGTCATCGAAGACGCAGCGCCTCGGCTCTCGGTCGGGTTTACCGATGCCACCCTCGCCGACTTCGCCAGCACGGAGTTTTCGCCGTGGCTCACCGCCGCGGCGAAGCTCCGCTCCGGCGACTCTTCGCTCCGGAACGGGGTCCTCCTGAAGATCCACGGCCTGGTACGCCCCGAGAGCGCGAGTGGTCAGCAGGCGAAGCTGGCAGTCGACGCGATGTATCGCGTCGCCGGCCACGAACAGGACGTACCGTTCATGGCCTGGTCGTATACGCACCGGCAGCGCAACACCACGGCCAGCTCTTCGAAGCCGTTCGTCGTACCGGTCGGTGCGAAGCAGCCGCTGTCGCTGGCGGTCTCCTCCTCCGGCGTGAACGCGGCCACCGGCGACGCGATGCTGCGCGGTACGGTCAGCCTCGCGCTCGGCAACGGCCGCCGCGAGAACAAGCTCCGGACCGGTCTCTACTTCGTCGCCGTCTGTCCGGCCGGGACGAAAACCCCGGACTGGGCTTCAATCCAGGCCGTCGCTTCCGAAGACGGCAAACTGCCCCGGCTGAAGGTGGCCACGCTGATGGGGCTGCAGCTGGTGCCGTTCGACTACATCGTCGTCTCCACGGACCGAGCTTAACGTCCAGGATTCCGGCAGGCCCTTCTTGCGCTTCTTCCCCGGTGTCGTCTCCGTCTGGCTCACAGTTCTCGTCATGGCTTCGCCGGCGACTCCGCCTGCTACACAGCAGGCGGGGCGCCGGTGGGTCGTCGACAACACCGCCGCCTCCTCCGGCGACGGAACGCCCGCGTATCCGTTTCTCACCATCGCCGAAGCGGTGAAAGCCGCCGGCGAGGGCGACGCGATCGTCGTCAGCGCGAGCGAGAAACCCTATCGCGGACCGGTCGCACTTCGGGACGGCCAGTCGCTCCTCGGCGAAGGGGGCGCGCCGACGATCACCGCCGAAGAGAACGCCGTGATCAGCGTACACGGGACGTCCGCGGACGTCATCATCGCCGGCGTGAATGTCCGCGCCACGGGCACCGCCGCCGGGATCGACGTCCGGAAGGCTCGTGCCACGGTGACGCTGCGCGACGTCACGGTCTCCACGACGGCGGGGACCGGACTCGCGGTCGCCGCCGCGGCGAAGCTCGTCGTCTCCGGCTCGTCTTCCGTCGCCTCCGTCGACGCGCCAGCCGTGACGATCGACGGCGCGGAGCTCGACGCCGTCTTTCGCGGCATCTCCGCCCGTGGCGAGCGGCTGACCAACGGCATCGCCCTCCACAAGACCACCGGCCGTTTCATGGTCGAAGGGATCGAGGGCACGCCCGGATCCGGAGGCACGGTCGAAGGTGCCTCCACGCGGGCGATCAGCGCGATCGACGCGTCCAACGTCACCCTCCGCGGCATGCACGTCGCGCGCAGCGCCGCCGTGAACGGAGTGGCACCTGCGGACTGCGGCGGCAATCTCATCGACGGATCGAATGAGCGCTGCCACGCTGCCGTATACCTCCGGAACGTGGCCGGTGCGGCGCTCGAGGGAGTGGTCGTCGACGGCAGCGGCCAGGCCGGTGTCGTCGCTCACGAGGTCAGCGGTCTCACGATCGCCGGGTCGACAATCCGCAATGCCGGCGACGAGCTGTCCGAGCACGGACTGGTGCTCGAGGAGCTCTCCGGCGAATGCCGCATCAGCGGCACGGCCGTCGAGCGCAGTGCCTCGCGTCACCTGACTCTCCACAACTCGAAAGGCCGCCTCGCCCTGGTGATCGAAAAGTCGGCGTTCACGGAAACCAGTGCTTCTCATGGCCAGCACGGCGTACTGGTGGCAGTGGCGGGCGACGCGGTCGTCGATCTCCGCGTTCGCGACAGCGTCTTTACCCGCACGTTCTCTCACGGTCTCGAGGTAACGGCGCAGGACATGGCCTCCGTCGCGGTGCGAGTGACCGGCAGCACGTTCGAGAAGAACGCGTCGGCGATCAGCCTCGTGGCGACGGAAGCAGCGACGCTCGGCTACGTCATCGCCGACAACCCGTCGATCAGCGGCGGCTCCGGGACCGCGATCAACATTTATCTCGGCACGCCGTCGACCGGCGTGATCTCCGGGGCCATCGCCCGCAACGTCATCGGAAAGAGCGGCGTGGCCCGCTCGGGGGCGGGATGCGACAGTTGCAGCGGCATCAGCCTGCGCGCGGGCGGCAACGGTTCTCTGATCGCCGACGTTACCGGCAACGTCATCCAGCAGGTGGGAGGGGGAGGAATCCAGGCCGTGGCGTCCCAGGGCGCGGCGGAGATGAATCTCACCGTCACCGCGAACCTGCTGCGCGAGAGCAGCTCGGCTTCCGCGCCGGCCATTCGCGTGCAGTCGGGCGCGCTGGCCGACGACCAGACCCGCGTCTGCGCGAGCCTCGGCGGCTCAGGCGTCAACGCCAACACCATCCAGGGTGCGTGGGAGCCGAACGGCGCGATTCACCTCGTGCACCGTTTCGGCCGCACACGCTTCCAACTCGCCGGCCTGACCGGAGGGAAAGACGAGACGGCAGCCGCCGGCGCGGTGGCGGCGCGCAACGGCGGCGTCAAGGTGCGGGCCGTGCTGCGCCCTGATTCCATGGAAAGGGGATTCGAGCCGGCAGACCGCTGTACGATACCGGTGCTGACACCATGATCACGACCATCGACCGCCAGAGCATCACCTACCGCCCGGTTCGCGACGACGACCGCGATTTCCTCGCCGCCCTCTACGCCTCCACCCGCGAGGAAGAGATGCAGTACGTGCCGTGGACGCCGGAACAGAAGGCGGAGTTCCTGGAGATGCAGTTTCGTTCGCAGACGATGCACTACGCCGACGAGTACGACGCCAGCGGGTTCTTCGTCATCGAGCAGTCCGGACGGCCGATCGGCCGCCTCTACCGCGAACTGCAGGGCGATGACATTCACATCATTGACATTGCGCTGATTCCCGAGACGCGCGGCGCCGGTCTCGGCACGATGCTTGTCAAGGAGATCCTCGATGAGGCTGCCGGACAAGGCCTGACGGTCTCGATCTACGTGGAGCACTTCAACCCCGCCAAGCGCCTCTACCAGCGTCTCGGGTTTCAGGAAGTCGACGAGAACGGCGTCTATCACCGGATGCGCTGGCACGGGCCGGCGAAGTAGTGCTCGCGCGAATCTGACGGTCACAGAAGGCATGGAGGACCTGCTTCTACTGCCGGCGTTTCTCCACGCCACCGAGTGCCGGCGGATATTGGAAGAGCTGCAGGCGGGCTCCGGCACCCCCGCTACGGTCTACGGGACACAACCCGAAGGAACCGTCCAGTCCAACGTCCGCAGCGCCATGCGCCTCGCCGTCTCCTCCGAGCTGCGTGAATTGATCATTCGACATCTCGACGGCGCGAGGGAAGAGATCGAGCGTCACTTCGCGGTCCAACTCACGCATTGCGAGGAGCCTCAGTTCCTCCATTACCGCGCCGGCGACTTCTTCGTCGCGCACCAGGACGGCAATACCCCACTGACACGCGACGACTCGAGGCACCGGCGCATCTCCGTCGTCGCCTTTCTCAACGCGCAGTCTCCCGATCCGCGGGCGGGGAGCTACGGCGGAGGGGATCTCCTGTTCCACGGCCGGTATCCGGACTGGCAGGAGCGCCATGCGGCTCCTGCGGCGCCGGGCGCGTTGGTAGCCTTCCGCTCCGAGGCGACGCATGAGGTCACGCCGGTGACGCATGGGGACCGGTACACGGTCGTCTCCTGGTACCGGTGAGGCGTGCTACCCGCTGTGCCAGCCCGGACCGGCGATGACGGGCGCATGCACGGCACTCGTGCGCTGCGGATGCCATTCGACGTCGGCCAGCGGCGAGAGTCCTCCCGCAGCAGGGCCGCCGCGCGTGTGGCGACGTCTCCGGCGGCTCCGGCTTTCCCCGGAAGGTGAACGAAGATCTGATACGGACCGGGGTGGGGCTCCAGGGAGACGGTGAACGTGTCCGCCGGAAGCGGCTCGTGGCCCAGAAGTACTCAAGCCGCCACCGCCCGAGGGCCTGTGCGTAGATCCGCGAGGCCGGAGCCGTTCCGCGTCCGCTCCCGCGTCTCCCCACGACGTATCGGCGATGGCGCGCTCCACCTCCCGACAGGTTCCCGCAAGTCCGTGTCCGCTCGCCTCAATGTTGTCAGTTGTCTGCCATTTCTCGCCGGGTCGGCACTTGCCGAAACGAACACCGAAGACGAGCACTGACAGATAACCGACAACCGACAACTGACAACATTCAGTCAAGCGGACACGGACTTGCGGGAGCTGTACTAAGTGAACACCGCTTCGTACTCGTACCCGCCTTCCACTTCTCCGACCGGCACGATGAAGATCGTGAGGGGCTCAGCGCCGAGCGCGTCATGTTGCAGCGGGTAGATGGCTTGGGGCAGCAGCGGCTGGCCGGTGAAGAAGATCGAGAAAGGCTTCCGGCGCGGCTCAGGCGCATTGCGGCGCCTGCGGCCGGTGGGCAGCTCTTCCACGTCCACGAGCTCGAGTTCAAGCACTTGCGCGTCCGGCAGCGTCAGCTTGAATTTCTGACCGATGAGCGGCTCGAACGTTTCGACGGTGACCTTGTCCAGCATGAGGAAATGCACTCCTTGACGAAGTCTAACAGCGGGCAAAAAGAGGGGCGCTCTTGCGAGCGCCCCTCGGCTACTGCAGGGAGAAACGTGTTACGGAGCGACGCAGGTCGCGCCGCCGCCGAACGTGTTGGCGTTGATCGTCGCCGTGACGATCGCTCCACCGTTCTGGCCGGAGAGGAACGCCGCCACGGCGGTCGTGTCGTTGCCCGCTCCCGCGTAGCCCGGCAGACGGAAGGTCGTGCCTGCGAAGCGGTTGCGGACGCGGATGTGGCCACCCGAGTACGTGCCGGAGATCGTGTTGCTGTGGATGTCAGCGCAGAGCGAGCTGGTGTCGGTCAACAGGACACCCGACTGGGCGAAGATGCCCGCCGAGGCACTGCCTCCCGGCTGCGAGACCGAGTTGTTGCGGATGGCGACGTTCGCTTGCACCGCTCCCGAAGCGTTCACGGCGATACCGCGGCCGTTGAAGTTTCGGATGATGTTGTTGTCGATCGCGGCCGTGAAGGCACCGGTGCCGTTTCCGTTGAGGAGGATGCCGTCGCAGGTGCCGGCGGAGCAGGCCGACGCCGGCACACCCGCGAGACCGAGGGTGTTGCCCGAGATCGTGCCGCTCACGGCACCCGTCGAGGGCGTGCCTTTCAGGACGCTGATCGGCGACGAAATGCCACCCGAGATCGCGTTGCCGGTGACGTCGTACGACAGCGTTGAAGCGTTCACGACCGCCAGCGTCACGCCACCGCCGCCGTTGTTCGTGAACGTGTTGTTCGCCACCGTCACGTCCAGTACGGCCGAATCCGCGCCGTCGCTGAAGTAGCCGGTCGAGAAGTTGTTCGTGAACGTCGATGACTGCACGTTGGTAGTGATATTCGCCGTGCCGTGGCCGCTGATCAGCACGCCCTGAGCGCCCGTCGCTGCGCCGTTGCTGCTGAACGTCGAGCCGGTCGCCGTGAGGGAGAGCGTGCCCGTGCTGTTCTGGACGGTGAACTGGCGGTGGAAGTTGTTGCTGAACGTGCTGTTCGTCACCGAGCTCGTGCCCGAGAGGTTGACGAACTGCACGCCGTGCTCGAGGTTCTCGTTGCCGGCGCCGGTCACGGAGACGTTGCTCATCGACAGGTTCGCGACGTTGTTGCCGTTGATGCCGATCTGCGCGCCGCCGGTGACGTTGATCGTGTTCAGCGAGAGCGAGGTCGCGCCGACGGCGTGGATCGCCGCGTTGCAGCCGAGGTTCGTGCCGGCCAGGGTGTTGCCGCAGATGGCCGCCGAGTCGCCGTTCACCGCCGACGCGTTCGTGAAGTTCATGAACGCGAGGGAGACGCTGCCGGCGTGCTGGAGGTCCGCACCGCGGGTGGTGGTGTTCTGGATCGTGCCGCCCGTACCTGCCGTGCCCGCGCCGGTGACGCTGAAGCTGCCGGTGGTGTTGAGCAGTTTGATTCCATTGGCCGCGCCGCTGCCGTTGACGCTGCGGAGCACGACGCCGAGGGTCGCGTTGGAGATGTTGACGGCGATGTTGTTCGTCGACGAAACCGTGCTGCCGTCGGCACCTGCGCTGATGTTCAGGGTGCCGGCGTCGACGAAGATGCCCATGCCGCCCGTCGTGGTGACGTCGAGGTTCGCCGCGTTGACCGTGGCCGTGCCGCCGGAGATCGTGAGACCGGCGCCGCCCGGCGTGAGCGTGACGTTGGTGAGGGTGAACGTACCGGAGGTATTCGTCAGGATCGTCCCGCCGCCGGCGCTGGTGACGCCGACCTCGGTGATCGTGCCGCTGGTGACCGCGGTGCCGGTGATGCCGGCGCCGATGCCGCCGACGTTCAGGCCGGCCACGACGTTGCCGTCGGCCAGGATGACCGTGCTGCCGAGAGTCGGACGAACCGTCGCGCCCGCGAGGGTGTACGGTCCGACCACGAGCGCGACGCCCGAGCCGATCAGGCGCTGCCCGTCCTTGAGCAGGATTCCGCTCGCCTGTGCGCCCTGGGCCACGTGGATGTAGTCATTGACCGCCGAGGCGCCCTGCGCCTGACCGATCGTCGCGAACGGATCCGTCGAGCGGCCCGTCTGCGGACCGGCCGCGGCCGGGTTCACGTACCACACCCGCTCGTTGACCGCGATCGTGACCGTGCCGCTGTCCGTCGCCAGACCGTCGCTGATCGTGTAGGTGAACGAGTCGACGCCGGTGAAGCCGGTCGGCGGCAGGTAATTGAACGAGCCGTTCGGGTTGCCGGTGACCGTACCGCCGTTGGCGCTGGTCGGGCTGAACGTAGCGGTGAGCGGCGACGGGCCGTTGTCGGCGTCGGTGTCGTTCGACAGCACGCTGCCGCTGACGACCGCCGCCGGATGGAGCGCGCCGCCCGTACCGACGCGGAGCTCGGTGTTGCCCACGCCGATGAACGAGTCGTCCGCGGCCGTCGGGGCCTGGTTGACGATGTTGATCGTCACCGTGGTGGTGTTCGAGTCGGCCGAGCCGTCGTTCACCTTGTACGTGAACGAGTCGGTGGTCAGCGTCGGACCGGTGTGGGTGTAGCTGAAGGAACCGTCGGCGTTGAACGTCAGCGAGCCCTGGGTCGTGGTGCTGACCAGGATCGCCGTCATCCCCGGACCGTCGACGTCGGTGTCGTTGCCGAGCACGCCCGGCGCGGCGACATTCAGCGTGCCGTGGAAGCCGACGCTGTACGTGTCGGGGTTCGCCACCGGCGCGTCATTGACCGGAGTGATCGTGATCGTGACGGTGGTGGTGTTCGAGTCGGCCGTGCCGTCGTTCGCCTTGTAGGTGAACGAGTCGGAGGCCGTCTCGCCGCCGTTGTGGACGTAGGTGAACGTGCCGTCCGGGTTCAGCGTGAACGACGAAGCGTTCGCCGGACCGCTGACCAGGATCGCCGTCAGCGTGTCGTTCTCGGCGTCGGTATCGTTGGTGAGCACCGAGCCGCCGTTGAGCGTGCCGCCCTCGGCGACCGAGTACGCATCAGGGTTCGCCACCGGCGCGTCGTTCACCGGGGTGATGGTGATCGTCACCGTGACCGTGTTCGAGTCGGCGGTGCCGTCGTTGGCCTTGTAGGTGAACGAGTCCGAGGTCGTCTCGCTGCCGTCGTGCACGTAGGTGAACGTGCCGTCGGCGTTGAGCGTGAACGAGGACGCGTTGGCCGGACCGGTGACCAGGATCGCCGTCAGCGTGTCGCCGTCGGCATCCGTGTCATTCGTCAGCACCGACGAGCCGTTCAGCGTGCCGCCCTCGTTGACCGAGTACGCATCGCCGACCGCCACCGGGGCGTCGTTGACCGGGGTGATGGTGATCGTGACCGTGGCGACGTTCGAATCGAGCGAGCCGTCGTTGGCCTTGTAGGTGAAGGAGTCCGAGGTCGTCTCGCCGCCGTCGTGAACGTAGGTGAACGTGCCGTCGGCGTTGAGCGTGAACGACGAGGCGTTGGCCGGGCCGCTGACCAGGACCGCCGTCAGCGCGTCGTTCTCGGCGTCCGTGTCGTTCGCCAGGACCGACGAGCCGTTGAGCGTGCCGCCCTCGGCGACGGTGTAGCCGCTGTCGTCATTGGCAACCGGCGCGTCGTTGACCGGGTTGATAGTGATCGTCACCGTCACCGGCGCCGACTGAGCCGTGCCGTCGTCGGCGCGATAGGTGAAGCTGTCGGTGGACGTTTCGCTGCCGTCGTGGACGTAGCTGAACGAGCCGTCGACGTTGAGGGTGAACGAAGAGGCGTTGGCCGGGCCGCTGACCAGGACCGCGAAGAGCGTGCCGTTGTCCGAGTCCGTGTCGTTGCCGAGCACGCCCGGAGCCGCCACATTCAGCGTGCCGCCCTCGTTGACCGCATACGCATCCGCGACCGCCACCGGCGCATCGTTGACCGGGGTGATGGCGATCGTGACCGTGGCGACGTTCGAATCGGCGGAGCCGTCGTTGGCCTTGTAGGTGAACGAGTCCGAAGTCGTCTCGCTGCCGTCGTGGACGTAGGTGAACGTCCCGTCGGGGTTGAGGGTGAACGAAGAGGCGTTGGCCGGGCCACTGACCAGGATCGCCGTCAGCGCATTCCCCTCGGCGTCCGTGTCGTTCCCAAGGACCGACGCGCCGTTGAGCGTGCCGCCCTCGTTGACCGAATAGGCGTCGTTGACTGCCACCGGCGCGTCATTGACCGGGGTGATGGTGATGACGACCGTGGCGACGTTCGAGTCGAGGGAGCCGTCGTTGGCCTTGTAGGTGAAGCTGTCGGAGGTCGTCTCGCTGCCGTTGTGCACGTAGAGGAACGAGCCGTCCGGGTTCAGCGTGAACGACGAGGCGTTGGCCGGGCCGCTCACCAGGATCGCGGTGAGGACCGGGCTGTCGGAGTCGAGATCGTTCACGAGCACGCCCGGGGCGGCCATGTTGATCGTGCCGCCCTCGTCGACCGTGTAGGCGTCGTCGAAGGCCACCGGTGCGTCGTTGACCGGGGTGATGGTGATGTTGACCGAGGCGACGTTCGAGCTGGTCGTGCCGTCGCTCGCCTGATAGGTGAAGGTGTCGGTGGTCGTGTCGCTGCCGTCGTGGACGTAGGTAAACGAGCCGTCCGCGTTGAGCGTGAAGGAGGAGGCGTTGGCCGGCGGGGTCACGAGGACCGCCGTCAGCGGATCGCCGTCCGGGTCGACGTCGTTGCCGAGCACGCCCGGGGCCGGGACGTTCAGCGTGCCGCCCTCGGCGACCGTGTACGCGTCATTCCCAGCCACCGCCGGGTCGTTGCAGTCCGGCAGGATCGTCCCGACCGGAAGCGACGGGGCCGCCGGCGAGCAGGTCTGGGTGAGGGTGGGGAAGACGCCGACCGCGGCGCCGTTGGTCGGGAACGTCGTGCCGCTGACGTTCACCGTCGTGCAATAGGTGATATCGATCGTCCCCTGGCTTGCCGTCGGGACGCCGGCCGTGCTGCCGACCGGACGGACGTCGCCGTTGCCGTTGGTCCAGACGACCGCGCCCGAGTGGGAGCGGACGTTGATGTGACCGCCCTTGCGGCCGCTGTTGGTGGAGGTGAAGTCGCCCGCCGCGACGATCGAGGCGGTATCGAGGTTCACGTCGTTCTTCGCCGACACGTTGACCGTGCCGCCGTCGTCGCCGGAGGCGGAGCTCGTCGCCGCGAAGGCGCGTCCGCCGGCCGTGACCGTGCTCTCGGTGGAGATCACGTTGATCGTGCCGTTGCCGTCATTGGAATCGGGACCGCCGTTCGACTTCACGGCGTAGAGCGAGCCGGTGGCCGGTCCGTGGACGGTGATGCCTTCGACCGCGTAGAGGTTGACGCTGTAGGTCGCCGCGCTTCCCTGGGTCGAGTCCGCGCGAACCATGCCCTTGCGGGTCCCGGCGCCGTTGAGGTCGCGGCCGTCGACCAGGATCGAGGTCGCCGAGCGCATCGTCACCGAGGCGTCCGGTGCGGTCTTCGCCTGCGTGGCCACCAGGCCGTTGATAGAGATGCTGCAGCCGTCGATGATGATCCGGCCGGCGCCGGCCATCTGGGCCTGCGTGGCCACGATGCCGGTGCTGCCGACGGTGACGGCCGGGTTGCTGTCGCCCGCCGCGGTGAGGGTGATGATGCCGCCCGAGGCGTTCGCCGACGAGCCGCCCTGGAAGACGTCGCCGGTGTAGAGGGTCGAGGCGATGGTGCTGCTGTGTCCCGCCAGCACCTGGCCGTCGATGGTGATGCCGTCGCCGGCCAGCGCGATCTGGGTCTGGATCGAGCTCTCCGACGCCGCCGTCAGCTTCGAGCCCGCCTGCAGGACCACCGGGCCGTCGGCCGTGATCTTGATGTAGCCGGCTCGGCTGCTGTTCGGATTGCCGTTGCTGATCCGGCTGGTGGAGATGAGGCCGCCGGCCGCCGAGACCGTGCTGGCCTTCGCGGTGAAGCTGCCTCCGACGTTGAAGGTGACGTCGCCGCCCGAGCCGCCGCCGGTGCGGTTCTCCGCATACAGCGCGGCTCCGGCTTCGATGACGACGTTTCCGGAGACCGCGAAGCGCATCGCGCACGCGCTGTTGTTCCCGGGACCGGAGTCGTTGCAATTGACCGTGCCGAGGAACGTGAGGTCCCCGTCATCGACGGTGAAAGTGCCGTTGGTGGCCCCGTCGTGATCGAGGGCGGAACCGTCCAGCGATGCGAACGACACGTTCCCGCTGACGGTGACGTTGTCTGCGAACACCGGCATTGCTGCCAGCGCCAGCGCGACGAGAATGACCGCCCACAAGCGGTTCCTGCTGAAGTGATACATCTCTCCCCCTTGGTTGAGTCGACAAAACGGGCTTCGACGAACGAAGTGCGGACTGGCTGACCTGGCTGTGATGGAGCTAGCGGACCTGCGTCCACCAAATATACGCTCGTCGCGGAGAATTGTCGCTACCCCCGCCGTAGGGAAATCGGTTACAACCGCTCGTTTCCGGGGGAGCTCCGGCAGAAATTGAAGTCCGGGGATGGCTCTCCATCCCGAGCTCCACCCGCTGTAGCGTTGGCCTGAGTGTCCGCCGGCTCGACGTGCACGAGGGGCACGTTCATTTGCGGCGCCGGCTGCCGAGGGCCTCGTGCAGATCGTCGAAGAACGGCAGCGCTCGCTCGATCCGCTCCTCGTCGCTGTCGGTGCGCGCCATCAGCCCCTCGAGCATCATTCGCACGCCCGGCGTCTCGGGGCGGTCGAACTTCGTGTCCTTGAGGTCGAGGTCGTGGACGATCTCGGCGATCGCGCGAACGCCCTTGTCGGGGAGTTTGTCGGGGAGGCCGACCCGGCGGACCAGCGTCTCGAACGTGCAGCGATCCTCCTCGTGGGTGAAGTCGCCGCCGACCATGTCGAAGCGCAGCTCCCCGTCGCGGCGCTGTCCCTTCGGGTCGTCGAAGCGGAAGCGCGCCTTCGGGTCGACGAAACGGCGGATGAACCAGGCGCAGGCCATCCGGTCGATCTTCACGCCGGGGCGGGTCACCCAGGTTTTTCCTCGCAGCTCGGGATTCGCTTCCATCATGCGGGTCTCCTCCTTCCGGTCTTTCTTCAGCCGGGTCTCGATCGCGGCGAGCGCCTCCTCGGCGGCCCCACGTCCTTCCGACTCGAAAAAGTCGATGCGCCGGATCTCCTCGAGCCGGCGGGTGAGCCGCGCGTGCGCGGCGGCGAGCTCCGGCGCGGCGGCGGCGCTCCGGGCCGCCTTCATCGCGGTCTGGGCCTCGGCGGCCACCTCGGCGTAGTCGGCGTCGCGGGTCTCGCGGAACTGCGCGACCGCGGTGTCGTTGGCGACGCCGTCCACGAAGTCGCCTTCGAAGAGATGCGCGTCGCCGCCGCCCGTGACGATCTCCTGCGCGATCCACTGCAGGTCCTCCAGCGCGTCGGTGCCGCGGGGCAGCAGATAGACGGCGTTCTTCACGGCGACCGCGCCCACCGCGGCGAGGCGCTGGCGGATCTTCGCGCGCAGGTAGAGCGGGCGGGGAGGGATGCGGTGCACGAGGATCAGCCACTGAGGCATGCCATCATGCTAACAATTGCACGCCGGTTCTAGCAACTGCTATATTCAGTTCATGAGTCCAGTCCCGCTGCGCGCCTTCATCGCTTACTTCCTGCGCCTCGGCACGTTCGGCTTCGGCGGGCCGATCGCGCTCGCCGGGGCGATGCAGCGCGACCTGGTGGAAGAGCGGGGATGGGTCTCCGAACAGGATTACGTGCGCGGCCTCGCGCTGGCGCAACTCGCCCCCGGCCCGCTCGCCGCACAACTGGCGATCTATCTCGGCTGGGCCCGGGCCGGCGTCCTCGGCGCGACGCTGGTCGCACTCGCCTTCGTCGTGCCGTCGCTCGTGATGGTGCTGGCGCTCTCCTGGGCGTACGTCCGTTTCGGAGGCATCGCCTGGATGCAGTCGGCGTTCTACGGCATCGGCGCGGCGGTGATCGCCATCGTGCTGCGCAGCGCCTGCAAGCTGGTGCGCCTGACGCTCGCGCGCGACCGGCTGCTCTGGACGATCTTCGCCGTCAACGCCGCCGCGACCGCAGTCCTGGAAGCGGAGGTGGTGTCGCTGATCCTCGCCGGCGGCGTGGTGATGCTCGCCGCGCGCGCCTGGCGCGGGCGGCTGCTGCCGGCCATGTCGATCGCTTTCCTGCCGCTCGGCGCCCCGGCGCTCCCCGTCACCCTCTTCTGGTTCTTCGTCAAGGCGGGCGCGTTCGTCTTCGGCAGCGGCCTGGCCATCGTCCCGTTCCTCTACGGCGGCGTCGTGCGCGAGCACGGCTGGCTCACCGACCAGCAGTTCCTCGACGCCGTGGCGGTGGCGATGATCACCCCCGGCCCGGTGGTCATCACCGTCGCCTTCATCGGCTACCTCGTCTCCGGATTCTCCGGAGCCCTCCTCGCCTCCCTCGGCGTCTTCCTGCCCTGCTACCTCTTCGTCGTCATCCCCGCCCCCTACTACGCCCGCTTCGCCGACAACCCCCGCCTCAAAGCCTTCGTCACCGGCGTCACCGCCGCCGCCACCGGCGCCATCGCCGGCGCCGTGATCGTCCTCGCCCGCCGCGCCATCGTGGACGTGCCCACGCTTCTCATCTTCGCGGCGACGCTGGCGTGCCTGGTGTGGCTGAAACGCATCCCCGAGCCGGTCGTGATCGCGCTGGTAGGGGTGGGGGCGGTGCTGTTGCGGTAGGGGGCAGGCCCAGGTCATCAGATAATCACTCCGCCTCATGATCGTCACCCGCACCGCCTCCAGCGCCTTCACCGCCGAGTTCGAGACAGAAGACGAACTGCACGCGGAGCATCGCGCGAACCTCTCCATCGGCGCGCTGCGTCTCGCGACCACGGAGAGCGTTCCGCTCCACACCACGTTGCTGGTGACGCTGCGCGGACCGGGAGGCGGGGAGGTATTCGCGAAGGGCACCGTCGTGGCGGCCCTGCCGGACGGTCTGGCGCTCATGCTCGACGGAGACGCCGGGGAGCGGCTGCGCAAACTGCTCGAGCGGACGGAGAGCGCACCGCCTGCAGTCGCGGAGCCCGACACCTCGGAGACCGACGCCTCCCCCGAACAACGCCAGAACATCTGGGACCGTATGCGCGGCCTCTCGCAGATGGAAAAGCTCCTGCTCGCGATCAAAGCCGACCGTGTCGAGCGCGCCCTCCTGCTGCAGGACAACGATCCGCGCGTGCTCCTCTCCCTGCTCCGCAACCCGCGGCTCACCGTCGACGAGGTCGTGCGGCTGGCGAAATCGTCCTTCCTCAACTTCCAGATCGCCGACGTCATCATGAAAGCCGGCCAGTGGTCCGGCAACCTCGACGTCCGCGTCGCCCTCATCCACAACCCCAAGACCCCGCCCGCCTTCGCCATGCGCATCCTGCCGACGCTCCCCGACACGGAAGTGCGGAACATCGCGCGTGCCGGGACGAACATGGCGTTGAAGCAGGCGGCGTTACGGAGGCTGCAGGGGAAGGGGTGAGGCCCTCGAGCACCCCGCGGCGAGACGCCGTACGGGTGGTATCTGCGTGAACGCACAAAAAATGCGGGCGCGCCCTTCCGGACGCGCCCGCGTGGATTCCCGTTACGACGGCTGCCCGGCCGCCTTCGCGGCCTTTTCCGCCTCGCGCTGTTCGCGCTGCTCGGCGGTCAGCTTCCGCATCCGTCCCAGCGCCCGGCGCATGTCGGCGACACGCGGGGCCAGGTGCGCAGTCGCGGGCTGCTTGGCCAGGCGCTGCGCCAGTGAATACGTCGTCAGCGCCTCGGTGCCCGCAAAGTGCCGGGCCGCGGTCACGCTGTGGCGGACGAACAGCGCAAACGCCTCCAACTCGTCCGCAAAGGGATCGTACGCATCGGCATAGGCCATGAGGTCGCGGATCACGTCCGGCGGGGCGCCCTCGCCGCGCACGAGCGATTTCTCGTTCGCGACCGCCACGGTGGTCAGCTCGACGAACTGCGCCGGCACCGACGCCGCGCTGTTCAGGCGGATCCGGTCCGTCGGGGAGAGGGGGATGGCCTTGCGCGGGATGAGGTCCCACATCTGCTGCAGGTCCCGCCGGCGCGCCTGCGCGCCCTCGGTGTGGGAAGTGAATGAGATGGCCGGGATGGGGCCGGTCGATACGGCCTTGGATACAACAGTCTCTTTCGTGCTCATGAAGAGCCTCCTTTTCTTTCTTTCGATCCTTGCTGTGATCAGAGCAGGCAGACCGGAAAGAGAGGAGGAGCGCGCCCCTGGGAAGTGCGCCGGGGAACACGAAGGCTGGCCGGGAGACGCGAGCGCCGGCGTCTGCGGAGAATTGCGGAGATGCGATCCGTTGCGCGCGGCTGCCGGGCGCGCAGGAACGCACGGACCGGCGCGGGGCGCGGGACGAGGACGATCCGGGGGCGGCGCTCCGCCGGCTGCTCCGGCACGAGCCTGCCGGTCTCGATGCCGTCGAGCACTTCCTCCTGCAGGCCGAACACCTGGCCCGCGGCCCCGGTGAGCCAGCCGGCGACGGAGACCCACCGCTCGGTCGCCTCGGTGAGCAGCGCCGGTACACCGCCCGATTTCTCGGGTGCGCGGGCGATGCAGTCGTTCACCTGCGCGAGCCCCTCCGCGGCCCGCTGGAGCCGTGCCGTGGCGACGACCAGCAGGCCCGATGCCCCCTGGAGCTTCAGTGCGGTGCGGACCGGCCGCCGGTGCGCGCAACGCTCGGACGTGGCGACCATGCGGAGAGTTGACTGGATGAGCCGGACCGAGGCATTGAGGGCGTGATGCACGCGCCGGTAGGGACGGACCCACTCTGCCCGCCCGCCGCGTTTCGCGCGGCGCGGGTCCCGGCATTTGCCGGTGGCGCCTCGAGGCGCCGATCCAGAGCTCGATATCGCCATCGTTAACACGATCCTATAGACACCGAAAGGTGTCAAGACGGCAAAAACGGTGACACGCGGACGTCGGTCGAAGACGCACCGGGATCGATGCCCGCCCATCTGGCATCGATGGTAGTTGGTCTGGCATTGATGGTAATTGGTCTGGCATCGATGGTAGTTGGTCTGGCATCGATGGTAGGCGGGTCTGGGATCGATGGTAGACGAGGCTGGGATCGATGGTAGGCGAGTCTGGGATCGATGGTAGACGAGGCTGGGATCGATGGTAGGCGGGTCTGGGATCGATGGCACGCGAGGCTGGGATCGATGGTAGGCGAGTCCGGGATCGATGGTAGACGAGGCTGGGATCGATGGTAGGCGAGGCTGGGATCGATGGTAGACGAGGCTGGGATCGATGGTAGACGGGTCTGGGATCGAAGAAGGAGGCGGTTGGGATCGATGCCGGGCCTGGCCGGGGTCGATGAAGGAGGTCAGGTTGCCGGACCCATGACGAAGATCGTATTGCCGAACGGGTCCAGCAGATCAAACGTCCGTGCGCCCCACTCTTCATTGTGTGGAGCGCGCAGCACCTGGACCTTTGGGCTCCATTCTTTATAGTACGCGTCCACACTGTCGACCTCGAGCGCGACACAAGCCTCTCGCCCGTGCCCTTCCATCGGACTATCGACGCAGAAGTGGATCCCCCCTCTCGTCAGTCCAAGAATGCCATTCGTGCCATCGTCCGAGACCTCGAACGCGATACGAAACCCAAGCCTGGCAACGTAAAAGTCCCTGGCAACGCGAAGATCGTCGCCGGGCAGATGTGGGATGGCGCGTTCCATGTGCCTTCCTCCAGCGCGGATCAGACCTTCGGTTTTTTGCAGAAAAGCAAAGCTCTGACCCCAGGACCTGGACCAACGATAGTCAGAAGGATGTCCATCAGCGTTGTTCAGCATTCACCGCTTCGAGCGCTTTCGAGAGAAACTCACGTGTTTGCTCGACGGCTAGACTGCGGATCTCATCAAGCGATGTCGCGGTCCGTGCTACGAACACGATTACGGCCGCCGACCGACACCACGTGGTCTTTTCCTCCTCGACGCGCACCAGCACTTCATAGGGTGCGTCGTCGTTATCTAGCATGCCGGGCATCGAGTCGTTCGTGGAAATTCGTTCCATCGTGATTTTCATGTTGTTACCTCCTTCATCGCAGCCGATTATCGGGCTACGAGCTGGAGATCCGAAGGAATCTACACCACGTAGACCGGCACGTTCTTAGCAGAAGTTCAGGCATCTACTACCCGTCACCAGAGGAGGTGTGCGATGGCAAAAGGCAAAGGTCGGAGCACGAGAGCACGTAGCGCGGTTACAGGGCGTTTCGTCAAGAAGAGTACGGCCAGAAAACACCCGCGGACGACCGTCGTGGAGACGGTGAAACGCAAACGAGGACGGTGAATTGCGCCGGGGTACGGGACGTGGAGTCATACCTTTCTTCTTCTCAGAAATATCAAGGTGTGACCCCATCCACACGCTCCCGGAACCGGCCCCCCCCCCAGCTTACACCGTGATCCGTTGGGCGGACGAAATCTACGGTCGAACGAGAACCGGAGCGGCGCTCGTAAGAACGCGACCCGTTCTGCGGGCGTACACCCAGATCCTGCCGTAGAAGCACATAGCGAAGACCAGCTCACTGGATGATTCGTGAATCTTGTGTTGGAACACGTCGACGTGAAGCGAAAGTCGGTCCTCGTACGGACGCGATGCGTACCACTTCCCCAACTTCTCCGTTCCGTCAGGTAGACCTTGAAGACTGTGCCGACTGTGGAATGTGCAGAAGATGTCGAACGTCCCCGGCCAGGATCGACCCTTTTCGATGTAGTACAGTGCGTGTGCGATAGCCTCGGCAACAGCTTCGATACTTGAGAAGTAGCGTCTCGTCACTACCTTCGTCACTCACCGCTTCCGCCAGCTCAGCGTCATTCAGCGTCTTAGCGAGCAGCTTCGGGCTGTGATCCCACTGGGAAGGCGTGGTGGGGTCACACCTTCGTTCTTCTGCCGAAAAGCGAAGGTGTGACCCCTGGGTGCCCCTTCCGAGCTCCGGGGCACGAGATATAGGGTGTGCCGTATCCGGGGGTAGGCGCTTTCGCGCCAACCCCCGGCTGATGTCCAGAGCCCCTTTGGGGCACGCGAAGAACGAAAGGCGTGACCCTGACCACAGCTCTCGAAAACGAAGGTGTGACCCCAGGGTCGGTGACCCCGACGGTTTCAAAGCCGGCGAAAGCCGTGGGCGTGGCGAAGAACGCCGGCGCTCGTTCTTTCGCCGCTCCGCGGCTGACTCAGGGGGCACGCCCTCTGTCCCCGGGCTGACGCCACGGGGCTACATTCTTTCGCCGCTCCGCGGCTATGGAGTACGCACTCGCGCCGATTCTTTGTGACTCCCCTTACGGCGGGACGCCGTCCGCCGGCGAGACGCCGCCGGGCCAGCCGACGCGACGTCGGCGCTCCGGCGCATGACCGCGGTCCTCGAGAATCGGCGCTCCGGCGCATGACCGCAGTCCTCGAGAATCGGCGCTCCGGCGCATGACCGCGGTCCTCGAGAATCGGCGCTCCGTGTTTCGAAGTGACGGACGCGTGGCTCCCTGCATCGCAAATCGTGCGTCCGCGCGTGGAGCGCCCGCGTCGCGCGGGCTGGCCCGGCGGCGTCTCGCCGGCGGACGGCGTCTCGCCGTAAGGGGACGGCGGGCCGATCAGGATCGCCGGGCCGCCGTTTCACGACGGTCGGCAGGGCCGTATTTTCCTGCCGCTCCTTGGTGATCGAGTGCTCGCGCGGGCCGATTTCCTCTGTGGTACTGTTTTCATCCAGCCATACCTACATCATTGCGTCCACGGGAGGCAGCATGACCGTCAAACGGCTCATTCCTCCATTGCTTTGCGTCGTTGTTCTCACCGGCTGCGCGTCCGGATACGACCCGGTGGTGAAAGGGGCGGGCTGTGCGGCGGCGGCCGAGGGCGGGCCTGCGGTTGCGAAGACGGAGCCGGGCGGCGAAGCCACGGCTCCGAAGATCGTGCATCGCGTCGAGCCTCTCCCGCCCAGGGGGATGGGCAGTCAGCGGGTGGTAGCCACGGTCGAGGCGATCATCGGTGTAGACGGGAAGCCTCGCCACGTCTGTATCGCCTCCGGCCATCCGGAATGGGGACGAGCCGTGGCTGCGGCTGTGCGGCAGTGGGTCTTCGAGCCGGGCTTGTTGAACGGAAAACCGGCCGATGTCCAATTCGAGATCACGGCCACAAGGAACCAGTAGGACCCGATCCGCGCTTTTCTTCGGGAAACGTGACGGCCGTCATCACGCCCGCCCCCCGGCGGAGCTATATTTCCCGCAAAACGGACAAACCATGCACGTTCATTCGTCGCTCCCCGGCCGCGCGTTGCGTGCGGCCTGCGCCCTGCTCCTTCTCACACTTCCTCTGGCCGCCCAGGAGTGGCCGCTCCACTTTGCCGAGTATTCGGTGGAGGTCTTCAAGGCTTCCGGACTCGAGCCGGAAGATCCGTCGTGGATGCACCTCCACGTCGGCCATCACACCGCGGCGCCGGCGAATGAGGTCGGGCTGGCGGTACGGATCTTCCGCGGGAGCCGGTCGGCGGCGGACGTGCTGGCTCCTTCGGCGAGCGGCGTCGAGCTTCGCTACACCGTCCATGGAGTGCCGGTCTCGGACTGGCTCGCTCCTTCGTCGAACTTCGAGTTCACGCTGCGCGTCGACAATCCCGCGTTGAACGTCCTCGACGACGGCTTCCACGACATCAGCGTCGAGGTGCGCGGAGCCGAGCGGCTGCGGTTCAAGCCGCACCGGGCCTTCCTGCACATGACCCGCGGGCGCACGGTCAGCACGCTCGTGCCGATCATCAACAGCGTCACCAGCTACAACGGCGAAGGCGATTACGGGCCGGCGGTGATTTACGTCGACTCGCGCCAGCGCCGCCTGCGCGGGCATCCGGTTTCTCCGAACGTCACCCCCTGGACGGCGCCGCCGTATGACGCCGATCTCTATCTCGAACAGCTCGCGCCGAACGGCGACTATGCGGCCGGCGCGCAGATGTGGTGGGAAGACCCGCCGCATCCGGGCGTGCCGTTCGCGCGCGCGCTCGATCCGAATCAGAGCCAGGACCACCGTTTTCTGCGCGAGGGAGCGCGGCACGAGAAGTTTCCCTTCCGCGACGGCCCCCGCGGCGTCGGCTGGATGAGTCCTTACGTCTCCGGCCAGGTCGATTCGCGCGGCGGCTTTGCGTTCGTGGAGACCGGCGGGCCGGCGCGCTACCTGAAGCCGGACGGCGAGATCGTCACCGTGGCCGGCTGGCGGGTGAAGCCGGACCGCGATCCGGTCTGGAGCTCGAAGCCGCTGGCGACGATCCGCGGCGTCATGGAGAAGCGGGGGCAGTGGGTGGAAGGGCGCGGCGAGTTTTTCACGCCGCTCGACGTCGCCGTCGACCCGCAGAACGAGAATGTCTGGTACGTGGTCGGGTATGAGGACCACTGCGTCTGGAAGCTGGAGATCCAGGATCTGGCGGCCGGGCAGGTACGCGTGAGCGTCTTTGCCGGCGATCCGAATCACACCTCCGGCTTCGCGGACGGCAGCGGCCACGCCGCGCGTTTCAACGGTCCGGCGTCGCTCGTCTTCGACCCGGTCAGCGACGCGCTCTATGTCGCCGATCAGGACAACGACGCCATCCGCAAAGTCACCCGCGCCGGTGTGGTGTCGACGCTGTTCGGCAGCCCGGGTATGGCGGATCGGCTGCGCGGGCGCGGCGCCGCGGACGTCTTCCTCCAGGACGCGAACCGGACGCTCAGCAATTTCACCGTCAGCGCCGCCGAAGCGGCCGGCGGGAAGCGGCCCGACATCTACAAGCCGCAATGCATCCGCGTCGACAGCGACGGGAACCTGATCCTCCTCGAGCTCGGCTACGGCTCGATCCGGCGCCTCGTCCCGGCGACCGGCGTCGCGACGCGCCTCGGCGACGTGCACCAGATCTTCGGCCAGGGGGGAGAGGACAACTACCGCGGCTGGGCGTGGCTCGACGTCGACCGGTGGGGCAACAGCGGCCCGCGCAACGGCATCTACTGGTGCAAATCGGTCGGCGAACAGATCGACGGCGACGGCGGCTCGCAGTTCAACGAGGTCTATGCCTGGCTGCCTCCCGAGGGGGGAACGAGCCGGTTCATCTTCGGGGACGACTGGAACCCGTACCCCGAGGGATGGGGAGCGAGGGGTGAGACCAACGCGCCGCACTACCCGTGGCTGATCGCGGTCGACCCGCGCGGCGCGCTGCTGGTCGGCGGATTCGGCACGCACGGAGTGTCGCGGCTGCGCGCGCGCCGCGCCGGCGATCCGGTGCCCGCTCCGTATCATCCCGGCGGCCACGAGGACGGCCGTTGGATCTGGGCCTCCGGCGCTCCCTGGAGCTGGCCCGGCCCTCCGGGCGGTGCACGCTTCGCCAGCCGTCCGGCGTCTTTGAAGTACGGCTGGAATGCCCACAGCTACCTCGGTTTCGCCGACGCCTGGGAGCTCCGCGGCGACGAGACCGACGCCCAGCTACTCGCGTACTTTGAAGCGCCGGAGCCGGTGCGGAATGACGCCGAGGCGCGAAAGCTGTGGCTCGATTTCGTGCGCGCGAATCAGGGGGCGGCGGATCCGGGGTGTGCGAATCCGTCGATCGAGGCGCAGCCGTTCGGCTCGGGGGGAAGGGTGAGCGTTTCGGCTTCCGGACCGGGACCGCTGGCGTATGAGTGGTTCGCGGGGGAGAGCGGGGACACGCGGTTGCCGGTTGCGGGTGCCGCCGCAGCCTCGGTGCAGGTTGCGCCGGGAAGGTATTGGGTGCGGGTGACGAATCGCTGCGGAGCAGCGTTGAGCGCGGCGGCGGTGGTATCGAGTGGGACGAGCACGCCAAGGCGGAGATCGGTTGGGCATTGAGGAACGTGTGACGACTCACGACTTGCGTGTTCAAGCCGCCGTAGGCGGCGAAAGATCTGTAGGCCCGGCCTTCAGGCCGGGTTAACGCGAGAAGACAAGGCAAGCCCGCGAAGCGGGCGACAGGGTAGGTTCTCTCGCGACCTCTGTTCTGTCGCCCGCTTCGCGGGCTCGCCTTTCGCCGCATGCGGATTACCCGCCCTGAAGGGCGGGCCTACAGATCTTTCGCCGCCTTCGGCGGCTGCATTTCGCTGCATTGAGCGCATGCAATAACCTCGGGATGCCTGACATGATCTCTACACCCTGTAAACACCGCCCCCCTCCCGCGCGTCTCTTCCACATGCGACGCATCGCCATTCTTCTCCTCGCCGCGATTCTTGCCGCGGGCGCTCTGGCCGAGACGCGGCGCCGGGCGGTGGGCAAGCCGGCGGGGCCGGTCGTGCTGCCGGTCGCCAATTACATCGACACCCACATAGGCGCGAAGCTGAGCGGGGCGGGCATCGCGCCGGCGGCGATCGCGGGGGACGGGGAGTTCCTGCGGCGCATCCACCTCGACCTCACCGGCGCCATCCCCGCGGCGAACGAGGTCACGGCCTTCCTCGCCGACACCCGCACCGACAAACGCGCGCGGAAGATCGACGAGCTGCGGCAGTCCAACGCCTTCACCGACCGCTGGACGATGTGGTTCGGCGATCTCGTGCAGAACGTCCAGTTCTCGACGAACTCCCGCGAGTATTACCTCGGCCGCAACGTCTATTACGTCTGGATGCACGACTCCATCCGCGACGGCAAGCCGTACGACGCCATGGTGCGCGAAGTGCTGGCGGGGGAGGGCGTCAACTTCTCCACCGGCACGGCGAACTATGTCGTGCGCCAATTGCAGCGCAACGGGCCGCCGCAGGATACGTACGACAACCTGGCCGCGCATTCGGCCGAGAAGTTTCTCGGACTGCCGATGCTCTGCATCTCCTGCCACGACGGCGCGGGGCATCTCGAAACCGTCAACTGGTATCTGCGCGGCCGCACGCGCTCCGACTTCTGGCGCATGTCCGCCTTCTTCGCCCGCACCACCACGCGCGGCCAGCGCTACACCGACCCGAACAACCCGAACCAGAACAACATCCTCCAGTTCACCATCGGCTACAACCAGTTCGGCGGCTACAACCTCAACACGACCGACGGCAACAAGTCGCCGCGCGCGCCGAAGGCGGGGGAGCCGGCCACGGTCACTCCGGCGTTCCTGCTGACCGGCGAGGAGCCGCGCTTCGGCGAGCCGTACCGCGTGGCCTACGGGCGCATGCTCACCGGGCACCGCCAGTTCGCGCGGGCCACGGTGAACGCGCTCTGGAAAGAGATGTTCGGCACCGCGATCGTCGAGCCGGTGAACGCGTTCGACCTCGCCAAGCTCGACACCCAGCCGTCGCATCCGGAGCTGCTCGAAGCGCTGGCCGACGACTTCATCGCCGACGGCTACAGCCTGCGGGAGCTCCTCCGCACCATCGCGTCGTCGAACGCGTACCAGCTCTCGTCGGCGTACAACGGGACCCATCCCCACGTTACCTACTTCGCGCGGCGGCAACCGCGGCGCCTGCCGGCCGAGGTGCTGTTCGACGCCGTCGTCAGCGTCACCGGAGTGCCGGCGCAGTTCAACATCAACGGCGCCGGGACCGTGAACCGGGCCATGCAGATCCGCGATCCGCTCGATGCGCGCCGCACGCAGGCCAGCCGGTGGATCGACCAGTTCGGCCGCGGCAATCGCGACGACATCGCCCGCTCCGGCGAGGCGGCCATCTCGCAGGCGCTCGCGCTGATGAACGACCCGGTCGTCACCAGCCGCATCCGCCAGTCGAACGGCACGACCACCGACCCGGACGCGGTCGCCGACAAGCTTTACCTCGCCACGCTGTCGCGGCGGCCGACCGAAGACGAGCGGCGGATCGCGGTCGAATACCTGCGCGAGGGGAACCTCACCGAGCGCGCCGAGGACCTGCAGTACGTGCTGCTCAACAGTCTCGAATTCCTGTTCAACTGACGGAGGTCCCTTGGCGACCAGTTTCTTCTCCCGACGACATTTCCTCCGCATCGGCGGCACCGGCCTGGTGGCCTCCTGGTTCGCCGACGTGGTCGACCCGCGCCTGCTCCTCGGCTCCACCACCACCGCGCAGCCCACGCTGCGCAACAGCGCGAAGAGCTGCATCTTCATCTTCCTCTCCGGCGCGCCGAGCCAGACCGACACCTGGGACCTAAAGGAAGGAAATTGGACGCCGGACGATCTCGATCCGACGCCGTTCGGCGAGCTGCGCTGGCCGCAGGGACTGCTGCCGAAGACCGGCGAGCACCTCTCGAAGCTGACCATCGTCCGCTCCGCGCTGGCGTGGGCGGCCGTCCACGAGCTGGGGCAGACCTGGGCACAGATCGCGCGCAACCCGGGCGGCGCCACCGGCGCCATCGCGCCGCACATGGGGGCGGTGGTCGCGCTCGAATCGCAGGCCAGCCGCACCGCCGCCGACGTCCTGCCGGCCTTCATCGCCCTCAACTCCGGCGGCATTCCGACCTGCGGCTACCTCCCCGCCAAATACGCGCCGTTCGGCGTCGGGACCTCCGAGTCCGGGCTGGCCACGCTCGCGCACCCCGACGGAAACGCGCGGTTCACTCGCCGCTGGGACCTTCTCAACCGCCTCGACACCGCCCGCGCCAACGGCATCCTCGGCAAGCCGTCGCTCGACATGAACGACTTCTACGGCCAGGCGAAGACGCTGATGGACGCGCCGGGCATCAACGCCATCTTCTCCTACGACGACGCCGAGCACGCCCGCTACGGCTCGACCACCTTCGGCGACTCCCTCGTCGTGGCCCGCAACCTCGTCGCCTCGGGGAAGGGGACCCGCTTCGTCCAGGCGACCCTCGGCGGCTGGGATCACCATTCCGACATCTACGACCGCAACGCCGACCAGTCCCTCTACGCGCAGTCGGCCGAGCTCGACGCCGCCCTCGGCTCGCTGCTCACCGACCTCACCGCGATGAACCTCCTCGACGAAACACTGGTCGTCGTAGTGAGTGAATTCGGACGCACCGTCGGCGCCCTCAACAACCAGGGAGGCCGCGACCACTACCTCCGCAACTCCGTCGTCTTCGCCGGCGGCGGCACCCGCGGCGGCCGCGCCCTCGGCAGCACGGACGCCACCGGCGCCAATGTCGTCGAGTACGGCTGGAGCGCCAACCGCGACGTCCGCCCCGAAGACGTCACCGCCACCATCTACTCCGCACTGGGCATTGACTATACGAAAGTGCGCACGGACGACCCATTAGGCCGCGGCTTCGAATATGTGCCATATGCCAGCAGTGGTGGGTATGGTCCCATTGAAGAGCTCTGGTAACCATTGTAGAGCGCATTAGTGCTATCCTTATTGACATGCGCATCTATCCGGACCTGCGGCCTCCTCCGTCATGAGACCCGCTGCGTCGTACCGCCGGCAGGCGGTCGTCGCAGTGATCGTCTCCACTCTCTTCACACTGAGTCCCATCGCCGCTTCGCGTCGCCGTGCCGTGGATCGACCGGCAGCGGGCCCCCTCCCGGTGGTGAATTACATCGACGCCGAGGTGTCGCGGAAACTGGCCTCGTCGCGAATCGAGCCGGCAGCCGTGAGCGGCGACGAAGAATTTCTGCGGCGCGTCACCCTCGATCTCACCGGAACGATCCCCCTTGCCAATGACGTCCTGTCGTTTGCATCCAATCCGAGCCGCAACAAGCGCGCCGCGAAAATCGACGACCTTCTCCGCTCCGGCGAATTCGTCGACCGGTGGACGATGTGGTTCGGCGATCTCGTGCAGAACGTCCAGAACGCGGACACAGTGCGGCCCTATTACGTCGGCCGCAATGCGTATCACGCCTGGATCCACGAATCGATCCGCACGGGAGCTCCTTATGACGCGATGGTGCGCGAGCTTCTTCTGGGGGAAGGGGACAGCTTCCAGGACGGTCCGGCGGGGTACATCGTGCGCCAGAGGCAGCGCAATGGCCCGGTGCAGGACTCGTACGACAATCTTGCCGCGCATTCGGCTGAGAAGTTCCTCGGCCTGCCGCTGGGGTGTATTTCCTGTCACAGCGGACGCGGACATCTCGAGATGGTCAATGGCTATCTCGCCGGAAAGACGCGGCACGATTTCTGGCGGATGGCCTCGTTCTTTTCGGGTGTCGAGATCCGCGAGGCGAGCTACAAGGATCCGAACAATGCCAACCCGTTTCTCCTCCGGTTCGACGTCGTTGCCAGCCCATACGGCGAATACCGCCTGAATACGACTCACGGCAACAAGTCCCCCCGCGCTCCGGAGAGCGGACAGTCGAAGGTCGTCACTCCGGCATTCCTCCTCACCGGTGAGCAGCCGCGGCCAGGCGAGCCATACCGCGCCGCATATGGCCGGATGCTCACCGCGGACCGCCAGTTCGCGCGCGCCACGGCGAACTATCTGTGGAAGGAGATGTTCGGACGAGGGCTGGTCGAGCCGGTGAGCTCGTTCGATCCGGCCCGGCTGCAGACGCAGGCGACCCATCCGGTGTTGCTGGAGGCGCTGGCGGACGACTTCATCGCCAACGGTTTCAACCTGCGCGAGCTGCTCCGGACCATTGCGTCCTCCAGTACGTACCAGCTCTCGTCGCACTACGAGGGCGTGCATCCTGATGACTCTCTCTTTGCGCGCCGTGCACCGCACCGCCTGCCTGCCGAGGCGCTGATCGACGCGATCGTGACCGCGACCGCGGTGCCGATGGAGCTTCCGGTTCAGGGAATGGGGAAAGTTCCGCGGGCCATGCAACTGCCGGATGCGCAGGAGGCGCGCAACACGACGGTCCGGCGGTTCCTGAACAACTTCGGTCGGGGGAACCGCGACGACATTCCAAGGACGTACGACGGCGCGGCCGCACAGGCCCTTGCGCTCCTGAACTCCTCCGATGTGACCAATCGCGTTCGCGCCGTCAAGGGCTCCACCGTCCAGAAAGTCCTGGACGCCACCTCCAATCCACGCGAGATCGCCGATCTGCTGTATCTCCACACGCTCAGTCGTCTTCCGAATCCCGAAGAGCGCCGCATCGCCGTCGCCTACCTTCGTGCCGGCCCTCTGCGCGAGCGGACCGAGGACCTGCAGTTCGCGCTGATCAACAGCGAGGAGTTTCTTTTCGTATGAGCTTCTCCAGACGCTGCTTTACCCGAATCGCCGGGACCGGAATGGTGATGTCGTATTTCGCGGACGTTCTCGATCCGCGGCTCCTCCTCGCTTCTACCACCAGGGCGGCGCCTCCGCTCCGGAATACCGCCCGCAACTGCATCTTCATCTTTCTGTACGGGGCGCCGAGCCAGGTGGACATGTGGGACTTCAAGGAAGGACCGTGGACGCCGGCGGACTTCGCGCCGGAGTCTCACGGCGAGATCCGCTGGCCTCACGGCCTGCTGCCGAAAACCGGCGAGCATCTCGACAAGCTGGCCATCGTGCGCAGCGGCCAGTCGTGGGCTTCGGTGCACCAGCTCGGGCGAAGCTGGGTGCAGCTCGCCCGGAATCCGGCCGGGCCGACCGGTTCCATTGCGCCGCACATCGGAGCCGTGGTGGCGCTCGAGTCGCAGGAGGCGCGCGGAGCGGCCGATGTCCTCCCGGCGTTCGTCGCGCTCAATGCCGAAGGCGTCGCCGGCTCCGGCTATCTGCCGGCGCGATACGCCCCGTTCGGCGTGCAGACGATTGCGACCGGGCTGCCCTCCCTTGTCCATCCTACGGCGCCGTCGCGGTTCACCCGGCGCCTGGACCTCATCCAGCAGCTCCGGGAGGCGCGGACGAGTCCATCGCTCGGGAAAGCCGCGAACGACATGACCGATTCCTACGCGCAGGGTGAGGTGCTGATGCATGCGAGCGGCATCAACGAGCTTTTCTCGTTTGACGCGGGAGAGCATGACCGCTACGGGGCGACGCCTTTCGGCGACTCGCTCGTCGTGGCCCGCAATCTCGTCGCCTCACGCAGGGGAACCCGGTTCGTCTACACGACGCTCACGGGGTGGGACCATCACTCGGACATCTACGACCACGCCGCCGAGAAGTCACTGTACGCGCAAAGCAGGCTGCTCGACCCCGCTGTGGGCGCACTTCTGACCGACCTCGCTTCGATGAACATCCTCGACGAGACGCTGGTGGTCCTCGTCGGCGAGTTCGGCCGCACCGCCGGTCCGCCGAACAACCAGGGCGGCCGCGACCATGCACTCCGCAATTCGATCGTCTTTGCCGGCGGAGGCGTTCGCGGAGGCCGCGTCATCGGCCAGACCGACGACATCGGGCAGAAGATCGTCGACTACGGCTGGAGCGCGAACCGCGACGTGCGCACCGAGGACGTCGCCTGCACGATCTACTCGGCGCTCGGGATCGACTACACCACCATCCGGCAAGACGACCCGCTCGGACGCGGCTTCGAGTACGTGCCGCACGCGAAGGACGGCGGGTATGGGCCGGTCGAGGAGTTGTGGGGGTAACGGGCGGTTTGTCCTATAGGACCTATAAGACCTATAGGACCCATGCCCCGCCCCCGTTCACCCGAAGACGTCACCGCCACGATTTACTCCGCCCTGGGTATCGACTACACGAAAGTGCGCACCGACGACCCGTTGGGCCGCGGCTTCGAGTACGTGCCGTATGCGAAGGACGGGGCTACGGGCCCATTGAAGAGCTCTGGCAGGCGTAATTCATCGCTTGAGATCCCGCCCGAGGATGCGCGGGACCTGGCGGCGTTCTGACGACGCTGGAATAACTCGCGTCAGTCGCCTTCCGTCTCGACCGCGAGCAGGGTGAAGTCGCGCGGGGACAGAAGATTCAGGAAATCACGGTCGAAGGTGACGAGGTGCTCCGAACAGAATTCGGTCGTTGAGGCGATCCACGCGTCGGTAACCTCGTTTCCTTTGTGACCACGAGCGATGAGTTTCGCTCTGAGAATCGGCCATTCCTCGCCGCAAGGTTGAAGCTCGACTCCTGGCGAGTCGAGCAGGGCGTCGACGAACGTTACTGCATCCTCGATGGAATCGGGCTCGATGAAGACCCGCCGATTCGTGACGAGGCGAAGAAAGCCGACGATCACCATCGGCAGCAGCGCCAGGGATGCGCGCCCCTCGGCGCAGGCCACGCGCGCGCCGTCCAACCACTGGAGCGCCACGGCGTGGTGCTGGTGGTCGCGACGAAAGGCGGCGATCAGCACATTGACGTCGGGCGTCATCAGTCCGCGGCATCGAACAGGGACTGGTTGCTACGACCGTCGATTCCGTTCCGCAGTCCACCTTTGCGGCGGGAAAGGGGAAGCGGCTTCAACTGACGACGACGATTCCGACCGCGCTGAAGACGGAGAGTCAGCCCCTCCTCGATCATCCTTGTGAGGGGGATGTGCTCTTTCGCGGCCTGCTGCTTAGCCTTCGACAAGAGATCGTCCCGCAGATCGAGAGTCGTCTTCATGGGTCTCCATGATACAGAAATCTGAACTGCACTTTGAAACACGTTCAGTAATTCTGGCCGGTCATGAAGATCGCGTCGCCGGTTTTGTTGTCGAGGATCGAGGCATAGGCGACGATGGCCCGGTCCGCGGTCACCTCGGCGTAGGCGTTGCTGGAGCTGCCGGCGCCGAGGGTGTCGAAGACGCGGTTGATCTGCAGCCAGCCGAAGGCGCCGAGCGACTCGGTGCGCGTGCCGATGGTCTGGCCGGAGCCGTTTTTCAATGTGATGGTCACCGTTGCGGCATTCGCGGTCGTGTTGACGATGCCGAGGTTGGCCCGATAGGCGGTGTTGTTGATGAGATGGCCGACGCGCTGGCGCGTTCCCGCGTTGGTTGCGCCGATGCCGGGAATGAACTGGCCGAACGTGCCTCCCTTGTCCGGGCAGACGTTGTTGGTCGTATAGAGATTGCTCGTGATCAGGAGCGGCTGCGAAGAGGCGAAGCGGAGTGCGCCGCCGCCGGAATCGATACCGAAGAGATTCTTGACGATATCGTTCAGCTCGAGTGACTGGCCGGCGCCGATCGTGAGCGGCCGGGAAGGCGCGGTGGCGTTGTCGCGGTTGGCGAGCAGATACACATCCGCCTCCGCGGTGCCGTTGCCGGTATTGATTACCCGGAAGTCGGAGACGAAGAACGTGCTGTTCGTGCCCGATAACCGTGCCGCGGCAGGGGCGGTGTAAATGTTGTTCTTCGGGACGTTGGACGCACAGGAGACGTTCAGCGCCCCCGCGTTCCCGGTGGCCGCCGCGCCGTTGACGAGCGTGTTCGACATCGTCAGCGGCACGTTGCCCGAGGCGGTGACTCCGGTGCGGAAGCGGACTACTGCGACCGTGCCGGAGCCGCTCAGCGCCGGACCGGCCATGACCACGCGGACGCTCCCCGGTGTCTGGGCGTCGAACGAACCGGTGCCGGTGGTGAACCACGGATTGGTGAGCGTGCCGAACGTCACCGTTTCGACGGTCAGTTTCGCGGCGTCGAAATTCACGCGGAGGTCGATCGAAGTCAGGCCTGTCACCGCGGAGAGGGTGACCGGCACGTCGACCAGCGAATTGCAGTTCCCCGTCACGGTTCCGACGGTGAACGACGCTGTCCCGGTGGGGCCGCTGAGCGCGGCGTGCGCACGCTCGAGATCGATCCGCGGAATGCTGAAGCTCGATTTCGGGTCGGTGACCGGCGTCCCGGTCGAGCGCAACAACTGCGCGTATTGCGCGGGCGTACGCGACGGGCTCGGGTCGACCGACATCAGCGCGGCGATCGCTCCTGCGGCATACGGCGCCGAAGCGGAAGTCCCGCCGAACTGGTTGAAGTACGAGCCGTGCTGCGCGCCGAGGCCCGCCTGGGTCGTGCGCGCGTCGTGGCTTGGCGCCAGGATGGTCAGGTAATTCGCCGAGTTCGAATAGCAGGTGACCCGGTCCGCCGCGGTCGTGGCGTCGCTGCACGGACGGGTCGACGCGTCGTTCGGATCGCCATAGGAATGGGGGCCGACGTTCGCGTCGTAGACCGCGCCGACGGAGATCACTTGGGAGTGGCATGCGGGAGCGCTCAGGCCGTTGGTCCGGTTTTCATTACCGGCCGAGACGACCACGGCGATGTTTGCATTGGCGAAGCGGGTGAACATCTGCTTGTACGCCGCCGCCTCGGGCGCGTTGTCGCATGGTGACGAATACGACGTGCTGTTGCCGAGGCTGACGTTCACCACGCGGATGTTGTACGTCGTGCGGTTCGTGAGCACCCACTCCAATGAGGCCAGGATGTGCCGGTCCTGGTATCCAGCGCTGCTGCCGGCACGCAACCCTATGATTTTTGCGAGAGGCGCAACGCCAGTCGCGGCGCCGCTGCTCTGCGAGCGGCCGGCGATGATGCCCGCGACGGCCGTCCCGTGAGTGTCGCAGGTGTCGTCGTTCGCGCAGGCAGGGAAGGGATCCGCGGTCGGACCGTTCACTTCGGAATAGGGAAAGTCGTAGCCGCCGACCACGACGGCGTTCGGGAACGTCGTCCCGCCCCCCAGCTCCGGATGAGACCAGTCGATGCCGTCGTCGATGACGGCAACGGCAATTCCGTTGCCCCGGCCCCCTCTTGCATGCAGGAATGCCGCTTTCATCAACGCGTTCCCCTGCACGCGCGCCGGGTGTTTCGTCCCGTCTTCGCTGATCGCGAGCACACGAGGGTCGTCTTCCAGCCATGCGATCTCGTCGGGCGTGAGCTGCGCGGCGAAGCTCGCCGCGGCGTGATAGCGATAGCGCACCGGCGAGGACAGCGGCCCCGTCACCTCGTCAATGAGGTGATCGGTCTCAGCGACGAACGAGTCCTGGTGGGCGGTGAACGACATGGACCGCAGTGCGGCGTTGGTCGCCTCGGGCGGCAGAAGCGTGACGATCGCCCACTGGCGCTCGTCGTCGGCGGTCATGGCGAGGCGCTGGCGCAGCGCCTGGCTCATTTTCTCGCGCCGCAATTCCATTGGACGCTCTGCGAATGCCGGAACGGCGGTAAACAGCAGGCACACTGCGAAGGCAAAGCGCTTCATGCTGGACGCCTCATTTCGTGAACGACCGTTGTTGGACGATGACGCAATGTAGGGTCGCAATCGCCGTAATGCAAGACATCCGGCATTCTTCCCATAGGTCCTATAGGTCCTATCGGCCCGCTTCACGTCCAGGTTGAGCGCCGGGGCCCTTCCTCTTGGTACACTTGCCAAAACATGCAGGTGATCCTCCAGGGGAGTCTCCGGCAGTTTCCTCTTGCCGAGCTCCTCCCGTTTGTCGGACGGCGTACCGAGAGTGGGACTCTGGATGTCGAGACCACCGGTCGCCGCACGCGCATCTTCTTCGCGGCCGGGAAGCTGACCTGGGCCGAGACGGCGAAGACGGCCGATCCGCTCGAAGCAGCGCTGGAAGTATTCGACTGGACCTCCGGGTCGTTCACGCTGCTCGACTCGGCCGTGCTCCCCGAGGGAGCCAGTCCGGTCGACCTCGCGATCGAAGTGCTGCTCGAAGAAGTGAAGCGGCGCGCGGAAGCGGGCAGCTTCCCCGACACGACGCTGTTCCGCGTGGTCGACGATCCGGCCCTCCAGCAGCAGGTGAGCCTCACCGGCGATCAGCTCCGTCTCCTCTTCCGCCTCGCCGCCGGCCGTTCGTTCAAGGAGCTGATCTCGGACCTCGGCGTGCCGCGCGAGGAGCTGGCGGAGCGGCTGCAGCAGCTTCAGGGCATCGGCCTCATTCAGATCGTCCGCGAAGAGGTGCCGGAGCCGCCGCCGTCATCGGCATCGGCGGAGCCGACCGCACCGCAGATGAAGGTGCAGATGAAGACCCAGGCACGGCGCCGGACGCTGGTCGGCTCGCTCACCCCCGACGGTGCGCCCGACAACGTCTTCCCGCTGCTCGACGCCGAGGCGACGATCGGCCGCGCGCCGTCGAACGCGCTCTCCATCTCCGACGGCAGCGTCTCGTCCCATCACGCCCGCATCATCCGGACCGCCGAGGGCTTCTTCCTCGAAGACCTGCAGAGCCGCAATGGCACGTTCGTGAATGGGGAGAAGGTCACCACCGAGAAACGCCTCCTCGCCGACGGAGACCTGATTCGCGTCGGCAAAGTGATCATGACGTTCAACATCGCCCGCGAGTCGAAAGCGAGCGAGACGACGATGCCGGAGATGCGACTGTGAAAAGGCAGAAGGCAGAAGGCAGAAGGCAGAAGGACGCCCGATGGCTGGCCTCTGCCGGCTTGTTCCTTCTGCCTTCTGCCTTCTGCCTTCTGCCTTTCGAAGTCCGGGAGAGCCGCTCTCGATGAAATACGACTTAGCCATCGTGGGCTCCGGCCCGGCCGGTCTGGCCACCGCGTCGCACGCGCATGCGAACGGGCTGTCTTACGTCCTGCTCGAGCGGACCGACCATCTCTCCGACACCATCTACAACTACCAGGCGCGCAAGTTCGTCATGGCCGAGCCGGTGATGATTCCGGCGCGCGGGGAGGTGCCGTTCGCGGCGGGGTCGCGCGAGTCGATCCTCGACGCCTGGCAGGCGCATGTCGACAGCCGCCAGCTCAACGTCGCCTTGAGCGCCGAGGTGAAGGGGATGAAGCGGGAAGGGGGACGGTTCCTCCTGAAGACCGCTGCCGGTGCGGAGTACGACGCCGGGAGAGTGGTGCTGGCGATGGGGACGCAGGGCAACCCGCGCAAGCTCGGCTGCCCGGGCGAGAACATGGAGCACGTCCGCTACCGCCTGGTCGACCCGAAAGAGCACGTCGACCAGGACATCCTCGTCGTCGGCGCCGGCGATTCGGCGCTGGAGATCGCCATCGCCCTCTCCGACGAGAACCGCGTCGGCCTGATCGTCCGCGGTCCTGAGATCACCCGCGCCAACGAGATCCTCACCCGCGAGATCCTTTCGCGCCAGGCCTCCGGGCGGATGACGGTCTACTTCAACACCACCGTCAAAGAAGTCTTCGACGGCTACGCGGACCTCAATGTCCGCGGCGACGCCACCCGCGTTCCGGCGGAGCTGCTCTTCCTCAAGCTCGGCGCCGACGCACCGCGGAAGTTCTTCGAGAGCGTCGGCATCCGCTACGGCGGAGAGGGCACGGACGCCCGTCCGATCCTCAGCCCCGTTCACGAGTCGAGCGTTCCCGGCCTCTTCCTCATCGGCGCGGCCAGCGGGCGCGACCTGATCAAGCTCGGCATGAACCAGGGGTGGGAAGTCGTCGAGCACGTCATGGGGCGTGAAGTCGAGCCGGCCGACGAGGCGGTGCTGAAAGAGCGGCTGCCGTTCTGGGAAGGCTCCGTGCGCGAGCGCATCGCCTCCATCCGCAGCCGCGTGCCGCTCCTCGCCGCGGCCGACGAGCAGCAGCTCCGCGAGACCTTCCTGGCCACGCGCGTGCGGGAGTACCGGAGCGGCGAGACGATCATCCGCCAGAACGACTACACGAACGACTTCCTGGTCGTCGCCACCGGGCGTGTGGCCCTGACGCGCACGCCGGAGGGCGCGAAGGCCGCCGTGCCGATCGCCGAGCTCACCGCCGGCAACTTCTTCGGCGAGATGAGCCTCATTTCCGGCCGCCGCCGCACCGCCTCGGCCACCGCCGCCGGAGCGACGCGGCTGATCGAGATCCCGCGCAAGGCGATCCTGAAACTGCTCGCCTCCGCGCCGCGCGCCAAGGCGCTGGTCGACCAGGCCTTCCTGCTGCGCGCGTTCGGCGGCTACCTCTTCCCCGGCGTCCCTGAGGCGCTGCTGGGGGAACTGGTGGCCAAGGCCATCGTCGAGAGCTACGGCAAGGACGCGGTGGTCTTCCGGGAAGGCGACAAGGCCGAGACTTTCTACCTGATCCGGAACGGGATGGTGAAGATCTCCAAGAAATCGGGCGACAAGGACGTCGTCCTCTCGTACCTCGTGGCCGGCAACTTCTTCGGCGAAGGGTCGCTCTTCTCCGACGCCCCCCGCACCGCCACCGTCACCACGATCTTTCCGTCGGACCTGATCAAGGTCACCAAGCGCGACTTCACCAACTTCCTGGCCGCCCATCCCGACCTGCGCGAGGCGCCGCTGCGCAAGCTCGAAGAGCGCCGCATCGCCGGCCTCATCGCCGAGGCCACGCCGGGATCCGGCAACATCCTCGGCGACCTCATTCGCGAGGAAGTGGTCATGGGGACGCAGACGCTGCTCATCGACGAGCACCGCTGCATCCGCTGCGGCAACTGCATCTCCGCCTGCGAAGGGGTGCACGACGACGGGCAGGCGCGCCTCTCCCTCACCGGCATCCATCTTTACAACCTCCTCGCACCGAACTCCTGCTGGCAATGCGAGAACCCGCTCTGCATGCTCGACTGCCCGCCGGACGCCATCTCCCGCGACCCGCGCGGCGAGGTGTTCATCAAGAGCAACTGCATCGGCTGCGGCAACTGCGAGAAGAACTGCCCCTACGGCAACATCTTCATGGTTCACAAAGAGCCGAAGAAATCCCTCTTCTCATGGGTGGCCTCGCTTTTCGGCAAGGCGAAGCAGAGCGACGTCGAACAGACCGTGGCCGTGAAGTGCGACCTGTGCCGGGACATCGGCGGCGGACCGGCCTGCGTCCGCGGCTGCCCGACCGGCGCGGCGATCCGGCTGACGCCGGAGCAGTACAAGGAGACGTTGGAGGAGTTGGTGATCTCGAGGGGGGAGAGATAGGCGTGAAATGCAAAATGCAAAATGCAAAATGCAAAATGGAAAACAGGGGACGGTCCTCCCTTTTTCCATTCTGCATTTTGCATTTTGCATTTTGCATTTCTGATTCTGCATTCGGGCGAGGCATGTAATGGCAGTCGCTCGATCCGGAGTCATCTGGCGTCCCATCTTCGTGATCCTTCTGATCGCGGCGAGCGTCAGCTATTACTACTACTCGCAACGGGAGTTTCCACATGGCGGCTCCAATTGGGGATTGGGTTATGGGATTGGCGGGCTCGCGCTGATCCTGCTGCTGGCGTTTTTCGGGATCCGGAAGCGCTGGTACCGCTCGACGTTCGGGACGCTCGAGCAATGGCTGCAGTCGCACATTTACCTCGGCGTGCTAGTCTTCGTAATCCTGCTGTTCCACACCGGCGGGCGTTTCAACGACCAGATTGCGGTCTGGACGCTGGTGCTGGTCGGCATCGTCGTCGCGAGCGGGATCTTCGGCGCGATCCTCTATGTGACGGTGCCGCGGTTGCTGACGGAGGTCGAGAGCAACCTCTCCGTCGACGAGATCTCCGACCAGCTCAACCAGCTCGCCCGCTCCATGGCCCGCATCGCCTCGGGGCGCTCGACCGCCTTCCAGCGCATCTACGACGAGCTATTGCGCCAGACCACCCCCGGCGGCCTCGCCGGCTGGCGGCTTTTAATCTCCCGCCTCGGCCGCAAGAAACAGCAGGACTCCGGTGACTGGACCCGCCTCATCGGCCTCGTCCCGAAGGAAGAGCAGGAAGAGCTGCGGCAGATGCTCGTCATCTCCCGGCAACGCCGCGAGCTCCTGCTGCGGCTGATCTTCCAGCAGCGGTACAAGAACGTGCTCGAGTTCTGGCTCTACATCCACGTCCCGTTCACCATCGCGCTGCTGGTGATGTCGGCCGTGCACGTGGCCGCGGTGTTTTATTACGGGAGGATGCCGTGGTGAGGCGCGGGGCCGATGGGACCAATGGGACGAATGGGACTCATGGGATGGGATGGGCAACCTGCGTCCCATCGGTCCCATCAGTCCCATTTGTCCCATGGTTCCCTGAACAGGAGCGCCGATGCCGTTCCTGATCCAGCGCGCCGCCGGCCGCAATCTCACCCTGACCCAGATCCACGGCTCGATCCTTCGGATCGGCCGGGGGACGAATCAGGAGCTGCGGTCCGAGAATCCGGCTGTTGCGCTGGAGCATGCGGTCATCGACACCGATGCCGCCGGCTATGCGATCACCGACAAAGGCTCGATCACCGGGACGTACGTCAATCGCAAGCCGGTCGAGACGGCGCGGCTGGCGAAGGGAGACGTCATCGAGATCGGCGACCTGCGCCTGGAAGTGCAGATCGCCGACCTTACCAAGCCGCTCTTTCTCCGTGTCGTCACCGCACGCCCCGTCGGGGTGGGGTTCGAAGAGGAAGAGGAGCCGCGCGGCGCGCTGGCCACGCCGGGCGCCGGCGTGGTCAGGGCGAAGAAGATCGACTACGTCGGCGCGTACCGGCTGACGCGTCCCTGGCTCACCAAAGTCAGCCTCACCGCCATCCTCCTCATCGTCGCCCTGGCCGTGATCGGTGAACTGGTGCGGCCGGAGAAGCAGGCGGTCTTCATGCCCGGCGGGCTCTCCTCGGCCCACGCCCGCGCCCCCGCCCGGCAGGGGGGCTTCGTGGCCGATCGCTGCGACGCCTGCCACACGCCGTGGAAGAGCGTCGACAGCGGGAAATGTGCGGGCTGCCACAGCCAGCCGCCGCACGCCCAGCACGCGTCCGACGAGCCGGATTGCTTCGCCTGCCATCAGGAGCATCGCGGCGCGGCAAAGCTGGCCACGCTCGCCGAGCCGGCCTGCGTCCGCTGCCACAGCGATCTGGCGCCGCACATGCGCGGGACTCCGGCCCAACTGATCTCGCTCCGCTTCGCCGACGGCCGCTATCCGTTCGAGGCAATGGCGCGTATCCGCGAGTTCGGCGACAGCCATCCCGAATTCGTCTACCTTCCCGATCGCAACACCCTCCGCTTCGACCACCGGTTTCACCTCGCGCCGAACGGGGTCCGCAACGGCGAGGGGAAACGCCAGGTGCTGACGTGTACGGATTGCCATGCCCTCGGCACGACCGAGCGCAACACCGAACCGGTCCTCCTGAAGTACGACCAGCACTGCCGGAGCTGCCACCGGCTCACCTTCGACTCCCGCTTCCCCAACGCCGAGGTGCCGCACGGCGGGGACACGGCCATCGCCATGGGATTCCTGATCAACTTCTATTCAGGGAACCGCGACCTGGTGAACAAACCGGCCACGGAGGTACGGCGGATCCTGGCGCAGAAGCGGGCGCCGGTGGGTGACGACCGGGCTGTCGACAACGCCCGGCGGGTCTTCAGGGTCTACTGCCGCAAATGCCACGAAGTGCAGGAGAAAAGGAGCTCGCCGACCGTGACGCCGCCGGTCATGCGGACCGTCTGGCTCGACCGGGCGATGTTCACCCACGGCAGGCACCGGACCATCGGCTGCGAAAAATGTCACGCCGGCGCCCGGAACAGCGCCGCGACCGCCGATCTGGCCATGCCACGGCGCGAGAACTGCACGGATTGCCACGCGTCAGGGAAAAACGTGACGGCGTCCGTCTCCAGTTGTGGAACGTGTCACGAGTATCATTTGCAGCCACGGACCAGTCCGGTCGTGGCGGCATCGCTCGCCCAGGCAGGAGTGGGCGGGCTCGGAAGCGGAGGGCGAATGCTTCAGGGGATCCTGCTGGCGGTGATCGTGATTCTGCTGCTGGTGGTGCTGATACCGGTCGGTATCGCGCTGTTCCAGCGGCTGCGGCCCGAGCGCGCCGCGCCGTCTCCGGCCGCGAAGGCGAGGCCGCCGGCTATCCCGCAGGCGCCGACGGCGAAGATCGCCCGGCCGGAGGTACCGACCGACCGCGTCGCCCGTCCGGCGGGAGAAGCGCCGCCGGATCTGCCGCCGCAGGCTCCCACGCCGGACGTCGCCTCGACCCGCGTCCTGGTGATCGAGAGCCAGCCGGCCGGCGCTGATGCCGGTGCCGGGACGGAGATGGTCCAGTGGAACGGCATGCTCCACTGCACCGGCGGCCCCCTCGAAGGACAGCGTTTCATCATCGAGGACGACGGCTTCTACATCGGCCGCGATCCCATCCTCTCCAAGATCGTCATCCCCGACAGCCGCGTCTCCAAACGGCACCTGCGCATCGTTCCGCGGGACGGGAAGGTGTGGGCCATCGACGAAGGCTCGACCAACGGGACGTTCATGAAGGGGCAGCGCATCACCGAAGTGCAGCTCAAGCGCGGCGACACCCTCGTCCTCGGCGACGACGCCGCAACCTTTGTCTATCAGATATGAAACGCGCCCTTGCCGTTTGCGCCCTGGTGCTCGTCGGAGCGGCCGCCGGCGGAGCTCCGCGCGTCCGGTCGGTGCGGGGAGTGCCGGTCACGGGCGGCATCCCCGACTATCCCGACATGTACGAGTGCGAGCTCGGTCTTCCCGACCCGGTGCTCTGCTCGGATGGCGGCCCGAGCCACCTTTCGCTCAGCCAGGCCGAGGTGGAGGCGATCGTCAGCGCGGCGGCGCGGTCGCTGAACGTCGACACCATGACCATCGCCGTGGTCGACCGCGCCGGCCGGCCGCTTGCGCTCTTCCGCAAGCCGGGCGCCGATCCGGCCGACAGCTATGAGGCCATCGGCGTCGCGCGCACGGCCGCCTTCTTCAGCCACAACATGGCGCCGCTCTCCTCGCGCACGGTGCGCTTCATCAGCGGCATCCACTTCCCGCCGGGCATCACCAACACGCCGAGCGCCGCGCTGTACGGGATCGAGAACACGAACCGCGGCTGCAGCCTGAACGTCCTCTTCAACCCCGGCAAGTGCCTGCCGCGCGCGCGCCGTTTCGACACCACCGCGCGCTGCGCCGCGACCCCGGCCGGAACAGACACAGGCGGCTGCGGTCCCGGCATCGTCACCGGCAAGCGCTTCCCTGGGGACAGCGATCCGGCGTCCGTGAACGCCGGCGGGATTCCGCTCTACCGCATCCTCGACGCCTCGCGTGTCTCCGACGGCATCGTCCGCAACGGCCAGCTCCTCGGCGCGATCGGCGTCGTGGGCGTTCCGGGCGATCCGCAGCGCGCGGAGTTCGCCGCAGCCAGCGGCGCGTTCGGCGCCCTCGGCTCGGCCAACGGCCCGATCGCCCCGGTGCCGTCGTTTCCGCTGCCATTTCCCGGCAACGTCTTCATCGACGGCATCCGCCTTCCGTTCCTCGGTCCGGACCTGCGCCTCGAATTCAACGACGACGGACTGCCGACCGGCCTCCGCCGCCTCGAAGGCACGACCGCCGGCAACGATACCGGGACATACGTCTTCGCGACGGAGAACGGCGGCTGCACGGCCAATGAATATCTCTCCGGACCGACCGCCGGGACGTTCCTGACAGCCGCGGAGGTCGACGGCATCGTGCAGCGCGCCATCGCCACCGCCCGCCGCACCCGCGCCGCCATTCGCCTGCCGGCGAACAGCTTCGCCCGGATGGTCATCGCAGTAGGCGACGTCGACGGGACGATCCTCGCGCTCTACCGCATGCCTGACTCCACGGTCTTCTCCGTCGATGTGGCGGTGGCGAAGGCGCGCAACGTCGTCTGGTTCAGCACCAGCAACGACCTCCCTCTCGGCGGCACGACCGCCGTCACCAACCGTACGATCGCGTTTGGAGGACAGCCGTTCTTCCCCTCCGGCATCGACTCCGGCGTCTTCGACCCGCGTCCCGGCCCCTGGTACGTCTCCCTCTACCAGCGCGACCTCGCCAACCCCTGCACCCAGGGGACGCAGCCGACCAACCGCAACCAGAACGGCATCGTCTTCTTCGCCGGCTCCACCCCGCTCTATCGCGGCGGCTCGCTCATCGGCGGGCTAGGCGTGAGCGGCGACGGCATCGAGCAGGACGACTACGTGACGTACTTCGGAGCAGGCGAGTTCCTCCCGCCTTCCGATATCTGGGCGGATCGGAAGTTTGTCGATGGGGTGCGGCTGCCGATGTTCAAGTTCCCGCGGCAACCCGAAGGGGTGGACGAGCCATGAGAGTCCGAAATGCAGAATGCAAAATGCAAAATGCAAAATGGAAAAAGGGAGCACGGCCCTCTTTTTCCATTTTGCATTTTGCATTTTGCATTCTGCATTTGGCCCTGGTGCTTTCCGTTCAAGCCCAGAGCGCCATCCTCTTCACCGAGCAGCTCCCCTTCCAGATCACCGGCCGCACCACCGCCCCTCCCGGTACTCCGGTCATCATCCACGTCAACAACGCCAAAGGCGAAACGCAGGTCCGCGAGGACGGCACGTGGGCGCTCCTCTGGACCGCTCCTCTCAAGACCGGCACCTACGACGTCCGCATCGACATCGCCGGCACGACCGAGGAGCAGACGCTGCGCGTGCAGCTCCGCGGTAATCTCGTCCGGCAGCCCGGGTTCGAAGAGCCGCCGCCGCGGTACCCCGATCCGGTGCCGCCCGAGCCGGACATGCAAGAGGTCACGGACCGCTGGCGCCTCGTCCCGCCGCCGTACGAGCTGGACGTCGCCTCGAAAGGGCCGCTCGATCCCTATAACCGCAACATCCTCAAAGGCGATCTCCCGATCCGCGGGACGCAGGATTCTTTCCTGGTCCTGACCGGCATCAGCGACTCGCTCGTCGAGTCGCGCACGGTGCCCACTCCCTCGGGCGTCAGCTCCGCGCGTCCCGGCAGCTTCCGCTTCTTCGGACGCGAGGCCCAGGGCGTCTTCGTGCAGAACGTCATCGTCTCCGCCGACATCTTCGAAGGCGACACCACCTTCCAGCCGGTGCGGCAGCGGGTGAAGGCGACGCTGGTCGCGAACCTGAACCACGTGCGGGTCGAGGAGAACGGGATCCTCAAGCCCGACGTCCGCCGCGGCACCGAGCGCACCGACGGGCGGGTCTCGCTGCAGGAGCTCTTCTACGAGCGGAAGCTGCGCGACCTCTCGCCGAACTACGACTTCCTCTCCATCCGCGCCGGCGTGCAGCCGTTCGTCAGCGACTTCCGCGGCTTCGTCTTCAGCGACACGAACCTCGGCGTCCGCGCCTTCGGCAACTACGCCTCCAACCGTTTCCAGTACAACCTGGCGCTGTTCGACCGGCTGGAGAAGGACACCAACAGCGGCCTGAATGTCCCCGAACTGCGCGAGCAACGGGTGGCGCTGGCGAATTTCTACTGGCAGGACTTCCTGCGCGCCGGCTACACGCAGCAGTTCTCCATCCACCACATGCGCGACGAGGCGTCGCTGCACTACGACCGCAACGGCATCCTGGTCCGGCCCGCGCCGGTGGGGGACGCGAAGCCGCACAGCATTCACGCGACGTATCTCGGCCAGGCGGGACTCGGCCACTTCGGCCGCGTCAACGTCGACCACGCCGTCTACCTCGTCGTCGGCCGCGATTCGCTGAACCCGATCGCCGGACAGGACCCGCAGCTCCGCCGCGGCGACTCCGTCCGCGTCGCCGCCGGCATGGCCGCGCTCGAGGTCTCGTACGACAAAGACTGGCTGCGCCCGCGGATCGGCTTCTTCTACGCCACCGGCGACCGCAACCCGCGCGACCGCACCGCCCGCGGCTTCGACGCCATCTTCGACAACCCCGTCTTCGCCGGCGGCGGTTTCTCGTTCTTCAACCGCCTCGGCATCCGCCTGGCCGGCAGCGGCGTCGCGCTCGTGGAGCGGGGGAGCCTCATCCCGTCGATGCGCAGCAGCAAGGACGAAGGGCAGCCGAACTACGTCAACCCCGGCCTGCAACTGGCGACGATCGGTCTCGACGTCGAAGTCACCCCGCGCCTCAAGGCCATCTTCACCGGCAACTACATCCGCCTCGACGCCGTCGAGCCGATCGAAGAAGTGCTCTTCCAGCGCAACATCAGCCACGAGATCGGGGCCGACCTCAGCGCCGGCTTCCGCTACCGGCCGTTCATCAGCAACAACGTCATCCTCGTCGGCGGCGCCGCGGTGCTCCTGCCGGGACAGGGATTCAAAGACATCTACGAAAGCGGCGAAACGCTCTACCACGCGTTCATGAACGTGATTCTGCAGTTCTAGGAGAGGAGATGCGCATGCGAAAGAAGCCTGATCATCCCTCTTTGCGCAAGTGGCACGGCCCCTCACCCCGTCCGGCACCTGAACTTCTAACCGGTTCCGCCGAGAATTGCGTGGGCACCGCCATCGCCACGCGCAGGTGCCGAACATCCCTCTCCCCGGCGGGGGGAGAGGGGCAACAAAGCGTCCCTCTCAATACCTCGCAAAATTCAAGTCGCGGCGCAGCCGCGTCGTTGCCCCTCTCCCCTCGCGTAGGGGAGAGGGATACTGGGCACCTGCGCGTGGCTGTTGAGAGATTCGTCCAACTCGACATGCGTGGCGTTAGCAGACCAGGTGCCCAGCGGGGTGAGGGGTCGTGCCACGTGCGAGGTGTGATCGCTCTCGCCTTCGCCCTACTTGCAATACCCCTCTTCGCCCAGACGCCCTCTCTCCTCCGCCAAACCCAACCCGCCGCCGACGTCAAATCGCGTGGGTGCCTCACCTGCCACGCCGGCATCGAGCCGATGCACGCTTCGCCGGCCGTGAAGCTCGGCTGCATCGACTGCCATGGCGGCGACGCCACGGCCACCACCAAACAGCAGGCCCACATCCAGCCGCGCAACCCGGAGCTCTGGAAGACCGCCGCGAACCCCGAGCGCACTTACACCGCGCTGCTGCAGGAATCGCCGGAGTTCGTCCGCTTCCTCAATCCGGGCGACCTGCGCGTCGCGCGCGAGACCTGCGGCACCTGCCACTTCCAGCAGACCATGGCCGTTCCGCGCAGCACCATGACCACCTCCGCGGTGTTCTGGGCCGCGGTCGGTTACGCGAATGGCCTCATCAGCCAGAAACGCGCGTTCCTGGGCGAGTCGTACAACCGCGACGGCAAGCCGCAGATCCTCCTCCCGGCCACCCCTCCGACGCCCGAGCAACTCGCGAAAGGAGCTCTCCCTCAGCTCGTCCCGCTCCCGCGGTGGGAAGTGTTCCAGCCGGGTGAGTACTTCCGGGCCTTCGAGCGCGGCGGCATCTTCAACAGCACCATGCCGCCCGACACCGGGAACCCGCCCGTCCTCGAAGACGCCGGCCGCCCCGACATCCGCCTCGGCAATCGCGGACGCGGCACCGGCTCGCGCATCTCGCCGGCGCTGATCAACCTGCACAAGACGCGGCTCAACGATCCGCACCTCTCGTTCCTCGGCACAAACGACCATCCGGGCGACTACCGCTCCTCCGGCTGCACGGCCTGTCACGTCGTCTACGCCAATGACCGCGACCCGCTCCACTCCGG
>Ga0190275_10000282_pt1 | contig 50070 bp, 50 predicted proteins | sample Popmic550T_FD_133745 | JGI IMG/M metagenome (GOLD analysis project Ga0190275, IMG submission 133745) | Populus adjacent soil microbial communities from riparian zone of Yellowstone River, Montana, USA - 550 T | ecosystem: Environmental > Terrestrial > Soil > Riparian zone > Trees stand | place... | reverse complement strand
TCCACCCCCCCGCCCGCGCCGGCGCCGGCCGCCGCGGTTTCCGCCCCGGCGGCGGGCGCGCAGCCGCCGATCGCGGCGCGCAACGCGGTGGTGACCCGCTTCGAAGGCGCCAATGCGATCGTGATCTCGGCGACGCCCGACGTGCAGCGCACTTTGGGCGAGCTGATCCGCCAGCTCGACGTGCGCCGCCAGCAGGTGCTGGTCGAGGCGATCATCGTCGAGATTTCCGACACCGCCGCGCGCCAGCTCGGCGTCCAGCTCTTCCTGACCGGGCTGCAGGGATCGAACATTCCCTTCGCGATCACCAATTATTCCAACATCGCCCCCAATATCGGCACCATCGCCGGCGCGATCGCCGCGCGCGAGCTGGGCGGCAGCACGACCACGGTGACGACCGGGACCGGCTCGACCACGACCACCACGACGGGCACCGGCTCCGAGTTGATCGAGGCAGCGGCGGGGCAGCTCGCCGGGATCAGTGGCGGCCTCGCCGGCTTCGCGATCCGCAATTCGAACGCGATCTTCGGGGCGATCGTCAACGCGGTGCAATCGGACAATCGCTCGAACATCCTGTCGACCCCGTCGATCATGACGCTCGACAATGAGGAGGCCTATTTCCTCGTCGGCCAGGAAATCCCGATCACCACCGGCGAGGCGCTGAGCCCCAATTTCGACAACAGCTTCCGCACCGTCCAGCGCCAGAATGTCGGGATCACGCTCGAGGTCACGCCGCAGATCAACAGCGGCGGCGCGATCAAGCTCGACCTTCGCGTCGAGGTCAGCTCGATCGCCGGGCCGGTCTCGAACGACTTCCAGGATCTGATCCTGAACAAGCGCGAGATCGAAAATACGATCACCGTCGACGATGGCGAGATCGTGGGGATCGGCGGGCTGCTCGACGACAACGACCGGCGCACGCTGCAGCGCGTGCCCATCCTCGGCGACCTGCCGATCGTCGGCCAGCTCTTCCGCAGCCGGGGACGCGCTCGCGGGCGGACCAATTTGATGGTCTTCATCCGCCCGACGATCCTGCGCAGCGCGGCGGACACGCGGGCGATGAGCGCGCGGCGCTACAATTATATGCGCGGCGAGCAGATGCTGGTGAACCCCAATCGCGAGCCGGGGCTCGACGAACTGGTCCGCGATTATATGGGGACGGTGCCGCCCGCCGCGCCGCTCGGCGTCACTCCGGGCGACACGGTGGTGACGCCGGCCGAGGCTGCGGTGCCCGTGCCCCAGCCCGAAGTGGAGGCGCCGGCCTTCCAGGCGCCGCAATGAGGATCGCCCGCGGCGAGGAGCCCGTCGAGGTCCTCGAGCTGGTGCCAGAACCGGCGCCCGAGCTGGCGCCGGAACTGGCGCGCGTGCCCTACAGCTTCGCCCGCCGTCACGGCCTGCTGCCGACCGGCGAGGCCGACGGCCGGCTCGACGTGGCGATGCGCGAGGGCGCGGACCCAAAAGCGCTGATCGAGCTTCGGCGGTTTCTCGCCCGGCCGTTCGCGGTCCATCCGGTGGACGGGGCGGCCTTCGATCGGCTGCTTTCGGACAGCTATCCGTCGGGCACGGAAGCGGCGGCGGACGCGGCCGGCTCGCTCGGCTTCGGCGACGATCTGGCGGCCGGGCTGCCGAGCGCCGAGGATCTGCTCGACACTTCGGACGACGCGCCCGCGATCCGGCTGATCAACGGGATCATCGCCGATGCCGCGCGGCAGGGCGTCTCCGACATCCATATCGAGCCTTATGAGACCGGGTTGGTCGTCCGCATGCGGATGGACGGCGTGCTTCGCGAGGCCCTGCGCATGCCCGCGCACGTCGCCCCGGTGGTGGTCAGCCGGGTCAAGGTGATGGCGCGGCTCGACATCGCCGAACGGCGGCTGCCGCAGGACGGGCGGATCGGGCTGACGCTCGGCGGCAAATTGATCGACGTGCGCGTCTCGACCCTGCCCAGCCGGGCGGGCGAGCGCGTGGTGCTGCGCATCCTCGACAAGGACAATGCCGGAATCGACCTGGAAATGCTCGGCATGACGCAGGCCGCCGAAACGCTGTTCCGCGCCTCGCTCGGCGAGCCGAACGGGATCGTGCTGGTCACCGGGCCGACCGGATCGGGCAAGACGACGTCGCTTTATGCGGGACTCAAGCTGCTCAACGACGGCAGCCGCAACATCCTGACCGTCGAGGATCCGGTCGAATATGCGGTGGACGGGGTCGGCCAGACCCAGATCAATCCGCAGGTGGGCCTGAGCTTCGCCGCCGGGCTGCGCGCGATTCTGCGCCAGGATCCGGACGTGGTGATGGTCGGCGAGATTCGCGATCGGGAGACGGCGGATATCGCGGTGCAGGCGGCGCTGACCGGTCACCTCGTGCTATCGACGGTTCACACCAACGATGCGGTCGGCGCGATCACGCGGCTCAGGGACATGAAGGTCGAGCCCTTCCTGATCGCTTCGACGCTGCGCGCGGTGATCGCGCAGCGGCTGGTGCGGCGGCTTTGCCCCGAATGCCGGCGGCCGGTCGAGGCGGCGGGCTCGCTGGCCGCTTCGCTGGGCTTGGCGGCGGGGACGGTGGTGCATGAGCCCGGTGGCTGCGGGGCGTGCGGGAATTCGGGCTATAAGGGCCGGATCGGGCTGTTCGAGGCGGTCAGGGTGGACGACGAGGTCCGCCGGCTGATCAATTCGGGCGCCGACGAGACCGCGATCACCGCCCATGTCTTCCGCGCCAGCGATACGCTGGGCGAGGCGGCGCGCGCGCTCGTTCTGGCCGGGACGACCAGCCCGGAGGAGGCGCTGCGGGTCTCCCGGCGCGAGGCGGCCGATGCCTGAATTCGCCTATCTCGGGCTCGACACGGCCGGGCGCGAGCGGCGCGGCCAGGTCCGCGCCGAAAGCAGCGCCGCGGCGCGCGACCAGCTCGCCAAGCGCAAGCTCTATGTCGTCAGGATCGAGGCGGCGACCGAAAATGCGGCCTCGCCTCTGCTCTCGCGCGGGCTGCTCGCGCGGCGGCGGATCGGGGCCAAGCAATTGACCTTGTTCACGCGCCAGTTGGCGACGCTGATCCAGGTCACCCCGCTCGAAGAAGCGCTGCGCACCGTCTCGCGCCAGGCCGAGCGCGACGAGGTCCGGCGGGTGCTCGGCAACGTCCATGCCGGCGTGGTCGAGGGACGGCGGCTCTCCGAAGCGATGGCGCGCGAAGGGGCGAGCTTCCCGCCGCTCTACCGGGCGATGGTCGCCGCGGGCGAAAGCTCCGGGACGCTGCCCGAGATATTGGAGCGGCTCGCCAATCTGCTCGAGCGGCAGGCGCAGGTGCGCTCCAAGGTGCTTTCGACCATGGCCTATCCGATCATCCTGGCTTTGGTCGCCACCTTCGTCGTCTTCGCGCTGATGATCTTCGTCGTGCCCAAGGTGGTCGAGCAGTTCCAGGATATCGGCCAGACCCTGCCGCTGCTCACCCGGGTGGTGATCGCGCTTTCCAATTTCCTCGCCGCCTGGTGGTGGGCTTTGCTGGCGGCTTTGGTCGGCGGCGTGCTGCTCTTCGGGCGGGCGCTGAAGGACGAGGGGCTGCGGATGAAGTTCGATCGGATGCTGCTTCGCCTGCCCTTGATCGGGCGGCTGATCCGCGATCTCCACGCGGCGCGGATGGCGCGCACGCTCGCCACCATGGTGTCGAGCCGGCTGCCTCTGCTCGACGGGCTGAGGCTGACCACCGGCACCGTCCACAACCGCGTGCTGCGCGCGGCGTCCGCCGACATCGCCGAGGCGATCCGCACCGGCGGCAGCCTTTCCGGCGCGCTCAAGCGCGCGGGGATCTTCCCGCCCTTGCTCGTCTATCTGGCGGCGAGCGGCGAGGCGTCGGGGCGGCTCGATATCATGCTCGAGCGCGCCGCCGACTATCTCGACCGCGAGTTCGACACCTTCACCGCGACCGCGCTGGCATTGCTGGAGCCGGCGATCATCATCGTGATGGGCGTGGTGGTGGCGCTGATCGTGCTGTCGATCCTGCTTCCGATCCTGCAACTCGATACTTTGGCTGGTGGGTTATGAACAGTAAACGTCATCCCGGCGAAGGGGCACCCCGCAAAGTAGTACTTTGCGGGGACCCCGAAGGCCGGGATCTCAGGACCAGATGTCACGGACCTTCTCCACGAGGCCCCGGCCTTCGCCGGGGTGACGAGAGGAGGCGCCCGCGTGAGCGCGGCTTCACGCTGGTCGAACTCATGGTCGTGCTCGTCATCCTCGGCCTGCTGGCGACGATCGTGGTGATCAATGTGATGCCGGCGATGGACCGGGCCGAGCGGACCAAGGCGCAGGCGGATATCTCGACGCTCGACGAGGCGGTGAAGATGTACCGGCTGGAGAACCGCCGCTACCCGACCAGCGAGGAGGGGCTGCAGGCGCTTGTCGCCAGCCGCAACCTCGACCGCCTGCCGAACGATCCGTGGAACAACCCTTATGCCTATACGGTGCCGGGCCCTGACGGGCGACCTTATGCGATCATGAGCCTCGGCGCCGACGGCCGCGAGGGCGGCGATGGAGAGAATGAAGATCTCTCCAACTGATCGCGAGCCCGCAGCCACGGGCGGCGGCGGCGGGGAGACTCTGCTCGGCTTCGCGGGGCGGGGCGGCTGGCTGTTGCTCGATCGGAACGGCGTGATCGTGCGCGGCGCGGCGGACGAGGTGCTTGCCGCCTCGGCGGGGACGCGGACCGTTTTGGCGGTGCCGGGGACGATGGTGGCGATCCACTGGCTGGAGCTGGCCGAGGGGCTCGCGCCGGCGCAGGCGGCGGCGGCGGCGCGGCTGATGCTCGCCGATGCGAGCGCCGAGCCGCTGGAGGCGATGCATGTCGCGGTCGGCCGGGTTGAGGCGGGGCTGACTCCGGTCGGCCTGGTGCCGGTCGCTTCGATGGTGGCGTGGGTGGCGGGCGATCCGGATTTGATCGTGCCCGAGCCGCTGCTGATCGCGCCGCCGGCGGACGGCTTCGTCTGCCGCGCGCGGGAGGATGGGCCGGGCGATTATCGCGGCGACGGGGCCGCGTTCAGCGCCGAGCCGGAGCTTGCCGCCCTGCTCGTTGGGGAGGCGCCGATCGCGGCGCTGTCCGAAGACGCGTTCGAAGCCGGGCTCCCGGCGGCATTGGCGGCGCCCGTGCTCAATCTCAGGCAGGGGCCGTTCGCGCGCCGCCGGGTCTGGCTGATCGACCGCGTGCGCCTCAGGCGGATCGCGGCGATGGCGGTGGCGCTGGCGGTGCTGAGCCTGGCGGTGCAATTGCTCGCGATCTGGCGCTACACCGCCGAGGCTGACCGGCTGGAGGCCGAGATCGCAATGCTGGGCACGCCCGCGGGCGTCGAAGCGCGGCCCGCCTTCGGCGCGCTCGCCGCGATCCTCTTCGAAAGCGTCCGGGCGACGCCCAATGCCGAGCTCGGCCGGATCGACTATCGCGCCGACGGCAGCCTCGGCGCGACCCTGCTGGTCGACAGCCCGGCGACGCTCGCCGCCTTCCGCCAGCGGATCGAGGCGAGCGGGGTGGCGATCGAGGGCGGCGCGCTGACCAGCGCCGGCGGGCGCCCGTCGGCCGAACTCGTGCTGAGGCCGTCATGAGCGAATGGTGGCTGCTGAGGAGCGCGCGCGAGCGGACGCTGCTTCGGGTGATGGCGGGGCTTGCCTTGCTCGTGCTGGGCTGGCTGCTCGTCGTGCGCCCGCTCGCCGATTCCCTCGCCGACGCAAAGGCGCGTCATGCCACCGCCGTGGTCGCTTTGGCCGAGGCCAAGGGCCGCCACGAGGCGCTCCGTCGCGACGCCGGCACGGCGCGCGTGCCCTTGCCGATCGACAGTTTGATCGCAGGCTCGGCGGGCGAGGCGGGCTTCCCCGGCGCGCGGGTCGCAGGCCAGGGCCCGGCGCGGGCGTCGGTGGTGATCGACGCCGCCCGCCCGCAGGCCCTGTTCGGCTGGGTGGCGCAAATCGAGCGGCGCGGGCTGACCGTCGATCTGCTCAGTGCTCGGGCCAATCCGGATCGCACGCTCGCCGTCGAGCTGACCTTCGCGGCGAGGAGGCGCTGATGCGATATCGTCTGCCGATCAAGCGCACGGTGCTGATCCTTGCCGCCTTCGCCTTCGCTCTGGTGGCCTTGATCCCGATGCGGGTCGCGGCGGGCTGGTTCGACGCGGGCGGGCGCGGGCTGGCGGCGCGCGAGGCGGGCGGGACGCTGTGGCGCGGGGTGCTGAAGGAGGCGCAATTCGGCCATGTCCCGCTCGGCGATCTGCAGGCGCGGCTCAACATCCTGCCCTTGTTCATCGGCCGGGCACGGCTGTCGCTGTCGCGCGACGCGCCCGACGGCGCCTTCGAAGGCGCGCTCAGCGTCTCGCGGCACAGCTTCGCACTCGAGGATCTGACCGGCGAATTGCGCGTCCCCGGCCTGTTCGCGCCGCTGCCGCTCGCCGGGTTGACCTTCGAGGATGTCAGCGCCCGCTTCGCCGGTGGGCTGTGCGAAAGCGCCGAGGGGCAGGTGCGCGCGACCTTGTCGGGCGAATTGGCGGGGGTGACCCTGCCGTCCGGGCTGCGGGGCGAGGTGCGCTGCGCGGAAGGAGCGGTGCTGCTTGCGCTGACCGGCCAGTCGGCGATGGAGCGGCTCGAGATCAGGATCGAGGCGGACGGCCGCTACCGGATCGACCTTTCCGTCCGTCCGCTCGACGCCGCCGCGGCGGAACGGCTCGCCGCCGCCGGCTTCCAGCCCGGCCGCGGCGGCTATGTGCGGCGACTCGACGGCTCCTTCTGACGGGCTGAGGATCGGGCGGGAGAAAAAGGCGCCGCCGCCCCGTTATTTGCCTCGTGAAGGCGTCTCCCAAGCGAGATGCGAGCGACGGGGGCTCGGCGGCCGTGCCAAGGCGCGGCCAAGCCTGTTTCGGAGATTACACATGAAATTCCATCATCTGGCGGCGGCGACGCTGCTTCTGAGCAGTTCGGCCCTCGCGCTGGCGGCGACCGATCATGGCGATGCCGCCGGCACCCACGAGGCGAGTTGGAGCGAGGCGACGGCGCATGAGATGAAGGCGCTGGCGGATAAGGCTTCGCTCTGGAAGGGCGAGCAGGCGGTCAAGCCGGTCAAGGCTTCGGCGATGAGCTGGGACAGCGACGCGGTGCCGCTCGACAAGGCCGAGGCGACGATCGGCGACGATCCGGACCTCGATCTCGCCGAGAAGTCGATCGACACGAGCGCGGAGGAGATCGAGACCGCGCTTGCGGCCGAGAGCGCCGATCCGGCGATGGGCGAATATGTCCAGGAGGCCGTGCCGAGCGAAACCCCCTCGATGAACATGGCGTCGGCCGATCTGGCGACGCGTCCGGCCAGCCAGAATTATCCGGCCTGCGAGCCCGGCCCGGGCGACGACAGCTGCATCCAGCTTTACGAGCCCGGCGTGCGCACCGCGCTGGCCAGCTGGGAGGCACCGACCGGCGGTCTGTCGGACGGCAAGGCCGTCGCGATGGGCGGCCCGCTGGAGAACGACTCGGGCTATGTTGCCGCGGAGGTCGATGAGGCGGGCAATGCGCTTGCCAGCCACGGCGATCATGAGCTCGACATCGCGCTCGGCGAGGAAGCCGACGGCGACTACGCCGAGACTTCTCTCTAGGCTTTTGGTTCGGGAGGCTCCGCTTCGGAGGGGCCTCCCGCAAGCCACCCCTCGAGCTTGCCGATCGTCCGCTTGAGCGCGGCGACAATCGCCTCGACCTCGGCGCGGTCCGCGTTGACGGTGGCGATGTCCGACAGCCACCAGGTCTGCGACAGCCATTCCTTGCCGGTGTCGCGATCGGCGATGGACAGGCCCAGAAACGCCTCCTCGGCCTCCACCCATTGGGTGCCCTCGGCGCGCAGCGTGTGCAGGCGCAGCGCCGCGTTCTGCTGGAAGTCGCCGGCGCAGACGTCGCGCGCGGCCTCGAGGAACGGGCCGACGATCGCCCAGTCCAGCTTGCTTTCCGAAAGCGCCGCGAAGACCGCGTTCATGATCTGCTTTTGCGCGATGTCGTGAAAGTCGGCGGTGGTGAGCGTGCGCTCTTGCTCGTGCGTGTCCATGCCGGTTCGCTGTCGCAAGCCGCCGGGTTGGTCAAGCCGGTGGTTGCGCCCGAAGCTCGATGATCGAATTCAGCTCCGCCCCGAACAGGACGATATAGGCCGACAGATAGAGCCAGGTCAGGAACACGATCACCGCGCCGAGCGAGCCATAAGTCGCGTTATAATCGGCGAAATTGGCGACATAGGCGCCGAAGCCCAAAGTCGCGGCGAGCCAGATTGAGGCCGCGGCGAGCGAGCCCGGCGTGATCCAGCGCCAGGGCGCATCGGGGCGGTTCGGGCCGTAGCGATAGATCAAGGCGAGGAGCAGGAGCACCGCGCCCGCGGCGAGCGCGAACAGCCCGGCCTTCAGCGCGAAATTGGTGACGCCGCCAAGCGCGGGCAGCAGGGTCTCAAGGACATTGGCCGCGGCGACGGCGAGGATGGCGAGAAAGAGGACGACGACCGCGCCCGCGGTCATCGCTAGCGCGACCAGCAGGCGGCGAAAGAAGCTGCGCCGCTCGGCGACGTCGTAGACGATGTTGAGCGCGGTGATCACCGCCCCGGCGCCCTTGCTCGCGCCGTAAAGCGCGATGCCCAGCGCGAGCAGCAGAGCGAAGCCGGTGCCGACGCTGGCGCCCTCGCTCATCGCGCGCAGCTGGCCGCCGACGATCTCCGCGGCGGTACCGGGCATCACCCGGGTCAGCGTCTGCATATGGCCGACGACCGAGGCGGGCTCGGCGATCAGGCCGTAGCTCAGCACGAAGGCGGTGAGCAGAGGCACGAAGGCGAGGAAGGCGTAGAAGGCGACGCCCGCCGCGACCAAAGAGAGATTGTCCTTTTCGGCGTCGCGCCAGGTGTCGGAGAGAATGCGCAGGACTGCGAAGGTCCCCTGGCGCGGGCGGCGCCGGAGCGGAGCGGCGGTGGCGGGGGTGTCGTCCATGCTTGACCTTGGAAAAGCGGGGCGGGCGCGGCGGTTCCCCGATCCGCCGCTTTTCCCCCTCGCGGCGCGATGTTAGGGCGGTGGCATGGCGGCCGAGTGGACCTTCGCGATCGACCGGGGCGGCACCTTCACCGACATCGTCGCGCGTGGTCCGGACGGCGCTCTGGTGGTTCGCAAGCTGCTCTCCGACGATCCCGAGCGCTATGAGGACGCGGCGGTGGCGGGGATCGAGGCGATCCTGGCCGAAGCCGGCGGCGGCGCGCCCGGCGCGGTGAAGATGGGCACGACCGTCGCCACCAATGCGCTCTTGGAACGCAAGGGCGAGCGGGTGGCGCTGGCGATCACCGCCGGGCTCGGCGACGCCTTGCGGATCGGCTATCAGTCGCGGCCCGACATCTTCGCGCGGCGGATCGTGCTTCCGGAGCCGCTCTACGGAACGGTCGTCGAGGTGGACGAGCGGGTGACGGCCGAGGGCGAGGTGTTGCGTCCGCTCGACGAGGGGCGGGCGCGGGCCGGGCTGCAGGGCGCGTTCGACGCGGGCTATCGCGCGGTGGCCATCGTCTTGATGCACGGCTGGCGCTGGACAGAGCATGAGGCGGCGCTGGCCGCGATGGCGCGGGCGATCGGCTTCACCCAGGTCTCCGCGAGCCACGAGGTCGAGCCGCTGATCAAGCTGATCGGACGCGGCGATACGGCGGTGGTGGACGCCTATCTGTCGCCGGTGCTGCGGCGCTATGTGGACAAGGTGGTCGCGGGTCTCGCCCCCAAACCGTTCGTCCCGAGCGTAGTCGAGGGGCGCGGCACCGACTCCGAACACCCCTCGACTACGCTCGGGACGAACGACGAAGGGGGAGCCGAGACTCGATTGTTCTTCATGCAATCGAACGGCGGGCTGACCGATGCGGCGCGCTTTCGGGGCAAGGACGCGATCCTGTCGGGGCCGGCCGGCGGGATCGTGGGGATGGCGCGGACCGCGGCCGAGGCCGGGTTCGGCCATGTCATCGGCTTCGACATGGGCGGGACCTCGACCGACGTTTCGCATTTCGCCGGGGCCTATGAGCGGACCAGCGAGCGGGCGGTGGCCGGGGTGCGGGTGCGCGCGCCGATGTTGGAGATTCATACGGTGGCGGCGGGCGGGGGCTCGGTCTGCGGCTATGACGGGCAGCGCTTCCGGGTCGGGCCGGACAGCGCCGGGGCGGTGCCGGGGCCGGCCTGCTACCGGCGCAGCGGGCCGCTCACCATCACCGATTGCAACGTCGTGCTCGGCAAGATCCGGCCCGAGCATTTCCCGCGCCTGTTCGGAGCCCAAGGTAACCAGCCGATCGACGCCGCCGCCTCGCTTGCTTTGTGCGAAGAGGTCGGCGCCCGCGCGGGGATGAGCGCGCGTGCGGCGGCGCAAGGGTTCGTGCGGATCGCGGTCGACAATATGGCCAATGCGATCAAGCAGATCTCGATCGCGCGCGGCCACGATGTCAGCCGCTATGTGCTGCAATGTTTCGGCGGCGCGGGCGGCCAGCATGCCTGCCTGGTCGCCGACGCGCTCGGCATCGAGACGGTGATGATCCACCCGCTCGCCGGGGTGCTGAGCGCGCACGGCATGGGGCTGGCCGACATGGTCGAGCTGAGGCAGCGCTCGCTCGGCGGGGAGGAATTGGAGGCGGTGCTCGCCGGGCTGGAGGGCGAGGCGGTGGCGGCGCTTGCGGCGCAGGGCGTGGAGGGACCTGAGCTGCTGCGCCGCGCGGCGCTTCGCTACGAGGGGAGCGATTCGACGATCGAGGTGGCGGTTTCGACGGACATGGAGGCGGCGTTCGAAGCGGCGCACCGCCAACGCTTCGGCTTCGACGCGCCGGGGACGGCGGTGGTGGTGGAGACGGCGATCGTTGAAGCGAGATCCTCCCCCCTGTCCTCCCCCGGATTTCCGGGGGAGGGGGACCATGCGAAGCATGGTGGAGGGGTTCTTTTTCCGCAAGAGGCCCCTCCACCGTCCTTCGGACGGTCCCCCTCCCCAGCAAATGCTGGGGAGGATTTGTACGACCGTGCCGATCTCCAGGCTGGAGACACCATCCCCGGCCCCGCGCTCATCATCGATCCCTCCCAGACCACCGTCATCGAACCGGGCTGGCAGGCCCGAGTGGACCCCCTCGACAACCTCATCCTCACCCGCACCGAGCCCCGCGCCGCCGCCGCCGAGTCCGCCGCGGGGACCGGGGTGGATCCGGTCCGGCTGGAGGTCATGTCCAACCTCTTCATGGCGATCGCCGAGGAGATGGGGGTGGCACTGATGAACACCGCCTCGTCGGTCAACATCAAGGAACGGCTCGATTTCTCCTGCGCGATCTTCGATGACCAAGGGAGCCTGATCGCCAATGCGCCGCATATCCCGGTCCATCTGGGCTCGATGGGCGATTCGATCCGCACGATCATCGCCGCGCGGGGCGAAAAGGGCGACGGGCGGGGGATGCGCGAGGGCGACGTCTATGTGCTGAACGCGCCCTATCGCGGCGGCACCCATCTGCCCGACATCACCGTGGTCATGCCGGTCTTCGTCGCGGGCGAGGCGGCGCCGGCCTGGTATGTCGCGGCGCGGGGCCACCATGCCGATATCGGCGGGATCACGCCGGGATCGATGCCGCCCGACAGCCGCGACGTTCATGAGGAGGGGGTGCTGATCGACAATGAGCTGCTCGTCGACGCGGGCCGCTTTCGCGAGGCGGAGCTGCGCGCTTTGCTCGGCTCGGGCGAATGGCCGGCGCGCAAGCCGGACCGCAATATCGCCGATCTCAAGGCGCAGGTGGCGGCCTGCGCGCGCGGCGCCGGCGAGCTGAAGCGGGTCGCTGGCGAGTACGGGCGCGAGACGATCGACGCCTATATGGGCCACGTCATGGCCTATGCCGAAGAGGCGGTGCGGCGGCTGATCGGGCGGCTTTCGGACGGCGAATTCAGCTATGAGATGGACAACAAAGCCACCATCGCGGTGGCGATCCGGGTGGACCGGGAAGGCCGCTGCGCCACGGTCGATTTCGCCGGCACCAGCGCGCAGCAGCCGAACAATTTCAACGCGCCTTTTTCGATCTGCCGGGCGGCGACGCTCTATGTGTTCCGCACCCTGGTCGACGACCGCATTCCGTTGAACGACGGCTGCATGCGGCCGATCGCATTGCGCGTGCCAGAGGGCTCGATGCTCAACCCCCATTATCCGGCGGCGGTGGTGGCGGGGAATGTCGAGACCAGCCAGGCGATCACCGATTGCCTGCTCGCCGCCGCCGGGGCGCTGGCGCCGAGCCAGGGGACGATGAACAATTTCACCTTCGGCAATGCCGCTTATCAATATTATGAGACGATCGCGGGCGGCGCCGGGGCCGGCCCGGACTTCGACGGGGCAAGCGCGGTGCAGACCCATATGACCAATTCGCGGCTGACCGATCCGGAGGTGCTGGAGACGCGCTTTCCGGTGATCCTCGAGCGGTTTGAGATCAGGCAGGGTTCGGGGGGCGCGGGCGCGCATCGGGGCGGCGACGGCGTGGTGCGCCGAATCCGCTTCCTCGAGGCGATGAGCGCGGGGATTTTGTCGAACCGGCGGCGGGTCGCGCCGCGCGGGCTTGCCGGCGGCGGCGACGCGGCGGCGGGGGTGAACCGGGTGCTGCGGGCGGATGGGAGCGAGGAGCTGCTGGGTGCGACCGGATCGGCGCTGATGGCGGCGGGGGATGCGTTCGAGATAGAGACGCCGGGGGGTGGTGGATATGGAAATTCCTAGGTCCTCCCCGGGACGGGGAGGGTGACCGTGCGTAGGACGGTGGAGGGGGCCCGCCTCCTCGCCGCACCAACGCTGGGCCCCCTCCACCCCGACGCTTCGCGTCGCGGTCCCCCTCCCCGTCCCGGGGAGGATTTAGGTGCAATACCTCCCCCTCCTCGGCATCCTCGTCGTCGTCCTGGGCTTCGCGTTTCGCTTCAACCCCATGCTGGTCGTGCCGGTCGCGGCGCTGACCACGGGGCTGCTCGCGGGGCTGGGGCCGGTCGAGGTCGTCTCCAAGCTCGGCAAGGCGTTCAACGACAGCCGGATCATCATCATCCCCTGGATCGTCCTCCCGGTGATCGGCCTGCTGGAGCGCTACGGGCTGCAGCAGCGGGCGCGGGCGGTGATCGGCGGGTTCAGGGCGGCGACGGTCGGCCGGCTGCTCATCCTCTATCTGCTCTACCGCCAGCTCATCTCCGCGATCGGCCTGCATCAGACCGCGGGCCACGCGCAGACGGTGCGGCCGCTGGTCGCGCCGATGGCGGTCGCCGTCGCCGAGCGGCAGACCGAGCTGGACGAGGAGACCAGCGACAAGGTCAAAGCCTATGCCGCCGCGACCGACAATGTCGGGATGTTCTTCGGCGAGGACATCTTCTTCGCGATCGGCTCGATCGTGCTGATCCAGCAGACGCTCGAAGCCTATCGGATCATCCTGTCGCCGCTCGAGCTCGCCATGTGGGCGATCCCGACCGCGATCGCCGCCTTCCTGATCCACGCGACGCGGCTGCTGCTGCTGGATCGGCAGCTCAATAGAGCAGGAAGCCGTTCGTCCCGAGCGAAGTCGAGGGCCGCTGGCACGGATTCATCACATACGCCCCTCGACTACGCTCGGGACGAACGAGAGGGGGAGGACGAGGGATGATCACGATCCAGTTCGTCTTCTACCTCGTCGGCGCGATGTTCGCGGCCTATGCCTTGCTCTCGGCGCTGGACCGGACCAATCCCAAGCGCTTCGGCAATGCCGCTTTCTGGGGACTGATCGCGCTGAGCCTGATCGCCGGGAACCGGCTCGGCGATCTCGCCAATGGCGGACTGGTGATCGCGCTGGCGGCGCTGGCGAGCCTCAAGCTGATCGGGCGCGGTGTGCAGGGCGACGATGCGGCGGAGCGCGAGGCCGCGGGCGAGCGTAACGGCAATAAGCTGTTCCTGCCGATCCTCGTGGTGCTGTTCACCGCGGTCGCGGGGACCTTGCTCTATCTCTACACCCCGCTCGGCAACACCGGCCTGTTCGAGCGCAACCGCGAGACCTTCATCCTGCTCGCGCTCGGCGTGCTCTTCGCGCTGGCGCTGATCTTCGTCTGGCTGAAGCCCCCGCCGCTGGCGCCGCTTCAGGAAGGGCGGCGGCTGATGGACGCGGTTGGCTGGGCGGCGGTGCTGCCGATGATGCTCGCCGCCTTGGGCCTCGTGCTGGCCGATACCGGGGTCGGGCGGACGATCGGCGAGCTGATCCTGACCGTGATTCCGGAAAACAGCATCTTCCCGGCGGTGGTCGCCTTCGGACTCGGCATGGCGCTGTTCACGATCCTCACCGGCAACGCCTTTGCCGCCTTCCCGGTGATGGCGACCGCGATCGGGGTGCCGATCCTGATCCAGGGCTATGGCGGCGACGCGGCCGTGGTCGGCGCGATCGGCATGCTCGCCGGCTTTTGCGGGACGCTGCTGACCCCGATGGCGGCGAACTTCAATCTGGTGCCAGCGGCGCTGCTGGAGCTCAAGGACCAGAATGGGGTGATCAAGGCGCAGATCGGGACCGCGCTGCCGTTGCTGGTTGTGAATATATTGCTGATCTACTTTCTGGCCTTTTGAAATCCTCCCCGGGACGGGGAGGGGGACCAGCCGAAGGCTGGTGGAGGGGACCCGCCTTCTCGCAGCTCGGACGTGGGCCCCCTCCACCACGACGCTTCGCGCCGCGGTCCCCCTCCCCGTTCCGGGGAGGATTTGGTAGGGGAGCCTCATGACCCACCGGCTCACCCCCGAAACCGCCGCCCGCTTCGCCGGGATCGCGCTCGGCCACGTCGCCCGCGAATATCCGCACAAGCTCGATCATGTCATGGACGGGCCCGAGGACGTGCTGGGCCCAAGGGCGCTGCACCCGATCTTCTTCGGCAGCTTCGATTGGCACAGCTGCGTGCACGGCTATTGGCTGCTGGCCCGGCTGCTCCGGCATTATCCGGCGATGCCGCAAGCGGACGAGATCCGGGCGCTGTTCGATGCGATGCTGAGCGAGGAGAAGGTCGCCGGCGAGCTGGCCTATCTCGACCGCGCCTATACGGGCGGGTTCGAGCGGCCTTATGGCTGGGCCTGGCTGCTCGCGCTGCACGGCGAACTGCAGCGGCACGAAGGCGATTGGGAGGAGGCGCTGGCGCCGCTGGCGCTGGCCTTCGCCGAGCGCTTCAAGGCCTATCTGCCGCGGCTGACCTACCCGATCCGCACCGGCACCCACTACAACACAGCCTTCGCGATGATCCTCGCGCGGCGCTGGGCCGAGGCGAACGATGCGGCGCTGGTCGCGCTGATCGACGCGCGCGCCGCCGCTTATTTTGGCGAGGATCGGGCCTGCCCGGCCTGGGAGCCCGGCGGCGACGATTTCCTCTCGCCGGCACTGGCCGAGGCGCTGCTGATGCGCCGGGTGCTGGGCGCCGAAGACTTCGCCGCCTGGTTCGGCGGCTTCCTGCCCGCTTTGGCCCGGAGTGAGCCGACGAGCCTGTTCACGCCCGCCTTCGTGTCCGACCGCTCGGACGGCAAGATCGCCCATCTCGACGGGGTGAATCTGAGCCGCGCCTGGTGCTGGCGCGGGCTTGGCGGCGCGCTCGAGCCGGGGCTTGCTGCCCTTGCCGAGCAGGCCGCCAACGCCCATCTCGACGCCAGCCTGCCGCATGTGGCCGGCGATTATATGGGCGAGCATTGGCTGGCGACCTTCGCCTTGCTCGCCTTGCAGGGAGACGATGCGTGAACGACCTTTACCTCGCGCTTGGCCGCACGATCGCCGGGCTGTGCCCGCCGGGCTTCCAGCGCGCCGTGCTCGACGCGGCGATGAACGAGGACAAGCCGGCGCTGAGCCTGGTCTGCAAGGATGCGAACGATGAGGAGCAGTTCCCGCCGATCGACGCTTCGGCGCGCGACGCGCTCACGGCCGCCCTCGCCAAGGTGCGCGACGCGCAGACCGAGGTGGACGGCAAGGCCTGGTCGCACTGCACGGTGACGCTGAGCGCGGGCGGCGGCTTTGCGATGGACGTCGGCTATCCGGACGACGACGGCGCAGAGCGTCGGGATGGTTTACAAATCCTTATCGGCTGAGCGGCGAAATCGGCGCAAAACCGCGATTGGCCCGCATCTTGCTGTTACGCAGGGATGTGGAGAATCATCGCACGCCTGTTCGTCATCAAGAACCGCTGGGAGGCGATGGCGGTGATCTACGCGCTCGGCCTCGGCGCGATCGAGCGCGGGGTTCATTATCTCGACAGCTATCCCGGCACCGGCGGCTGGCTGCTCGCCGCCGCCTGCACCGCCGCGGTGTTCATGGCCGGGGCGCGGCTGATGGAAATCACCCGCAAGGACAGCGGCCAGCGCCGGCGCAAGGCCGACTTCGCCGCCGCGCCCTGACGGACGGCTGACCCTTCCACCAACTTTCGGCGAAAAATCCCAACGATCGGCGCGGGCCAGGCTCCGCCGCTGACCTTGTCGCGCCCGAAAACGGCGGAAATCCGCCATTAAATGCATTTGGCACGCTCCCTGCTCACCTTGTGGACATGAGTTTCAGACGGTCCAACCAAGGTTCAAGGAGCAAGACGATGACCAACTTCAACATCCCGCACAACATCCTCGCCGCGATCAGCGCGATCCTGGTCTCCACGGTGTTCATCGGCGCCGCCGCCGGCCCCGACCTCGTCCAGACCGCTGCGGTCCAGGTTTCGGCTCAGGCCACCGCCTGATCCGCCGGCGGCCGGCCGGACCCGAGCGTTCCCCCCTTCGCTCGACGGTCCGGCCGCCGCCAACCCCCCTTCAGATCCCGGACGATAAAACGCCATGAGCATCTTTTCCCGCACCCGCGACATCATCGCCTCCAACGTCATCGATCTGCTCGCCGGATCGGACGATCCCGCCAAGACGATCCGCGTGATCATCCTGGAGATGGAGGAGACGCTGGTCGAAGTCCGTGCGTCGGCGGCGCGCTGCATCGCGGACCAGAAGGAAAAGCGCCGCCAGGTGGCGCAGCTCGCCGGCCTGCAGGACAGCTGGACCGAGCGCGCCGAACTGGCGCTGGCCAAGGGCCGCGAGGACCTCGCCCGGCTCGCTCTGGTCGAGAAAGAGAAGCTGAGCGATCTCTCCGGCGAGCTGAACGACGAGATCGGCCTGATCGATCAGTCGCTGCGCGCGCTGGAGGCCGACATCGCCAAGCTGCAGGGCAAGCTGCGTGAGGCGCGCACCCGGCAGAATGCGATCGCGACCCGGATCGAGACCGCCCAGAACCAGGCGCGGCTGCGCGAAATGTTCGCCGGCGAGCGCACCGAGGAGGCCTTCTCCAATTTCGACCTGCTCGAGCGTGAGGCCGATCTCGTCGAAGGCCAGGCCGAGGCGCTGCTGCTCGCCGCGCCGGCCCGGACGCTCGAGGACGAGATCGCCGAGCTGAAGGTCGCCGACCGGGTCGATGCCGAGCTCGAGGCGATGAAGGCGGCGCGGAGGATCGCGGCATGACCGTCCAGCTCGACGGAACCGATATCGGCGCCATCGTCGAAGGCGTGGCCTGGGGCGGAAGCATGATCGGCCTGCTGATCTTCGCTTTGATCGTCTATTTGCTCGTGCGGCCGCCCCGCCATGTCCGCCAGCGCCGCCGGGCCGAGCGCCGCGGCGAGATCGCCCCGCCCCAGCCGCGGCTTCGCGACGACGAGGATGCGGGCGAGATGCGCCGGGCGATGGACCGGATGGAGGCGCGGCTCGAAGTGCTCGAGCGCGCGATCGACGACCGCCCGGCGATCGGCCGGCGGGACGCAGCTTTCGATGACGATTTGACCTCCGACGATTTGACCCCCGCCGCGGATGGCCGGGACCAGCCAAGAAAGGACTGACCATGCGTGGCAAGAAGTTCGAGATCGACCGGGCGAACGGCAAGGTTCTGGGCGTCTGCGCCGGGCTCGCCAAGCAGACCGGCGTCGATCCCACGCTGCTCCGGATCGGGCTGGTGGTCGTCACCGTGCTCGGCCTCTTCCCGTGGACGCTGATCGCTTATGGCGTGGCCTATCTGGTCGGCCGGCCCGAGGGCCGCGCGATGCGGGCCGCCCCGGCGCGGCACGGCCCCTCGCGTGAGGAAGCGCGCGAGCGGATGCGCGCGCTGGATCTGAGGATGCAGGCGATCGAAACCCACGTGACCAGCGCGAACAGCCGTCTCGCCCGCGAGATCGAGGAACTTCGCTAAGATTTAGAACGGCTTCGTCTGTTCAGGGAGGACGAGATGAGCGACCCCACGACCCTAATCACCTTGGCCAGCGCGAGCCTTGCCGGCCTCTCCATCGCGACCTTCGCGGGGCTGCGCGGCTGGCAGGGCTGGCTGGAGGTCAGGCGGCTCGAACTGAGCGGCGCCGGCCGCCGCGAAACCCGCAGCCCGGCCGGCGACATGATCGAGATGGCGGACTTGAGGGAACGCGTCCGCAAGCTCGAATCGATCGCCGCGGTGATCGATCTCTAAGGAAGCGGCACCGCCACGAGGGCGGGTCAGTTGCGAGGTTCCTCCCAGCCCAGCGCTTCCGCCGCCTGAAACATCTGCCGATTGCGTTGCGCCAGCATCGCGTAACGCGCGCGCATCGCGGGCGGAATCAGGGCCGGGTCCGGATAGCGTTCGACGAATTCGGTCCGCATCAGTTCGGCATCGGCGCTGCCGACGTGGACCATAGTGAGGGCGTCGCGCGGATTATGTTGAAGAATGATCTCTCCGACCTCGATTGCTTCCTGGTAGCGGCGTTCGCCCATTAGAAAATCCATGACCGTCGTCGCCATCAGCGCAACGGCCTCGCGCCTGGTCAGCGTCCGCAGATAGAGGCCGCTCGCGACGGCGCGATCGGACATCGGCATCTGTTGGCGATACCACAGGGTTCGCGCCGGATGGCCGCCGCTGGTGGTCTCCAGGTTCATCTCACGCCCGGCCGGGTCCGTGTAGCGGACGAAGACGTGGATCGGTGCGGTGGAGAGCGACAGGTTCAGGCCCATGCGCTCCCCGACCAGCAGGAAGAGGATCGGCATCGACACGCAATTGCCGCGCCGCGTCGCCAGATAGGTCGACAGGAGCTTGTTGCGGACATTTTGGCCAAGCGGGTCGGCAAGGTCGTAGCTGAAGGGCCGGTTGCCGTTCCAGGCGCCGCTCGTATAGATCACGCGCCGGACGGCGGCGAGTTTGGCGGCATCGTTTGCGCCAGCGCCGGCCAGAGCCGTGGCGTGGGTAGCAAGGCGCTCAACTTCTGCGAACGTGGCGTCAGCGTTGAACGAGGTGTCTATAATTCGATCGAAAGCTAGTTTGGCGCGGGCATAATCCAGCTGACTATCTGGAACCGCCAAGATGCTGCGAACGCTTTCTGCTGGATCGAGTGGCTGGTGAACGGCCGCCGGCACGGGCCGTTCCACGAGCAATAGACCCAACCCCACAATGAGGGCCAATCCTCGCAACCTCTTCAAATGCCGAACCGGCCGCTCTCCTTCATCCGAGGCACCTACGGTCACGGCTGCTCTTTTTCGACAATGTTAGAGATAATAGAGTTGGATAAGCCGACAACTAGCATGACAAGCGACGTAGCCACCGCCCACACCGATATGCCAATGAAGAACCATAAATCGACACCGGGTGGATAGTATCCTATCGCTATCACCGGGTAAGCCACGATGTCCACAGCCTTCGAAGAGCTGGGCAGGAATAGAGCAGCAAGCATCAATGTGGCTGACAGGGCTGTAAATATTATGGCAGATACCATGAACACCAGGCCGGCAACGAGATATCTTGCGCGCACGAAATGTAAGATAACAAGAGCAGAAATAATATAAATTGCGTTATTTGCGATTAACCGAAAGCTATAATCTGATATCGTAACATGAGGAATTATTGTCGGCAACAATCCAGCAAAGAGGAGAAAAGTCAATTTAGATAATTCGATTTCTGGTTTCTGAACCACTAGCAGCTCACCTGGCGAATTCTGCTGCCCGTGCATGTTTGTAATCTTTCGTCCTCTCGGCCAAAAACGTAGTCTATCGCCTGAGAAACCTCTCTTGTCATCTGTGCGCGAGTTTCAGGTGTCAGGTCATCACTGCCTTCGTTGCCCGTCGAATCAAGGATGCTGTGGCGGCGCGATGCGCATCCAGCGGGCCCCAATCGGGATTATATTCGGCCGGCAGACCTTGCGCGTCTCGATGTACCGGACTGTAGGAATCCATGATGGCGTGACCGGCACGGGCGAACCCCTCTATTGCGAGTCTTTCCTCACCGTTGCGATAATGCTCCCGAGCCGCCGTCAGCTCTGACCGTACATATTGTCGGTGCGCCAAGACTGCGTTGAAACGGCTCTGACCTGGAGTGCGCAAAAAGTGCATGTCCATCCTGGAACCATTCGGACCTACATCCTGAATTCGGCTAACGCGCTGCACAGCCCAAATCCCGGCGGGCGTGAAACGATTTCTCAGCACCTGTTCGAAGATGACGTTGTGAACACGGTAACTCCACTTGCCGGTTGGGTCGGTCGCGTTGACAGGGTCGTTTCCGACATAGGCGTAGAGATTGAATTGATCCTGATATCCAACTGGGTCGGTCTGCAAATACCGGGCCTGCGAGGGCGTCGCCCACAGGAACAGGGCGCAGCCGGCGCCAGCGACAACATTGCGAAGACGAGCAGCCATGATTCGCCCTCGACTGGTGAAATGCGAAGATGAGCCTTTATCAAAATGAATGATTCGTCAAGATGCAAACGTCGAAAACCGACGTGCGCCCAAGTAGCTGTGGCTTTTCGAATAGTCGGCGCCCTTTCCCCTAGCGATTTCGGATTTCGCTATCGGCCTTCGATCCGCAGCCTCTGCGTAATGCCGTCCGCACCCACCCGCCAGATATCCCCGAAATCCTCGTGCACCAGCGGCCCCGGACGCTCGCCGCCGAGGGCGGCGACGATGTCGGGGACGGTGTTGCTATGGCCGACGATGAGCGCGGGCAGGGGGCCGGCGCGGACCCGGGCGATCAGGGCGGACGTGTCGCGCGGATCGTAGACGATGGGGGTGAGGCCGAGCCGGGCGGCGAGCGGGGCGGCGGTCTGGCGGCTGCGCTTGTAGTCGCTGACGTAGATGGCGGCCGGGGCGGGGCGCCCGGCGCCGAACCATCGCGCGAGCAGATCGGCCGCGCGTCGCCCCTCGGGCAGGAGATCGGGATCGGCCTCGCCCGCCGGGGTGTTGAGGTGACGAACGACGTAGATGTCGCGCGGGGCGCTCTCGCCGGTCGCGGCCGGCGTCGCGCAGGCGGCGAGCAGTGCAAGCGTGCCAATTAGCCAGGCCCGGATCATGCGCGTCTCTCCCCTCATTCGGTGGGGCAGCCGCCGGGCCGCCCCGCCGGGTTGCGGCCGCTCGCATACCAGCGCGCCTGGCCGCCCGCATAATAGCAGACCTCCGCCATGACGCCGAGCGGGTCGATCAGCACCGCCCAGTTGCGGCCCGCGCAATTGCCCGTCTCGCAGCCGTAAGAGAGCAGCCGGCCCTCCTTCATCACGATCGGCCGGCGCGTGGTGTCGTTGCGGAATACCCACATGCTCGGATCGTCGTAGCGCACCGCCGCGGCGACCCCGTTCCGGACGGTGGGCTGATCGAGGAAGGTGACCCCGTCCACCGCTTCGGTCGGCGCCTTGCCGATATAGGCGGAGAGCGGGCCTTCGACGGTCGGCGCCGCCTTGGCGCTGTTGGCGGGCGCGCCGCTGTCGTTGGTGGCCAGCTTTTCGGGCTCGATCCCGCAGCCGGCGAGCAGGGTGGCGGTGGCGATGATGGGCAGGAACCTGGTCATGGTCATGGTCGTCTCTCCGGCGGGAAAGCCTCGATACGGTCCCTGCCGGGTTGCCGCAATGGCGGGGGTGCAAGGCGCCCCGATTTCCGTTACGGGCTGCGCTGAAACAAGGAATCAGGCCTCAGAATGACCGACACAAATGAGCGCCGCAACCGCCCGGCACTCTCGCTCCATGTTCCCGAGCCCGAGGCCCGCCCAGGCGACGCCGTCGACTTCAGCGGCATCGCGATCCCGGCCGCGGGCAGCGTCGCCAGGCCCGACATCGCGGTCGCCGCGACCGAGACCCATCCCCTGTGCTTCACCCTGGTGCGGGTGCTCGACGATGACGGCAAGGCGGTCGGCCCGTGGGACCCGCGGCTCAATCCGGACAAATTGAGGCGGATGCTGCGCGATATGCTGATGGTCCGCGTCTTCGACGAGCGCATGTTCCGCGCCCAGCGCCAGGGCAAGACCAGCTTCTACATGAAGTCGCTTGGCGAAGAAGCGGTGGCGGTCGCCGCCGCGCACGCGCTCGACGCCGAGGATATGTGCTTCCCGACCTATCGCCAGCAGGGCCTCTTGGTGGCGCGCGATTACCCGCTCGTCGAAATGATGTGCCAGATCTATTCGAACAAGGGCGACAAGCTCAAAGGCCGCCAGCTGCCGATCATGTATTCGGACCGGGCGAAGGGCTTTTTCTCCATCTCCGGCAACCTTGCCACCCAATTTCCGCAGGCCGTGGGCTGGGCGATGGGCTCGGCGATCAAGGGCGACAGCCGGATCGCCGCCGCCTGGATCGGCGACGGCGCCACCGCCGAGGGCGATTTCCACAATGCGGTGACCTTCGCCGGGGTCTACCGGGCGCCGGTGATCCTCAATCTGGTCAACAATCAGTGGGCGATTTCGAGCTTCTCCGGGATCGCCGGGGGCGAGCTTACCACCTTCGCGGCGCGGGCGGTGGGCTACGGGATCGCGGGCTTGCGCGTGGACGGCAACGACGCGCTCGCCGTCTATGCGGCGACGCGCTGGGCGGCGGACCGGGCGCGCTCGAACCTGGGGCCGACGCTGATCGAATTGTTCACCTACCGCACCGAGGGCCATTCGACCTCGGACGATCCGACCGTCTACCGGCCCAAGGACGCCGGCGCCGCCTGGCCGCTCGGCGATCCGATCGTGCGGCTGAAGGATCATCTGATCGGGCTCGGCGAGTGGGACGAGGAACGGCACCAGGCGCTCGAAACGTCGCTCGGCGAAGAGGTCCGCGCCGCGCAGAAGGAGGCGGAGAAACAGGGCACGCTGGGCAACGGCCATTATGAGGACGTCGATTCGATGTTCGCCGATGTCTTCGCCGAACTGCCCTGGCATCTGGCCGAGCAGCGCGACGCCGCCAAGGCCGAAGTGAAGCGCGGCAAATGAGCGTCATGAACATGATCGAGGCGCTCAACGACGCCCATGACGTGATGATGGCGCGCGACGACAATATCGTCGTGCTCGGCGAGGATGTCGGCTTTTTCGGCGGCGTCTTTCGGGTCACCGCCAATCTGCAGAAGAAATACGGCAAGAGCCGCGTGTTCGACGCGCCGATCGCCGAGGGCGGGATCGTCGCCGCCGCGATCGGCATGGGGCTTTACGGCCTCAAGCCCGTCGCCGAGATCCAGTTCGCCGACTATATCTTTCCCGGCTTCGACCAGATTTTCTCCGAAGCCGGCCGCATCCGCTACCGCACCGCCGGCGAATGGTCGGTGCCGATGGTGATCCGCTCGCCCTACGGCGGCGGCATCTTCGGCGGGCAGACCCACTCGCAATCGCCCGAGGCGTTCTTCGCGCATATGCCGGGGATCAAGACGGTGATCCCGTCCAACCCCTATGACGCCAAGGGCCTGCTGATCGCCGCGATCGAGGATCCGGATCCGGTCGTCATCTTCGAGCCCAAGCGCATCTATAACGGCCCGTTCGACGGCTTTTTCGAGCGGCCTGTGACGCCCTGGGCGAAGCATCCGGCGGCGGAGGTGCCGGAGGGCTATTATACCGTGCCGATCGGCAAGGCGGCGGTGGCGCGGGCCGGGGAAGCGGTGACGATCCTGGCTTACGGCACCATGGTCCATGTCGCGATCGCGACCGCCGAGGCGGACGGGGTGGATGCCGAGGTGATCGATCTTCGCACCATCGTCCCGCTCGACATCGAGACGATCGAGGCTTCGGTCCGCAAGACCGGGCGCTGCGTGGTGCTGCACGAGGCGACGCGCACCGCGGGCTTCGGCGCCGAGCTTGCCGCGCTCGTCCAGGAGCGTTGCTTCTATCATCTCGAAGCGCCGGTACAGCGCGTCACCGGCTACGACACGCCCTATCCCCATTCGATGGAATGGACCTATTTCCCCGGCCCGGCGCGGCTCGGCCCCGTGCTCAAAGCGATCTTGAAGGACTGAGTGACATGGCCCGCTACGAATTCAAGCTGCCCGACATCGGCGAAGGGATTGCGGAGGCCGAGATCGTCGCCTGGCACGTCGCGGTCGGCGATCAGGTCGGCGAGGATCAGCAGCTCGCCGACATGATGACCGACAAGGCGACGGTCGAGATGGAATCGCCGGTGGCGGGCAAGGTGCTCGAAGTCGCGGGCGAGGTCGGCGACATGATCGCGATCGGCTCGGTGCTGGTGGTGATCGAGACCGAAGGCGCGGGGGAAGCGGCGGCCGAGGAGCCGATGGCGGACGGGATGGCCGAAGTGCCGCAAGCGCTCGAAGACATTGTCCCGACCACCGATGTCGAAGCCGAAGAGCGGCGGCAGACCGGCGAGCGGCGGCTGGAGGCCAAGCCGGTCGAGGCCGAGCGCCGCGAAGGCGAGTGGCGCGCCGCCCGCGAGGTCCCGTCCGAAGGCACCGGCCGGACCCCGACCGACCCCGGCGCCATCGTCGGCTTCAATCCGCAGCCCGATCCGCCGCGGGTGCAGATCCTGGCCTCGCCCGCGGTGCGGCAGCGCGCGCGCGACCTGGGGATCGATCTGGCCCAGGTGCGGACCAGCGCCGAGCGCGTCCGCCATGCCGATCTCGACGCCTACCTGCTCTACAATGGCGGCAGCGTCTCCCACGGGCCCGCCGCGGCGAAGCGGCAGGACGAAGACATCAAGGTCGTCGGCCTGAGGCGCAAGATCGCCGAGAATATGCAGGAGGCCAAGCGCCGGATCCCGCATTTCACCCTGGTCGAGGAATATGACGTCACCGCGCTCGAACAGACCCGGGCGATGATGAACGCGGACCGCGGCGGCAATCCCAAGCTCACCCTGCTGCCCTTCCTGATCAGCGCCTTTTGCAAGACGCTGCCCACCTATCCGCAGATCAACGCGCGCTACGACGACGAGGCCAATATCATCCACCGCTCGGGCGCGGTCCATATGGGGATGGCGACGCAGACCGATCAGGGCCTGTCGGTGACCGTGATCCGCGATGCCGAGGGCCGCGACCTGTGGAACCTCGCGAGCGAGGTCAAGCGCCTCGCCGAGGCCGCCCGTGCCGGCAAGGCGACGCGCGAGGAACTGTCGGGCTCGACGATCACCATTTCGAGCCTCGGCCCGATGGGCGGGATCGTCTCGACGCCGGTGATCAACCGCCCGGAAGTGGCGATCGTCGCGGTCAACAAGGTGCGCGAGAGCGTGGTCGTGATCGACGGCGAGATCGAGGTCCGCAAGCTGATGAACCTGTCGCTGTCGTGCGATCACCGCGTCGTCGACGGCTGGGACGCCGCCAATTTCATGCAGGATCTGAAGGCGCTGATCGAAAATCCGCTGAAGCTGCTCTCGCTGCGCTGAGCGCGCGGGGGCGGTGGCTGCCGGCCTGTGTCCGCCCGACCACGCCTCTGCGGATTTTTCGCGCTGCCATCGCTTCTTAACCATAAGCGGGTTAAACTCGGGGCATGGGAAGGGTGATCAGCTTCGAAGACCATGCGCTCGCCAATTTGCGGGCGCGGGTGGCGGCGGCGGAGGAGGCCAATCAGGACCTCATCGCCTTCGCCCGCGGTCATTCGGGCGCGGTCGCCTCGATCCACGGCGCGGTGCTCGCCGCGATCGAGGCCGAGGGGCTCGACCATCTCATCCATGTCGTCACCCAGGAATGGCCGCAGATATTGGGCCTGGACGCGGTCGCGGTCGCGATCTGGGCGGGTGAGACCGGGGTTCGCGCCGACGCTTCGGGCTTGCAGTTCGTCGATCCGCGGCTGATCCAGAAATCGGTGAAGGGGTTCGAAGGCGTGCTGCTGCGCGGCGTCGAGCGCGGCCATCCCCTGTTCGGTCCGGCCTGCGCGCTGATCCGCGCCGAGGCGCTGATCCGGCTCGACAGCGAGGCGCCCTTGCCCTGCGGCCTGCTCGCGCTCGGCCAGCGAGGGCCGCAAAGCTTCGACACGCGCCACGGCTCGGAATTGCTGATCTTTCTGGGCCGCGTGCTGAGCCGGAGCATGGCCCGGTGGCTGATCCCCTGAGCGACGACAGCGCCGGCGCGATCGCACTGCGCTGGCACGATCACCTGGCTTTGGAGCGGCGGCGCTCGGCGCATACGGTGCGCGCCTATGTCGCGACCGCGCACCGGCTGATCGCCTTCCTCGAGCCGCATCTGGGCGGGCCGGTCGACCGCGCGGCGCTCGCCGGCCTGATCGCGGCCGATCTGCGCGCCTTTCTTGCCGTGCGCCGCGCCGACGGGCTCGGCAATGCCTCGGCCGCGCGCGAGCTTTCGGCGGTGCGCGCTTTCCTCGCTTTTTCCGCTTCCGAGGCGGGCGAGGAGCATCGGCCGCCGCGGCTCAAGGGGCCGAAGAAGGCGCGCAGCGTGCCGCGCCCGATCTCGCCCGACGAGGCGGTCTCGCTGGCCGAACAGACGGCCGAGGACGCCGCCTTGCCCTGGCTCGCCGCGCGCGACTTCGCGGTGCTGATCCTGCTCTACGGCGCGGGTCTTCGAGTGGCCGAGGCGCTGTCGCTGACCGGGGTGGCGCTGCCGCTGGGGGAAGCGCTGGTGGTGACCGGCAAGCGCGAGAAGACCCGCGTCGTGCCGCTGATCGCGCCGGCGCGGGAGGCGATCGAGGCTTATCTGGCGCTTTGCCCCTGGCCTTCGGGCCGCGACGAGCCGTTGTTCCGGGGCGCGCGCGGCGGGCCGTTGCGCGGCGAGATCGTGCGGCGCGCGGTGATGAAGGCGCGGCGCTCGCTGGGCCTGTCCGAACGGACCACGCCGCATGCGCTGCGCCACAGCTTCGCCACCCATTTGCTCGGCCGGGGCGCCGATTTGCGGGCGCTTCAGGAGTTGCTCGGCCATGCCAGTTTGAGCTCGACCCAGATCTACACCGCGGTCGACGCGGCCCACCTCATGGATGTCTATCGGACCGCGCATCCGCGCGCTTAGGGTCGCTATGGCGGCGGTGCCAGGTCGCCTGGCGCCACAGATACCAGAGGATGAGCGCGCCGACGATGGCCGAGGAGACCGGCCCCGCAACCTCCTCGACCGCGCCGAATTGCAGGCCGAGCAGATAGCCGGCGGCGGCGAGGACACTGCTCCACAGCGCGGTGCCGGCGGTCGACCAGAGGAGGAAGCGGACGAACTGCATATGGACGAGGCCCGCCGGGACCGAGATGAAGGTGCGCAAGGTGGGCAACATCCGGCCGACGAAGACGATGCTGGAGCCGAAGCGGCCGAAGGCCTGGCGCACCTTGTCGACATCGTACCAGTCGAGCGTCAGCCAGCGGCCGTAGCGGTCGATGAAGCGCTTGAAGCGGGCGAGGCCGATCGCGCGGGCGACGAAATACCAAAAGGCATTGCCGATCATCGCGCCGGCGGTCCTGCTGGCGATCACGCCGCCCAGCGTCATCGGGCCGTTGGCGGCGCGCAGGCCCGCCAGCGGCAGGATCACCTCGGAAGGGACCGGCGGAAACACCGTCTCCAGCAGCATCAGCGCGAACACGCCGGCATAGCCGCCAAGGTCGATCAGCCGGATCACCCAGTCGGTCACGGCCGGATCAGTCCAGCGGGTCCGAAGGGAGGACCGGCTTGGGATGGCGCCGCCGCCAGGTGAGCTGGCGCCAGAGGTACCAGAGCAGGATCGAGGCGACGATCGCGGTGGTCAGCGGCGCGATCACGATCTCGACGTCGTGGACCCGGGTTTCGAGGGTGAAGCCCGCGGCGGCGAGCCCTGCGCTCCAGATCGCCGTCCCCGCCGTCGACCAGGCGAGGAAACGGATCAGCTTCATGTTCACGATGCCGGCCGGGATCGAGATGAAGGTGCGGATCGCGGGCAGCATCCGGGCGATGAAGACGGTGCCGCCGCCGTGCCGGTCGAACAGGTGCTGGACCTTTTCGATGTCCGCCCAGTCGATGCCGAGCCAGCGGCCGTGGCGAAGTACGAAGCGGTGCAGCCGCTCGAGCCCGATCGCCCGCGCGATCCGGTACCACAAATAATTGCCGGTCATCGCGCCCGCGGTCGCGGCGAGGATCACGCCGGGCAGGCCGAGCGGCCCGGTCGCGGCGCGCATGCCGGCGAGCGGCAGGATCACTTCGGACGGCATGGGCGGGAACATCGTTTCGAACAGGAGGAGTGCGAAGACGCCCGCATAGCCGCCCGTGTCGATCACCAGCACGACGAAATCATAGGCCCAGTCGAACATCTAGGACCGTACCCCGGCGAAGGCCGGGGCCCAGGAGCCGAAGGCTTTATGGGGCATGTGTGATTGAGGCGTTGGCGTGGTCTCCCTCAACCCGGCTGGCGCCGGGCCTGGGCCCCGGCCTCCGCCGGGGAACAACAAGGGTTCGCGGCTCACCTGCCGAGTTTCGCTTCGATCGCGTCCCAGATGCGCGCTGGGGTATCCGTGCCGTTGAAGCGGTCGATGGCGACGATGCCGGTCGGGGAGGTGACGTTGATTTCGGTCAGCCATTCGCCGCCGATCACGTCGATGCCGACGAACAGCAGGCCGCGCGCCTTGAGCTCGGGGGCGAGCGCGGCGCAGATCTCCTCCTCGCGTGGCGTGAGCTCGGTCTTGGCGGCGGTGCCGCCCACGGCGAGGTTGGAGCGGATTTCGCCCGCGCCCGGGATGCGGTTGACCGCGCCCGCGACCTCGCCGTCGACGAAGACGATGCGCTTGTCGCCCTCGGCCACGCCCGGGAGGAAGGCCTGGATCATGTGCGGCTCGCGCCAGGCGGTGTTGAAGACCTCGATCAGCGCGGAGAGGTTGGCGCCGTCGCTGCCGACCTTGAAGATCGCCTTGCCGCCATTGCCGTGCAGCGGCTTGACCACGATCTCCTGATGCTCGGCGAGGAATTTGCGGGCGAGGCCGAGCGAACGGGTGATCGCGGTCGGCGGCATGAAGCGGGCGTAATCGAGCACCCAGACCTTCTCGGGCGCGTTGCGGACGCTGGCGGGGTCGTTGACCACGAGCGTCTCACCCTGGATCCGCTCGAGCAGATGGGTGGCGGTGATGTAGCCGAGGTCGAAGGGCGGGTCCTGCCGCATCAGCACGACATCGGTGTCGCGGCCGAGATCGAGGATTTCGGGCTCACCGGCCCGGAAATGATCGCCGGCGACGCGCTGGACGGTGACCGGGCTGGCCATCGTCCACAGCCGCCCCTCGGCCCAGCTCAGGGCGTCGGCGGTGTAATGCCACAGGCGGTGCCCGCGGGCCTGCGCGCCCAGCATGATGGCGAAAGTGGAATCCCCCTCGATGTTGATCGATTCGAGGGGGTCCATCTGGACGGCGACGCGAAGGCTCATGCGACTGCCCTAGTCGGCTAGTACAGTCTTGTCACCCCGTCTGGCAAAGGCCCGGCGGCCCTTGCCAGCCAGGCTGCTTACCACCAGAAATTGTAGTCGTAATTGGTGATGATGTCGTAGTCGGACCCGTGCACTTGGCCCGTGGCGTAGATCGTGACGAACTCGATGAAGCCGTTATCGTCGATCTTGTAGAGGTTGCTGCTGCCGTTGCCGACTCGGGTAAAGGTCGTCCCGGCGCCATAGCCGGCGAGCACGATTGCATCGCCTTGAGCGTTGCCGCGCCCGAAGAAGTCGGTGATCACATCGCCGTTCGCCTCGCCCTTGGTGAAGACGAAGACATCGTTGCCGCCGCCGCCGGTCAACGTGTCGGACCCGGCACCGCCGTCCAGCCAATCGTTTCCGTCCCCGCCGAGCAGGATGTCGCCGCTTCCGGCGCCGCCCAGGAGGGAGTCGTTGCCGAGGCCCCCGTTCAGAGTATCCGAGCCACCTCCGCCCAGAAGCAGGTCGTTGCCGCCGACGCCATTGAAGGTATCGCTTTCGGCACCGCCGACCATGTAGTTGGCCCGACCGTCCCCGGTGACGTTCTCGCCCAGCACGTCGGTGATCGAGACATTGACGACGAAGTCGGAACTCGCGCCCATGTCGTCCGTGACCCGCACGGTGAGGGCGTGCGTGTTGACCTGCTCGTAATCGATGAGCAGGCCATCGGCCACGGTGACGTTGCCCGCGCTGTCCATCGCGAAGCGGCCGCCGGCATCGTTGAGCAACTGGTAAGTGAAGCTGCTGCTGTCCGGATCCTGGCCGCTCAAAGTGCCGACCGCGGTGCCGTTCGATGGGAATTCATGGACGCTGAGGGTGCCGGTCACCCCCGTTGGGGCGTCGTTGAACTCGTTCACCTCCTGGCTCAGGGTAACGGTGCCGTTGCTATAGGGCGTGGTGCCGCCGGTCGCGCTGAGATCGGCGAGCGCGCCGGAGACGATCGCGCCGGCCGAGGCATCGACCAGATGGGCGAGCAGGGTCGGTGCGGTGCCGTAAAAGTCCAGCGCCGGATTGAAGCGGATCGCGGTCGAGGCGGCGAGCAGCACCGCGGCGCCGTTCGACGCCGGGCCGATATTCACCCAGATCACGCCGTTGAAATATTGCCACTGCCCTTGCGCGGGGTTGGAGCCATTGGCGGTGACGGCGATGCCGGCGAAGGCATCGGCCGACGAGCCGCCCGCCACCTGATCCACCGCGTCCGAATATTGGCCGCCGAAGAGCGAGGCGACGCTCTGCCCGGCCGGGCTCGGCATGTCCTCATCGATCGGCGTCGCGGCCTCGGTGCCGTCGCCGGCCACCGTCGGGGCGTCGTTGATCGGCGTGACCGTGACCGTCACCACCTGCTCGGTGCTGCCGCCATTGCCGTCGTCGATCAGGATGGTGAAGCTGTCCGAGCCGTTGAAGTTCGGATCCGGCGTGTAGGTGAAGGTGCCGTTCATCTGGTCGAAGCTGACCGAGCCGTGCAGGGCCTCGGCGCCGGCCTTCTCCGAATAGGTCAGGGTGTCGCCTTCGACGTCGCCGGCGCCGATCGCGGTCGCCGCGGACGCGGCATCCTCGGCGGTCGACACCGAGCCGGTCGCGGGCGCGGTCGGATCGTCGTTGACGGGCGTGACGGTGACCGAGACGACCTGCTCCACGGTGCCGCCATTGCCGTCGTCGATCAGGATGGTGAAGCTGTCCGGGCCGTAATAATCGGGGTCCGGGGTATAGGTGAAGGTGCCGTTGAACTGGTCGAAGCTGACCGTTCCGTTGGCTGCTTCGAAGCCCGGCTTCTCCGAATAGGTCAGGGTATCGCCGTCGGGATCGCCCGCGCCGATCGCGGTCGCGGCCGAGGCAATGTCCTCGGCGGTGTTGACCGAATTGACCGCCGGGGCGGTCGGCGGGTCGTTGAGCGCGTTGACCGTGATCGCGACCATGTCGACGTCCTGATCGGTGCCGTCGTCGCTGGTCATGGTCAGGGTGTCGGGGCCGCTATAATTGGGGTTCGGCGTGTAGGTGACGCCGTTCACCGCCGCGAGCATGGCGTTGATGTCGTTCTGCGTGCCGGTAAGGGTCACCGTGCCGGTGCCGTTGCCGCCGATCGTCGCGGCGCCGGCGGCGACGCTGATCGTGCCATTGGTGACCGCGAGCGTGACGGTGATGACGTCCGCCGCCGGATCGGCATCGACATCGTTGACCGAAAGGCCGGTGACGGCGACGCTGGTGTCCTCGTTGGTCGCGATCGGCCCGCCGGTGGTGTTGACCGGGGCGTCGTTGGTGCCGGTGATCGCGACATTCGTGTCATATTCGTCGCTGAGCAGCAGCCCGTCGAACACCGAATAGGACAAGGTACGGCTGGTCGAGGTGCCGTAATTGTCCGGATTGTCGCCGCTGATTGAATAAGCGACCAGGGCCAGCGCCGCTTCGTAATTGGCGAAGCTGTTCACCCCGGTCAGGGTCATGATCCCGGTGCCGGCATTGTAGCTGTAGGCGATCCCGGAGCCGAGCACGCCGGCGGTGGTGCCGGCGATGGTCAGCTGCTCGGTGCTGCCCGGCGAGCCGCCGAAGCCGGCCGAGATGCGAACTTGCGCGCCGCTCAGCTGATCGGTCTGATCCGCATTCTCAAAGTCTCCGGAAGCGAGCGCGGTCAGGGCGAAGGCGTCCGCGCTGAAGCCCGATCCGGCGCCCGCGCTTTCCACCGCCGCGGCGCCGGTTTCGGTGCCGAGCAGAGTCGGGGCGAGGTTGAGGGTGAGCCCGGACGGGAGTTGCCCGGCGGGGTCGTTGACGAGCGAGAACAGGCTCGGCGTGCCCGTCCCGTCCAGATTGCCCGTCCAGACCGCTTCGTCGCCCGCCCCGGCGGTGCCGCCGGTATAATCGGTGACGTACCAGCGCCCGCTTATCGGATCGATCTCGAGATCGCCGAGCAGCCCCTGGGGTCCGCCCGCGCCGCTTTGCTGGAAGATCTGGGTGTAGGTGCCGGTCGGGTTGCCGCTCAGCGCGTAGGAGAAGATTCCGCCTCGCGACAGGATCGGCGGCGTGCCCGAATTGACGTCGTGGTCGAACAGGATCGAGCCGGTCGAGAAATAGAGCGTGTTGGTGATCGGATCGATGGCGAGACCGTCGATCGAGCCGAATTCGACCGGGAAGTAGAACGGCTCGTTGGCCGGAATGGCCGGACTGGCCGTGGTCCCGGGATTGGGATTGTAGGTGTCGTCGTTCGGGCTGATCGGGAGCAGCCGGGCGCTGCCGCTATTGGCGACGCCGAAGGTGAAGGCGTTGGTGCCGGACGCCGGCGTCAGCCCGGTCAGCTGGTAGATGAAATTCTTCTGGATGGTGTCGCCGCCCGCCGTCGTCACCACCCGGGTGCTCGACAGATAGATTTCCCCGGTGTCGAAGTTGATCACCAGATCGTTGAAGGCATTGTTGGTGGCGCCCGCCGGGTTCGCCACGCCGGACGGCGAGCTGGCGGCGGTGACGTTGGAGTTGAACAGCAGGACCGGAACCTGGTTCGGCGTGTCGTAGACCACCTTCTCCAGATTGTCGCCGTGGGTGAAGTAGACGATGCCGCTATCGGGATCGACCTCCAGATTGTCGATGCGGGCCGCGATACCCGAGCCGCCGTCGCTGTAGAGGATCGTCAAAGCGGGCGGATTGCCGGCGAGCAGATCGGCGATATTGCCCTGCAGGATGCGGTTGTGGCCGGCGAGATCGCTGTCGGCGATGAAGAATTTGCCGTGCACCGTGTCGAACACCATGTCGCTCGGCCGGTACAGACCCTCGGCGACGGCCGGCGTGCCGGCATTGTCGGTCGTGTTCTGGTAGAATTGGCTGAGTTGATAGCCGGTCATGCCCGCGTCGTCGCCGTTGACGCTGAACAGGCCGTGGCCGCCCGAAGCGCCCGTCGCCCAGAGCTGAAGATAGGGTGATGTGTTGGAAACAGGCATGGCTGACCCTCCCGGCCGGGGTCCTCCCTCAGGCTCCCCTCCCGAACATTGTTGTCACGTAACGATCGAGTCGAAAAGTCAAATCTAAGTTAAGTGCGGGGGAGTCTACGGATTCCGAAGAATCACGGGGCTATCCTTGCGCTTTTCAGTTTCCGTTGTCATCCCTGCGAGATGTTGCGGACATGCCGCGGCAATCTCCAGGGCACGATGAACAGCGCATCGATTCGCAGGTCGTCGCCCGCGCGGGCGTAACGCTGCGCGAGAGCTTCGGCCGCCGCGATCACCCGGCGCAGGCGATAGTCGTCGAGCGCGAGCGCCGAGTCCTCGTCCGTGGCGCGCGCTTTCACCTCGATGAAGGCGGTGACCCGGCCGCGCCGGGCAATGAGATCGACTTCGCCGACCGGGGTGCGCACCCGCCGGGCAAGGATCCGCCAGCCGTGGAGCCGGAGCCACCAGGCGGCGAGCGTCTCGGCGCGGCGGCCGCCCCGCTCCGCCCGCTGCCGCTTCATTTGAGCATCTGCGCTCGGGCGTAGACGGTGCGTTTCGGCACGCCGAGCCGCTCCGCCACCTCCGCCGCGGCGCGCGACGGGGAAAGGCGGATCATCGCCTCGCGCAAGGCCGAGTCGATCTCGCTCTCGCTGGCCTCGGCCGCTTCGCCGGGCGGGCCGACGACGATCACGATTTCGCCCTTGGGCGGGGCGTCGGCGTAAAGCGCGGCCAACTCCGACAAGGTGCCGGTTTGCGTTTCCTCGAAGCGCTTGCTGATCTCGCGCGCGACGGCGGCGTCGCGGTCGCCCAGCCCTTCGGCCAGCGCCGACAAAGCGGCGGCGAGGCGGGGGCCGCTCTCGTAGAAGACGAGCGAGCCTTTGAAGGCGGCAGCCTCGGCGATCGTCGCGGCCTTGCCCTTGGGCGGCAGGAAACCGAAAAAGGCGAAGCGGTCGGTCGGCAGGCCGGCAAGGGTCAGCGCCGCGATGACCGCGCTGGGCCCCGGGATGGTGACGACGGGAATGCCGGCGGCGCGGGCGTCGCGGACCAGTTTGTAGCCCGGATCGGAGATCAGCGGGGTGCCGGCGTCGGAGACCAGAGCGATCGCCTCGCTCGCCATCCGCGCGATCAGGCCGGGGCGGACCTGCTCGGCATTGTGATCGTGATAGGGCGCCATCGGCCGCTTGACCCCGATATAGCGGAGCAATTTGGCGGTCACCCGGCTGTCCTCGACCGCGATCAGATCGGCACGGGCCAGGATTTCGGCCGCGCGCGGCGAGAGATCGGAAAGATTGCCGATCGGGGTGGCGACGATATAGAGGCCGGGTTTCAAGGGTTCGTCCATCGGGAGTATCGTCATGGCATCGGCAGCCCTCGCACAGCAAGCCCATCCCGAGCCCGCGCGAGCCGCCGGCCGCTCGTGGCTGATGCTCGGCCTGCTGCTGGTCTTCGCGCTGCTGGTCGCGGGCTGCGTGCCGCGCCGTGAGGCGCCGAGGCAGCTGCCGGTCGAGCCGGTGCTCGAGCCGACCGAACCGGTGCAGACGCCGCGGCTGCCGCCCGACGAGACCCGCAACCGGGTCGCGGTGCTGGTGCCGCTGAGCGGGCCCAATGCGCAATTGGGCCAGTCGATCCTCAACGCCGCCAACCTCGCTTTGCTCGACATGGGCGGCGAACGCTTCCGGATCACCGCCTACGACACCGCTTCGGGCGCCGTCCCCGCCGCCAATGAGGCGATCGCCGAGGGCAGCGGACTGATCCTGGGGCCGTTGCTCGCCGAAGACGTGCGCGCGGTCGCGGCGGTGGCGCGCCGGGCCGACGTGCCGGTGATCGCTTTCTCCAACGACGCCACCGTGGCCGGCGACGGCGTCTTTTTGATGGGGATCACGCCCCAGCAATCGGTGACGCGGGTGATCGGCTTCGCCCGTTCGCGCGGGATGGGGCGGTTCGGCGCGCTGGTCCCGGCCAACGTCTACGGCGAGCGCGCCGGCCGCGCGATGGCCGAGGCGGTGGAGGGCGCCGGCGGGCAGCTGATCGGCATCCAGACCTTCGGCCGCGGCGCCGGCCAGACGGCGGCAGCCGCGACCCGGCTAAGCGGGCAGGGGCGGTTCGATGCGGTGCTGATCGCGGACGGGCCGCGAATCGCGCTGCAGGCCGCGCCGGTGCTTCGCCAGGCCTCGCCCCAGCCGCGGCTGCTGGCGACCGAATTGTGGGGCTCCGAAACCAATCTCGGCGCCAGTGTAGGGCTTCGCGGCGCCTGGTTCGCGGCGCCGTCCGACGCGCTCTTCAACCAGTTCCAGACGCGCTATCGGGCGCGCTACAATGCGCGGCCCTTCCGGCTGGCGAGCCTTGGCTATGATGCGGTGCTGCTCGCCGTCAGGGTTTCGGCCAACTGGCCGGTCGGGCGGGCCTTCCCGGCGCGGGCGTTGCTCGATCCGGGTGGGTTCAGCGGCGTCGACGGGGCTTTTCGCTTCGGCCGCGACGGGCTCGCCGATCGGGCGCTGGAGGTGCGCGAGGTGACCGCGACCGGGACCAGCGTGGTCTCCCCGGCGGCGCGCGGGTTCAACTGACGGCTCCCACAAGCCGTCACCCCGGCGAAGGCCGGGGTCTCGTGGAGACCGTCGAGACTTCGTATTCCAAGATCCCGGCCTTCGCCGGGATGACGCCTACTTGACGACCTCGCCGAGGATCGCGTCGAGCAGGAGCATGCCGCGGGGCGTGACCGCGAGGCGCTCGCTCTCGTAGGTCAGCAGACCCTGAGCGACGAGGCGCGCGACCGCGTCCAGCTCCAGCCGCTCGGGCGGACAGATCATGCCCTCCCTGAGCCGCAGGCCCATGAGCAACGCTTCGACGCCCTGGTCGCGGGGCGGGATGTCCTGCTCTTCCTGGATGCCGTGGCCGTTGCGGGCGAGCGCGGCGAGCCAGTTTTCGGGCTTGCGGTGGCGCTGGACGGCCCGGCCCCCGCGCCGGCCGTGCGCGCCGGGGCCGATGCCGGCGTAATTCTGGTAGCGCCAGTAAGCGAGATTGTGCCGGCTCTCCTCGCCCGGCCGGGCATGGTTCGAGATTTCGTAGGCGGGAAGGCCGGCGGCTTCGGTGGCCGCCTGCGTCAGTTCGTAGAGGATCGCGCTTTCGTCCGGATCGGCCGGCGCCAGTTCGCCGCGCGCGGCCATGGCGGCGAAGCGCGTGCCGGGTTCGATCGTGAGCTGGTAGAGCGAGAGGTGGCCGGTGCCGAAGGACAGGGCCTGGCCAAGCTCGTCGGCCCAGGCACGCTCGCTCTGCCCGGGCCGCGCATAGATGAGGTCGAAGCTGACCCGGTCGAAGGCGGATTGGGCGGTGGCGAGCGCGCTCAGCCCTTCGGTGACATCGTGCGCGCGGCCGAGGAAGCGCAGCGCCTCGTCGTCGAGCGCCTGCAGGCCGAGCGAGACCCGGTTGACCCCGGCGCGGGCCAGATCGGCGAAGCGCGCCGCCTCGACCGAGGAGGGGTTGGCCTCGAGCGTGATCTCGATGCCCGTTGCGAAGCCCCACTGCGCCTCGGCCGCCTCGATCAGGGCGGCGACGGTGGCGGGCGGCATCAGCGACGGGGTGCCGCCGCCGAAGAAGATCGAGGTCAGGCGGCGGCCCGGGGTCTCGCGCGCCTCATGGGCCAGATCGGCGAGCAGGGCGGTGCGCCAGGCGTCCTGGTCCACGCTCTCGCGGACGTGCGAGTTGAAATCGCAATAGGGGCATTTGGAGACGCAGAACGGCCAGTGGATGTAGAGGGCCAGACTGGAATGATCCGCTCCCCTCCGTTCGTCCCGAGCGTAGTCGAGGGGCGTGTCTCCAGCGTCGTGCCTGCGCCCCTCGACTTCGCTCGGGACGAACGAGTCAGGAGCATCCGCGGTCACAGCAAAGCCGCGACCAGTTTCCGGAAGGCGTCCGCGCGGTGGCTCATCGCATGCTTGTCGGCCGGGTCCATCTCGCCGAAGCTGCGGTCGTGGCCGGCGGGGACGAAGATCGGGTCGTAGCCGAAGCCGTTGCTGCCGCGCGGGGGAAAAATGAGGGTTCCGTCGACGCGGCCTTCGAACCATTCGCTGTGGCCGTCGGGCCAGCACAAAGCGAGCGCGCAGACGAAATGGGCGTTGCGGCTCGCATCCGGGCCGAGCGCTTCGAGTTCGCTTTGCACGCGGGCCATGGCGACATTGAAGTCGCGCTCGCCGGTCACTTCGCCGGGCCCCGCTTGCGGATCGACCTGCGGATCGGCGATCGCCCAGCGCGCCGAGAAGATGCCCGGCCGATCGCCGAGCGCTTCGACGCACAGGCCGCTGTCGTCCGCGAGCGCGGGCAGGCCGGAAAGATCGGCGGCGGCGCGGGCCTTGAGATCCGCATTGTCGATGAAGCTGGTGCCGATCTCGTCGGGCTCGGGCAGATCGAGTTCGGCCGCCGAAACCGGCTCGATCCCATAAGGGCCGAGCAGCTCGCGAATCTCGCGGACCTTGCCCTCATTGTGGCTGGCGATGACCAGCCGGCCCGCGAGTTTCCTCATCGGCCGGTGGCCTTGTCCTGCGCCGCGAAAATCTCGTCGCAGCCGATCCGGGCGAGGCGGAGCAGGCGCAAGAGGCCTTCTTCGTCGAAACATTCGCCCTCGGCGCTGATCTGGGTCTCGATCAATTTGCCGTCGCCGGTCAGCACGAAATTGCCGTCGCAGCCGGCGGCGCTGTCCTCGGCATAATCGAGATCGAGCACGGCCTGATTGTTGTGGATGCCGCAGCTGACCGCCGCGACCTTGCCCTGGAGGGGGTCCTTCTCGATCATCTTCTTGGCGAGCAGTCCGTCGACGGCGAGGCGCAGCGCCACCCAGGCGCCGGAAATGGCCGCCGTGCGGGTGCCGCCATCGGCCTGGATCACGTCGCAATCGAGCGTGATCTGGCGCTCGCCGAGCGCTTCGAGATCGACCACCGCGCGCAACGAGCGCCCGATCAGCCGCTGGATCTCCTGGGTGCGCCCGCTCTGCTTGCCGCCGGCCGCCTCGCGCCGCCCGCGGGTATGGGTGGCGCGGGGGAGCATGCCATATTCGGCGGTGACCCAGCCCCGGCCCTTGCCGCGAAGCCAGCCGGGCAGGTTGTTCTCGACCGAGGCGGTGCACAGCACCCGGGTCTCGCCGAAGGCGACGAGGCAGCTCCCCTCGGCGTGTCTGGTATAGCCCGGCTGCATGACGATGGCGCGCATCTGGTCTGGCGCGCGGCCTGAAGGACGCATAGTAACTCCTGATTGAAGGCGCGGGCTTTACGGCTCCGACCCATGGCTGGCAATGCCGGCGCCCTGGGCGAGGTGAAGGGGGAGGCAAGGATGTCGATCGGCCTGCTGATGCTCGTTGCGGCCGTGCAGGCCCTGCCGGCTCCCGACGCCGTGCGCTGGGAGCCGCTTCTCGCCGGCGGTGGAACCAGTGCCGAAATCGACCCGGCGACCATCGTGCGCGAGGGCGAGCTCGCACTCTATACCGTCCTCCTTCGTCTGCCGGCCGAGGCGGCCCAAAGCGGGGTCACGATGATGGTCATGCGTCAGGCAATGAACTGCCGCACGCGGCAGATCGGGATCCGGGCGGGGGCCGGCTATGACGAGGGCGGCCGGCTGGTGATGTCGCGTGAAACCGCGCCCGCCGACGTCGTCTACGAAGCCTATCCGCAGGACGCGGATTCGGAACGAATGCGCCGCCGCGTTTGCGGCCCGGCCGAGGGCTGATCAGGAAATAACGCTCAAGAGGGGGAAATTGATGCTCAGGATCGCGCTCACAATAATCGGCATCGCGGCGTTGCTGATGGGCTTGCTCTGGATCGGGCAGGGGACGGGCTACGTCCGCTGGCCCGAATCGAGCTTCATGATCGACGCCTCGGAATGGAGCACACGGGGGCTGATGCTCGCCATTGCCGGCGCGGCGATGATTTTGATCGCACGACGCGTCGGGCGCTGAATCCTATCGGTTGAGCGGTTCCGGCCGCGCGCCTACATCCTCGTCCATGACCACCAGCATCGGCGAGATGAGCGATCGTGCCCGGGACGTGTTCCGGATGGTGGTCGAGGCATATCTGGAGAGCGGGCATCCGGTCGGCTCGCGGACGATCTCGCGCACCTCGACGCTCAACCTGTCGCCGGCCTCGATCCGCAACGTGATGCAGGATCTGGAGGAGAGCGGCCTGCTCGCCGCCCCCCACACCTCGGCGGGCCGGATCCCGACCGAGAGCGGGCTGAGGCTGTTCGTCGACGGGATCATGCAGGTCGCCGAGCCGCGCGCCGAGGACCGCGCCGCGATCGAGGCTTTGCTCGACGCGCATGGCCCGATCGAGGAGGCGATTTCCAACGCCACCGCCGCGCTCTCCGGCCTGTCCGCCTGCGCCGGGATCGTGCTGGTGCCCAAGGCCGAGCCGGTGCTTCGTCAGCTCGCCTTCGTCCCGCTCGCACCGGGGCAGGCGGTGGCGGTGGTGGTCGGCGGCGACGGCAGCATCGAGAACCGGGTGGTCGATCTGCCGCCGGGGGTGTCCCCCTCGACGCTGGCCGATGTCGGCAATTATGTCAGCGCGCGGCTCGCCGGGCTGACGCTGAGCGAAGCGCAGGCGCGGCTGGCGAGCGAGATCAAGGACGGCCGCGCGGCGCTCGACCAGACGGCGCAGGCTTTGATTGCGCGCGGGCTCGCTTTGTGGTCGGAGGACGGCGCCCGGCGGCCGGTGATGATCGTGCGGGGGCAGGCCAATCTGATCGACGACGGCGCCGCCGCCGATCTGGAGCGGGTCCGTCAGCTGCTCGACGAGCTTGAGGGCAAGGAAGAGATCGCCCGCCTGCTCGATCAGGCCCGCGCCGGCGCGGCGATGAAAATATTCATCGGATCGGAGAACGCCCTGTTCGCGTTATCCGGTTCGTCGGTGATCGCCGCGCCCTATCGCGGCGCCGACGGCAAAGTGGTCGGGGTGGTCGGTGTGATCGGCCCGACTCGGTTGAACTATGCGCGGGTGGTCCCCATGGTGGATTTCACCGCCAAAGCATTATCGAGATTGATGGGATGAACGACGAAGATTCGAAGATAGAACTCGAAGGCGAAATCGACTTCGACGGCGGCGGGATGACCGTCGATCGGCTGGCCGAGCTCGAAAAGGAGCTGGAGGAAGTCCGCCAGCACGCCCTCTACGCGCAGGCGGAGACCCAGAATGTGCGCCGCCGGCTGGAGCAGGAGAAGGCCGCGGCCACGCAATATGCGGCCACCGGCTTCGCCCGCGACATGCTCTCGGTGAAGGACAATCTGGAGCGGGCTTTGGCGGCGATCCCCGAGGATCTGCGCGAGGACGAGCGGATGAAGGGGCTGGTCGTCGGCATCGAGGCGACCGGGCGCGAGCTCGACAGCGCCTTCCAGCGCCACGGCATCGCCCGCATCGAGGCGATGGGCAAAGCGCTCGACCCGCATCTCCACCAGGCGATGCTGGAAGTCCCCTCCGACGAGGAGCCCGGCACCATCGTCCAGGAGATGCAGGCGGGCTACACGATCAAGGAGCGGCTGCTTCGGCCGGCCCTGGTAGGGGTGGCGCGGAAGGGCTGAAGCGGAGGTCTGGGCCCGACCCGCCCTGCCGATCGAGAATGAGGAGCAGCCGGCGCTGGTCTTACGGGCGTCGGGCCGGAGGTGGAGGTGATCGGGCCTAGGAGCCTGCCCGAGCGCTTGCAGGGCTTGGCTGCGGCTGTCGCGCGGTTGGCGGTGAAAGATATTCATTGAACTTGCCGGTGAGGCTTCGGGCGGCGGCCTCGATCTTCTCGAAGCCGCGTGGCGTCAACACCAGATAGACCGGCCGATCCAAGGCGGCGTCGGCTGCGTTTTGAAACAGTGCGACCGGCTGTCCGTCCGCCTCGCCCAGCGCCATGACGCTGTGGACCAATGCGGCCCGGGTCGCCAGGAGCTGCTCGCAAGACTGGGTCAGCTGAACGAGATCCGCTGCTCTTTCCCTGGAGAGCTGCGAACTCGGCTTGACCTTCGCAAGGCTCGTCAGACGCTGCGAAAGCGGCACCTTCTTGGGGTCCAATCCGCAGCCGAAGTGAATAATGCATCTGCAGATCGTCGTCTCGAGTCTCACGAATGCATCGAGGCAATTACTTCGCAACTCCGCAAACAGCCTTGTGGGGCTTGGTCGAGAAGCTGCGAATTCGCTGGTGGCGGGCTGGTGGGTCATTTGGATAACATATCCACTTACGATTTCGGAAACGTAACTTCCGCTCGACCGCAACCGAAGAAAAAGCTGGATTCCGGCCTTCGCCGGAATGACGATGGGGGATGCGCCGATTCTTTCTATCCTGCCTCCTCGCGCTGGCCGCCTGCGCGACCGTGCCGTCTCCGGCGGTGTCTGAACCCGCTTACGCCTGGGCCAGCTTCGACGGCACCGGCATCACCGGCTCCGGCGCGTCGGGCCTCGCCGATCGCAGCCGCAACCGCGCCCTGACGATCGACGATCCCGTCCGGATCGCGTCGATCAGCAAATTGGTGGTCGCGCTGGGGGTGATGCGGATGGTGGAGGAGACGCGGCTCCAGCTCGACCGTGACGTTTCCGATTATCTCGGCTGGCGGCTGCGCAACCCGGCTTACCCGCACCGGCCGATCACGCTTCGGCTGCTGCTCGGCCATCGCTCCTCGCTGCGCGACGGGGTGGATTATGCGATCCCGCTCGGCACCACGCTCGAACAGGTGCTGGCCGATCCCGCCGCGTTCGATGCCGAGCATCCGCCGGGCGACCATTTCCGCTACTCGAACCTGAACTTTCCGATCGTCGCGGCAGTGATGGAGCGGGTCGCGGACGAGCGCTTCGACCGGCTGATGGCGCAATTGGTGCTCGATCCCCTGGGGCTCGACGCCTGCTTCAACTGGACCAGCTGCAGCGACGCCGCGGTCGCCCGGGCGGTGGTGCTGACCGAGCCGGACGGCAGCGTGATCCGCGACAACCTCGGCGGTCGGCGGCCCGACTGCCCGGTGCTGGCGCCCGCGGGCTGCGATCTCGCCGGCTATCGGCCCGGCAGCAACGGCGCGCTCTTCTCGCCGCAGGGCGGGCTGCGCATCTCGGTCCGCGACCTCGCCACGCTCGGGCGGATGTTGCTCAATCACGGCTATCATGACGATGTCGCCTTCCTCAATGAGGCAAGCCTGCGCGCGCTGACCGCTCCCGTCTGGCGCTTCGATGGCACCAACGGCGAGACCGAGGGCGGCTTCTACTGCGCTTATGGCCTGGCCGTGCAGAGCCTTCCCGTGGCGCAGGCCGGCTGCAACGACGATCTCTTCGGTGGCAGCCGCGCCGTATTCGGTCACGCGGGCGACGCCTACGGCCTGCGCTCGGGCCTGTGGATCGACCCCGCGACCGGCACCGGCATCGCCTATTTTGCGATCGGCAACGGCGACGATCCGCCGCGCGGCCGGAGCGCCTATCGCGCGATCGAGGAGGCATTGGCCGCACGCCTGCCGCATTCAGGCCGTTGACATGTTGGATCGTTGAAGCAAGGATCGAAGCCATGCGCAGCGTGATCGCCTCGACCTCTTATTATCGGCTCGCCCGGGCGGGACCGATCTGACGCGCGCTTAACAAGCCTCGAGTTTCAGAAAATCGCTCCCGTCCGGACCTCCGGGCGGGTTTTTCTTTTGGGAGAAACCCATGCTGACCGAAACCATCATCCAGGCGAAGAATGCCGATTGGACGATTCCGCAAAATTGGGATCGCTTCAGCCGCGAGGAGCATCGCGTCTGGGACTTGCTGTTTGCTCGCCAGTCCGCGGCGTTGCAGGGGAAAGCGGTTTCGGACTTCTTCCAGGGCCTCGACGTGCTGCGCCTCTCCAAGCCCGGCATTCCGGATTTCGATGAGCTCAATGAGCGCCTCTTCGCGCGGACCGGCTGGACCGTGGTCTCGGTGCCCGGCCTGGTCCCGGACGAGATCTTCTTCGAGCATCTCTCCAAGCGCCGCTTCCCGGCCGGCAATTTCATCCGCGCCGCCGACAGCCTCGATTATATCGAGCAGCCCGACGTCTTCCACGACGTCTTCGGCCATGTCCCCCTGCTCGCTCTGCCCGCGGTCGCCGATTTCATGCAGGCGATGGGGGCCGAGGGTCTCGCCGCGCTTCAGGCCGGAGCGCTTCACCGGCTCGCCCGGCTCTATTGGTACAGCGTCGAGTTCGGCCTGGTGCTGGAGGACGGCGCGCTGCGCATCTACGGCGCCGGCCTGCTCTCCAGCCTGGGCGAGAGCCGCTTCGCACTGGAGAGCCCGGTGCCGAGCCGCGCGCCGTTCGTGCTCGATACCGTGCTGCGGACCCGCTACCGCTCCGACGCCTACCAGCAGGCCTATTTCGTCATCGAGGGCTTCGAGACCCTGCTCGAACTGCTCGGCACGGCCGACCTCACCGATCGTTATCCCGCGCTCGCGGGCGAGGCCGATCTGGAGCCCGCCCGGGCGGGCCGAAGGTGACCGTGCCGATCCGCCGCTCGCGGGTCGGATCGTCGGGGAGCAATTCGAGGTCGACCAGCTCCTCGCGCTCGCTGGCGCGGCCGAAATCGCGGATGATCCGGGCGGTGACGCGCTGGGCACCGTTCGGATTAAGCCGGTCGGAAGCGAACACGTTGGCGCGGACCTCGAACCGGCCTGCTGGCGCCCGGCGGAGAAGATATTCCTCCGGCCCGAAACCCTGGGTCATGTCGTTGGAGAGCCGGCCGCCGATCGCGGTGCGCGGGTTGGAATAGATGGCGCGCTCGCCGCCGGGCTCGTCGATCCACAGATCGACGTCGGTCGCCTCGGTCTGCCATTCGATCGTCACCCGCAGGTCGAAATCGAGGCGCGCGATCAGCCGCGGATCGAGCGCCAGCGCGCTCCCGCCGAGCGCGCGATAGCGCGGGATCAGCGCATTCGCCTCGACCAAAGCGATCATCTCGATCCCGTCATAGGCGCCGTCCCACGGCGTCATCACCACCTCGGTCAGCAGCGAGATCGCCCGGGCAAGGTCCGCCCGGGCGGCCTCGCGCGGCGCTTGCGCGGCGCGACGCGCCAGCGCGAGGGCAAGCGTGCGGCGCGGCTGCGGCCGATCGTCCTCGGCCGCGGCCAGACGCTCGAGCAGCCAGATCGCGCGGTCGGTCTCGCCATAGCGGAGCAGTCGATCGGCGACGATCGCCAGCGTCTGGCTGTTGCGGGTCGGCAGCTCCAGCGCGGAAAGGACGAGCGCGACCGCGTCGGCGCGGCGGCCGGCGCGCCAGGCCCAGTCGGCGGTGTCGAGCCAGAAGGCGGGCAGGGCGCCATGCTCGCGCTGCTGCTCGGCGAAGACCCGCTCGCGCTCGGCCGGCGAAGCCTGATCCAGCGCCGCGAGATAGGGGCGATCGGGCTTCCACGGCTCGATCGTGATCGAGCCATGGCGCGAGCGGCCCGGCGGCGCTTCTTGCTCCGCGCCGGCGTTGCCGCGGATCCGGCCGCCAGTGACGACGATATCCGCGTTCGCGGACTCGCCCCGTGCTTCGGGCGCGGTCGGCGCAGACATGACCGGTGCGGGCATGATGGGTGGCGGCATCTCCCGAACCATCTGCTCAGTGACTGGGGGCATCGTAATGCCATCGGCGCCATCGGCGCTGCGATCGTTCCCGCGCGGGCGGCGCGCGGGATCGAAGCGTCTCGCCCACCATTCACGCATCTCGCCCCACTGGGCCACGACCTGACCGAGCCGCTGCGCGCGGGCGCCGCTCTCGGCCTGCTCCATGCTTTCGCGGACCGCGCGATAATCGCGCAGCCAGTCGGCGGGGGCGCCCGCCGGCGGCTCGATCCGCGCCTGCGCATAATCGCGGCCGTTTTCGAGGACGATGAACGAGACGTCGGGGCTCGCCACCGAATAGAGCCGGGAGAAGGCGACGATCTCGTCGCGGCTACGCTCGTCGCCGGCGGCGAGGATCGCGACCCGTTCGGCCGCCCACAGCGCCCCCGGGCCGTCCAGCGCGACTTCGGCGCCGCGCCGCGCGTAGAGGCGCTGGCTTTCGCCTTCGACGCCGGCGAGGCTGACGACGATGTCGCCGCTGGCCGGCATCGGTCCGACGATCCGCCAGCCGTCGGCGCCGCCGTCGAGCAGGCTGTAGTCGATCCGGGCCCCGCTGGTGGTGCGCACGTCCGTCACCCGCGGCACCCGGCGGGTCATCCGGGTCAAGACCTCGGCGGCCGGGCGAACGCTCAGGTCGAAGGCCTCGCCGCCGCTTCGCCGCGCCAGTCTGGCCAGCCAGGCGCGATCGGCGTCGGCGGCGCTCGATATCGCGTGGAGCAGGCAGGGTGGGGTGAAATCCTCACGCCGATCGACGGTGACGAGGCCGTCGCTGAACAGCAGGCAGGCGTCGCTGGCGGGCAGTCTCGCCGCGGCAAGCACGGCGAGGCTGGTGGCGCCACGATAGCGGACCCGGCGCAGCCGTTCGGCCAGGCCGGCGGCGCCGTTCACGGCGATCCGTTCCACCCCCTCGCTGTCGAACAGGACCAGCGCTATGCTGCGCGGCCGCACCCTCCCGACATAGTCCGAAAGCAAGGCGATTTCCGCCTCGAGATCGTCGTCGGCCCGCGACAGCGAGCGGTCCCACAATATCGTGATCTCGGCCGGGGCGGACGCGCGGCGGCGGGCGGCGTCCGCGTCGCTATCGGCGATCTCGAAGAACAACTGGCCGTTGCCGTGGCGGCTGAGCAGCAGGCCCTCGGCGCGGGCGGGGGCGATCGAGATCGCTCCGTCGACACGCACGTCCTGCCGGTTGATGGCATAATGCGCGACGCCTTCGCTCTGGCTCCAGCGCGCGTCCCGGTCGCCCGGTATGGCCAGTGCGCCCGGCCGTGCACCGCTCGCTTCGATGGTCAGCGAGAGCGCGCCGATCACGTCGGTTTCGCGCAGCGGCAGGACGTACCCCGCCACCGGATCGAGCGGGGTGACGAAGCGCAGCCGGATCGTGCGGGCGCCGCCCGGCGGGATCGGGAAGACCCGGGTGCGAAAGAGATTGTCGCGCGAAACCTCGGCGAGGCCCGGATCGATCCGCCCACGCACCAGCCGTTCATAGGCGATCCGCGCCTGGCGTTGATCGACGAGCACGCCATCGATCATCCGCTCGCCGATATCGAGCGCGTAGCCGGTGACGACGGAGCCGGCCGGCATGGCCAAAGTGAAGTCGCCTTCCAGGATCTGCTGGCCGGAATTGGCGAAGCGGGCGGTCACCACGGTCTCGGCGATGCTGCCGCGCATGCGCACCGAGATGTCGAGCGCTTCGATGCGCAGCATCTGGCTCTGCGCCGCCTCGCTCTGCACGCCGGCGATCCGGGCGGTGAGCGCGGGGGTCGGACCTTGCGCGAAGGCCTGTCCGGAAAGGCTGGCCATGGCCAAAGCGAGGTAAGCGAGCCAGTGCAGCCTGCGCTTCGGAGCCGACATCGCTACCTCCCATTACTCGAACGGAGTGAGCCTAGGCCGGTTTGCTGCCTGAGCCAACCACTTTGTTACATTATATCATTGAGGGGGGTGGCCGGCCCTTAGATATCCTCGTGCACCATGTCGATTTCGCGCACCCGGCGCTTCTGGCGGGCGGTGTCGACGAGGCGGCGCAGATGCTCGCGGCGGTCCTGCGCGGTCTGGATTTCCGGGATGATGAGGTCGCCCTCGCGGGTGGTTTCGTCGCTCGACGAGATCGTGATGTTGCCGATCCCGGCCATCTGGTTGAGCAGGCTGAAATTGATCCGCACATCCTTGATCCGGTAGAGCTCGATCTCATCGACGCTCTTGAAGATGATCCCGCGGCGGATGATCAGCCGCTCCTCGGTCACCTCATATTTGGCGGCCAGATTCTGCACCGCCTTGACCGTCAGGATGGCGAGCGCGACGCCGCTCAGCAGCAGTGGATAATAGCCATAATCCAGCACGAAGACGAGGACGATTCCGGCCAGCGCCAGCAAGATCGTGCCGATCCCCGCCGCGGTGCCGATCAGCCAGCCCAGCGTCGATGACCGGAATGTGTCGAGCCGTTCGTCCATATCTGCCTCCCCGCTTCCGGCCACGTTGCTAGCATGGACGTGGATTAGGCGAAACCGCCTCGCGCGCTTATCGTCGCCGGATGGACGAGGCCCGACCGCTTTGGACTTGTCCCGAGTGCGGGCAGAGCTTCGTCGCGCGCAACATGGCGCACAGCTGCTTTCGGCAGAGCGAGGAGGCGTTTTTCGCGGGGCGTGAAGCGCAACGGGAACTCTATCACGCCTTCCTGGAGGCCGCACAACGCGGGGGTCCAGTGGTCGTCAACATCAACAAGACGCGCATCAGCTTCCAGGCCCGGGCACGCTTTGCGAGCGTCAACCGAGTGCTTCGCGACGGGCTTGCCTGCCACCTTTGGCTGAAGCGCCGGATCGACAGCCCGCGCTTCACCCGCGTCGAGCACCTGCCGCCCAGCGACCATATTCATCATTTCAAACTGACTGACGCGTCGCAGCTCGACGCCGAAATGGCCGGGTGGCTGGCGGAGGCCCATGAAGTCGGCATGCAGCGCCGGGTGCCGGGGAATGATTCCCGGGGTCGAGGCTAGACGTCGCCGCCCGTCGGGACGATCTCGGCGATCAGGCGCTGTTCGGCACCGCGCTCGAACCGGAAAATCAGGGTCATGCCGCCGCCGGCCTCGATCGTGCGAGCAAGGTCGAAGAGCATCAAATGGCGTCCGCCCGGCGCGAAGACGAGGCTCTCGCCATCGCGCACGGGCAGGCGGGGGATGGGGCGCATTTGGGTCATATTCCCGTCGCGCATCGTCTCGTGCATTTCGATCCGGCCGGCCTGCGGCGAGCTGACCGAAATCAGCGCGCCCTTGTCGCCTTCGATGCGGAGCGTGAAATAGCCCGCCGCGGGCCGGCCCGGCACCGGGTTCAGCCTGACGACCGGCCCGGAGGGCGCCTCGGCCTGGCGTACGGCGTTCGTTTCGTTGGTCGCGGGCGCGCCGCAGGCGGACAGGGCCATTAGGGCGGCCAGCATCGGGACGGCGCTTCTCATGGCGGGCCGCTTAGGCCGAGGCGCTTCTTGTCGCAAGGAATTCGCCTCCTATATCGCCAGCCAGACGCCTTCGCGATCCTTTTCCAAAGGACTGCGCGGGCTTCATCCTATTTCGTTCGAGGGGCCAAGAGGTAGAACAATGGCAAGAGTGATCGGTATCGATCTGGGCACCACCAACAGCGCGGTGGCGGTCATGGAGGGCGGCAAGCCCAAGATCATCGAAAATGCGGAAGGCGCGCGCACGACGCCGTCGGTCGTCGCCTTCACCAAGGACGGCGAGCGGCTGATCGGCCAGCCGGCCAAGCGCCAGGCGGTGACCAACCCCGACAATACGGTGTTCGCGGTCAAGCGCCTGATCGGGCGCCGGTTCGACGATCCGATCACCAAGAAGGACACCGAGCTCGTCCCCTACAAGATCGTCAAGGGCGCCAATGGCGACGCCTGGGTCCAGGCGGGCGGCAAGGATTATTCGCCGAGCCAGGTTTCGGCCTTCATTCTGCAGAAGATGAAGGAAACCGCCGAGGCGTATCTGGGCGAGACCGTGACGCAAGCGGTGATCACCGTCCCGGCTTATTTCAACGACGCCCAGCGCCAGGCGACCAAGGACGCCGGCCAGATCGCCGGTTTGGAAGTGCTGCGCATCATCAACGAGCCGACCGCGGCGGCGCTCGCCTACGGGATGGACAAGCAGGACGGCAAGACGATCGCGGTCTACGACCTTGGCGGCGGCACCTTCGACATCTCGGTGCTCGAGATCGGCGACGGCGTCTTCGAAGTGAAATCGACCAATGGCGACACTTTCCTCGGCGGTGAGGATTTCGACGCCAGGATCGTCGAATTCCTCGCGGACGAGTTCAAGAAGGCCGAAGGGATCGACCTGCGCGCCGACCGGCTCGCCCTCCAGCGGCTCAAGGAGGCCGCCGAGCGCGCCAAGATTGAGCTCTCCTCGGCGCAGACCACCGAGGTCAACCTGCCCTTCATCACCGCCGATGCGACCGGGCCCAAGCATCTGGTGAAGGCGATTACCCGCGCCGATCTCGAAAAGCTGGTCGAGGCGCTGATCAAGCGCACCCTCGATCCGTGCAAGAAGGCGCTCGCCGATGCGGGCGTCAAGGCGGCGGACGTCTCCGAAGTGGTTCTCGTCGGGGGCATGACCCGGATGCCGCGGGTGCGCGAGATCGTGAAGGATTTCTTCGGCAAGGAGCCGCACACCGGGGTCAACCCTGACGAGGTCGTCGCGATGGGCGCCGCGATCCAGGCAGGCGTGCTGCAGGGCGAGGTCAAGGACGTCCTGTTGCTCGACGTCACCCCGCTGTCGCTCGGCATCGAGACCTTGGGCGGCGTGTTCACCCGGATGATCGATCGCAACACGACGATCCCGACCAAGAAGACGCAGACCTATTCGACCGCCGAGGACAATCAGAACGCGGTCACCATCCGCGTCTTCCAGGGCGAGCGCGAAATGGCCGCGGACAACAAGATCCTGGGGCAATTCGATCTGGTCGGGATCCCGCCGGCGCCGCGCGGCGTGCCGCAGGTCGAGGTCACCTTCGACATCGACGCCAACGGCATCGTCAACGTCCACGCCAAGGACAAGGGCACCGGCAAGGAGCAGCAGATCCGCATCCAGGCCTCGGG
>Ga0190275_10000281_pt1 | contig 50217 bp, 52 predicted proteins | sample Popmic550T_FD_133745 | JGI IMG/M metagenome (GOLD analysis project Ga0190275, IMG submission 133745) | Populus adjacent soil microbial communities from riparian zone of Yellowstone River, Montana, USA - 550 T | ecosystem: Environmental > Terrestrial > Soil > Riparian zone > Trees stand | place... | reverse complement strand
GGACCGAGCGCGCGCGACGAATGGGGCTTCGACTGGCTCGTCCAATATTTCGCGAGCCGGGGCTATGCGGTGCTCCAGCCCAATTATCGCGGCTCGTCCGGATATGGCGAGGGCTGGTATCAGAAGAACGGCTTCCAATCGTGGCGGACCGCGATCGGCGACGTCAACGATGCCGGCCGCTGGCTGGTCTCCCAGGGGATCGCCGATCCGGCCAAGCTCGCCATCGTGGGCTGGTCCTATGGCGGTTACGCGGCGCTCCAGTCGCAGGTCCTCGATCCCGCCTTGTTCAAGGCCGTCGTCGCGGTGGCGCCGGTCACCGATCTCGCCAGCCTCGTCGAGGATTCGGCGGGCTGGTCCAACTACCGGATGGTCAAGAATTTCATCGGCACCGGGCCGCATCTGCGCGAAGGCTCGCCGGCTCAGAATGCGGCCAGGATCAAGGCGCCGGTCCTGCTCTTCCACGGCGATCTCGACCTCAACGTCCCAATCGCCCAGGCACGCAAGATGCAGGACAGGCTCAAGGGTGCCGGCGCCCGGAGCGAGCTGATCGTCTATCCCGGCCTCGACCACCAGCTTGACGACAGCGCCGCTCGAAGCGACATGCTGAGGCGCAGCGACGCCTTCCTTCGGCAGGCGCTGAAGATCCAATGAAAAGGGCGGCTCCCACGGGAGCCGCCCTTCTAATTCCTCCCCCGCACTTGCGGGGGAGGGGGACCAGGCGAAGCCTGGTGGAGGGGTCTTTCGGATTCCGTAGAACCCCTCCACCGCACTTCGTGCGGTCCCCCTCCCCGCGAAAACGCGGGTAGGAATTATTACCTGGAGTAGAACTCGACGACCAGGTTCGGCTCCATCCGGACCGGATAGGGAACCTCGTCCAGGGTCGGGACCCGGGTGAAGGTCGCCTTGGCGGTGCCGTCGGGGGCGACATATTCGGGGATGTCGCGCTCGGCGAGGCCCTGGGCCTCCATCACCAGCGCCATCTCCTGCGCCTTGGACCCCAAAGTGATCTCGTCGCCGACATTCACCCGGCGCGAGGCGATGTTGCACTTCGTGCCGTTGACCCGGATATGGCCGTGGCTGACCAGCTGACGCGCCGCCCAGATGGTCGGGGCGAACTTGGCGCGGTAGACGACCATGTCGAGGCGGCGCTCCAAGAGGCCGATCAGATTCTGGCCGGTGTCGCCCTTCATCCGCGCGGCTTCGGTATAGGTGCGCTTGAACTGCTTCTCGGTGACGTCGCCGTAATAGCCCTTCAGCTTCTGCTTGGCGCGAAGCTGGATGCCGAAGTCCGACATCTTGCCCTTGCGGCGCTGGCCGTGCTGGCCGGGGCCGTATTCGCGCTTGTTGACGGGGCTCTTGGGCCGTCCGAAGACGTTCTCGCCCATCCGGCGGTCGAGTTTATACTTGGCGCTGCTGCGCTTGCTCATGTCGGGTCCAATCTGCTTGGTTTCACTAGTCCCGGAACCGCACCGCCGTACCTGTCGTACGACGCGGCCACCGCTTCACCGGGGTGCGGGGCCAATTGCGAAGCGCGGCAGATGGCCTCTGGGGGCGCCAAAGTCAACCTCGACAGGCCTTTGGCGGTCGTTAAAGAGCGGCGGATGAGCTCCGAACGAACCGCTCCGCAGGCCTGCGTGAACATGGCCGAAGTCCGCCACGGCGTCGATCGCCTCGACGAGGAGATCGTCCGCCTGATCGGCGAGCGCTTCCGCTACATGGACGCCGCGGCGCGGATCAAGCCCGACCGCGAGGCGGTGCGGGACGAGGGCCGCAAGGCGCAGGTGCTCGCCAATGTGGCGCGGATGGCCGCCGAGCAGGATGTGCCGGCGGAGGCGGCGGCCGAGCTGTACGAGCGGCTGATCGAGGCTTCGATCGCCTACGAGTTCGGCCGCTTCGACTCGACGAGGGGCTGAGCTTATGCCCCTCTCCCGTGCTTACGGGAGAGGAGGGGCCCACCGCGAAGCGGTGGGAGGTGAGGGTCTTGCTGAGTCCGCGGTACAGACCCTCACCTCCCAAGCTTCGCTTGGGCCCCTCCTCTCCCGCGAAAAGCGGGAGAGGGCTAAGCCTACCGCCGTCTCGGCTTCACCAGCGCGCGGACGATCCCGCGCATGGCCTGCACCTCCCGGGTCGACCAGCCGGCCTTGGTCAGGATGGTGCGGATCGTGTGGCGAGTGACGGGGGTGCGGTCGGGCGGGTAAAAATAGCCCGCATTCACCAAAGCCGCGTCGAGCTGGCCGATCAGCCCTTCGAGCTGGTCGTGGCTCGCCCTCGGCTCGGCCGGATCGCCCAGCGTCGGCACCGCCAGCGCCTCGTGCTTCGACCATTCGTAGGCGATCAGGATCACCGCCTGGGCGAGGTTCAGCGAGGTGAAGCCCGGATTGACCGGAACGGTGACGATCTTGCCGGCGATCGCGACCTCGTCCGTCTCCAGCCCCGACCGCTCCGCGCCGAACAATATGGCGGAGGGCTCGGCCTGCGACCGTATCTCCCTCGCCGCTTCCTCCGGAGTCACCACCGGGACGACCAGCCCGCGCTTTCGAACCGTGGTCGCGTAGACGTGGGCGCAATCCCCGACCGCCTCGGCCACCGTGTCGAACACCCGCGCCCGCTCCAGGACGATGTCCGCCCCGGAGGCGGCGGGCCCCGCCGAGGGATTGGGCCAGCCGTCCCTGGGCGCCACCAGCCGAAGGTCGGTAAGTCCGAAATTGAGCATCGCCCGCGCGGCCTTGCCGATATTCTCGCCGAGCTGAGGGCGGACGAGGACGATCGCGGGGGTCCTTCGAGACGGGCCTTCGCCGTGGCTCAGTCCCTCCTCAGGATGAGCGGAGGTGGGCCTGGATCGCTCATCCTGAGGAGCCGCTGAGCCTGGCGAAGCGGCGTCTCGAAGGACCGGCTTTCTTTTCGCCAGCTCGCGCAGGATCTCCCAATCCCCCCTGACCAGCGCCTCCTTCTTGGCCCGGCTCCAGCCCTTGATCCGGCGCTCGGCGGCGAAGGCGCTGTCGCGGTCGGGGAAACGGTCGGCCCAGATGAGCTGCACGGGTCGGCGCTTTTGGGTGTAGCCGGGGATATCCCCGCTCTGATGCTGGGCAATCCGAGCGTCGAGGTCGTCGGTATGCCCGCAATAATAATGCCCGTCGGCGCATCTCAGCAGATATGTGTAAAAATCCACGGAGTGCGGGTCCTTCGATACGGGCCTTCGCCGGGCTCAGTCCCTACTCAGGATGAGCGGGAGGGGACAAGCGGATGCGAGTGCGAATGCAGAGTTCGTATTTCGTCTTTCTCGGCGAGGTCCTTCGATACGAGGCTTCGCCAGGCTCAGCCTCTACTCAGGATGAGCGGTTGGCGGTTATGCCCCTCCCGCTCATCCTGAGTAGCCATTGAGCTTGTCGAAATGGCGTATCGAAGGACCGCTCAGCCCTCCCCGGCTTCCCCCACCGACCCCGCGAACTCCTCGAAATCCTTCGCCTCGCGGAAGTCCTTGTAGACGCTTGCGAAGCGGATGTAGGCGACCGGGTCGAGCGCCTTCAGGCCGTCCATCACCAGCTCGCCGATCCGGGTCGAGGCGATCTCGCTGTCGCCGCTGGTCTCGATCTGGCGCTGGAGCGAGGAGACCAGGCGGTCGAGCCGCTCGGGCGGGACCGGCCGCTTGCGGCAGGCGATGGCGATCGAGCGCTCGAGCTTGGTTCGGTCGAACGGCTCGCGGCGGCTTCCGGCCTTGACCACCGTCAGGTCGCGGAGCTGGACCCGCTCGAAGGTGGTGAAGCGGGCCGAGCACTCCTCGCACTGGCGGCGACGGCGGATCGAGGCGCCGTCCTCGGTCGGTCGGCTGTCCTTGACCTGGCTGTTCTCGTGCGAGCAGAAAGGGCAGCGCACTATTGATCCTGGTAGATGGGGAAGCGCGCGCACAAGGCGCGCACTCGGCCCTTCACCTCGGCTTCGACCGCCGAATTGCCTTCCTCGCCATTGTCGCGAAGGCCTTCCAGAACGTCCGCCACCATGTCGGCGATGTCCCGGAACTCGGCGGTGCCGAAGCCGCGGGTGGTTCCGGCGGGCGAGCCGACCCGGATCCCGCTGGTCTTGACCGGGGGCAGGGGGTCGAACGGTATTCCGTTCTTGTTGCAGGTGATCGACGCCCGCTCGAGCGCCTCGTCGGCGTCCTTGCCGGTGATCCCGAGCGGCCTCAGGTCGACGAGGGCGAGATGGGTGTCGGTGCCGCCCGAGACGAGATCGGCGCCGCGCTCCTTGAGGCGGCCAGCGAGCGCCTTGGCGTTGGCGATGACGGCCCGGGCGTAGCTCTTGAACCCGGGCTGCAGGGCCTCGCCGAAGGCGACCGCCTTGGCGGCGATGACGTGCATCAGCGGGCCGCCCTGAAGGCCGGGGAAGACCGCGGAGTTGATCTTTTTGGCGATGGCCTCGTCGTCGGTCAGCACCATCCCGCCGCGCGGGCCGCGCAGGGTCTTGTGGGTGGTGGTGGTGACGACATGGGCGTGGCCGAACGGGGAGGGGTGCTCGCCCGCCGCGACCAGGCCGGCGAAATGGGCCATGTCGACCATGAAGACGGCGTCGACCGCGTCGGCGATGGCGCGGAAGCGGCCGAAGTCGATGTGGCGGGGATAGGCCGAGCCGCCGGCGATGATCAGCCGAGGCCGGTGTTCCTTCGCCAGCGCCTCGACCTGGTCGAAATCGATTCGGTCGTCGTCGCGGCGGACCCCATATTGGACGGCGTTGAACCATTTGCCCGACAGCGCCGGCTTGGCGCCGTGGGTGAGGTGGCCGCCGGCGTCGAGCGACATTCCCAGGATCGTGTCGCCCGGCTTGGCCAGCGCCAGCATCACCGCCCCGTTGGCCTGCGCGCCGCTGTGCGGCTGCACGTTGACGAAACCGCAGTTAAACAATTGCCTGGCGCGCTCTATTGCAAGTGTTTCCACGGCGTCGGACGGCGCGCAGCCCTGATAATAGCGGCGGCCCGGATAGCCCTCGGCATATTTGTTGGTCAGAACCGAGCCCTGCGCCTCGAGCACCGCCTTCGAGACGATATTCTCCGACGCGATCAGCTCGATCTGGTTCTGCTGCCGGTCGAGCTCGGCGGCGACGGCCTCGGCGACGGCGCTGTCCGCTTCCCTGAGGCGGCCGGTGAAGAAGCCCGAATGCTGGACGTCGGCGAAATCGAAGGCGGAAGCGCTGCTCATGCATTTTCCCTGGCGAAGACGGGGTTGGAAAGCTTGTCGACCCGGCGCTGGTGGCGGCCGCCGCCGAACGGCGTGGCGAGGAACTGGTCGACGATGTCGCGCGCCGCCTCGATTCCGATCAGCCGGGCGCCCATCGCGACGATATTGGCATCGTTATGATCGCGGGCGAGCCGCGCCGAGAGCCCTTCCGAAACCAGGGCGCAGCGGCAGGCCGGGTGGCGGTTGACCGAGATGGAGATGCCGATGCCGGAGCCGCACAAAGCGACTCCGCGCTGCGCCTCGCCGGACGCGATCGCCTCGGCCATGCGATAGCCGTAATCGGGATAGTCGACGCTGTCGGTCGAGGTCGTGCCGAGGTCGAGCACCTCGTAGCCGCCGGAGCGCAGATGCTCGATCAGAAGCATCTTCATCTCGAAGGCGGCATGATCGGCGACGATGGCGATGCGCTCGGCCACGGGGAAACTCCGGCGATGGGCTTGAGCTACATCGTGTAGTGGATGGCTGGGGCCATTGCCACCAGAGTTTGCTGCTTGCGTCCTTCGATACGCCGGTTCGACAAGCTCACCGGCTACTCAGGATGAGCGGTGGAGGATAATCGCCCCCGCTCATCCTGAGTAGGGGCTGAGCTTGGCGAAGACCCGTATCGAAGGATCAGGCGGCCGCGCGAAGCTCCAGCCGGTCCCAGATCTCCACCAAAGCCTTGGCCAGCTCGCGCATCATCGCTTCGTCGTGGCGCGGGCCCGGGGTGAAGCGAAGGCGCTCGGTGCCGCGCGGGACGGTCGGATAATTGATTGGCTGGACGTAGCAGCCATATTCGGCGAGCAATATGTCGCTGATCTTCTTGGCCTTGACCGGATCTCCCACCATCAGGGGCACGATGTGGGTGACGGACGGCATCACCGGCAGATGTGCCTCCGCGAAGATCGCCTTGAGGCGGGCGGCGTTGACGTGCTGGGCCTCGCGCTCCGCGCAGGAGGCCTTGAGGTGCTTCACGCTGGCCAGGGCGCCGGCGACCAGCACCGGCGAGAGCGAGGTGGTGAAGATGAAGCCCGGCGCGTAGCTCCTGACCACGTCGACGATGTTGCGGTCGGCCGCGATATAGCCGCCCATCACCCCGAATGCCTTGCCGAGCGTCCCTTCGATAATCGTGACCCGGCGGGCGACGTCGTCGCGCTCGGAGATCCCGCCGCCGCGCGGGCCGTACATGCCGACGGCGTGGACCTCGTCGAGATAGGTGATGGCGTTATATTTGTCGGCCAGGTCGCAGATGGCGGCGATCGGCGCGATGTCCCCGTCCATCGAATAGACGCTTTCGAAGGCGATCAGCTTGGGCGCCTCGGGATCCGCCTCGGCGAGCAGCGCCTCGAGATGGTCGAGATCGTTATGGCCGAACACCCTCTTCTCGCAGCCCGAGGCGCGGATTCCGGCGATCATCGAGGCGTGGTTCAATTCGTCGGAGAAGACGACGCAGCCCGGCAGCAGCTTGGCGACGGTGGAGAGAGTCGCCTCGTTGGAGATATAGCCCGAGGTGAAGAGGAGGGCCGATTCCTTGGCATGGAGATCGGCCAGCTCGGCCTCGAGCTCGACATGGTAATGGGTGTTGCCGCCGATGTTGCGGGTGCCGCCCGATCCCGCGCCGACGTCGTGAAGCGCCTCTTCCATCGCCGCGACCACGTCGGGATGCTGACCCATGCAGAGATAGTCGTTGGAGCACCAGACGGTGATCGGCTTGGGGCCGTTATGCCCGGCGAAGCAGCGGGCGTTGGGGAAAGCGCCCTTGTTGCGCAATATGTCGATGAAGACGCGATAGCGTCCCTCTTCATGCAGCCTGTCGATGGCCTGCGCAAAGATGCGATTATAGTCCACGCCTGCTCCCCGGGGGTCCCTGAGGCCTTCTTAGCCGATTTTCGGGCCGATTGGCTAGACGGGACTCCCGTCATTCCCGCGAACGCGGGAATCCAGCGCTGAGTCCGAATTGGATTCCCGCTTTCGCGGGAATGACGGCAACTTCCGACAGACGCTGAACGTCATGGTTCAAAGCCTTTCGATCCGGGTCAGGCCGTAACGCTCCAGGCCCGGCCGGTAGGCTTCGACGTCGGTGCCGCGCCCGGTGAAGAGGGCGACGCCTTCGGACGGCGTGTCCGGCCAGCTCAGATGGCGGGTCAGCCAGGCGGTACGGCGGGCGATTCCCTCCTTGCCGTCGACGAAGCGGACGGGTTTCGGAGCGGCGGCGGCCAGCTCCGCCTCGACCAGCGGGAAGTGGGTGCAGGCGAGGACGATCGTGTCGATCCGCTCGCCGCCCGGTTGCCCGAACAGGCCGTCCAGGGCCCGGCGGCAAACGCCGGCCTCGCCGGCCTCGCCGCGAAGCTTCGCCTCGGCGAGATCGACCAGCTCGGCCGAGCCGTGGCGAAGGACGGTGCAGTCGGCGGCGAACGCCCTCGAAAGCCGGTCGACATAAGGCTGGCGCACCGTCGCCTCGGTGCCGAGGACCCCGATCGTCCGGGTCTTCGAAAGCGCGGCGGCGGGCTTGATCGCCGGCACCGTCCCGACCACCGGCAGGTCGAGCGCGGCGCGCACCGCGTCGAGGGCGATGGTCGAGGCGGTGTTGCAGGCGATGACGATCAGCTCGGGATCGAAACGTTCCGCCAGCCGGCCGAGCAAGGCGGGGACCCGAGCCTCGATCTCCGCCGGGCGCTTGGTGCCGTAGGGATAGCCGGCGCTGTCGGCGGCGTAGACCAGGGGCGCGTTCGGCAGAAGCGCCCGAATCGCGCCGAGGACGGAGAGTCCGCCGACTCCGGAATCGAAGACGAGGAGGGGACGGATACTGGTCACGCGCCCCGTTTAGCGGCAGAGCGGAATGCGGCAAGGCGGCGTCGTTCATCGCTTTCGATGAAAAGATTGCGTTCGCTTTGCGATTTGCTAAAGTTCCGCAGGGGTCGTGGACATGCAACCGATCGTCGAACCTGTTGCCGCCTTGCTCCTGGGCTATGCGCTGGGCTCCATCCCGTTCGGCCTGCTGCTGACCCGGCTGGCCGGCGCCGGCGATCTCAGGAAGATCGGTTCGGGCAATATCGGCGCCACCAACGTGCTGAGAACGGGCAGCAAGGGGCTCGCCGCCGCCACCCTTCTGCTCGACCTGGCGAAGGGCACCGCCGCGCTGCTGCTCGCCGAAATCCTGTTTCCCGGAACCGTCCAGATCGCGGCGATCGGAGCCATGGTCGGCCATCTCTGGCCGGTCTGGCTGCGCTTCGCCGGAGGCAAGGGGGTGTCGACCTATTTTGGGATCGTGCTCGGCTTCACCCTCGTCGACGGGCTCGCCTTGTGGGTGCCCGCGGCCTATGCCGCCACCTGGATCGGCACCTTGCTGTTGACCCGCTATTCCTCGCTCGGCGGGCTTGCCGCGGCGCTGGTCACGCCGTTCGCGGCGGCCCTGGCCGGGCGCTTCGACCTCGCCTTGCTGTTCCTCGGCTTCACCTTGCTCGTCTTCTGGAAGCATCGGGAGAATATCGCCCGCCTCGCCGCCGGGACCGAGTCGCGGGTCGGCCGCGGTGCCTGAGCCGTCGGGCGACCAGATCGCTCGGCTGCGGCTGATCCGTTCCGAGAATATCGGTCCGATCACCTATTTCCAGCTGCTCGCCCGCTTCGGCTCGGCCGCCGCGGCGCTTGACGCCATACCGGAGCTCGCCGCGCGCGGCGGCGGCCGGGCGCCGCGCCTGGCCTCCCGCTCGGCGATCGAGCAGGAGATCGCGGCCGTGGATCGGATCGGCGCTCGCTACCTCTTCCTCGGCCAGGGTCTCTATCCGCCCTTGCTGGCCGAGCTCGAGACGGCGCCGCCGGCCCTGATCGTCAAGGGCCATCCGAGCCTGCTCGATCGTCCGGCGGCGGCGATGGTCGGAGCGCGCAACGCGTCCGCCGCCGCCTGCCGCTTCGCGCGCTCGCTGGCGCAGGCGCTGGGGGAGGCGGGGATCGTCATCGTTTCTGGACTCGCCCGCGGAATCGATTCCGCCGCCCATGACGGAGCGCTCGAGACCGGCACGATCGCCGTCGTCGCCGGGGGCGTGGACATCGTCTATCCGCCGGAGAATGAGGGCCGGCAGCGGGCGATCGCCGAGCGCGGCCTCGTCGTTTCCGAGCAGCCCCCGGGAGTGGAGCCGCGCTCGCGCCATTTCCCCTCGCGCAACCGGATCATCGCGGGCCTCGCGCACGGCACAATCGTGGTGGAGGCGGCGCCGCGCTCGGGCTCGCTGATCACCGCGCGCTGCGCCGCCGAATGCGGCCGCGAGGTGATGGCGGTCCCGGGCTCGCCGCTCGACCCGCGCGCCCAGGGCTGCAACCAGCTGATCCGCGAAGGCGCCACCCTGGTCCAGTCGGCCGACGACGTGCTCGAGGCGATAAGCCCGTCGCGGATCCGCCCGTTCCGGCAACCCGACCGGGATTACGGCCTGCCCCAGGTTCCGGTGGAAGCGGATGACGAAGCGCGCGAAGCCATTGCCGACCTGCTCAACGGCACGCCGGTTCCGGTGGACGAGATCGTCCGCCAGTCGGCGCTGCCGCCGGCGATCGTCCAGACGGTATTGCTCGAGCTCGAGCTGGCCGGCCGGCTGGAGCGGCACGCAGGCGGGCGGGTAAGCCTGGTTTGAGGCCGCTGAAATCCTCCCCTGCTTTTGCAGGGGAGGGGGACCATGCGAAGCATGGTGGAGGGGTTCTTTCAGCTCCCGAAGAACCCCTCCACCGCGCTTCGCGCGGTCCCCCTCCCCGAGAAATCTCGGGGAGGATTTTCAGGCGCGAAAGTCCGTCAGCTTGCGTTCAGGTGGCCGCTGCTGTTTTATGTGACGTTGTAACATTCAAGTAGGGGAGAGTGTCATGCGTCACGCCGCCCGGCTCGGGATCGTCAGCCTTTCCGCCCTCAGCCTCGGCCTCGTCGCCGTCGTTCCGGGCGCTTTCGCTCCCGGCGCCGCGGCGCAGGTCCGCGAGCCCCTTTGCCGCCGGGCGGCCGCCTTGCCGGCCTTGCCGCCCGAGCCCAAGATCCTCCACCCGCAACAGCAGCGGCGCGGCTATAGCGGCGGCTACGACGGGGTGACGGCGCCGGTCATGTCGGCGCCGCCCGCGCCGCCGCCGCCCTCCCCTCCACCGGCCCCCGAGCCGATGTACGCGCCGCCGCCCGTCGCGGAAGACTCGAGCGAGGCCGATTCGATCGCCGTCACCGGAAGCCGGATCGAAGGGGCCGCGTCGAAGCGTTCCATGCCGCTGTCCACCGCCGACGACTATGTCGATGAAGCCCGCCCGGCGCCTGGCCATCACCGGCCGCCGCGGCCCCGGCCGCAAGCGGGCCTGCTCACCGCCGGCGACCATGACGATTTGCTCAACCCGGAGCTCTACGCGGCCTATGCCGGCAATTACCTCCAGCGCAGCAATCTTCGCGACCTGCCGAGGCTGGACACGCGCCGGGTGCTGACGGTGGCGGTGCAGGACGAAGCCGGAAGGCCGGTGCCCTTCGCCCGGGTCACCCTGACCTGCGCCGACGGCAACAGCCTCTCGCTCGCCACCGTCGCGGACGGCACGGCGGTCTTCTATCCGGGCCTCGACCGGCTCGGCCGGAGCGTCCGGCTCAGCATCCCGGGGGCGGCCGGCCGGACGATCGCCATCGCCGACGGTGCCGGCGCTCAGCGGCAGGGCGTCACGCTGCGCTCCGGCGGCGCTCCGGTCCGCAAGTTCGACCTTCTGCTGACCATCGACACGACCGGAAGCATGGGCGACGAGATCGCCTATCTGAAGTCGGAGCTGCGCACGATCCTCGCCGACATAAGGCGCAGCCATCCCGGCCTCGACATCCGGCTCGGACTTATCGCCTATCGGGACGAGGGCGACGAATATGTCACCCGCACCTATCCCTTCGTCTCAAGCCTGGAGGCCATGCAGGGCAATTTGCAGACTCAATATGCCAGCGGCGGGGGGGATTATCCGGAGGCGATGGACCTCGCCCTCGCCCGCGCCGTCGCCCAGGACTGGCGCCCCGACGCGGTCAAGTCGCTGCTGCTCGTCGCCGACGCCCCGCCCCACGACGAGAATATCGGCAAGGCCTGGCGCGCCGCCGAGGCCGCCCGCGCCAAGCGCATCCAGATCGTGCCCGTGGCCGCTTCCGGAGTCGGCGACGTCGCCGAATATGTGATGCGGGCGATGGCCGCGGCGACCCAGTCCCGCTACATCTTCCTCACCGACGACAGCGGCATCGGCAACCCGCACGCGACTCCGGCGGTCGACTGCTTCCTCGTCACCCGCCTCGACCGGCTGGTCCGCCGAGTCCTCGACAGCCAGATTTCCGGCCGCCGGATCGAGCCTCGGGACGGCGAGGTGATCCGCTCGGTCGGCCGCTACGAAGGCGGCAAGTGCATCCTCCCGCCGGATTTCCCGCCGCAGCCGCAATATTGACGGGGCCAGCCGTCAATCCGGGATCCATGAACACCGGACGGGCCGAAATCCCGCCGTCCCTGTTCATGGATTCCGGCTTTCGCCGGAATGACGGATTGGCTTGACGCGGCTCCCCCGCGATCTCCACGCTGCTCGCGTTCGAAGGAGGCGGCGCGGCGATATGCAGAGGCCGGGTGAGTTTTTCATGATCCGGGAGCGGGAGAGTGCCGGCTATCTGCTGGGCGAAACCGCGCAGCTGCTGCGCGTGAACGCCGGCATGGCGCTCGCGGCGCTGGGCGCCATGACCCTCATCGGCACCGCCCCCGATCTGTATCCCGATTTCACCAGCCTCGCGGCGCTCGCCTCTCTCGTCGTGACCCTCGTCCTTCAATATGAGATAAGCTCGGCGCTGCTCCTCCATTACGGCCTTCTCGACGGCGGCGGCCACCGACGGCGGCTGTTGGCATTGTTGGGCCTGAACTTGATAAGCGGGATCGGGATCCTGCTCGGCCTGATCATCCTCATCCTTCCCGGCGCCTATCTTTTCGTGCGCTGGTCCGCCGCCGTCCCGGCCCTGATCGCGGAGGAAGCCGACATCTCCGGAGCGCTGGGACGCAGCGCCGAAGCGGTGAGAGGGCGGTTCTGGCATGTCCTCGGCGCCATGCTGGTGGTCTGGACGCCTTTCGTGACGGGCCTGCTCGCCTCCGCTCTGGTCCCCGAAACCGAGGTTCTGATCCAGAGCCTGGTGCTGAATCTGTCCATCAACCTGTCCCTGGTCACCGGCTGGCACCTGGCGGTGGCGATCTATGCGGGGCGTCAGGACGGCGGCAGACTGGCCGAAGTGTTCGCTTAGCCGCTTGACGCGGCTCCCTGGGGGTCCCCACCCTATACGCGTACGCGTGAAGGATCCCCATGAAGCTTGTCGTCGTCGAATCGCCCGCCAAGGCCAAGACCATCGAGAAATATCTCGGCACCGGCTATCGAGTGCTCGCCTCCTACGGCCATGTCCGGGACCTGCCGCCCAAGGACGGCTCGGTCGATCCGGACGACGGGTTCGCGATGGAGTGGGAGACCTATGCCGACAAGGCTCGGCAGCTCAAGGCGATCACCGACGAAGCCAAGAAGGCGGACACGCTGATCCTCGCCACCGACCCGGACCGGGAAGGGGAGGCGATCAGCTGGCACGTCCAGGAGGTGCTCCGTAAGCGCAAGGCGCTGCCCGCCGACGTCGAGCGGGTCACGTTCAACGCCATCACCAAGGCCACGGTGACGGAGGCGATGAAGCATCCGCGCGCCCTCGACGAGGATCTGATCGACGCCTACCGGGCCCGCCGGGCGCTCGATTACCTCGTCGGCTTCACCCTCTCGCCGGTGCTTTGGCGCAAGCTGCCCGGCGCCAAGTCGGCGGGCCGGGTGCAATCGGTGGCACTCCGCCTCGTCGTCGACCGCGAGCGCGAGATCGAGCTGTTCCGGGCGCAGGAATATTGGAGCGTCGCCGCCCTGATGGAGTCGGACGGCCAGGAGTTCCTCGCCCGGCTGGTCCGGTTCAAGGGCGAGAAGATCGACCGGCTGTCGATCGGCGACCAGGGCATGGCCGAGGCCGCCAAGGCCGCGGTCGAGGCGGGCCGCTTCGCCGTCGTCTCGGTCGAGACCAAGCCGCTCGGCCGCAACCCGCCGCCGCCCTTCACCACCTCGACCCTGCAGCAGGAGGCGGCGCGCAAATTGGGCTTCGCGGCAAGCCACACGATGCGGATCGCCCAGGCGCTCTACGAGGACGGCTCGATCACCTACATGCGCACCGACGGAGTGCAGATGGCGCCCGAGGCGATCTCGGCCGCCCGCCGGGCCGTCGCCGACCGGTTCGACTCCGGCTACGTCCCCGACAAGCCGCGCCATTACGAGACCAAGGCCAAGAACGCGCAGGAAGCGCATGAGGCGATCCGCCCGACCGATTTCGGCCGCGACCGCGCCGGCTCGGGCGACCATGGCCGACTTTACGATTTGATCTGGAAACGCGCCCTGGCCAGCCAGATGGCCTCGGCCCGGCTCGAGCGGACGACCGCCGAGCTCGCCGACGGAACCGGCCAGACCGGCCTTCGAGCCACCGGCCAGGTCGTCCTCTTCCCGGGCTTCCTCGCCCTCTACGAGGAAGGCCGCGACGACGCCGAGGACGACGATTCCCGCCGCCTGCCGCGGCTTCGCGAAGGCGACGCCCCGGCCAAGAAGAAGGTGATGGCCGAGCAGCATTTCACCCAGCCGCCACCGCGCTATTCGGAAGCGAGCCTGGTCAAGAAGATGGAGGAACTCGGGATCGGCCGCCCCTCGACCTACGCGGCGACGCTGCAGACCCTCAAGGACCGCGGCTATGTAGAGCTCGAGAAGAACCGCTTCATCCCGCAGGAGAGCGGCCGGCTCCTGACCGCCTTCCTCGAACGCTTTTTCGAGCGCTACGTCTCGTTCGACTTCACCGCCCATCTCGAGGACGAGCTCGACGACATTTCGGGCGGCCGCGCCCAGTGGCAGGCGGTGCTCGAGGCCTTCTGGAAGGACTTCAAGCCGAAGACCGCCGAGATCATGGAGCAGCAGCCCTCGGCGATCACCGCGGCCCTGGACGACTTCCTCTCGCCCTGGCTGTTTCCCGACAAGGAGGACGGCAGCGACGCCCGGCTCTGCCCGGCCTGCGGCGAAGGGCGGCTTGCGCTTCGCGGCGGCCGCTTCGGCGCCTTCGTCGCCTGCTCCAACTATCCCGAATGCAAGTTCACCCGCCGCTTCGGCCAGGGCGGCGAGGAAGGCGGGGCGGACAGCGGGCCGGAGATACTCGGTCAGCATCCCGAAACCGGGCAGGACATCTCCCGCAAGACCGGCCGCTTCGGTCCCTATATCGAGATGGGGGAGGGCAAGGAGGCGAAGCGCGCGTCCATTCCCAAGGATTCCGGCGAGCTCGACCTCGATCTCGCCGTTCGGCTGCTGTCGTTGCCAAGGATCGTCGGCACTCATCCGGAAAGCGGCAACCCGATCACCGCCTCGATCGGCCGCTACGGCCCCTATCTGGCGCATGACGGCAAATATGCGAAGCTCGGCTCGACCGCCGAGGTGTTCGAGACCGGGATGAACGCGGCGGTGGTCAAGCTTGCCGAAGCGGCGGCCGGCGGTGGCCGGGCGCGGGGCTCGCGCGAGCCGCTCAAGGTGCTCGGCGCCCATCCCCGCACCGAGCTCGAGATCAGGCTGATGGAGGGTCGGTTCGGACCCTATGTGACCGACGGCACCACCAACGCCACTCTGCCCAAGTCGCTCGCGCCCGACCAGCTCACCCTCGAGGAAGCCGCCCAGCTGATCGACGAGCGCGCCGCCAAGGGCCCGCCGGTCAAGAAGGGAAGGGGCCGCAAGCCCGCCGCCAAAAAGGCGCCGGCGAAGAAGGCCGCGGCCAAGAAGAAGGGCTGATGCGCCGAAGCTGGACCCTCGTCGGGCTCGGAGCCACGGCGGAGTTGCTGGCGCTGGGCTTGTGGGCGTTCACCGGACCCTATGAGGCCCTCTTCTGGCCTTTCCTGCTGCTCTCCGCCTTCGCCGGTCTCGCCGGGGCCTGGATCGTGCTGGCGACGATGCTCGACCTCACCTTCCACCGCCCGCGAGGGCAAAGGCTTCGGCCGGTGCGCGGCTTCGACCTGGTGCTCGGGAGCGGGCTGTTCGTCCTCGCTCTGCTGCAATTGCGCGACGCGCTGGGTCAGTTGCCGGCCTGAGCCGCGCTCTTAATTCCTCCCCCGCAATTGCGGGGGAGGGGGACCGCGCGACGCGCGGTGGAGGGGTTCTTCGGGCTCGGCAAGGCCCTCCACCATGCTTCGCATGGTCCCCCTACCCTGCAAATGCAGGGGAGGATTTGGGAAGGCCAGGCGAGGCTGATTGTCGATACAGCCTAACGCCCGCAGGCGCGGCAGCCGGGATCCTTGGCGATCTTCAGCGTCCGCATCGCGGGCGCCAGGCCGTCGAAGATGTGGACCTTGCCCACGGCCTCGCCGCCGAAGCCGACGATCTGGCGGATCGCCTCCATCGCCGCCCAGCTCCCGGCGATCCCCGCCATCGCTCCGAGAACGCCCAGCTCGGCGCAATTGTCGCAATCGTCCGAGTCGAACGCGTCGCCGACGAAGCAGCGATAGCAGGGCCGGTCCGGCTCCCATCCGCGCCAGGTGCCGACCTGGATCTGGAACATTCCGATCGCCGCCGAGACCAAGGGAATACGCAGCGCCGTGCAGGTGTCGGAGACGATGAGGCGGGTGGCGAAATTGTCGCTGCCGTCGATGACCACCTCCGCTCCCGTCAGAAGCGCGGCGGCATTGCCGGCGGTCAGCCGCTCCCTCGTCTCCGTGAAGCGCACATCCGGGTTGAGCCGGTTCGACGCCTCCCGCGCGACCTCGGCCTTATGGCGGCCGACATCGGCGGTCCCGAACAATATCTGGCGCTGGAGATTGTCGAGCGAGACGATGTCGTCGTCGATCACTCTCAGCCGGCCGACCCCCGCCGCGGCGAGATACTGGAGGGCCGGAGAACCGACGCCCCCGGCACCGACCAATGTCACCGCCGAGCCGAGCAGCTTGCGCTGGCCCTCGCCGCCTATCTCCCTCAGGACGATGTGGCGGGCGTAGCGGTCGAGCTGGTCGTCGGTGAGACTCACCGACCCGTGGAGCCGAAGCCCCCCGCGCCGCGCTCGGTCGAGTCCAGAAGGTCGACCTCGCGGAAAGCCGCCCGAAGCACCGGCGCCGGCACGAGCTGGGCGATACGCTCGCCGCGCCGGACCTCGAACGGCTCGGCGCCGAGATTGGCGAGGATCACCTTCACCTCGCCGCGATAGTCGCTGTCGATCGTTCCGGGCGTGTTGAGGCAGGTGATTCCGTGCTTCAGAGCGAGCCCCGAGCGCGGCCGGACCTGAACCTCGAAGCCGGCGGGAATGGCGAGTGCGAAACCGGTCGCCACCGCGTGGCGCGCGCCCGGAGCCAGCGTCAGATCCTCCGCGGCGACCACGTCCAGGCCCGCGGCTCCGTCGCTGGCATAAGAGGGGAGGGGAAGGCCCTCACCGCCCGAAAGCCGTTTTACCTCTATGTCGATCATCGCGCCTCTCGATCCTGTGATCGAGCGAGTAGCGCCCGGCTCCCCGGGTTGCAAACAGCAGGCCGAGGAAGACCAGGATCAAGGCCGGCCACCAGCCGACGAAATCCTGCGGCCAGTGCACCATCCACACCGCGACGACGAAGACGAAGGCGGTGACGAGCCCCGCCCAGCGGGTGAGAAGGCCCAGGATGAAGGCGATTCCGCAGAGGAATTGCGCCCAGACGCAAAGCGGCGCCATCAGGCCGGGCAGCGGGAAGTCGAACTGGACGAGGAATTTCTCGAACTCCGCCATCCGGGCCGCGCTCAGCACATTGTCGTGGCTCTGGTAGACGAGGAAGGCGCCGGTCACCCAGCGCAGCAGGAGCAGCCCCAGGTCAGCCAGCCTCGCCAGGGGAGTCAGCAGAAGCAGGTCCGTTCGCATCCTTGCTCCCCAGCTCGGCGGCGATCCTCTCGGCGAGGCGCCGCGCAACCTCTTTCTTCTCGCCTTCCTCCCAGCTTTCGACGCCGGCGGCGGTGATCAGATGGACGCGGTTGCGGTCGCCGCCCATCACGTCCCCCGATACATCATTGGCGACGATCCAGTCGCACCCCTTGCTTGCTCGTTTCGCCTGCGCAACGTTCACTACGTCCCCGGTCTCGGCCGCGAAGCCGACGAGCAGCCGCGGCCGGCGCGGGCTTGCCGCCAGTCCGGCGAGGATGTCCGGATTGGCCAGCCAGTCGAGCTTCGGCGCGCCTTCGGCCTTTTTCAGTTTGGCGGGGAAGGGGGGCACCCGCCAGTCGGCCACCGCGGCGACGAGAACCGCCGAGTCCGCGGGAAGCGCCGCCTCGACGGCGGCCTCCATCTCGCGGGCGGTCTCGACGTCGATCCGATCGACTCCGGGCGGGCCGGCGAGGGCGACCGGCCCCGCCACCAGGGTCACACGCGCGCCGAGCGCCGCCAGCGCTCCGGCGATGGCGAAGCCCTGCTTGCCGGACGAGCGGTTGGCGATCACCCGAACCGGATCGATCGGCTCGTGGGTCGGCCCGGCGGTGACGATGACGTGCCGGCCCGAAAGCGGCCCGCCCGACGCGAGCCGCGCCGCGATCGCCGCCAGTATCCGCTCCGGCTCCGGCAGCCGCCCCGGCCCATATTCGCCGCACGCCATCTCGCCCTCGTCGGGCTCCACGACCGTCACTCCATCGGCCCGCAGCCGGGCGACGTTTCGAATCGTGGCGTCATGCCGCCACATCCTGACGTTCATCGCCGGCGCCGCGAGCACCGGCTTGTCGGTGGCGAGGAGGAGGGTGGTGGCGAGATCGTCGGCAATCCCGGCCGCCATCTTCGCCATCAGGTCGGCCGTGGCGGGGCAGACCACGACCAGATCCGCCTCGCGGCTGAGCTGGATATGGCCCATCTCGACCTCGTCCTTGAGGTCCCACAGGCTGGTATGGACGGGTTGCTCGGAGAGCGCCGCCAGGGTCATCGGAGTGACGAACTGCGCTCCTCCGGCGGTCAGCACGCAGCGAACGCTCCCGCCCGCCTTGCGGATCAGCCGGATCAGCTCGCAGGCCTTGTAGGCCGCGATCCCGCCGCCGACGACGAGGAGGATGCGCTTGCCGTTCATTCGTCGATTCGAGCCAGCTCTTGTTGGCAGACCGGGCGGACGGCACCCAGGCTGTTCGTCGCGATTGTCCAGAGGGCGACCGGATTCGACTTGTCGTAATGATGGGCTGTCAGGTTGGGGAGCCCATAGATGGACGGCCAGGCTATCTCAGGATGGCGCTGCTTGGGACCTTGCGACAGCTTGTTGGTCAATTCACCGAACTGGAAGAGTCTGAACGCGGCAAGATCGACCTTGTCCCGGCTGGCGAGGAAGCTCGCTTGATCGACACCTGCGAGGTCGCTCTCGATGAGGCCAATCAGTTCGAGGATACGCTCCAGATAGAGGCCGTCCGCTTCCGGTCCCGGCGCCATCAAAACACCTCCACCATCTCGGCCTCGATCCGTGCCTTGATCCTGGGATGAAGGCATTCCCTCTGAACGAGATCGACCGGCCGGCCGAGCAACTCCTCGATGCGAATGATCGCGCCGGCCTGGGTGAGAAGACTGAAATGCGGGTTACCGTCGATTTCGAAGGCCAGGTCAATGTCGGCTGGCCGCGTCTCGCCGCGCGCCACGGAGCCGAACAGGTAGAGCTTGGCCAGACCCATTTCGTGGAGTTCCTCGGCATTCTCGCGCAGAATGCGAATGACTTGGTCGCGGTCCATGCCGTTAAAGTAAGAGCAGAGCGCCCGCCGCGCCAGCCGCCGCTGCAACGATAGCCGTGAGCGCATAGCGCCAGTAGCGCCGCGGCTTCACCACGACCACTTCCGCCAGCGGCGGATCGGGCGGAGCGGCGCCGGGCGGCGGGTAATAATGGTCGATGCGGCGGATCAGCTCGGGGATCTTCGCGAAGGTCCTGAAATCGCGGACGATCCGGTCTGCAAGCGCCGCTTCGGGCCCGAGCTCGCCGCGCACCCATTCCTTCAGGAAGGGCTCGGCCGTCTCCCACATGTTGATGTCGGGATCGAGCGCATGGGCGACCCCTTCCTCCATCACCATCGTCTTCTGGAGGAGAAGGAGGTGCGGCTGGGTCGGCATCTCGAAGTCGCGGGTGATGGTGAACAGCCCGTCGAGCATCTGGCCGATCGAGATATCCTTGACCGGAAGTCCGCGGATCGGCTCGCCCACCGCCCTCAGAGCCGTCGCGAACTCGTCGACGTCGTGGTGCGAGGGGACATATTGCGCCTCGAAATGGATCTCGGCGACCCGCCGGTAATTGCCGGTCAGCAGGCCGTAGAGGATCTCGGCGAGCCACATCCGCGCCTGGCGGTCGATCCGGCCCATGATCCCGAAGTCGATGGCGGCGAGCCGGCCGTCGGGAAGGGCGAAGAGATTGCCCTGGTGGAGATCGGCGTGGAAGAAGCCGTCGATCACCGACTGGCGAAGGAACGCCCGGACCAGGGTCGCCGCCAGCGCCTTGAGGTCGTGCCCGGCCTCGACCAGGGCGTCGCGGTCCGTCAGCTTGATTCCGTCGATCCATTCGAGCGTCAGCACCCGTCGCGAAGTCCGGGTCCAGTCGATCGCCGGGACGTAGAAGCCGCTTTCCGCGACGAGGTTCTCGCGAAGCTCCGAGGCGGACGCCGCCTCGCGGCGAAGGTCGAGCTCGCGCGCCGTCCACTGCTTGAAATAGGCGATGACGGCTCTCGGCCTCAGCCGCGCCACCTCGCCGCCCATCTGCTCCATCTGGGCGGCCGCCCACGCGTAGGTGTCGAGGGCGCGGGCGAAATCCTCCTCGATATTGGGCCGAAGCACCTTGACCGCGACCAGCTTGCCGTCGGTCGTATGGGCGCGGTGGACCTGGGCGATAGACGCGGCGCCGACCGGCTCCGGATCGATGTCCGAGAAGATTTCCTCGATCGGCTTCTCGAGTCCCTGCTCGATCGCCCGGCGCACCGCCTCGAACGGGGCCGGGGGCAGGCTGTCCTGGAGGAGCTGGAGATCGCGCGCCGCCTCGACTCCGACGAGGTCGGGGCGGGTCGCCAGGGCCTGGCCGAACTTGATCGCCGCCGGCCCGAGCTCCTGGAAGGCCTCGCCATAGGTCGGGACCCGCGGCAGCCGAACTCCGAAGCGGGCGATTCGGGCGAGGCGCCGCACCGGCTGCGGCGTATTGGGGTCGCGCTCGATCCCGCGCAGCGCCCCGTGCCGAGCCAGCACCCGGCCCCATTTCAGAAGCCGCCAGATATGAACGACGGGTCTCGTCATTCGGACGCGTCATCCCGGCGAAAGCCGGGACCTCGTGGAGACCCGCCGAGACTTCTTGTCGCGAGGTCCCGGCCTTCGCCGGGATGACGGAAAGGGCTCATCACACCTTCCAGCCGCTGTGGATGGCGACCAGGCCGCCGAGGATCGGCTCGGCCGTCACCTGGGCGAAGCCGGCCCTGGCGATCATCGCCGCGAATGTCTCCATCGGCGGGAAGCGGCGGATCGATTCGACCAGATAGCGGTAGCTCTCCTCGTCGCCGGCCACCGCCTTGCCGATCCGGGGCACCGCGTGCATCGAATAAGCGTCGTAGAGCGAGGCGAAGCCCGGCCAGCGGGTCGTCGAGAATTCGAGGCAGGCGAAGCGGCCGCCCGTCCTGAGCACCCGATGCGCTTCCCTGAGCGCCGCGTCGATGTCGGTCACGTTGCGGATTCCGAAGGCGATCGTATAGGCGTCGAAGCCGGCGTCGCCGAAGCTCAGGGTCTCCGCATTCTCGACCGCCCAGGAAAGGCCCTCGACGCGCCGCCTGGCCGCGCGCTCGCGGCCGACCTCGAGCATGTCGGGATTGATGTCGGCGACCATGACCTTCGCCCCGTGTCGCGCCAGCCGGAAGGCGACGTCGCCGGTGCCGCCGGCCATGTCGAGGATCGACTCGCCCTTGCGCGGCCTCACCCGCCGGACGAACAAATCCTTCCACTGCCGGTGCATTCCGCCCGACATCAGGTCGTTCATCAGATCGTAGCGCCGGGCGACGCTCGAGAAGACGGCGCCGACTCGCCGGGTCTTCTCCTCGGGCACCACCTCCTCGAAGCCGAAAGAAACCTTGTCCATCGCGCCCGCCTCTAGCAGGGGTTTGGGCGCATGTGCACTTGCCATCTCGTCCGACCCGTCATCCCGGCGAAAGCCGGGACCTCGGGGAGACCCGCCGAGACTATTCGACCTGAGGTCCCGGCTTTCGCCGGGATGACGGATTATGCCTGAGCTGCCCGAGGTCGAAACCACGGTCCGGGGACTTGTTCCGGTGCTGAAGGGCCGGCGACTCGTCACCGTGGAGGCTCGACGCCCGGACCTCAGACGCGCCTTTCCCCCCGATCTTCGCCAGCGGCTGACTGGGGCGATCGTGACCGGTCTGTCGCGGCGGGCGAAATACGGCCTCATCGCCACCGATCGCGGCGATACCCTGGTCTTCCACCTGGGGATGTCGGGCCGCTGGCGGATCGATCCCTCGGAGCTCGGCGCGCACGACCATTTCCTGCTCGAGACGGACGAGGGGCGGCGGCTCTCGCTCAACGATCCGCGCCGCTTCGGCTCGCTCGACCTGGTGCCGACGGACGAGCTGGAAACCGCCGCCCCCTTCGACTCGATGGGTCCTGAGCCCCTCGGGGCCGAATTCAACGCGCATTATCTGCTCGGGGCGCTCGCGGGCCGCTCCGCGCCGATCAAAGCCATGCTGCTCGACCAGCGCATCGTCGCCGGTCTCGGCAACATCTATGTCTGCGAGGCGCTCCACACGGCCGGGATCGCGCCGTCGCGGGCGGGGGGCCGGATCTCCCGGCCGCGGCTCGAGCGGCTGGTGGAGGCGATACGGTCCGTCCTGCTCGCCGCCATCGAGGCGGGGGGCTCGTCGCTTCGCGATTATGCCCGGCCGTCGGGCGAGCTCGGCTATTTCTCGAAGCAATGGCGGGTCTATGGCCGGGAAGGGGAAGCCTGCCATTGCGGAAGCGTGATTCGGCGGCGGGTCGATTCGGGCCGGTCGACCTTCTACTGCCCCCGCTGCCAGCGCTCTTGAGGTTGACCTTTCGGGCCTGGCTGGCGTAGAGGCGCAGCCGAGCGGGTGCGGTGGTTTGGCCGCGCCCTTTTCATTTCAAAAGACAAGAGGCAGTCAGACGATGGCGAACACGCCGCAGGCAAAGAAGCGAATCCGCCGCAACCAGCGCCGGACCGAGATCAACCGGACCCGGGTCAGCCGAATCCGCACCTTCGTCAAGCAGGTCGAAGCGGCGATCGAGGCCGGCGACAAGGATCAGGCCCTCGCCGCCATCTCGAAGGTCCAGCCGGAGCTCGCCCGCGGGGTCGCCAAGGGCGTCTTCCACAAGAACACGGCGGCCCGCAAATTCTCGCGTTTGACGCGCCGTATCGCCGCCCTCGCATAAGCTCTTCTAAAGCTTCGAAGTCGCCCGCCGGACCCGATTTCCGGCGGGCTTTTTCGTGCCCGCAGAACACAACGCGAAACCCTAGGACTTCCGGCGATTCGCGAGGCCCCCGTTCCAAAAAATGGTAGTTTTCCGCCATTTATGACGGCAGGCCGCAGAAAACCTATGTCAAGTCGGTTTCTTTTTTGTGACTCTAATTTCGGCCTTGCAAGGCCGCTCCGAGACTTCCAAAAAGGTCGCTCCGGTGGGGCGAATCTCCCTTCGGACGCCACAGCAAGAACGATCTTTCGAATCGGCGACCGCCGGGGGGTTGCCGTGCGTCGGGAGAAGTTTGCGCCAGTCAGGGCCCGTTTGAAAGAGGCCTGGTATGAAGAGGGGGTGCGTTTCGTGTCTGTGAAGCCCGCGGGAGGCAGTGCGTTGGACGGGATGGAGCGGGGCGCGCTCCAGTCGGCCTGGGAAGTGATTCGCGCCGGCCTGAGGCGCGATTGCGGCGCCCGCACCTTCGACGGTTGGCTGCGTCCGATCGCGCTGGGCAATTTCGATTCGGAGACGGGCGCGCTTCGCCTCGAGCTTCCGTCGCAATTCATGGCCGACTGGGTGCAGACCCATTTCTCCGAGCGCCTGACCCTCGCCTGGCGCTCCGTCTGTCCGGCGGTTCGCCACATCGCCATCCGAGTCGGGGCCGCGGCGCCCAAGACCGCGGCGGTTGTCGAGATCCCGGCGCCGCCCGCCGCCGAGGAGTTCGCCGCCGGCGACGCGCTCTACGCCGTCGCGCTCGAGCCCCGTTACCGTTTCGAGAATTTCGTCGTCGGCAAGGCTAACGAGGTCGCCTTCAGCGCCGCGACCACGCTCGCCACCGCCGACAATGTCGCCTTCAACCCGCTTTTCCTCCACGGCGGCACCGGCCGCGGCAAGACCCATTTGCTCCACGCCATCGGCCACGAATTCCACCGCCTGAGGCCGCGGGCGAAGATCATCTACATGTCGGCCGAGAAGTTCATGGTCGAGTTCGTCGCCGCGCTGCGCGCCAACGACACGATCCAGTTCAAGCAGCATCTGCGCGCCGCCGACCTGCTGATGATCGACGACGTCCAGTTCATCGCCGGCAAGGAATCGACCCAGGAAGAATTCTTCCACACGATGAACGAGATCATCTCGGCCGGCCGCCGGCTCGTCATCAGCTCGGACCGGGCGCCGCAGGACCTGGACGGTATCGAGCCTCGGATCCTCTCGCGCCTGTCCTGGGGCCTGGTCGCCGACATCAACCAGGCCGACCTCGAGCTTCGTCTCAACATCATCCTCAAGAAGCTTGAGGCGCTTCCGGAAGTCTCGGTGCCCGAGGACGTCGTCATGTTCCTCGCCAAGCGGATCAGCTCGAACGTCCGCGAGCTGGAGGGCGCCCTCAACCGGATCGCCGCCTACGCGACCATGCAGAACCGGGTGATCGACCTCGACTTCGTCGGAGAAGTGCTCGCCAACACCTTGCGCGCCAATCAGAGGCGAATCTCGATCGACGAGATCCAGACCCGGGTCTCCGAACATTACCGGATCCGCAAGGCGGAGATGACCAGCGCCCGCCGGGCCCGCGAGGTCGCCCGCCCGCGCCAGGTCGCCATGTACCTCTCCAAGCAGCTCACCCCGCGCTCGCTGCCCGAGATCGGCCGCCGCTTCGGCGGTCGCGACCATACGACGGTGATCCACGCCGTCCGCCAGATCGAGAAATTACGCGCCCAGGACAGCGAGCTCGACGCCGACATCCGCCTGCTGACGAGGCAGCTGGAGGGCTGACCAAAAATTCCTCCCCTGCATTTGCAGGGGAGGGGGACCATGCGAAGCATGGTGGAGGGGCCTTACGGACTCCGAAGAACCCCTCCACCGCGCTCCGCGCGGTCCCCCTCCCCGACAAATGTCGGGGAGGAATTAGGGGAGCCCGCCGTCACTTCCAGGCCGGTCCCTGGATGTCGAAGCCGGCGGCCGCCAGCCCGTCCAGAACCCCGCCCGGCTCGGCCAGCGAGCGCAGGGTGAGGACCGCCATCGTCACCTGGGGCTCGGCCAGCATCTGCTTCATCTCGCCGATCAGCTCGGAGCCCGGCTCGATGATCTCGGCGGTGGGCCAGCACACCGCCTCAAACTTGTCGACCGGGGAGGCGAGAACTTCGGGGACCCGCCGGGCCGCCCAGGCGTCGGAGCGCGCCTGCACCGCCGCAGGGCCCGCTTCCGCCATCGCGATCGAGGCCTCGAGGCAGGGCAGATGCTGCTGCGGGGTCGAGGCGAACAGGTCCTTGACCAGCGGCTTGGCCTTCGATTTCTCGATCGGCACGAGAGTCAGCTTATATTCCTTGATGGCGCGCCGCACATAATCGTCGGCGCCGCGCCCGAACTTGATGTCGCCGGCGGCGCGCTCCCTGAGATCGCGGCCGAGATGGAGCGGGTGGCGGCGGTCGTAATCGCCGCGTACCGCGCCTTTTGCCCTGAGCGCCGCCAGTCGCCGCATAGCGCCCGGGCCGGCGATGGCGGAAAGGCTCTGTCCCTTGGGCAGGCTGCCCATGGCGTTCCACTTCGCGATCCAGCCGATCGCGGAGAAGAGGTTGGCGGTGAAGACGTGCGACTGCGGGAAGACGACCCGGTCGGCCTTGCGCAGGGCGTCGGTCAGAGCCCCGGGATCCCAATAGGTCGTCTTCGAGACGCCCTCGATCGTGCCCACCAGGACTAGCGTGGTGGTATCGCCGCGCACGATCCACATCGGCACTCCGCTCTTCCGGCCCGTGACGACGATATCCTCGACCTGAGCGCGGTCGTCGGCGGATTTCTGAGCGGACGCCGCGGGCGCGAGCGCGAGCGCGGCCAAAGTGGCCGCTCCGATGATTTTCAGCATTCACCCTCCCCAGGATTCTTATTCCCCTGCCGGAGCGCGAAATTCGGGTGCGCCGATGAACGCCCGTTGAATGGGGCCAAATGAAAGGGAGAGCCGTCGCCGGCCCTCCCGTCATTGCGAGCGAAGCGAAGCAATCCAGGTCGGCCAGGGAGGCCCACTGGATTGCCGCGTCGCTTCGCGCCTCGCAATGACGAGGGGAGGGCCGCTCGTCCTAGCGCTTGCGCTCGGGCGCCACCGTGATCTTCACCGTCTCGCCATTATTGCCTGGGAAGCCGGTGAACATCGCCTCGACGAGGTTCGGAACGAGCACGCTGAGCTCGTCGGTGCGCGAGCGCGCCCGGGCGAGACCCTCGAACACGGCCTGGCCGTCGGGGCGGCGGATCTCCATGTCGAGGAAGCTGGTATAGACGGTGTAGACGTCGATCTCGTCGCCGAAGCCGCGATGCCAGAAGGGATCGTCCCAGCCGTAATAGAAAGGCGAGCGAAGCCGGCCGTAGCCGCCGAAGCGCGACCAGTAGGGCCGGTAGCCGAAGCCGCCATAGCCGAAGCGGCTGTAGCCGAGCGCCGGCCGGGTGACGACCTGCTGGCGGCCGTCGTCGACGCCGTAGCCGAGCGAGACGATCAGCGACGCCGATTGCGGCGAGCTCGCCTCGCTATAGCCCTGGGCGATCAGGTGCCGGCGGACGAGGTCGGCATAACGGGAGAATTCGAGGCCGCCGCGATCCTCGGGTTCGGCCGCCTGGATGGCGAAGGTCTGGCCGGCGGGAGCCGGCATGGCCTGGTAGCGGGAGACCTGGGTCGGAAGTCCGGTCGCGCAGCCGCCCAAGGCGAGCAGTGCGGCCGGCGCGGCGAGAGTCAGCAGCAGTTTTTTGGCGAGTGACATTGGGACTCATCCTCTTTGGAACGGAGCCGTGGCTGTAACTATATAGGAAACCGCGCCTTTCTACAAAAGGCGGCTGAATGGAGGCTGAAGGGTAACCCGTCATTCCCGCGAAAGCGGGAATCCATTCGATAAATCGGTGTCGGACACCGATTTTCCAATGTGCTCGAAAAATCGGTGTCTGACACCGAATTATCAGCCGGCCTTCTTGCGCCTGAGCAGGATGAGGATGTCGTCGCGGTTCATCGCGCCGATCGTCCAGGCGACGGCGAAATAGACGGCGCCGCCGACCGAGACCAGCGCCGCGACCCCGATCAGCCGCCGTCCGGCCGAGCCGGCGAAGAAGCCCTCCAGCTGCTCGCGGACCAGATAGAGGGCGACGGCCATGGCGAGCGCGGCGATGAGCTGGCGCACCAGCCGGCCCCAAAGCCAGGGTTCGATCCGGAAATGCCCGCGCGCGCGCAGGATGACGTAGAGGGTGATCGCGTTGAGCCAGGCCGAAAGCGCCGTGGTCAGGGCCAGAGCGGCGATCCCGATGACCGGGATCAGCAGGAAGTTGAGCGCGACTCCGATTCCCAGGCTGACGGCCGCGATGATCACCGGAGTCTTCATGTCCTTGCGGGCGAAGAAGCCGGGGGTGAGCACCTTGATCAGGACGTAGGCGGGCAGGCCGGCGACGATGATCGACAGGACCAGCGACGTCGTGGCGGCGTCCTCGGCGGTGAACTTGCCGCCCTGGAAAAGGGCGGCGACGATCGGCCCCGCCGTCACAGCCAGAGCAACGGCGGCCGGCAGAGTGAGGAGCATTGCAAGCTCGGTCGCCTGGCCCTGGACCTTGGCGGCCTCAGAACCGTCGCCGGCACCGACATGGCGGCTGATCGTGGGCAGGATCGCTGTCCCCAGCGCCGAGCCGATGATGGCGAGCGGAAGCTGGTTCAGCCGGTCGGCGAAGCCGAGATAGACCAGCGTTCCCTCGGACAGGCGGGTCGCGAAATAAGTGTAGAAGAGCTGGCTGATATAATAGATTCCCCCGCCCAGCGTCGCCGGCAGGATCAGGATGAGAAGCTCCTTGACCCGCGGAGTCATCTTCGGCGGCCTCAGGCGAAGCTTCACGCCGGCCCGGCGCACCGCGATCCAGCACAGGACGAATTGCAATATCCCGCCCGCGACGACGCCCCAGGCCATGGCCCGGGCCGTGGTCTGGCCGCCGGTGGGGACAAGCAGCAGCGAGCCGATCAGGGCCGCGTTGAGCAAGGCGGGGGCGAAGGCGGCGGCGGTGAACCGGGTCAGCGAGTTGAGCACGCCCGACAGCAGGGACACCATCGAGATCAGGAGCATGTAGGGGAAGGTGATCCGCGACAATTCGACCGCGAAGGCGAATTTCTCAGGCTCGTCCCGCCACCCCGAGCCGATCAGGGCGACGAAGGTGGGCATGGCGACGACGAAGACGAGCGTGATCGCCATCAGCATCGGCAGGAACACCGCCTGGACTTCCTCGGCGAAGCGCTTGGCTTCCTCCATCCCGCCTTCGCCGTGAAGGCGCTGGCTGAACAAGGGCACGAAGCCTTGGCTGAACGCCCCCTCGCCGAACAGCCGGCGGAACAGATTGGGGATGAGGAAGGCGAGGGCGAAAGCGTCGGCGGCCATGCCGGCGCCCATCACCCGGGCGAAGATCATCTCCCGGGCGAAGCCGAGGATCCGGCTCACCATGGTGAGCCCGCCGATCGTCCCGGTTGCCTTCCACAGGTTCATTTCGACGCCCCCGGGGCCTGGGTCAGGCCTGGCCGATCTCGCCGGCCGCGGCGCCTTCGCCGCCCAGCTCCTGCTGGGCCCGGGAGACGTAGAGCGCGTGGAAATCGATCGGATCGAGCATCAGGGGCGGGAAGCCGCCTTCCTGCACCGTCTGGGCGATGATGTGGCGGGCGAAGGGGAAGAGGATGCGCGGCGCTTCGGCGAGCAGGAAGGCCTGGATGTCGGCTTCGTCGGTGACGTTGCGGATCCCGATCAGGCCGGCATAGAGGAGATCGACGGCGAAGGCGGTCTGGCCGTCGGCGGTGGCGCGGACCTCGATCCTGAGCGCGACCTCGTAAATCTCGTCGTTCAACTTGCTCGAGCCGATGTTGAAGTCGACCTCGATCTTGGGCTGGGTCTGCCACTGGTAGACGGCGGGAGAGTTCGGATTCTCGAACGAGAGGTCCTTCACATATTGAGAGATGACTCCGACCGCGGGGGCGGTGTCGTTGCCATTGGGCTGCGTCTCGGCGTTATTGCCCTGCTCTTCGGCCATTTGATTCGCCTTGAAAAAGTTTGGAAGAAGCGGGCCGCGGCAGCGCAGACCCGGTGCGCCCGGGCGGGTAGCAGGCACGGCCGGACCGCGCAACCGCCCGGCATGGCCGACATGGAACCGGCGGCCATTTGAATCCTTGACGTCAAAGGCCTATGTGTAAGGCTCGTTGAGTTCGGAGAAAATAGTGACCGAGATTGTCCTCCTGGCGATGGTGGCCTTGTTCGTGGGCCTGAGGCTCTACTCGGTGCTGGGCCGCCGTACCGGCCACGAGCAGCAGCCGATCCTTCGTCCGGCGGAAACCGCGGCGGCGGCCGAGCCCGCCACCCCCGCCGCCGACCTTGCCGTCGACCGGCCCGAAACGGGGGGATTCGTCTATGAAGAGCCGGCGACTCCCGGCATCCGCGCCATCGTCGGCGCCGACCCGAGCTTCGACGTCGCCCGCTTCCTGGAGGGCGCCCAGGCCGCCTATAGGATGATCCTCGAAGCCTTCTGGCGAGGCGACCGCGAGGAGCTGAGGCACCTCGTCGGCGGCGACGTGCTTGCGACCTTCGAGGAGGCGATCACCGCCCGCGAGGAAGCGGGCGAGCAGCTCGACAACCGCCTCGTCCAGATCGAGAAGGCGGTGATCTCCGACGCCCGCCTCTCCGGCCGAAGCGCCGAGGTGGACGTCCGCTTCGACGCCGACATCGCCGCCGTCACCCGCGACCGCGAGGGCAAGGTGATCGCCGGCACCTTGAGCGACGCCATCCCGACCCACGACGTCTGGACGTTCCGCCGCAACCTCGCCAGCGGCGACCCCAATTGGCTGCTCGTCGAGACCGACGAAGCGGACTAGGCTGAATCGACGTCGAGCTAGTCCGTCATTCCCGCGAAAGTCCGTCATTCCCGCGAAAGCGGGAATCCAGTTCGGAGTCAGCGCTGGATTTCCCGTGTTCCCGGGAATGACGTGATTGGGAAGCCCGGCGCTGCGCCCGGCTTGCTCGCCGGATCAGAAACAATTTTCCTACACCCCCTGCCAAAGGGTATCTTCCCGTGGTGGGCAGCAGCGAATCATGGCGGGACATGCGGGGGGTAATCTACCCGCCAGGCGGAAGTTTTTCGGTTCTCAGGAAGCTGAAACTTCCGAAACTTACGAACCTTCCGCCGCTCGCGGCGATGATCCTCCTCGCCAGCTGCGTGCCGAAGCAGCGGCCCCCGGCGCCGCCGCCGCCTCCCGCCGCCGCCCAGCCCGCCCCGCCGGCCGAAGCGAAGCCGCCGACCGCGGCCCTGCTCGGAGTCTCGGCCGGGCCGGCGCTTCCGGCGCTGGGCGAGCCCGAGGCCGCACGCGCCCTCGAGGCGTTCCGGATCAGCTGCCCGGCCCTCGTCAAGCGCACCGACGCCAGCGGCCTCACCCGGCCCGAGGACTGGCGGGAGGCGTGCGCCGCCGCCGCGGCCGCCCCGACGGCGTCCGCTTTCTTCGCCGAGCGTTTCGAGCTGGTCCAGGTGGGCGACGGCACGGCCTTCGTCACCGGCTATTTCGAGCCCGAAATCGCCGGCTCGCGGACCCGCCAGCCCGGCTATGAGGTGCCCGTCTACCGAAAGCCCGCCGACCTCGTCGAAGTCGACGCCGCGACCGCCGAGGCGACCGGCACCCCGCGCCGCGGCCGGCTCGAGAACGGAGTCATCGTCCCTTATCACGAGCGGTCCGAGATCGAGTCGGGCGCGCTCGCCAACCGCGGCCTCGAAATCGCCTGGGCGGCCGACGAGATCGACTTCTTCTTCCTCCAGATCCAGGGCTCGGGCCGACTTCGACTGCCCGACGGCGGCGTCATGCGGATCGGCTATGCCGGGCAGAATGGCCGCGAATATGTCGGTATCGGCAAGCTGATGAAGGATCGCGGACTGCTCGGGCCCGGCCAGACGAGCATGCAGGGCATCGTCGCCTGGCTCCGCGAGCACCCCGAAGAGGGGAAGGCGATCATGCGCGAGAATAAGAGCTACATCTTCTTCCAGGAGCTGACCGGCGCTGGGCCGCTCGGCGCGCTCGGCCTTCCCGTCACCGGCCGCGCCACCGTCGCCACCGATCCCAAATATGTGCCGCTCGGAGCGCCCGTCTGGCTCCAGCTCGACCGCGCCGAGGCGAACGGCCTGTGGGTGGCGCAGGACACTGGCGGCGCGATCAAGGGCTCGAACCGCTTCGACACCTTCTGGGGGGCCGGTGCCGAGGCGGCGCGGATCGCCGGCGGAATGCAGGGCCGCGGCCGAGCCTACATACTCGTGCCGAAGGGCACGCTGGCGCGGCTCGATGCGACGCCTCAACCCTGACGAAGCGAAATTGTGGGCGAAAGTGGTCGAATCGGTACGGCCGCTCGACGGCGTCGCTATGCCCGAGGCTATCAGCTCCCCGGCGGAGGCCGGGGCCCAGGAAGCGCCGCCGCCGGGCCCCGGCCTTCGCCGGGGAGCAGCTGTGCCGCCGCCTCCCGCCCGCAAGGCGCCGGGCGAGACTCTCGACGGAAGCTGGGACCGGCGACTCGCCCGCGGGCTGGTGTCGCCCGACGCGATGCTTGACCTTCACGGCCACAATCTCGCCACCGCCTACGACCTGCTCGACCGGCGGCTGGAGCAGGCGATCCAGGCCGGAGCAAGGCTGCTGCTCCTCATCACCGGCAAGCCGCCCGGGCCCGAGCGGCCGGCGAAGCGCGGCGCGATCCGGGCCGCCGTCGGCGACTGGCTGCAGGCGTCGCGGCATTCGGGCCGGATCGCCGCCGTCCGCAACGCCCATCCGCGCCACGGCGGCGCGGGCGCACTTTACATCGTCCTTCGGCGGCCGCGGGACTGACGGATACCGAATGGTAACGCTTCCGGCATAATCTGCACCGGCAACGCGCCTGTTGGGGGGCGGCAAGCCGGACAGGAAACACCGCCGATCATGGCTTCGACGGTCGGAAAGATCAGCAATCGCGTGCTCTCGATAATGGCGGGGCTGTCGGCCTTCGTGCTGACGCTTTTGGGCTTCCTGCTCCTCGGCAGCCTCAACCAGCAGGTGACCGCCTCGGTCGTTTTCGGGCTCTTCGCCCTGACCATCGTCTACATGGCCGCCGAGCGGCCCAACAGCGCCCATGCCCGAGCCGTCGCCTCGCTCATCGACCGGCTGATGGCGGTCAGCCGCGGCGATCTCGCCTCGCCCGCCCCGGCCGCCCTGAAGCGCGAGATGCCCGCGCTTGCCGCCGCGGTGGAAGGCCTGTTCGACCAGGTCCGCTCCAATCTCGACGACGCCCAGGCGATGGCCATGTACGATCCCGTCACCGCGCTTCCCAACCGAGTCCATTTCCGCCGCGAGGCGGAGCGGATTCTCGCGTCCCGGGACAGCGGCGCGGCCTTGCTGTTCATCGACCTCGACGGCTTCAAGGAGGTCAACGACCGTCTCGGCCATGCCCATGGCGACCAGGTGCTGGTGATGGTCGCCAACCGCCTGCGGGTCGTGCTCAAGGCCGAGGTCGCGGAGGGGACGCTGGCGCCGCCTCTGCTCGCCCGGCTTGCCGGCGACGAATTCACCATGCTGCTCCCCGAAGTCTCCACCCGCGACGAGGCCGAGCGGATCGCCGCCCGGGCGCTTGCCGCGCTCGCCGAGCCTTTCAAATCCTCGGTCGGGTCCGTCCTCATCGGCGGTTCGATCGGGATCGCCCTCGCCCCCGAGCACGGCTCCGACCTCGCTGAATTGATGAAGGCCGCGGACGTCGCCATGTATCATGCCAAGGCGTCCGGCCGCTCACGCCTGTGCAGTTACGAGCCGAGCCTCGCCCGCGCTTCCGAGGAGCGCAGCGTTCTCGAGGCATCGGTGCGCCGCGCCGTCGAACGGCACGAGCTGGAGCTGGTCTTCGAACCGCGCCTGTGCCTTCGGACCGGCGCCATCACCGCCGCCGAGGCGCAGATCCGCTGGAACGGCGCCGGCGGAAGCCGGCTGCTTTCCGGCGAGGAATCGATTCTTCAGGAAACCGGGCTTGCCGTCCGTCTGGGCGAATGGACGCTCGACGCCGTGTCCGCCGCGCTCGAGCGCTGGCGCGCCGCCGGCCTCGACCACCGCCTCTGCTTTCCGGTCGCCGCCCGCCAGTTCGAGCGGCTCGACTTCATCGAGCGCCTGCGTGCCGCACTGACCCGGGCGGGACCCTCGCCCTGGGGGGTTGAGATCGAGCTCAACGAGGCGGCGGCTTCGGGATGCGACAAATGGGTGGTCGCCGAGCTCGAGCGGCTGCGCTCGGACGGGGTCGAGGTCTGCGTCAGCGATTTCGGCTCCGGCCGGGCTCGCCTGTCGGGCTTCGCCACCTTGCCGATGAACCGGGTCCGCCTCGACAGCGGAATCGTCGCCGACATCGACAAGTCGGAGCGGGCGAGGAGCGTCGCCGCCTCGCTCATCCATCTCGTCCACGGCCTCGGCTGCGAGGCGGTCGCCGCCGGGGCGGAGCGGCAAGACCAGGTCGAGGTGCTTCGCGCCCTCGGCTGCGACAGCCTGCAGGGCTTTCCGGGCGTGGCCCCGATGCCGGAAGACGCCTTTCTGGCCTGGGCCGAGGCGCAGGATTGCGCCCGAAGCCTTGCCCACGACGTCTATCCGAGCGCGCCCCTGACGATGCGCGCGTAGATCCGGGCGAGGACTCGAATGTCCTCTTCGGCGGCCGCCTCGTCCAGCTTGTGCATGGTGGCGTTGGGAAGGCCGAAATCGACGACCGGGCAAATCTCGATCAGGAAGCGGCCGTCCGACGTCCCGCCGCTGGTCGACAGGACCGGCTCCACCCCCGTCTCCTCGCGGATGGCCTGGGTCACCAAGGCGTAAAGCGGCCCGGGCGGAGTCAGGAAGGCCTCGCCCGAGATCATCGCCTCGACCTTCGCTCCGGGCGCCTCCGCTTCCGCCGTCCGCCGCACCAGGTCGACGAGATCCTCGCCGCGATGAAGATTGTTGAAGCGGATGTTGAGCTGGATCCGGGCGCTGCCCGGGATGAGGTTGGTCGCCCGGGTGTCGCTCTCGACCGAGGTCACTTCGAGGTTCGACGGCTGGAACGCCTCGCTGCCGTCGTCGAGGTGCAACGCTTCCAGCGCCGTGATCACTCGGGCCAGCCTCGGGATCGGGTTGTCGGCCCGGTGCGGATAGGCGACATGTCCCTGCACGCCCGGGATCGCGATCCACAGGTTGACCGAGCCGCGCCGGCCGATCTTGACGGTATCGCCGAGCCGGGCCTCCGAGGTGGGCTCGCCGATCAGGATCATGTCGGGGCGGATGGAGCGTTCCGCCATCCAGGCCATGATCGCCCTCGTGCCGTGGATCGCGGGGCCTTCCTCGTCGCCGGTGATGAGCAGGCTCAGCGTGCCCTCATGCTCCGGCACGTCCGCCGCCGCGGCGACGAAGGCGGCGATTCCGCCTTTCATGTCGACCGCGCCGCGCCCGTGGAGCAGTCCGCCGCGAAGCTCGGGGCGGAACGGGTCGCTATTCCAGCCCTCGCCCGGCGGGACCACGTCGAGATGGCCGGCGAAGCCGAAATGGGGGCGGCCGCTGCCGCGCGACGCGACCAGATTCTCGACGTCCCCGCCGCTGACGAAGCGATGAACCTCGAAGCCGAGCGGTCTCAGCGCCGCTTCGAGGCGGTCGAACACCGGACCGCTGGCGGGCGTGACGCTGGGGCACGCGATCAGCTCGGACGCAAGCTCCACCGGATCGATTGCAAGGCTCATGCGGCTTCGCCTAGCAAGGGGGAGTCCGCTTGCCCAGCCAAAGGCCCCAGCGATGCCCAAGCTCGACCTCGACTCCCTCCCGCAGATCAACGTCACCGGCTATCCCTCGCCCTGGCGGGAGGAGATGGCGAAGCGCCATTACCGCCGCCTCGGGCCCGTCTCCGGCCTCGGCGACTTCGGAGTCAGTCACGTCACGCTCGAGCCGGGCGGCATCTCCAGCCAGCGTCACTGGCACCAGGACGAGGACGAGTTCGTCGTCATGCTCGAAGGCGAGGCAATGCTCGTTGAGGACCAGGGAGAAACCATGATGCGGGCGGGGGATTGCCAGCTTCCCCAAGGGCGTCGCCAACGGCCACCAACTGGTCAACCGAAGCGGCGCGCCCTGCGTCTTCATCGCGATCGGCAGGCTGGCCGCGAGCGACTGTCACTATCCGGACATCGACCTGCACCTCGACGGCGCCACCAGCCGCTTCACCCGCAAGGACGGAACGCCCTATTGACACCCGTCATCCCGGCGAAAGCCGGGACCCCGGGGAGACCCGCCGAGACTTCTCGACCTGAGGTCCCGGCTTGCGCCGGGACGACGGATCACTCTGCCGCGGCTTCGTATTTCTCGATCACCCAGGGCTCTTCCTGGGCCGCCTCGACCCACTCGCGCAGCCAGGGGTGCGAGAGCATGCCTTCCATGTAAGCGGCGGCGAAGCGGGGGACGGAGATCGAATGCGTGACGAAGCGGGTGACCACCGGCGCGAACATGATGTCGACGGCGCCGAAGGTCCCGAACAGATAGGGCCCGCCGCCGCCGTGCCGGGCCCGCGCCTGAGCCCAGAGCTCGAGGATCCGGACGACCTCGGCACGGACGTTCTCCGACATCTCCCTGGGCGGGAATTGAGTCCTGAGGTTCATCGGGCATTCGCGGCGAAGATTGTCGTAGCTCGAATGCATCTCCGCGGCCATCGACCGGGCCATTCCGCGGGCGACCTCGTCCTTGGGCCAGAAGCGGTCGCGATCGGTCTTGTCGGCCAGCCATTCGATGATGGCGAGCGAATCCCAGATCACCGCCTGGTCGTCCCAAAGCACCGGCACCTTGCCTCCCGAAGGCGCGAACTCATTGCCCTCGCGGGTCTTCTCCCATTCCTCGTCGAACAGAGGGACGGTGATCTCCTCGAAGGCGATCCCCGACTGCTTCACCGCCAGCCAGCCGCGCAGGGACCAGGAGGAATAAGCCTTGTTGCCGATGATGAGCTTCAACATGGACCCTCCTAAGCGTCGCCGCCCCTGAACACCGGCTTGCGCCGAGGTGCAACGAAAAAGGGCCCCTGGGGCCGGGGCTTGGCGCCTGGCCGCCGCGATGGCGCTGGCGGGCGCCGCAAGGATTGATGCGCCGTCCGGGTTCGGACGAAGTGAACGATGTGGACGCGACGGGCGCGTTTCGGACCTGTCCGGATCCGGACGAAGTGGACAAAGGGGACGCAACAGCGGGTTTAGCAGGTGTCCGGAATCGGGTGAACTGGACGAAGTGGACTCGACGGGCGCCTTCAACCCGTGGAGCACGCCCCAAGCCTGGGACGGACTCCGGCAATCTTCCGATCTTAAGTCTCCCCGGTCATGCCGCCGGCGGCGGGGGAGGGTTCAAGGAACCGAATCGGCCGGCCATGAGAACATATCATGAACTAGTGGCCCGGTCAATGGGCGTCGCCGCACCGGGACGACCTCAATCGGGTGCTGAGAAGCGGCTACGGCTTCGTGGCCGGGATGGTGCCAAGTCGGGTGCCCGTTGCCGACCGTCGGAAAGGGGACACGGACCTTTTCGAACTGTCACTAGTGACTGTCACTGCGCGAGGTCGGCTTCCTGGCGGCAGTTCCGTAACTCCATGGAAAGCGCGTAGCGCAGTCGAATCGTTTGCGCTAATCTCGGTGTAGCTCGTTCCGCTGGGCAGGTGAGCAGCGTGCGGCCTCTTTGCGGCTTTGCGTGCGACCAAATTCATGCCGTCAACCGGGCGCGGAGGTCCGTAGATTGTCTCACACAAAGCCGCGAAGCCGCTAAGGGGACCGTGCCGGTGGAGATCGAGCGGCTGGCGACGATCGCCGTGGATTGCGGGTTCAGGGTGCACCAGGCCCTTGGCCCCGGCCTGCTCGGAGTCATCCGTGCCAGGCACGTAGCTGGCACCGGAACTCCAACTCGCCTCAACCCGGATCTGGTTGCGGTTCAATGAGTCGGTGACCGAGTGCGCGCCGACGTACGCATTCGGCGAACGGCGGATCGTCTTGTGGCATGCCTCGACTGGATGGCGCTCAGAAATTTCTCGGCCGCCTTGCGGGCGGCCTGCAACCGATGCGGCATGCTCGTTTCGACCAGCCAGTCCGCATCCTTGGGCGAGACGCCGATTATCATGATCGTTCCCTCGCCATCCTCATCCTCGAACTCGATGGCGTCTTCCGTCCGCTGGAAGGACGGCAGGGCCGAGATTTTCGGATCGGCCGCCAGATCGGAATATGGACGGGCGGCGGCTATGGGAGTCCGGTCGAACAGGGCGTCGCCAATCGGGCGGCTGTCATGCCACTGCTCGACCATAGAAATCCAAGTCCCGAAAACGTCGTCGGCGAGCGTGAAGCCTTCGATATCGCCATTGGCGTCCACGTCCACGTCGGGCCAGGATAATTCCATCATCCGGCTAAGGTCCTGAATATTTAGGAGATCGAGCTCCCGGGTCGAGTCAAGCCAAGTCTGAAGGCGCGGCTCTATCCATTCCGACTCAATCAGATCTCTGTTCAGCTCGAACAGCATTTGCAGAACATTACTTTCGAATGTCCCGCTATAGAGACTCTCGATCACTTCTGCGACATCCGGACCGCGATATTCAGATACGAACACGGCCGCGAAATATTCTTGGAATGACCGATGCGCGAAGACATTGTCCAAGCCTTCTTTCTGGAGGAGGCAAACAGACTCCGTAGAATCGCGAACCAGCATTTCCGCGTCCTTCACAACTTCGGCATATTCAACAGCTTCGCGAATATATTTAAGTAGCTCTCTATCCGAAAACTCATATTTGGAGTCGACGTAAGAATTATAACAGAATGCAGAGAATACGCTGGCAAACTCATCCATGGGGAGACCGGCATGATGGCCCCGCCGATACGTTCCTTTCGCAGCGTCGTGCCGCTGATAAAGAGCCTCGAATGCCTGTCGGTAGAATGAGGTCAGTTTAGTCGGAATATCGGCTGCATAGTCAAAACTAAGCAACATGATCGTCGCCAGAAGAGGATTGGATAGAAAATCGGCTTGTGATTTGTAGAGACCCTCATTCAGCTTGGAGATAAGTCGCTGCTTGACCGAATCGTCATAGTCGACCTTGGTCAGAACCTCGATTATCTGCTCCTGGGTCATCGGCAAAGATCGGATTACCGACAGTTGTTGGACCGACTCGAGGGACTCGTCCGGCCGAGTAGAGATCATTATGGGGCATTCCGGATAATCGTCTATGAACTCCCTGATCTTGCGGATGATTCCGTCGCGATGGGCCGGATTAACCTCGTCCACAGCATCCAGTATGATGACGAATTGGCCAGCTTCCAGGCCGACCTCGAACTGGGCCAGACTGACTCGACCTCTCTTGGAAGAGGTCCTCTTGAGCAGATATTGGGCCAGCGACAGGTCACTATCCTCCTGGGAATAGTATCTCAGCTCCAGGAAAAGGGGGATTCTGCCGTGACTCGATATCGTGTCGATAAGCTCGAGCGTTCCCCATTTCATGAACATGGTTTTTCCGGCGCCGGCCGTTCCGGAAATCAGACACCGCCCGTGGCTTATCACCCGTGAGATGACCTGCTCATCTGTTATTTCACGCGCGCCTCGACGCGGAAGCTGCGTCTCACGAAATCGGACATGGACATATTGGCTGAGAAGAGGGACTGAATGGTCCCTGTAGAGAATATTCTTTATGTGACTGCACCGATCCCGCGAGGCAGCCACGTGCGCGCCGAAGGTCTTGGTAAACGAAGCGACGAGTTTATCATATCCGCGCTTACCAATCTTCGAGACCAGGGAGCGGGCAGGCGCGGAGCCTTCTTTGATTGCCGCACCGACCAACGCGACTTCTAGCCCCGTCATTCCAGTCTCCATTTTCGGGCGCAGACTGCCAAGGTTGCGACGGCAAGTCCACGACGACCGTCATGTCGGCGGTCACTTCGTCAGACAGCCTTATCACCCTTGCCGCCGGTTAGCTCCACGGCTAGCTCCACTGTGCAAGATTGGCTCGGGCCCTTCGCGCCTTTGCGCCTTTGTGCGAATCCAATCTCAACAGCGTGATTCGGTACCCGTCGTTAGTTGCTTGCAAAGACGTTCGGCGTGTGAAGCATGCCGCCGTCACCGTTCGGCGCCCCCTCGCCTGCGCGGCTGGTTCTAGAGCGGTTGGCCCCTCAAAGAAGAGGCCGCCGCCTGATGGGGCGGCGGCCTCGATCTCGTCGTTCGGTGTAAGCCGAGACTTCATAACGACAAGCCTTGGCGGATCTACCCGAGGTCCCGGCTTTCGCCGGGATGACGGGTCAGGCTTCTTCCGTCTCGTTCGCGCCGGCCTCGGCATCCGCGGTCGAACCCGAGTCGGCCGCCGGAGCCTCGCTCGGTATCTCGCCCGGTTCGGCGTTGGGATCGTAATCCTCGGTGAAGCCGGCGCTGTCCTTCTCGAACATGTCGGCCATCACGTCGACGCCCTGAGCCTGGAGCTCGGCCTCTTCAGGCGAGCGGGCGACGTTGACGTGGATGGTCACCGACACCTCCGGGTGGAGAGCGATCCTGACGTCCTGAAGGCCGATCGACTTGATCGGACGATCGAGGACGATCTGGTTCTTGGCGATCTTGTGGCCTTCGGCTTCGAGCAATTCGGAAAGGTCACGGGCCGAAACCGAGCCGTAGAGCTGGCCGGTGTTCGACGCCTGGCGGATGAGCTGTACGGTGATCCCGTCGATGCCCTTCGAATCCGTCTCGGCGGCGGCGCGGCGTTCGGCGTTGGTCGCCTCGATCCGCTCGCGGTTGCTTTCGAAGACCTTGCGGTTCGACTCGTTGGCGCGAAGCGCCTTGCCGTTGGGAAGGAGGAAGTTGCGGGCATAGCCGTTCTTCACCTTCACCACGTCGCCGATCGCGCCGAGCTTCTCGATCCTCTCGAGGAGAATGACATCCATTGCTCGCGCTCCTTATTTCACGACGTAGGGGAGAAGGCCGAGATGGCGGGCGCGCTTGATCGCGGTGGCCAGCTCGCGCTGCTTCTTGCCGGAGACGGCGGTGATCCGCGAAGGGACGATCTTGCCGCGCTCGGAGACGAAGCCCTGGAGCAGGCGGACGTCCTTATAGTCGATGACGGGAGCGTCCTTGCCCGAGAAGGGGCAGCTCTTGCGGCGGCGGAAAAATGGGCGTGCCATGTTGCTGGTCCTTTCTCGTTACGCGTCGGCGAAGTCGGGGCGGGGGGCGCGGTCGCCGCGATCGCCGCGATCGCGGTCACGGCCGCCGCGATCACCGCGGTCGCCGCGATCGCCGCGTTCGCGGTCGCGCTCGCCGCGGCGCATCATCGCCGACGGGCCCTGCTCATGCTCGTCGACACGGACGGTCATGTAGCGGATCACGTCTTCGTTGATCTGGGTCTGGCGCTCGAGCTCGGCGACGGCCGCGGCGGGCGCGTCGAAGTCGAGCATGACATAATGGCCCTTGCGGTTCTTGGCGATCCGGTAGGCGAGGGAGCGAAGGCCCCAGGTCTCGGTCTTGACGACCTTGCCGCCGGCGGTCTCGATGATGTTGGTGGCGGCTTCCGCCAGCGCGTCCACCTGGGCCTGGGCCAGGTCCTGACGCGCGATGAACACATGCTCGTAAAGCGGCATGGCAGCGCATTTCCTTGTCTTTGGCCGATCGCTGACGCCGCCCAATGCGGACGCCCCTCCGGCTTTCGTCTGAAATTGAACCGGGGCGGGAAGCACATGGCTCTCCGCCCCGGTCGCGGGCTCCATAGCAGAAGCCCGGCAATTCGCAAGCGCTTAGCGGGATGCGCGGAGCAGGTCGCGGGCCATCTGCAAGTGATGGCGGAGCTTCGGCAGCTGGGCGCGCGCAAACGCCGCCGTGGGCCGGTCGCCGGTCCGGACCTGCGCCTGGAACAGGGCGATGGCGCGCGAGTGTGCGGCGATATTGAAGGTGGCGAGCTCGCGGTCGAAGGCGCGGCCCGACAAATTCTGGAGGCGCCTCAGCTCCGTGCGCGCCTCCGGAAGCACTCCGACGGGCGGGCGGAGGCGATAGCGGGCGAGCAGCGGCGCCGCGGCGCGCTGTGAGGCGCGGTGATCGGCCTGGAGCATTCGGCCGGCCTGACGAGCCGCCGGCGAAGCGCCGCGCCGCTGGGCGAGGGCGCCGATCTGGATCTCGCTATTGTCGGTGAGTCCGGCCTGGCGGAGGAAGGTCTGCGGCGGGGCGGCGAAAGCGGCCGTGGCGGCCAGCGGAGCGAGGGCAACGGCAAGCAGAGTCTTGTATTTCATGGACATTCTCCAGTCAGAGAGAGGGCGTCGCTGTAACCGGGGCGGCGGCGACAAGTTCCACCGGTTGACCCTTGCCGCCGCGCTGGCCTAGGCGCTCGGCCCGACAGGAGGAGCCGATGCGCGCGTTCATTTTTCCGGGGCAGGGAAGCCAGTCGGTCGGCATGGGCAAGGCGCTGGCCGAGGCCAGCAACGTCGCCCGCCACCTGTTCGAGGAGGTCGACGAGGCGCTGAGCCAAAAGCTGTTCCGGCTGATGGCGGAAGGTCCCCAGGAGGAGCTCACCCTCACCGAGAACGCCCAGCCCGCGATCATGGCCAATGCGGTGGCGACTCTCAGGGTTTCGGGCGTGTCGATCGACAAGGCCGATTTCGTCGCCGGCCACAGCCTCGGCGAATATAGCGCGCTCTGCGCCGCGGGCAGCTTCGACCTTTCGACCGCCGCCCGGCTTCTGAGGCTCCGCGGCCAGGCGATGCAGCGCGCGGTGCCGGTGGGGCAGGGGGCGATGGCGGCTTTGCTCGGCGCCAGCGTCGAGATCGCCCGGGCCGTCGCCGACGCCGCCGCTCAGGGCGAAATCTGCACCGTCGCCAACGACAATGATCCGTCGCAGGTCGTCATCTCCGGCCATCGCGGCGCGGTCGAGCGGGCGCTCGAGATCGCCAAGGAGAAGGGTGCCAGGCGCGCCGTCCTATTGCCCGTCTCGGCGCCCTTCCACTCCCCGCTGATGGAGCCCGCCGCGCGCGAGATGGAGCAGGCGCTCGCCGGCGTCGAGATCGACGAGCCGGCGGTGCCCCTCTACGCCAACGTCACGGCCGCTCCTGTGGAGGAGCCGGACGAGATCCGCCGCCTTCTCGTCGAGCAGGTGACCGGAATGGTCCGCTGGCGCGAAAGCGTCGCCGCCATGGCCGAAGCCGGGGTCGATCATTTCGTCGAATTCGGCGGCAAGGTGCTCGGCCCGATGGTCAAGCGCATTGCCCCGGACGCAAGGGTGACCAGCGTCGTCACGATGGACGACATCGACGCGCTGGTGAAGGAAGTTTAGGATTCACGCGGAGGCGCGGAGGCGCGGAGAAGTGAAGGACCTGGAAGCAGTCAGCGGCGACGTAATCGACGTCGCAATCCGTTTGCATCGTGCATTGGGTCCTGGTCTTCTGGAGAGTGTCTATGAGATGCTTCTCGCCAGCAAGCTGGCGAGCATTGGCTATCGCGTAGCTCGCCAGCAGCTCGTAGATATTGAATTTGAGAACGTCCGTATCGACGGCGCCTTTCGCATTGACCTGCTCGTCGACGACTGCCTGCTGGTCGAGGTGAAATCCGTCGAACGCCTGCTGCCGGTTCACGGCAAACAGCTTCTCACATACCTTCGCCTGACCAAGCAGCCGGTCGGACTTCTAATCAATTTTGGTGGCGAGACGTTGAAGGAAGGGCTGAAGCGGGTCGTCAACGATTACCGTCCCTCCGCGCCTCCGCGCCTCCGCGTGAACAAAAATCAATGGAGCCAATGATGTTCGACCTTTCAGGAATGACTGCTCTCGTCACCGGAGCGTCCGGCGGGATCGGTTCGGCGATCGCCGAGGCGCTGGCGGGGCAGGGGGCTCGGCTGGCCGTGTCGGGGTCGAACGTCGATAAGCTGGAGGCTTTCCGGTCCGGGCTGGGCGGCGATCATGTCGCGCTCGCCTGCAACCTCTCCGATTCCGCCGCGGTCGATGCTCTGGTGCCTCAGGCGGTCGAGGCGCTGGGGGGCAAGCTCGACATCCTGGTGAACAATGCCGGCGTCACCCGCGACAATCTCGCCATGCGGATGAAGGACGAGGAATGGTCGGATGTCATCCGGATCAACCTCGAGGCCGCCTTCCGCCTTGCCCGCGCGGCGCTCAAGCCGATGATGCGGGCGCGGCACGGGCGGATCATCTCGATCACCTCCGTGGTCGGAGCGACCGGCAATCCGGGGCAGGCCAATTATGCGGCCTCCAAGGCGGGCCTGGTCGGGATGTCGAAGGCGCTCGCCCAGGAGGTCGCGAGCCGCAACATCACCGTCAATTGCATCGCCCCCGGCTTCATCCGGTCGGCCATGACCGATGCCCTTCCGGACGCTCAGAAGGAGAGCCTGCTCGGCCGCATCCCGGCCGGCAAGCTCGGCGAGGGGAACGACGTGGCCGCGGCCGCCGTTTACCTCGCCAGCCGCGAGGCCGGCTACGTCACGGGGCAGACCCTCCACGTCAACGGCGGAATGGCCATGCTGTAACGGCGGAGGAATGATCCGTTTCAGATACGGCCCCTTGCCAGCCCCGGCAGGGAGCGGCTAGGGCATCGCAAAACTACGACCTAGGGAAGGGCACGAAACATGAGCGAGACGTCCGATCGCGTGAAGAAAATCGTCGTCGAGCATCTCGGCGTCGAAGCCGAGAAGGTCACCGAGGAAGCCAGCTTCATCGACGATCTCGGTGCCGACAGCCTCGACATCGTCGAGTTGGTCATGGCCTTCGAGGAGGAGTTCGGAGTCGAGATTCCGGACGACGCCGCCGAGAAGATCAGCACCGTCAAGGACGCGATCGACTATATCGAGGCCCACAAGGCCTAGCGGCCGCATTCGCCGGCCGGCGGTGTTCGAGCCGCTTGACATGAACGGCTCCCCGCCCAAGGCGGGGGGCCGTTCGTCTTTCTGCCCTTTGAGGAGCTTCGCATGCGCCGCGTAGTCGTGACGGGTCTCGGAATGGTGTCGCCGCTCGGCGCCGACGTCGAGACCAGCTGGAAGAACATCCTGGCGTCGAAAAGCGGCGCGACCCGCATCACCCGGTTCGATCCGACCGATTATGCCTGTCAGATCGCCTGCGAGGTGAAGCCGCCCGAGCATGAATATGGCTTCGACCCGAACAAGCGCGTCGACCACAAGGTCCAGCGCCAGGTCGATCCGTTCATCGTCTACGGGCTGGATGCCGCCGGCCAGGCGATCGAGGATTCCGGCCTCACCGACATGACCGAGGAGGAGCGCTTCCGCGCAGGCGTGTCGATCGGCTCCGGAATCGGCGGCCTGCCCGGCATCGAGAAAGAGGCGATCGTCCTCCACGAGCGGGGTCCGCGCCGGGTCTCGCCGCATTTCGTCCACGGCCGGCTGATCAACCTCATCTCGGGCCAGGTCTCGATCAAATACGGACTGATGGGCCCCAACCACGCGGTCGTCACCGCCTGCTCGACCGGCGCCCATTCCATCGGCGACGCGGCGCGGATGATCTCGATGGACGATGCCGACGTGATGCTCGCCGGCGGCAGCGAGGACGCGCTTTGCCCGCTCGGCATTGCCGGCTTCGCCCAGGCCCGGGCCCTGTCGACCAATTTCAACGACCAGCCCGAGCGCGCCAGCCGTCCCTACGACAAGGATCGCGACGGCTTCGTCATGGGCGAGGGCGCCGGAGTCGTCGTGCTCGAGGAATATGAAAGGGCCAAGAAGCGCGGCGCGAAAATCTACGCCGAGCTGGTCGGCTACGGCATGTCGGGCGACGCCTACCACGTCACCGCGCCCCATCCCGAGGGCGCCGGCGGTTATCGCGCGATGGCCGCGGCGATGAAGCGGTCCGGCCTCGATCTCTCGGACATCGACTATATCAACGCCCACGGCACCTCGACTCCGCTCGGCGACGAGCTCGAGCTGGGCGCGGTGCGGCGCCTGTTCGGCAACAATATCGCCCATCTGTCGATGAGCTCGACCAAGTCGGCGATCGGCCATTTGCTCGGCGGCGCCGGAGCGGTCGAGGCGATCTTCTGCATCCTCGCCATGCGGGACCAGGTCGCGCCTCCCACGCTGAACCTCGACAATCCGAGCGAGGGCACGGCGGGAGTCGACCTCGTGCCCCATGTCGCCAAGGAGCGGGAGGTGAAGGCCGTGCTCAACAACAGCTTCGGCTTCGGCGGGACCAATGCCAGCCTGGTGATGCGGGCGCTCTGACCCAAGCCATGAAGAAGCTCGTCGCGCTCGTCCTGCTGCTGGTGGCCGGGCTCGCCGTCGGCCTCTGGTTCATCCAGGGCTGGAACGGGGCCGGGCCGTCGCGGCAGCCGACCTCGGTCGTGATCGCTCCGGGCACCAGCCTGGTCGCGGCGGCCGGCCGGCTCGAGCAGGCGGGCGTCATCGTTTCGGCCGAGCGCTTCCTGTTCCAGGCCAAGTTGTTCGGCGGCGGCGAGTCGATCAAGGCCGGCGAATATGAGATTCCGGCCCGCGCCAGCCACGCCCGGATCCTGTCCCTCCTGCAGAGCGCGAAGACCTTGCAGCGCATGGTGACGATCCCGGAAGGCCTTCCGTCCGTCCTCGTCCACGAGCGGCTGATGAAGGCGGCGGTGCTGACCGGCGAGGTGCCGGTGCCGGAGGAGGGGAGCGTTCTTCCCAACAGCTACAGCTACCAGCGCGGCGAGCCGCGCTCGGAGGTGGTCAGGCGCATGCAGGCGGCGATGACCCGGACCCTGGCCGAGCTGTGGCCGAAACGGAGCCCGGCGAGCGTCGTCAAGACTCCGGCCGAGGCGGTGACCCTCGCCTCGATCGTCGAGAAGGAGACGGGCAAGGCCTCCGAGCGGCGGATGATCGCCGGAGTCTATTCGAACCGGCTTCGGCAGGGGATGAAGCTCGATGCCGATCCCACCGTCATCTACCCGATCACCAGGGGCAAGCCGCTCGGCCGCCGGATCCTGCGGTCCGAGCTTCAGTCGAACAACGGCTACAACACCTATGCCATGGCCGGCCTCCCCGTGGGGCCGATCGCCAATCCGGGCCGGGAATCGATCGCCGCGGTGCTCAACCCGGCCGAGACCCGGGCGCTCTACTTCGTCGCCGACGGCACCGGCGGCCACGTCTTCGCCGACACCCTGGCCGAGCATAATGCCAACGTGGCCAAGTGGTTCGCGATCCGGCGAGCGCGCGGCGAGATGTGAGCTATCGCAGCCAGCCGCGCTGCCGGGCCGTGTAGGCGAGCCAGGCGAGGAGCAGCGCTCCTACCGTGACGGCGACCGGCACCGCGATGCCGTGGAGCTCCACCGCGCCGCTCACGAAGACGATCCAGCCTTCGAGGATGAGGAGGGTCACCAGGGAGAGCAGAAGCATCGGCCATGCCCAGCGCCGGCCGAGAAGGAGCCCGATGCTTCCGGCGAGGCCCCCAAAGGTGCCGATCGCGAAGGCGGCGGTGATCCAGCCCGGGATGCTGGAGGCGATGGCCCGCTCCGCGTCGGTGAGGCCTTGGAGCGGATCTCCGAACAGGCCGACCGAGCTTAGGTACATGATCACGCCGAACGCGTTCCACAGGATCGCGATCAAGGCGACGATCCGGAACCAGGAAGGCGGAGCGACGGGTGCGACACTGGCCATGACAATCATCCCCCATTGAAGGCGCCAGACTGCTCGTTACGGTGCCGCAATGCAAGGCAGGCTCCCCTCCCTTCCGGGGCGAGGGAGGCTAGAGCGCCAGCCTTCGGCGCTCGATCCCCGCTTCGCTTCCCGGCGCCTGGGCGCAGGTGAAGGGCTCGACCGCCACTTTCCGCGCTTCCCAGCTCATCTGGATCGCCATCCGGTCGTCGGTCATCATTCCGACATGGTCCTCGCAGAAGAGGAGGTCGCCGCGCTTGAGTGGGGAGTCATCGCTCAACGCTTCCCCGAGCCCGCGCTGCTCCCGGACATCCCGGGGTGCGTCGATGCCGCACAGCTGCAAAGCGAGCTGGACGAGGCCCGAGCAATCGACACCGTGGCAGGTGCGGCCGCCCGGCCGGTAGGGCGCACCGAGCAGGCGCTGGGCGACCGCCGCGGGATCCTCTTCATTCTCCCCCACGGCGCGCAGGTAGGACAGCGGAACGAAGCCGCCCTCGAATTCGAGCGAGGCGCCGCGCACCCGCCCGTGCAGGCGCGAGCCCATCGGCAGATGCGAAAGGGTGGCGGCGAGCGGGTCGGGGCCCGACTGGATCGGCGCCAGCGCCTCCACCACGACATGGGTAGGCTCGAGCGGCTCGACGAGCTCGATCGCCTCGACATAGCCGACCCGGTGGTCGGCCAGGCAATAGCCCCAGGCCCAGCCGGCGGTGAGGTCGAGCACCGCGAAGCCTTCGCCCGGCAGAAGCTCGGAGACGGCCTCGGCGCCGTCCGCGGGCTCCACCAGGACGGAGGTCGGTATCAGTCCGCAGGCGCGCAGGAGCGGGGATGCGTAATGGGGTGCGAAAAGGCGGCCGGCGAGCGCGATATCGGCAATGTCGCTTCGCCAGGCGTGGAGGCGCGGATCGAGGCGGATCGACGGACCGTCGAGCGAGATTCTCCGCTCAGTGCTGGAGGAGGATGCCCCGTTCCTTGGCCGCGCCACGGCGGCTCGAGCTTTCCTGCTGCTCGATATTGCGTTCGAAGCGCTCAAGAAAATCCTGCCCTATGCTGGTCTGGGCGACGAATACGTTGCGGCGGTCCGCTTCGTCGCGCACCCGGCGCAGATAGCCGAGCGTGCCCAGCGTATTCAAGGCGCGCGTGATCACCGGCTTGGAAACCCCCAATATGTGGGCGAGGCCGCGCACCGTATGGGGGCCGGGCGTAAGGTAGACCAGAAGCAGCAGCGCCATCTGGCGGTTGGTGAGGTCGGGCTGGCCTGACCGCACGTAGCCGATCAGCGTCTGCATCCAGCTCCTGAGAGCGCGCTCTGACACTGGCTTGTCTCCAAATCCCGGCAGGTTGTTCCGGGTCTTAAACCAGTCAGGACGGTTTTCGTTTCGTTAAATATTGGGAATTCGACGCAAAAACCGCGCGGCCCGTCAAGGGCGGTAACGTTGCGACAATGCCGCCCAGGCCGCGCGCAGACCGAAAGCGTCGCCGCCCTTGGGCCTTCCGGGCTTCGCCGAGCCCCGCCAGGCATAGGTGTCGAAATGGGCCCAGGGCAGGCCTTCGGGCACGAATTTGTTCAGGAACAAGGCCGCCGTGACCGCCCCGGCCATTGGGACGTCGGACGAATTGCTCATGTCGGCGATATCCGAGGAGAGCATGTCTTCATAGGGGACCCAGAGCGGCAGCCGCCAGACCGGGTCGGCGGCGGCTTCGCTGCCGGCGAGCAGGGACTCGGCAAGGGCATCGTCATTGGCGAACAGGGCCGGAAGGTCCGGCCCGAGCGCGACGCGCGCCGCTCCGGTCAGGGTGGCGAAGTCCAGGATCAGCTCGGGCTCGCCCTCCGCCGCCTTGGCGAGGGCGTCGGCGAGGATGAGCCGGCCCTCGGCGTCGGTATTGTCGACCTCGACGGTCAGGCCCTTGCGGCTCTTCAGAACGTCGCCGGGACGGAAGGCGGCGCCCGAGACGCTGTTTTCCACTGCCGGAATGAGGAGATGGAGGCGGACGGGGAGGCGGCCCTTCATCACCAGCCGGGCCAAAGCCAGAGCGTGCGCGGCGCCGCCCATGTCCTTCTTCATCAGCCGCATCCAGGCGGCCTGCTTGATGTCGAGCCCACCCGAATCGAAGCAGACGCCCTTGCCGATAATGGCGATCCGCGGATGGCGGCGGTCGCCCCACTCCAGCTCGACCAGGCGCGGCGAGCGGTCAGCCGTGGCGGCTCGACCGACCGCGGCGATCATCGGATAGCCTTCCTCGAGCGCGGCGCCGGAAGTGACGGCGATTTCAGCGCCGCATTCCGCCGCGACGTCCCGCACCGCCGCTTCAAGCTCCTGAGGGCCGAGATCGCCGGCGGGCAGGTTGACCAGGTCGCGGACGAGATTGACGGCCTGGGCGATCAGCACGAATTCCTCGATCCGGGCCGGCTCGGAGGTGAGCAGCACGCGCGGGCCGGTCTTGCGCTCGGCCTTCTTGTAGCGCTCGAACCGATACTGGCCGAGCAGCCAGCCCAAAGCGGCCGGGCCGGGGTCCCGCCCTTCGACCCGGTACTTTCCTTCGGGAAGGGCCTCCGCCGCCTTGGCGAGACACCAGGGGCTGAGCTCGTCGACATTGGCGACCCCGAGAACGGCCGACCATTCGGCCTGCTCCCCGGGCAGGATGGCGAGCTGATAGCCCTCGCCCCTGAACCCCTGCGCAGAGACCGACTGCCGAACCCGCGCCGGTTGCCCCTTCAGCCAGGAGTCGAAGCCCTTCTTGTCGACGAGGTGGAGCGCGGTCGCCGGCTGGCGCTTGTCGGGCTGGAGGAGAGTGAGGAGATCGTTCATGCGGTTACCGGCACCCCGAAAAGATCATGCTCGTCGGCATCCTCGACGAATACCCGAACGATGTCGCCTGGCCGGACGTCCGGAGCGTCGCGAAGGTGGACCTCGCCGTCTATCTCCGGCGCGTCGGCCTTCGAGCGGCCGGTGGCGCCGCCTTCGCCGTCGGCGAGGTCGATCAGCACGTCGATCTCGCGGCCGATCCTGGCCTGAAGCTTGGCGGCGGAGATCCGGGCGGTGAGCTCCATCAGCCGGGCGTAGCGCTCTTCCTTGAGCTCTTCCGGCACCGCGCCGGGCAGGCTGTTGGCGGCCGCGCCCTGGACCGGCTCGAAGCGGAAGGCGCCGACGCGGTCGAGCTGGGCTTCCTCGAGCCACTGCATCAGATATTCGAAATCCGAGTCGGTCTCGCCCGGAAAACCGACGACGAAGGTCGAGCGGATGGCGATGTCGGGGCAGACTTCCCGCCAGCCGCGGATCCGTTCGAGCACCTTGGCTTCGTTGGCGGGGCGGCGCATCGCCTTCAGGACGTTGCGCGAGGCGTGCTGGAACGGGATGTCGAGATAGGGGAGGACCAGCCCATCGGCCATCAGCGGGATGACCTGGTCGACATGCGGATAGGGGTAGACATAATGGAGGCGCACCCAGGCGCCGAGCTTGCCGAGCTCGCGGGCCAGGTCCGTCATATGGGCGCGGACCTCGCCGCCTTTCCAGGGCCAGGAGGCGTGGCGGACGTCGACTCCGTAGGCCGAAGTGTCCTGGCTGATGACGAGCAGCTCACGGGTGCCGGCGGCGATCAGCTTCTCGGCTTCGCGAAGGATCGCGTCGGGCCGGCGGCTGACGAGGTCGCCTCGAAGGCTCGGGATGATGCAGAAGCTGCAGCGGTGGTTGCAGCCTTCCGAAATCTTCAGATAGCTGTAGTGGCGCGGCGTGAGCTTGAGCCCGCCTTCCGGCACGAGGTTGAGGAAGGCCGACGGCGGCATCGGCGCCGCGACGTGGACCGCTCCGACGACCTGCTCATATTGGTGGGCGCCGGTGACGGCGAGGACCTGGGGAAAGCGCTCGCGGATGACCTCGGCTTCCTTGCCCATGCAGCCGGTGACGATGACCCGGCCGTTCTCGGCAATCGCTTCCCCGATCGCCTGGAGGCTCTCCTCCTTCGCGCTGTCGAGGAAGCCGCAGGTGTTGACCAG